>Ga0310696_10009010_pt1 | contig 11582 bp, 4 predicted proteins | sample AusTroGonzalo_MG_4_FD_203885 | JGI IMG/M metagenome (GOLD analysis project Ga0310696, IMG submission 203885) | Bovine rumen microbial communities from tropical cattle in Woodstock, Queensland, Australia - Gonzalo_02 (v2) (version 2) | ecosystem: Host-associated > Mammals > Digestive system >...
CTTGTCGCCATTCGTGACATGTTTCCCATGCCTCCATTTTACTAACGGTGTCCAGTATTTGGCAAACGGGGTCGCCGAAAACCCTATCTGCCTTTGTCTAGAGTGTCCGTTATTATGGCAAACTGCGTCGTTCAGGCGCTGAGGGATGCAGGTTTGCCTTGGCTGGGGATTTTTGCTATAATCCCCTTACATGAAAGCTGATGCATCTGCGATGCCGGCGTTCGCCGGGTCCGTCCGTTCCGCCGTCGTTTCCAACGCGAAGACGCTGTCCGCTGCAGTTTGTGCTCTTGCGGCGGCGGCATGCATGGCCGAGATGGAGCCGGCCAGCCCGGAGTCCCAGGGGGTTGACTCGCAGGCGATCCTCAACTGGATCGATGCGTGCGAAAGGACGTTCGACGGCGTGAAGGAGGGGCGTGTCCACGGCTTTGTGATTGTGCGCCACGGCAAGACGGTCGCAGAGGGCAGCTGGCGTCCGTTCGACACCCTGAACGAGCCGCACATGCTCTACTCGCATTCCAAGAGCTTTACCTCGTCCGCCGTCGGCTTTCTGGTCGACGACGGCAGGCTAGACCTCGACGAGCGGGTTGTCGACATATTCCCCGATGAGCTTCCGGAGGCTCCGTCCGACAATCTCCGCCAGCTCCGCGTGCGCGACCTCCTCACCATGAACGTCGGGAAGAAGGACCATCTCCTGAGGGCCGGCGGAGACTGGGTGAGGGAGTTCCTCTCCAAGGACTTCAACCGGAAGCCGGGGACGGCGTTTCGCTACGACTCTGACGCGACGTACATGCTCGCGGCGATAGTCGAGAAGCGCACGGGAAGGAGGCTGATGGACTTCCTCAAGGAGCGGATGTTCGACAAGATCGGCATCGTGTCCGCCTGGTCCACGACCTCCCCTCAGGGCATCGCCTGCGGCGGCTGGGGCATGAACATGACGACGCGCGAGATTGCGCGCTTCGGCCAGCTGTACCTGCAGGATGGCAAGTGGGGCGGCGAGTACGTCCTGTCGCCGTTCTGGACGGCGCTTGCGACTGCGCGGCACACGGCGAGCGGGTGGGGCAACGTGGGAGTGAAGGCGCTTGGGCAGGGAGGCGACTGGGAGCAGGGCTACGGATTCCAGTTCTGGCGCTGCCGCCACGGGGCGTACCGCGCCGACGGGGCGGCGGGACAGTACACGGTAGTCATGCCCGACAAGGACCTTGTCGTGTCCATCCATGCCGGGCTCACCGACATGGGCAAGGAGCTGGCCCTTGTCTGGGAGCACCTGCTCCCCGGCGTGAAGCCGGAGCCGCTCGCCGAGGGCGAGGCCTTCGCGCGTCTGCGCAAGCGGCTTGGCGCGCTCGCTATTCCGCCGACGTCCGGAGGGGCTGCGGGACTCGATAAGTTTCTCGGAAAGACATACGAGTTCAAGGAAAACCGCCGCGGGATTGCGTCCTTCCGCTTTGAGAAGGATGGGGATTCCCTCTTTTGCGTGCTGAAGGTCCCCGCCGGCGAGCAGAGAATCCCCGTCGGCGTAGGCGAGTGGAAGAAGGGCGAGATGAGGTTCGACGTGCAGGAGTACGAGTCCCTCGGCGCCTACGTCGGCGTCCACCGGACGGCGGCTTCTGCCGGAGTCGACGGCAGCGGCGCTCTTTCGGCGCGGATATACCTGACCGGGGACACGGGCTACATCGACGTCGCCGTGGCGGCCGACGGCCGCGCGTCCGGCTCTTTCTTCGCGATGAACGGAACTAAGCTGGAAGGAAAATAGCCGCCTTACTCCGCGAAAATTTGTTATAATACCTATAGTTTAGAGTACATTCCACTTGAAAGGATGCCTGACATGACCCTGAAATCGTTTGCCCGCATCGGTCTGGCCAAGGCGCTTGTTTTAGCCGCGGCCTCCCTCGCCGCACTCGCGCTCCAGGCCGTATCGACGAGTTACATCAACGCCAGCGGCCAGCCGGATACGGCGGATTGCACGGTGATAACATCGAGCTCAACTGCCCTCAGTACGGGTTGGTATGTGGTCGAAGCAGGCACGGTGAACATCAGTTCGTATGTGACCGTCAACGGCGATGTCAACCTCATCCTCGCCGATGATGCAAAGTTGACGGTGAGTAGTCCCACAATGGATAAAGCTGGTATTTGCGTGGAGGTTGTCGATTCGGTGACAAACTCTCTTTCCATATATTGCCAGGCTGCTGGCACAGGGGAATTGCATGCCGACAGCAGCTCGTACGGCCCCGGTATTGGTACGGCTGGAGAGGATCATACGTGTGGCATAGTGACGATTTATGGCGGTAATGTGTATGCTACCGGATCCCAGTATGGTTCAGGCATCGGTAGCGGATGGAAGGGCGCGGGCGGAACTGTAACAATCAACGGCGGAACGGTGACGGCGATCGGCGGTAGTTCTGCTGGCGCTGGCATTGGTGGCGGTTACCAGGGTACCGGCGGCACGGTAATTATCAACGGTGGGACTGTTACAGCTAAGGTAGGGAATTCATCATATGCAGGTATTGGCGGGCAAAGTGGGAAGGATCAAGGTGCGCTAACAGTCGGTGGCAATGTTGTTGTAATGGCTGGCAATAGTGAGTCGCTAACCGATTCTGACATCCAGAATCCTAATGGAGAAACCTCGATATCGCTCGCGACAATTTATCAGTATTATCAAGTGGATACGACTGGCCCGAAGCCGCTGTCGCAGGTGACGAGTGCGCTTGCTGCGTATGCTGGCGAGTTGTTTAATATCTCGCTTGCTTCAACTATTTCCGGCGGTTCGGGTTCGTATACTTTCTCTGGCACTGTGCCGGACGGCGTTACGCTTAACGACGGAGTTCTTACCGGGACCTTGGCGGCTGGAGTCTACAATTTCACGCTGTCGGTTACCGATTCCGAAGATGCAGAGCTGACGCCTCCAGCGAGTTACACGCTTACGGTGTCGGCGAGACCGAAGTCCATCACCTATAAGGATGGTACGACAACAATCAACGGTCTTGAACCCTCGGAATATACGCCTGGAACGCCAGTCAATCTCGCTTCGTATGTGAAGCCTGGTTATACGTTCCTTGGCTGGTATGACAACGATGGTCTTACGGGCGATGCGGTGACGGCAGTTTCCGCCGCGGAAACGGAAGACTTGACCTTCTGGGCGAGATGCAGCTTGGATACCTATACGATTCAATATTATGACGGGTCAACTCTGCTAACAGGTCTTGCGCCAACGTCATATACTATCACTCAGACACCTGTTAGTCTTCCCACTCCTGAAGGCGAAGACGGCGTCACTTTTGCCGGATGGTGCACGACCAGCAGTTGCACCGATTCGCCCATAACTTCAATCGCGGCAAATTCAACTGGCGACAAGATTTTCTATGCGAAGTGGACGTCTAATTCGCCTGGAGATCCTTCGGCCGATGGTTTCATTGACGATGACCCAGTAGAATCCTCAAAGTCCTGGGCGGTAACTGTGGAATGCCAGACAGCATATGGTGTGTTCCAGAGAAAGTGCGAAGAGATAGACGAGTGGACGTATACACTTAAGGACTGCTGGTATTATGTCGGTGGCGAAGTGACGCTCGACAGTCTTACAATTGAAGGCAGGGTCAGCCTTATCCTTGGAGATGGTGCAAGGCTTGTGGTGGGATCGGAGTATGGCGGTCCTGGCATTTTGCTGACCGATGGCAATACACTGACTATTTATGGACAAAGTGAAGGTACGGGCGAGCTTGTCGCGACAGGTGCTAGCAATTGTGCAGGTATCGGTGGTGGCATGATGAATGAGGAGCTGCTTTGCGGCAAGTTGAATGTCTATGGTGGCAATATAACAGCCATTGGTGGTGATTGGGCGCCTGGCATCGGCAGCACCGATATGGAAAATGATAGCACAACTCAAGTGTTCATATACGGTGGCAACGTGACGGCAACGGGTTCTGACTATTTTGGTGGGATTGGTGGTTCCATATGGCATGGCCAGGGCACTCTTACAGTTGGTGATAATATGGCCGTGAAAGCGGGTGCGGATGCTGACTCGGCTGAGGAACTTACACCTGGTGTAGGTGGAGCGGTCACGCTTAGTGCACAAAAGTATTTCCACATCGAAAGCACAGGAAGCGTCCCGCTTGCACAGGGTAGAAGCGAGCTGGCGGCAACTGTTGGGGACGTGATTGCGCTTTCCAGCACGATTGTCGGCGGAAAGAAGCCTTATACGTTCACCGGCTCCGTGCCGTCGGGATTGACGCTGTCGGGCGGAACGCTTACGTGCACAACGGCAGGCGAGTACAATTTCAGCTTGACTGTTACGGACGCCGAATCGACGGTGATACAGGCCACTTATGCGCTGACAGTGGAGACTCTGGAAAAGACCATTACATACATAGATGGCAACGATGGAGTGACGGTATTGACAGGGCTCACGCCCACTCAGTATATACCTGGCGGTTCGACCATCTATTTGCCTAATGCATCTGATGTAACTAAGCCGGGATACATATTCAACGGTTGGTATCTCACGCCAGAACTTACCGGATCCGCGGTGGTTGCGATTTTCTCCAGCGACAAGGGCGACAAGACGTTCTACGCGAAGTTCACATTGCAGACCTATTCGATCAGTTATCGCGATCACAACGACAACTACTATTCGAACTTGGCCCCTGGTAGCTATACGATAACAAATACACCAGTAGCGTTGCCGACTCCGGAACCGAGGGACGGGTTTACATTTGACGGATGGTGCGAAAACCAAGATCGCTCGGATCCGCCCACAATGACGCTTCCTCTAAACTCGACAGGATACAGGACGTTCTACGCGAAGTGGACGGAGAATGAGCCGGAAGAACCGGAAGATCCAGAGCCCGGCGAAACGGGCGAAGAGGATGTCGATTACATTGACGAAAACGGCGATCCGCAGACGGCGTATTGTGTTGCGATTACAGCAGATACGACAACGCTCACCAACGGCGGATGGTATGCCGTTACAGCCGATGTCGAAGTAAGCGGAACAATTGCTGTCGAAGGCAGCGCCTATCTCGTTCTCGTGGACGACAAGACGCTGACGGTGCAGGGTGCGGATTTTTATCCCGGCATTGCAGTTACTGAGGGCAACAGCTTGACAATCTATGGACAGGTTGGGAATACAGGTACGCTTAACGCAACTGGTGGCAACAACGGTGCTGGCATTGGCGGCGGCGCAAGTAGCGCCATTTCTGTAGATCATAGCGCTGGCGCGATTACCATCAATGGTGGTACGGTTATTGCGAATGGTGGCACTTATAGTGCCGGCATCGGCGGCGGCAATGGTGGCAATGGTGGCGATGTGACCGTGAACGGCGGTTCGGTTATAGCAGAAAGTGGCTGGCCGAACACTCCTGGCATAGGCGGAGGCTATATTTACACTGGCACTGATGACGGTACGCTTACTGTCTCTGGCAAGATGGTTGTCATGGCTGGAGAGACTTCTTTCGAGACGAGCGAGAAAAACCCTGGCACTGTTACGCGCACCATTGAAATTGACAAATCATGGGGATATTTCCTCATCGAAGAGGAGCCTGCTCCTGTCCTCACATATTGGGCCATCAGATACCATGACACCTCCGGTTATCTGATTGACGGACTGGAGCCGACAAACTACGTGGAGGGCGTTGGCGTGTCGCTCGCAACGGCGGTTCCGACCAAGACCGGCTACACGTTTGCTTACTGGTATGCGGATGACGAGAATGTTCCCGTGACTGAAATCCCTGCCAGCGCGACGGGCGATATAGATTTGCATGTGAAATGGACGTCTGTTGAATTCACCATCGAATACTACCTGAAGGGCAAAAAGATCGAGCTCTCTCCGTCCACCTATACGCTTGATGGAGTGACTGTATTGCCGGAAGAGGTGAACGGATACTACATCCAATGGCGCGACAATCCCGAACTTGAAGGCGATTGGGTTTACCTTGTCGGTGCCGGCACCAAGTATGCTAGAAACTTAACGCTCTACGCGGACGCAGATCCTATTCCATATACGATTACTTTCTATGACGGTGAAACAGGGGACCAGATTATAGAAGTATATCTTTATATGATTGGCTACAATGCCGATTACGAGACATTTGACCTGCCGCGGACTGCGCACAAGGACTGGCGCAGGTTTGTCAACTGGTATGACAACCGGGCATGTGAAGGCGACCCTGTAATCTCAATCCCGTCCGGATCGTTCAGCAACAAGCAGTTCTACGCGAAGTGGGAGACGACCACCGATCCGGTTCTCACGGTCGATACGAACGGCAATCTCGTAGCCGCGTCGCTCAACGGACACACGGAAATAGAAATTCCCAATACCGTGCGGCGCGTCAGCGACTTCGTGTTCTTCAATTTCACGACATTGGAGGCGGTGACGATTCCGTCTACCGTGACCAATATCGACGAATTCGCATTCTGCAATTGCTCGAGTCTTAAACAGCTCGAGCTGCCCGAGGGTCTTCGCACAATCGGCTGGTGCGCGTTTGAAAGCTGCTCGTCCCTCGAGTATGTTTACATTCCCAAGGGCGTGACAGTCGGAGACAGCGCGTTCTTCCTCTGCGAGAGCTTGAAGAGCGTGAACATCGGCGGAACGGTCGTCCAGTCGCAGGGCAAGAGGACTACCTTGAAGCGAGGTCTACTTGCTGCATCGCCGCTCCTTGGCGCCGAGCCTGAAGATCCCGAGGCGATTCAGGTCGGCAAGATGGCGTTCTCCTGCTGCGGCAACCTTGAATCCGCCAGGGTCGGCGCGAAAGTGGCAGATATCGGCGGCGGCGCGTTCTCCGGGTGCGCGAAGCTAAATGAGATTATAGTCGAAGAGGGCAACGAGAACTTCAAGTCAGAAAGCGGCATGCTGCTTAACAAGACCGGCACCACGCTCATATCCGGAACGGGTGCAGGCGCACTCGTAGGGGTGCCTTCTGGCGTGACGTCCATAGCGGACGGTGCGTTCGCCGGATCCGACACGCTCCAACGTGTGACGCTGCCGGACAGTGCGACGTCCGTCGGAGAGGCGGCGTTCTCGAATTGCACTGCCCTTGCCGTTGCGACGATTCCCTCGAGCGTGGCGAGCATCGGCGCAGGCTCATTCTGCGATACGGCGCTTGCCACCGTCTACGTGACTGCGGGCTCTGTCGACGCGACGAGGGCTCGCATCTATGGCACTGGGTACGACACGCTTGGCGTACAGTTCATCGAGATGGCGACGCCGGGCGCAGGCGTTCCTTCGGTCAAGGACGATTCCGCCGCCACGGTAATTGGTAATGCGTCCAACGGCTACACCGTCCTTCCAAGCGCGATGGAGGGCGCGGTCGAGGTGACGATTCCTGATGGCCTGGCGGCGGACAAGGTCACGGTGGAAGTTCCTGCGACGGCTTCGGTCAAGCCGAACGGGGCGACTGTAAAGGTCGTGAACGGCGCGAACGACATCACCGAGTTCCTCGACATTCCCGCTGCGGATGCAGGCGGTGTCGTCGACCTGAACGCGGCGACGGTGAAGGAGGCGATCGTCAAGGAAGTGCTTGATCCGACGAACGACGATGTGGACATTGACCTGGACCCGAGCGATCCCAGCATCACGACCGCTGCGACGCGTCCTGGTTTGACCTACACCTTCAGCGAGGGCACCACGCTTGAAGGCATGACTCAGAAATCGACGAAGACCGGCGACGGCACGTCCTGGACGCCGACGATCACGGTGAAGGGCGGCACGAGCGGCTTCTATTCCATCGGCGTGACGAAGTAGGGGAGTTCTGCGGAGGATGCTGGGTGATCGGTAGTTCTGCAAGGCCGAGCGGCGTGGCGCTGCTGCCGTTCGCAGTATTTGCGTTTTTCTACGTCGGGCTGTCGCTTTTTGCCGCGTACCTCGGGTTTGACATGCCCTGGTACAAGGTGTCGATGCCAGTGGCGTTCCTGGTGGCGTCCGCGGCGTCGCTCGTCATCGGGCGCCGTCCCCTGGACGAGAAGGTCGAGGCGTACGCGCGCGGGATGGGGGACACGAACATAATGGTCATGTGCCTCATCTTCATTCTTGCGGGGGCGTTCGCCACGATGGCGAAGGGGTCGGGCGCGGTGGACGCGGCCGTCGCCATCGCGCAGCGCTTGGTGCCGGCGCAGTTCATGGTTGCGGGAGTGTTCCTCGTGTCGTGCCTCGTTTCGCTCGCGATCGGGACGTCGTGCGGCACCATCGCCGCCGTGGCGCCGATAGCGCTCGGATTTGCCGGACCTTTGCAGCTGTCCCCCGCGCTCCTCATGGGCGCCGTCATCGGCGGTGCGATGTTCGGCGACAACATGTCGATGATATCCGACACGACGATCGCCGCGACGCGCACGCAGGGGGTTCGGATGAAGGACAAGTTCCTTGCGAACGGATTCATCGCTTCGCCGGCTGCGCTGGTCGCCCTCTTCCTCTACGCGCTGTCTGGCTCGTCGGCGGAAGGGTCCGTCGTGGCTCCTCCTGTTGTCTGGCAGCATTTCGCGCTGGTCCTTCCCTACGTCTTCGTCCTCGTGCTTGCGCTCGTTGGCTTCAACGTGATGGCGCTCCTGTTCTTCGGGACGCTGCTTGCGGCCGTCATCGGCGGTGCGCTTGGCAGGTTTGCGTTCTTCGATGCGATGGACCTCCTCGGCAAGGGCGCGCTCGGGATGGGCGAGACGCTCATCGTGGCCCTGCTCGCGGGCGGGCTGTTCCGGTCGGTGCGGGATAACGGCGGCATAGCCTGGCTCACGGAGCGCATCGCGAAGGTGATAAGGGGCCCGCGCTCCTGCGAGCTCGGCGTGTTCTCCCTCGTCGCGGCCGTCAACTGCTTTACGGCAAACAACACCGTTGCGATCGTCATCGCCGGACCGATAGCGAAGGAGTGCGCGGCCAAGTTCAAGGTCGACCCCGTGCGCGTGGCGTCCGTGCTTGACACGGCGTCCTGCGTCGTGCAGGGGCTGTTGCCCTACGGCGCCCAGATGCTGATCGCGATGGGCGTCGCAAAGGGGCTGGACATACAGGTCGATTCGCTCTCGCTCGCCAGGAGCCTCTACTACCAGCCGCTCCTAGCGCTTGCGGTGCTCGTTTCCATGCTGAGGTGGAGGGTGCGTACGGCCGACGCGGCAAAATTCCCTTCTCCACGCAGGCGCGGATGAGAACGAGGCCTTGACGCGTCGGAAGAGCTTCCGATAAAATCGTTCGGTGGACGATTGTTGCTGCGGCATATGCTATAATAATCCGCGATGAATTGTAGAAGGAAGCAATAAGATGAAAAAAACAAGCCTATCATGAAACATCTTGTCATGAAACATCTTGCATTTCTTTCCATCCTCGGCCTCGCCGTCACTGCGGTGGCGGCGGTGCCGGAGAAGATGCCAGCCGTCACCTTCGAGGATGTGTTCGATCCGGATGCCAACCACGTCCAAGGCGCGTGCTGCTCGGTTCGCTTCTTTCGCCTCGCGATACGACATCCGACGCCGACCGCGTAGCAGCCGTCATGGCGGCGCGAGGAGAAATGAAATGAAGGTATGTCACAATGTTGACGCAAACATCAATTTAACGCCTAACGGCACAAACGGGAGATAAAGAAAATGACAAGGAGCACAACTAATTCAATAGAAAGAACAGCGATGGTGGCGATTGCCGCTTCGCTGTTCTGCGCTGCGTCGTTCGGTTCCGTGTTTGACGATGCGAAGATGTGGTGGAAGTTCGACAACGGCGGCGCGAACGGCGCGGTCGTGGGAGCGAGTGAGATTCACGACGCGCGAGATGCATCGCAGGGCGTGTCGACGGCGGTGTACGGTTCGCAGGGCGGGCCGCTCTGGGCGAAGCTGAATGTGCGGCTTCCGAACCAGAAGAAGACGGTCAACAGCACGGCTCTCTACCTGCCGTGCGATCTGCGCAACAACGTCACGTCGCAGTACTATTCGGCCAACGCTCTCTTCAGCGGCACGCAGATGCATGGCGACAACGTGACGGTTGTGGCGCGAATCCGGCTGGAAAGCAACGAGATCAGTTCGTCTGATTTAATCCTGTGGAACAATGCCTTCCATTGGAATAACAAGTTCGGTTCGGCGTTCGGGTTCATCAAGACAAAAGGAACGCGCGGGCCGGGCACGACCTACTTCCCATACGCATTCATCGCAACTAACACGTTTGGCAATGCGGCTGTCGACCAGCGGATTCCTTTGAAGGTTGGCGAATGGTACGACATTGCGTATCTGTATTCCGTGGATGAGATCGGTGGGACACGCTACGACAATGTGACATATGTGGTGGCTGGCGATTCTGGAGTTCGCACGTACACGATACGCAAGCCGTCCACGCGCGTCACGTCGGCCACTACGACGTACGGAAGGCTGGGCGTGATGAACGAGAACAAGGGATGGGATTCCTACAATGCGACAACATCGAGCAACACCGGCGACAAGTTCAAGAACTTCAACGGCTGGATCCATCAGCTGGCGCTGTGGGAACGTACGCTGACTCTTGACGAAGTGCTTGAGGCGTTCGGGACGCCTGCCGCAAACGACATGCACGACATCTACGCCGAGGCCGCCAACTGGTGGCGGTTCGACAGCGATCTCAACGCCGATGGAATTGTGCAGACGAACGAAATCCGCGACGTGCGGCACTGGGACAGCATGTCCGAATGCAGTGCCGTGGCGGTCAAGCAGTTGGGCCCGTCCGGCGGACCTCTGTGGACGAATATGAACGTGTATCTGCCTGGCAAGGGCGTGGAGGTGCGGAGCGACTGCCTCTATTTCCCGATTGCGACCAACATCTATGCGAACGCGAGCGGCCAGACGATCTATCAGGCCTTTCCTACGGTACTGACGCTACCGAACGCGGCGCGTTCAGGGTCGTACACCGTCGTTGCGCGCATCTACCCCGAGCGGCTTGTGAGCGGACCGGGCGGATACGACGCCTGCATCTTCAACAACGCCCTCGACTGGAACAGTTGTGCCGGTTCCACATTTGGACTCAACAGTGGCAGTGACAAGACGGGCAACACCTTCTATCCGCGAGCGTGCCTCGCGCATACGTGGTATCAGGCCACCCATCTGACGATGCGGACCAATACGTGGTATGACATCGCCTTCAGCGTCACGGACAACGGCTACGACGCGGAAGGGAACGCGCTGACGGATTCGCTGCTCATTGCGGTGTGCGACAAGGAGTACGGCCTCCGATACGAGACGCAGAACATCGACACCAACGCCTACACGTTCTACGGAAGCTGGGCGGGTTATTCCCAGATGGGCGAGCAAGAGCAGTACAAATCTCTGGCGGACTTCTGGAACGCCACGACGACGAAGGGAGTCAGTTCAGGTAATCCGGCGAAGGCCTTCCGCGGCATGATCCACCAGCTGGCCATTTGGGACCGTGCGTTGACGATCGACGAGATTGCTTCTGCGTTCAGCCACCCGAACAACATGGTGATGGGCACGGGGACGGCGGATGGCGCGAGCGGTGAGTTCGCCACATCGGGTGGCAGCTACGACTACACGCTGGGCGAGAACTGGCATCAGATGGCGTCCAAGCTCGACTCTGAGCATCCCGAGTTGACCATCCGCTTTACGCCAGAAGCGAACAATCTCTCGCTCGTCCACATGCTGCACGT
>Ga0310696_10009011_pt1 | contig 11582 bp, 7 predicted proteins | sample AusTroGonzalo_MG_4_FD_203885 | JGI IMG/M metagenome (GOLD analysis project Ga0310696, IMG submission 203885) | Bovine rumen microbial communities from tropical cattle in Woodstock, Queensland, Australia - Gonzalo_02 (v2) (version 2) | ecosystem: Host-associated > Mammals > Digestive system >...
ACGGCTTGCGATTCCGGATACGAAGTCGGATCGGGAACCAATTACGGAAAGTGTGTTCAAATTTGTCCGGGTTACCAAAAAGAGGCTTGCGATAACAAGACGCATTGGACCGGAGATACTTGCAGTGCAACGCACCCTGATTATCACAAGTGTAATCTGAGAACAAACAGAACATACTGTACCGAATTTGTAGTAAATGCCGATAAATGTTCGGATTGTAAAGAAGGATATGAGGTTAACTCCAGCGGCAGTTGCGTACAAATTTGTCCGGGCTACTTTAAGACGTGCGAAAACGGTTGGCATGTGCAAAAGGATGCCAGCGGTAATCCGGTAACTTGTAGTGCAACACATCCTGACTATTACAAGTGTGAACTGGATAAAGATGCCAAGAACATACCGGGTTGTAAAGTATATGCCGATGACAAACAGAGTTGTAAACAATGTGAAGATTGGTACACCTTGGGTGGAGGCGGCAGCTCTTGCAACAAGTGCTCTGATACAATAGCCAACTGTGAAAAACCGTTCCCGGATTCGTGCAAATGCCAAACTTGTGCACAAGGGATGAAGGTTGATGACGAAGGTAAATGTGTGGAACTTGAAAACACCGGCGGTGGCGGAAGTTCCGGCGGCGGTAGTGGTAGTGGCGATGATGGCGGTGATGACCCGAGCGGTGGCGGAACTACCACATGTGACGAATTAATTGCCCAAGGCTATAATGGCGGTAGCACCACGGTAATTTACGGTGAAACAATCCGCGTCGATGCCGAATGCAGTGAATTTAAGGCCGTGTGCGGCAATGCGACAGGTTATCCTGACGGTTACGCACAGCATAGTGCTGCTGATTGTCCGTTGGATACAATGTTTATTCACAGAACTTGCTGGTTGGAAAGCGAGAGCCGTATGCTTTGGAAGTGCAAAAACAGAAGCTATAAATTAGCAGACCACCCGGAGTGCAAAAAACTACATGTACATTATGATGGATGTGGTCAGTGTGATTCCGAAAACGGTTATACGCTTGTAGGTCTGGATATTCACTACCCTACCTGTCAATGTACAAGAAGCGGAGGTTGCGGAAGTAGCGGCGGCGGAGATTCAACATGTACATCATCCTGTTCCTCTAATGCCTATTACAAAGATCAAACTAACTGTGATGGTGATGAGGGAGTATGCACGGCCAGAACTAATTACCCGATTGATGAATGTGATACATACTCGGAATTCAGCGATTCATGTGCAATATGTGAAAACGGATACGGTGTAGGTAATAATACCGGTAGCAATGTTCCTGACTCCAACGGTCTGTGTTTGGAGCAAAGCAGTAGCGGCGTAAGTGGTAATTGTAAATTATCTTGTAACCTGACTATTGAATATGAAAATCAAGAGCTAAATTCAGAGTGTGATGGCGAAAAAGTATTTTGTGCAGTACGTAAGTATGCCACAAACTGTGGAACGTCCGGCTTCAGCCAATATGCCGACAGGTGTACGGCTTGCCAAAGTGGTGTACAACTGAAAAAAGCCAATTCAAGTGATACTGACGGATACTGTTTAACAACAAACGGTTGCCAGGCATCGCCTCAAGCATGTTTGGAAAATGATAAGATAAATACTTATTATGCTTTAGTCGGTACATCCATATCCGACGAAAAATTAAAAACAGTGTACAACAGTATATGCGGAACAGCACAAACATCTGAAGCCGTTTGCGTCGAGAGAACACCGATAGCCAACTGTGCCCAATATTCACAACTAAGCGACAAATGCAGTAAATGTAAATATGACAGCAGTAATAAGTGTTTGGGTGTGTCTATAGACAACATATGCTATGCCGATAAATACGGTTTGTGTGAAGGTAATGCAAGCTACTCCGGTGAGGCGCCTGAAAACCCTAATGCTACTGTTACCTCCAAAGTCGTAAAAGTCTTTGATGTTACCGAAGACAAAGAAAACGGCAAAACTGTGTTTGTAGCTTTGGATAACAAACTTGATACCTTTAATGCCGCCATCAGGCAGTATAACGGCAACAAATCCAACTCCACACAAAGGATTATCGTTAGCGGAGAATTTGATAATGCCGCAGATATTACCGGTGCCTATAACGTCCACAACGGTTCGTTAAAAGGCGGTGTGGGTACTGTGGAAATTATCCGAGACGAAGAATCCCCTACTCCGATAGAAGGAGCGGTCAAAGGTTTGGTCGGCGGTAATAACTACGAAAACTCGGAAGTTGTTATAGATATAGACGTTAATGACGCAACAGCTGACGGCAAACGTTCGTTTGTTGCCGGTATGGGTAAGGAAGTCGGTGCCTATAAAGCCGATGATGCCGACGAAATAAGCGGTATTGACTTGGGTAGCGCTACTCACGGACAACATAACGCCGATTTGATTAATGCCGGCAAAGTAAGCATATCTTCAGACGGCACGGCTCCGGTGTATGGTATGCTCGGATTGCGCCATGCCGACAATGTTGCCGATTACTCCGAAGAAAGAGAATTGGGTGACTTTGTCAACGCTGAAACCGGCACCATAGATATATCGGCTCCGAATGCCCGTGAAGCCTATGGTATAAGAGTTAACAACCTTATAAACAAACCGGGCTTGTCCGATAAGTCTTCTACCGTTACCAATGACGGAAAGATTAACCTTACCGGCGGGTCAAATGTTTACGGTATCGCGGCGAAAAATGCCCAAATATTCAACAACGGCGATATTAATATTAATGCGACCGGCGACAATGTTTACGGTATTCATGCCGATAATTCGTACGTGGAAAACAACGGTAATATTACCATTAACTCCGGAGGAGATAATACGTACGGTATTTACGCCGTCAACAACTCGGCGGTTAAGAACAGCGGTGTCATTACCATCAACGGTGATACTTCTAAAGCAAATGCCGCTGACGGTAAGTTTATCAATATTGACTCCTCGTCATATATTATCAATGCCAACACTATTGTTTCGTCATCGACGTTTGATACGCAGTCTTTGGGCGGCGGTGCGCTGTTGATGACAACCGGATCAAATATTGTTGCACCGGAAGTTTCAGGTGTCTTGACCTTGAGTTCGGATATAACAACCGGCAACAATAATGATACATACACGTTGGAAAATATGATTAGAGGAAACACCGACAACCTGCAACTGACATCGCAATCTGTTATGTTTAGTGCCTCTATGGACGGTAACGACGGTACGTTGAACAGAAATTCTTTCAACTCGCTGTTAAGCAACAATTCGCTTGCTCAATACTTAGAGGATAACTATAAAGCAGGCAACGTATCCGAACTGTTTGACAGTTTGAAAGAAGCGCAAACACGACAAGGATTTAACGAAATTGTTGATAAAATGTTCGGACAGAATATGTTTTCGCGTATGACATTTGAAGATATGTCAATGATGCGTGAAGTAAACTTGGATATGACCAAAAATATGTTTACTAAAGAAGGCGCGTTCGAGTTTGGCGGCAGCGTTTCGCCGTACAGTTACGAAAACGGTGTCGGCTCAATCGGACGTTATGCCATCAACGGTTTCAACTACGGTAAATTCAGTTACGGTTTGGGAATTTCCATTGCGGATGTAAACAGTTATGACGACAATCAGGAAAACAGCCGTAACGACCAGAGCTTTGTGATGAGTCTACCGGTAGGACGTAAGTTGAGCGGATTTGAACTTATCTCTACACCGAAAATCGGTTATGCATACGGCGAATACAACCGTAGCGGATTTAACAACTACTACAAGGGTAAAGTTTATAAGCGTATGTTTGCACTTATGAACGAAGCCAGATATCCGCTTGATGTCGGTAAAATGAAGTTCACACCGTCTGCCGAATTCAATATGATTGGCTTTAATATCAAAGGCAGTGAAGAAGCGCATAAGCCGTACAACTTACGAATCGGATCGCAGAATCATTACTCGGTTGAGGCCGGTGTCGGACTTGCGGCAGAAAAAGACTTCACTCTGTATAAACTTCATAAATTCTCAATGAATGCGGGTGTAGGGTTCTATCATGAATTTGCAAATCCGTACGAAATTGATGTATGTATGAGCGATATGGACGGTATGTACAGATTGCATGATGAAAAACGTCACAACAACCGAACCGTTATCCGAGCCGGCTTTGATTATGAATACAGCAAAACCATTGAAATGTCGGCAAGCTTGCTTTCTAACATAGACGGCGAGTATAGAACAGATGCGGTATGTGATGTTAAATATCACTTCTGACAACCGTAAAATCAGATAAAAAAATAAGCCCCAAAATCGGGGCTTGTTTTTTTATCTGTTATCTTCGGGGATTTCATAATTGAGAACATCGCAAACCACATCATAATCAAATCCGGCTCGCACCAATACCGCCATATCTTTTTGCTTAAATTCCCTGCGGCTTTCGGCCGGACGATACGGCCCTATTTTTTTGCGTTTTGCCAATTTGAGCGCCATTTCAAAAGGGTTATATTCCTGCTCACTCAATATCTCGGAAACAATATCCGCACTTATACCTTTTTGCTTCAATTTATTTTCAATGTAGCGCGCCGGTTTACCGGAATTCAAATAGCTGCGCACTTTTATTTCTGCATAACGGGAATCATCTAAATAGTGCAAACGCTCAAACTCCGTCAACACATTTTCGGCCCATTGATAAGCTTCCTGTTTGTTCCACTCGAGATTTTCGCGAGCATACATATCTATCCGACGATATAATACCGAACGCAAATTTTCCACCGACGATTCAAAGCGCTTTAAATAATATAAGGCGATGTTTTTTAATCGTTGCGGTGTAATTTTCTTTTGCGGTTTACGCTTGCGCACGGCTACCGTTGCCGCATTTTCCGTATTATTTTCGTTAAACACTTGAAAATTCCCTTAAAATAAACTAAATTTGCGGTGATTATACAACAAAGAGGTTTTTAAATGATAAACGACAGATGTCTTTCTTTTAATTTGGATAACAACGCTTTTCGCGGAAGAATCGTACGTCTTGATAAAGTACTCGGTGATATTTTTTCGCACCAAACCTATCCCGATAACGTGGCGGCAGCCGTAGCGGAAACTTCGGCTTTGGGTGTACTTATTTCGTCATTGATGAAGTTTGACGGCATTTTCACTTTGCAAATGCAGGGAAACGGTCCGCTCTCGGTTTTGGTGGCGGATGTTACTTCCGAAGGCAAAGTTCGTGCCACCGCAAAATATGATGCCAAAGCCATAGAAGATGCGCAAACCCTGCGCAAAACAGAGGGAGAAATCGAACCTGCCCCGCACTGGCTCGGACAGGGAAATTTGATTTTCACCATTGATCAGGGAAAAAATACCGACCTCTATCAGGGAATTGTTGATTTGCAAGGTAAAAATCTGGCCGAATGCGCTTTGCGATATTTCAAAAATTCCGAACAAATCGACACTCATTTAAGATTGTTTTTGCAAAAGGATAACACATCTTGGAAAGCTGCCGGAATATTAATTCAAAAAATGCCAACCAAGGGCGGTAAAGATGTTTCGGATGACAAAGACGAGCTTGCGGAACTTTGGAACGAAGATAAGATTTTGACAGACAGCTTAAAGCAAGAAGAAATTTTTGATGAAAAATTGAGTTTGGAAGATATTTTATTCCGCTTGTTTCATGAACATCAAGTGCGAGTAGCCAAAGAAAACGAATATCATTTCGGTTGTCGTTGCAGTCGCGAAAAATTGCTTAACACCTTAAGTTCAATGAAAAAAGAAGATATTGACGACATGGTGGAAAACGGCAAAATTACCGCTACTTGTAATTTTTGCGGGCAGATTTATTCCTTTGACCGCAGCGAATTGATGAAGCATTAAAAAAAGTCCCGAATTTTCGGGACTTTTTTATTATTCATGACCTTTAGGTTCTGCTCTGCCGAGAAAGACCGCGCGCTTTGGTACTTCCCGACGCGAACCGTCTTCTTTTACCTTTTCACCCTCTTGCGGTTTTCTGGCCACATCTTTATAATTTTCATACGCGGCACTTAAAGCTTTATCGCTGTGCTTTAACTTAATTTCATCGATTTGCTTTTGATGCTCTTCACTGCGTTTGCGGTTTGTATGGTTTTCTGCAAAATCACTCAGCTCGCGTTTGTATTGCGCATCTTCTTTTTTAACCTGCTCGGCATGGCTTTGCTCATATTCGGCAATTTCTTTCTTGGTGAATTTATTATATATTCTCTGCTTTGCCGCTTCTAATCGCTCTTTGGTTTCCCATGCGGAATCTACCTGCCGACGTTCGGTTTCAAATTCTTTAACATCTTTATACGGATCATAACCATGGTAATAATCCGAAATATCACGCTCATTTCTTGCATCATTTTGCAGGCCGTGGATAGAATACTCCTTCATCATATTTTTATACATTTCGTAAATGCCGTCTGTATATTCGCCCAATTTATTCGGATAACGGTCACGCAAATCGGCAATCGCTGAAAGCATGGCATCTTGAATTGTATTTACCTCATATACGGCTTTTTCTTTATTATCGCTCTTAATATAATCCGTTGCTGTGTTAAGCATGGTTTCCATGGCTTTAAAGGAAGCCGATACAATCTCTTTGTCATTAATATTATCACGAATTATGTAAGGAAGTGTTGCAAATACTTCCATCCACCGATTATTTTGATTGGTCGCAAATTTATCTTTGGCAATACCTTCAATAACTTCCATTGTTGTTTTTTTATCGGCATCATGGAGCAAATATGAAAATGTATCGTCATGAAGAAGGTGTTCTTCATTTTCTTTGTATTCGGGACGTAATTTTTCCTTAGCTTCGTTAAACTGTTCCACAATATTTTTTTGAGCCATGACAAAATCTCCTGTTTTCAATCTATCGCATTATAATCTAAAATTAGACAAAAGTAAAGTAATTTTACAATCAAAAAGCTCCGAGTCTTAAATATATATTAAACTTTCTCGGTTAATTTAGTGCTATTGAAGGTTTAACCAAAAATAGGATACGAATATGAAAAATTTGTTCAAATTGATGATGGTGGCATTGACTGCAGTTGCTCTTAATGCTTGTTCTACCATGAGTAATAATACTGCAACTCCGGAAAGATACGGAGATTTGCATTTTGACAACAAAGCCCCTATTCCGCTTTTAGTAAAAACCATTAACATTAAATCGGAATTCACCCCGTCGTTTACTCGTCCTAATGTGGAACATCTGTTCCCGGTTTCCATCGAAAAAACCGCCAAAACTTGGGCTAAAGAACGTCTGGAAGCTGCCGATTTGTCATCTAACCGCACGGCCGAATTTGTTATTCAAGATGCCAGCGTGACGGCAACCGAAGAAAAAGCCGAAAAGCTTTTCACCAAGGACAGCGTAAAATATCATGCAACCTTGAAGGTAATGTTAAGAGTTCTTGATAATCAATCTTCCGGACAAACTTCGGTTGAAGCCTACCGTGATTTGATTATGCCGGTTGATACATCAATTGAAGACAAAGAAAAACACTGGAACGAAATGGTTGCCAACTTGTTCCACTCGTTTGACGACTATATGGAAGCTAATGCACGTAAGTACTTAAATATGTACATTAAGGACGATAAAAGCGTGACACAATTTTAGTTTCCGAGAGGATGGTGCGCTTGTGTAATAGCCGTGCTTAGTTGCATAAGCGGAAGTTTAATCTTGAGCGCAGTACCATCGGAATCCACAGCTTCACAAAAACCATACAATACCGCGGCATTACCTTCAAATGTCGCGGTATCTTCATATTCAAAATATTCTCCCGGTTCCAAATCCGGTAACTCACCGTGAAAACCGAGCGAAGAATCGTATTGATTATGACCGTAGCTGTCGGTAATGCAAAAGTTCTTTCTGACAAGGCAAATTCGTTTATCGGAATTATTTTCTATACGCAAACAATAAGACCACAGTTCCCGTCCGGAATTTTCGGAATCAATCTGCTCCGGATAGGCCTCTACGGCAATATCTCCGGTCTGCTCCAAAAAATAATCTGTTTCATTGTTTTCAAACATAACGAATCCCCTTGAACTGATTTTAAGGATTCATTAACCTTTTCAAAAGTTCAAGAGGATTTTAGAGTTATGCCAAGACTTATGCACAGCTAATTTATTTTACTCTGCCGTACTTATCTTCAAAACGGACAATATCATTTTCATCCAAATTTTCGCCGACCTGAACTTCCACAAATTCCATCGGCTCGGCAGATTTGTTTTGAATACGATGTTTGGTTTCCATCGGAATATATACGGATTCACCGGCTTTTTTAACGATTTCCATTTCACCCAAAGTAATGGTGGCTTCGCCTTTAACTATAATCCAATGTTCGGCTCTGAAATGGTGCAGTTGCAAAGAAAGAATCCCTTCCGGATTAACCATAATATGTTTAACGCAAAAGCCGTTGCCGCAATCAATAACTTCCCATGTTCCCCACGGGCGTGTATCTTGCTGTCCGCGCATATATGTATTTGCCATTTAAATCTCCTTTTTTTAGTTTACATAAGATAAAAAATAATATAAACAATAAAGACAAGGTTGCAACAATTTTTATCAGGTATGCCAATGCAAATTTCAAATGCCGTCAGTGAGGCACTTGCCATACAACGTTTAATAAGCACGGAATTGCCAAAAACGAATCCGATAACGGATAAGCTCGGCAAAATCTTAAAGGCATTTGTAACCGCCACCAAATCGCAGTCGGCCGTTTTATATGCTACGATTGATGAAAACTATTTGGAAATGATGAGCGAGTACCATGCCGAGAATTATAAAACAAATATTCGCTACAATGAAGATTTTATCGGTAAAAGCGCCGCAATGAAGCGCCCGATGCAAGATAAAAACGAAGCTTTGAACGTTTCCATGATAAGCATTCCGGTTTTGCGCGCCAATATTACCGTCGGTGCAATGGTGCTGACCAAAAAAGGAGCAACAGGATTTGATGAAACCGAGGCCGAATTGGCGGAAACACTGACATTGGCTTTACCGGATTTATTTTCCACCAACGAATTTACCGAATATCGCAATCAAATTGTCCGAGAAAAAGGTATTGTTATTCGCGATACCATGCACGGAGTGAGCCTCAACAAAGGCTATGGTGTAGGTAAAGCGGTATTTCACCGCCGTCATCGTGATTTGGTAAACATCTTTGCCGAAAATATAGAGCTTGAAAAATCCAAGTTGGCAGAAGGCCGCGAACGTATGGTAAAATATATTGATGCCAAAATTGCCCAGGCCGGAAGTTCAATAGGCAACACCACCGATATTATGGAAGCTTACAAAATGTTTGCTCTTGATAAGGGGTGGTATAAAAAAATAAGTGCCGACATTGATAAGGGCTATACGGCAGAAGCGGCAGTCGAACACGTTTATGAAGATATGTGGAATAAAATGTCCGCAACCAGCGATCCTTATTTACGCGAAAGAGTATATGATTTGCGCGATATTTCCGATCGTTTGCGCGCCTTTATTGCCGGTGACGAAGAAAATGTGGAAGTTGCGGTTGACGAAGATATTGTGATTATTGCCCAAACCATGGGACCGGCCGATTTGATGGATTACAGCTACGAGCACATCAGGGGCTTAATTATTGAAGATTGTACCCCGACCATGCACGTAGTTATTGTGGCCAAAGCCTTAAATATTCCGGTAATTGCCAAGATTCACGGCATTATGAAGGAAATAAAAGCCGGTGAAACCATCGCCGTAAACGGAGATGAGGCAACGGTTTATACCCGCCCTTCGTCGCGCTTGATTAACGATTACCAGAAAAAATCCACCGGACTGAAAAAAGTTTTTGCCGAACTCAATAAAATTAAAGATTTGCCGTGCGAAACAGCCGACGGTGTCAAAATCAATTTGGCAATGAACTACGGTCTTGACGTGGACTATGAATATATTAAGCCGACAAAGTGTCCGGGTATCGGGTTGTATCGTACGGAAATTACCTTTATGTCTGCCGATAAAATGCCGGATGTGGAAAGCCAGGAAAAACAATATAAAAAATTGTTTGATGCCATGGGAAACAAGAAAATTATTTTCCGCAGCCTTGATGTCGGTTCCGACAAGTTTTTACCTTATTGGGGAGAGTTGAAAGAAGAAAATCCGGCCTTAGGTTGGCGTTCAATTCGCATAACACTTGACAGACGTGCCATTTTGAAAAAACAAATTCGGGCCATGTTGCGAGCCGCCGCCGACAAAGAATTAAACGTTATGTTTCCGATGATTTCTTCTTTACAGGAATTTTTGGATGCCAAAGAAACTTTGATGTTGGAATACGAACACGAAAAACAACATAACAAACCGACTGCCAAAAAGGTAAATATGGGGATTATGATTGAAGTTCCTTCCGTGTTATTCCAACTTGACGAATTGTTGCAACATGTTGATTTTGTATCGGTCGGAACCAACGACCTCTACCAATTTGTTTTTGCCTGCGACAGAGGAAATCCGCGTCTATCCGACAGATATGACGTATTGTCGGCTCCGTTTTTGAAGCTGATGAAATTGATTATAGAAAAGGCATCGCAATACAAAGTTTATTGCTCCGTATGCGGAGAAATGGCCGGCAACCCGATAGAAGCCATGGCCTTAATCGGTTTAGGATATCGCAATTTGTCGGTATCCGGAGCTTCTTATGCCAAAGTTAAACGGATGATTATGAGTATGAAGGAAGTTGATGTGGAAGATTATATAAAAAGTCTTTTAAAATCGCCTAAAAACAGTATAAGAACACAATTGCTCGCTTATGCTCATGATCATGGTATTGAAATTGATTAATTTTTGTGTTATAAGCACCGAACAGGAGAAAAAAAAGTGGAAGATATTACAGAAAATAAAGAAGTGCAGACTATCGGCGAAATGCTGAAAAATGCTCGTATAAAACAAAATAAAACCCTTGAACAAGTTGCAGAAGAACTGTGCGTACGTGAATTTTATTTGGTCGCTATTGAAAATATGGATTTTGAAAATATGCCGCCGGTTCCGTACGGTTTGGGTTTTGTACGAAGCTATGCAAAGCTTTTGGGATTAAACAGTGATCGTATTGTGTGCTCTTATCGCCAAATCATGACCGGCGAAGAAGAACCTAAACCGCAAAGTGAGAATCGCCATTCCGAAACTTCCGGTCCGCGCTTAAAACACTTTATTTTGGGTGCTTTGGGTTTAGCCTTGATTGCCGTTGCATGGTCTGTTTTGCCTACCACCTCAAAGTTTGAGGACATATCCGAAGATAGTTCGGTTACCTTGCCTACACCGGTAATTGTGGCTGATGATGAAGAAAAAGCAAATACCAAAAATGTTAAGGACAAGGCCAAAAAAGAAGCTTCCGCCAAGAAATCTGCCGCAGAAGATGACGGTAAAGATAAAGACAAAGTCAAAGATGAAGCAAAAGATAAAAAAGACGTAAAAGACGACAAGAAAGAAACTAAAGAAGCAACAGCCAAAGAAGATAAAAAAGAAGAAAAAAAGGAAGATGAGAAAAAGGCCGAAAAAGCCGCTTTACCGAAAATGAGAATTGCTTTGATCGGTCCGTCCTGGCTTGAATTGCGACAAGGCAACAAGGTACTTCTTAACGGTGTTTATAACAAAGGTTACAAATATG
>Ga0310696_10009012_pt1 | contig 11582 bp, 12 predicted proteins | sample AusTroGonzalo_MG_4_FD_203885 | JGI IMG/M metagenome (GOLD analysis project Ga0310696, IMG submission 203885) | Bovine rumen microbial communities from tropical cattle in Woodstock, Queensland, Australia - Gonzalo_02 (v2) (version 2) | ecosystem: Host-associated > Mammals > Digestive system >...
TTCCACGATCTCTTCCGGCTCACTCATCCGTCCGGCGCCTTCATCCCCGCAGGCCAGCCTGCCGCTGTCCGGGCCGATGAACAGAACGCCCCGCTTTTTCAACGTTTCCGCGTTCGCCTTCGTGGCCTCCGCGGTCCACATGCCGGTGTTCATGGCCGGGGCCAGCAGGATCGGCGCTTTGGTGGCCAGCACCGTGGTGCTCAGCATGTCGTCCGCGATTCCCGCGGCCATTTTGGCCATGATGTTGGCCGTGGCCGGGGCGATGACAAAGATGTCCGCCAGTTTCGCCAGCGCCACATGCTCCACGTTCCAGTATTCCGGTGCCGCGAAGGTGTCCGTCACCACCTGATTGGCCGACAGCGTCTGAAAGGTCAGCGGGGAAACAAACTCCGTGGCGTTTTGGGTCATGATCACGTGCACATGGGCGCCCAGATGACGCAAACGGGAGACAACCTCGGCGCTTTTGTACGCCGCGATGCCTCCCGTCACGCCCAGCACGATTTCCTTGCCGGTCAGGTCCATTTTACTGCTCCTCTGTTTCCGGATTGTCGTAGGTCAGCAGCCCGCGGTTGATCTCTTCCACGGCGGTCTTCAGGGGCTTCATGCCTTCCGCGTCGATCATGGGCAAAGCGCCGTTCACGATCTCCCGTCCCCGCTTGCTGGCTTCCACCACCAGGGTGTAGCGGCTTTCCGCGTGATTCAGCAGCTCCAGTACGCTCGGATCTACAATGGACATCTTCTTCTTCCTCCTGCTATTCTTCAATCTCGGGGAAATAGCGAACTGTGTTCTGCTTTTCCGCCCGGACTATGGCAACCAGCTGATCGAAAGCCAGTTCCAGATCATCGTTCACCACCAGATACCGATATCGGCCCATCTGCTCGATCTCGCCCCTGGCGTTGTTCAGCCGTCGCTGAATCTCTTCTTCCTTCTCCGTGTTCCGGGTGTGGAGCCGCACCTTCAGGTCGTGATAGCTGGGTGGAAGGATGAACACGCTCACGCAGTTCTTTTCCTTCTCCATCACGGCCCGGGCGCCCTGGGGGTCGATGTCCAGCAGGACGTTCTGCCCCTTCTCCATCCGCTCGTATACCTCGCTTTTCAGCGTGCCGTAGCGGTGCCCGTGAACGCTGGCATGCTCGAGGAACGCGTCCTCGTCCAGCAGTTTATCATATTCCGCGTCAGAAATAAAGTGGTAATGCACATCTTCGATCTCATTTTCCCGCCGTCCCCGGGTGGTGACGCTGACGGAAAACGCGAAGCTGGGATCCTTGTCCAGCAGTTTGGCCACCAGGGTGCCTTTCCCGGCGCCGCTGGGACCGGACACCACCAGCAGCATGCCCTTCCTCGTTTCCTTCATGAGACTTCCTCCTCCGTCTTGCCGTCGATCCGGGCTGCCACCGTTTCCGGCAGCAGCGGGGAAAGAATCACGTGTTCGGAATCCGTCACCAGCACGGCCCGCGTCTTGTGGCCGCAGGTGGCGTCGATCACCCGTCCGGCATCCCGGGCGTCCTGGACCATCCGTCGGATCGGCGCTGCCTCCGGGGAAACGATGGCCACCAGCCGGCCCGCCGCCGCCATGTTGCCGTATCCCACATTGATGAATTTCATTCCCGCCATCACTCCACGTTCTGAATCTGTTCCCGCATCTTTTCGATCTCGCTCTTCAGATCCACCACAACCCGGGCGATCTGCGCGTCCGAGGCCTTGCTGCCGATGGTATTGGTCTCCCGGTTCATCTCCTGGATCAGGAAATCCATCTTCTTTCCGATCTCCCCCGTCTCTTCCAGATAGGTTTCCATCTGGCGGATATGGCTTTCCAGCCGGGCCAGCTCCTCGTCGATGGCGCACCGGTCCGCCGCGATGGCCACTTCCTGCGCCAGCCGTACGGGATCCACCCCGTCCGTGATCAGTGCCTTCAGGCGCGCCTCCAGCTTTTCCCGGTATTCCTCCACCACGTGAGGTGCCCGCGCCAGCACTTTCTCCCGCAGCTTTGCGGTCTCCTGCAGATGGATCCGCAGATCCTCCTTCAGGTGCTCTCCTTCCTTCTCCCGCATCCCGATCAGCTGGTCGATGGCCTGATCCAGCGCTTCGCCGCACAGAACCGTGATTTTCTCCCGGTCCATCTCCCGCTCCGTAACGGTGGTCACGCCTTCCATCGTCATCAGCCGGGACACCGTCATGTCGTTCTCCGTCCCGGTCCGCCGGCTCATTTCCCGGGCGATCTCGCTGTAGTGCGCCGCCAGGTCATAGTCGGCTTCCACAGACATCGCCGATTCTTCCACGCTCCGGACCGTCAGGAAAACATCCGCGTGTCCCCTTCTCAGCCGCTCGGACATCCGCGTCCGCACGCTCTGCTCCAGAAACCCGATATTCCGCGGCAGCCGCATCCCGATGTCCAGAAACCGGTGATTCACCGTCCGGATTTCCGCCGTGATCTCCCATCCTTCCTTCCGGATCCGTCCGTACCCGCAGCCAGTCATGCTCCGCATGGCCTCGCCTCCTGTCTGAATAACAAATTATACCATCCGTCTTCCCAAAACGCAACTGCTTCAATATCCCCTTTCACGGTCTACCAGGTGCCGGAGCGGTTTCCTCTCCGCGTAGTTTCCCAGATCCTCCAGGAACTGTTCCACGATGCGTTCCACCGTATAGTCCAGCGTCATGTTCCCCGCGATATGCGGCGTAATCAGAAGCCGCGGGCATTCCCACAGGGAATCCTCTTTCGGGATCGGCTCCGTCTCAAACACGTCCAGCGCGGCCCCCGCCAGCTTCCCTTCCCGCAGCATCCCTTCCAGCGCCTTCTGATCCACCGCGCTTCCTCTTCCCACATTGACGATCCGGGCGGTTTCCGGCAGCAGGCCCAGCTGCCTGGCCCCGAGAATTCCCCGGGTTTCCGCCGTGGCCGGCAGCGACAGGATCAGCAGATCCGTCTCCGGCAGGATCTCCTCCAGCCGGTCCGCCGTCATTACCCGGTCAAAGCATCCGCCGGGATTCTTCCCGCTGCGGTTGACCCCGGTCATCACGGCCGGCTCAAATCCCCGCATCCGCTTCGCGCATTCCTGCCCGATGTCCCCGGTGCCCAGAAAGGTGATCCGGCTGCCCCGGATGGAATGGATCGGCAGTTCCCGCTCCCATTTCCTTTCCCGGACGATCTCGTTGTATTCGCTTCTCCGCCGCATCATTTCCAGCGTCACCATCACCACATGCTCCGCGATGGTCACCCCATAGGCGCCGGAGGAGTTGGTCAGCATCGCTCCCGGGTTCGCGAACGCGTCCTTCCCGAGAAACTGATCCACCCCCGCCGAGGGCGTGCAGATCCACTGAAGCTTCGGCGCTTTCCGGCTGTATTCCCCGCTCTGCCCCAGGATGATCTCCGCCTCTTTCAACGCCTGTTCCGTCTCCTCCGCCGTTTTCGGAAAAACGGTTTCAAACCCGTATCCTTTCGCCTCTTTGCGGATTCTCTCCCTGTGGTTCTCCTCCAGCTGCGGGATCATGACCGCGATGGTTCTGCTCATCGGTTTTTTCCTCCTTATGTTTTTTTCAAAACCTCTTCCCCTTCTCCCCGGGATCATGGTATAATCATTTCATCCGGAAACAAAATTCATTCCCTGAAAGGAGTATCACATCATGAAAATGAAAAAAAGAATCGGCATCCTGACCAGCGGAGGCGACTGTCCCGGCCTGAACGCGGCCATCCGCGGCGTGGCCCGGGCCGCCTATGAAATGTTCGATGCCGAGATCGTGGGTATCCACGACGGTTACCGCGGCCTCATCGACGGAGACTTTTCCGAGATGAAGCGCAGCCAGTTCTCCGGTATCCTCACCCAGGGCGGTACCATTCTGGGGACCAGCCGGACTCCTTTCCGGGATATGCGGAAGATCGGCGATGATAACGTGGACAAGGTTTCCGCCATGAAGAAAACCTATGAAAAGCTCAAGCTGGACTGCCTGGTCACCCTGGGCGGCAACGGCACCCACAAGACCGCCAACCTCCTGGCCCAGGAAGGGCTGAACGTCATCGGCCTCCCCAAGACCATTGATAACGATATTTACGGCACGGATTTCACCTTCGGTTTCCATACCGCCAATGATATCGCCACCGAGTGTATCGACCGTCTCCATTCCACCGCCGCCAGCCATGGCCGCTGCATCGTCGTAGAGATCATGGGCAACAAGGCCGGCTGGCTGACGCTGTATTCCGGCGTGGCCGGCGGCGCCGATGTCATCCTGATTCCCGAGATTCCCTATGATCTGGAGAAGGTCGCCGAGGTGGTCAAGCGCCGGGCGGAAAGCAGCAAGGGCTTCACCATCATCGCCGTGGCCGAGGGCGCCATGGATAAGGAAGAAGCCAAAATGAAAAAGAAGGATCGCGAAGCCAGGCGCGCCTCCGAGCACTTCTCCTCCAGCGCCTACCTGGCCCAGCTCCTGCGCGATGAGGTCGGCGTTGAATCCCGTAACGTGGTTCCCGGCCATATCCAGCGCGGCGGTACCCCCAGCGCCTATGACCGCGTCCTGTCCACCGAGTTCGGCGTGCACGCGGCCGAGCTGATCCGGGATCGGGTTTTCGGTGTCACCGTGGCCCTCAAGGGCAACGAGATCACCCATAACCGCCTCAGCGAGGTGGCCGGCGTGGCCAAGCCCGTCCCGGTGAATCATCAGATGGTGCAGACCGCCAAGAATATCGGCATCTGCTTTGGAGACTGATCCTACTCCCACGTATCCCACACCGCCGGCTGATAGCCGGCGGTGATTTTGTTTCCGTTCCGCACGATGGGCGTCCGCAGCAGCCATGGGTTCTCCTGGATCGCCGGAATCAGCATCTCCGCCCGGTCATAGTAGCAGGCCGGATGTTCCTTCGTCTTCTTGTCCTCCCGGTCCAGGATGCCCTCCATCCCCAGCGCGCCGATCATCAGCCGGATTTCCCGCTCCCCCAGCTTGTGCTTTTTCAGGTCCAGGCTCTGGAAGGGAATCCGCCGTTCCTTGAAATACCGCTCGGCCTTCTGGGTGTCGAAATTCTTTTTTCCCGCGTAGATCTGGATGTTCATTGCTTTTCACCTTTCCAGCTTTCGCAGATCCTGTCCGTTCAGCGTCAGAATCAGGCAGTTCCTCGGATTGTTCAGCCGGGAAATGATCCGCTCCGTATACCGTTTCCGGAGCTCTTCCATGTTCAGGTTCGTGCTGATCACCGTGCTCAGGTTCCGGGTCTGCCGCTCGTTCAGCAGGTTGAACAGCTGCTCGATCGTCACGTTCTGCATCATGGGCTCGCTGCCCAGATCGTCCAGCATCAGCACCGGGGCATCCATCAGTTCCGAAACGCCCGTTTCCGATTCAAAGTAGCTCTTCCGGGCCATCTGCAGGAAGGCATAGGCGCTGATAATCAGCACGTTCTTTCCCCGCTCGATCAGCCGGTTGGCCATGGCGTGCATCAGGAAGGTCTTCCCCAGTCCGCTTTTGCCGATCAGCAGCAGATCCCGGTGTTTCACCTCCGGAAAAGCGTCCGCCCATTTTTCGCATTCATCCCGCACGAAGGCGGTCTGTTTCCGCTGGCTGATCCCGCTTTCCGGGTTCACCGTCTCCGGAATCAGTTCCGGATCATAGGTTTCGAAGGTTTCCTTCTTTCCCTCCGAAAGCCCGATCCGTTCCCGAACCTTCTGCTGATAGGCCTTCACCAGGCATTCGCAGGGCTCTTTGATCAGCTCCCCCGTATACCCGGTGTCCCGGCATTTTTCGCATTCGTATACCGGGGAGAGATAGTCCTCCGCCAGGCCGTTTTTCTTCAGCGCCTCCCGGATCTCCCGGTTCTTTTCCTCCATCTTTCCCGGCAGGTCCTCCCCGGCGGCTTTCTGATCCAGAATCTGCCGCAGCGTGCCGAAGATCAGTTCCTCCCGCGCCTTTACCAGCCGGTCGATCTCCGGATATTCCGTTTCGATCCTTCTCCGGCGCTCCGCTTCCGTCCGTTCGTTCCGGGCCCGCTTCTGCTCGTATTCCGTTTCCAGTTCGTTCAGCAAATCCTCACGCATCCTCATTGCCTCCCATCATGGAAATCATCCGGCGCAGCGCCTCGTCCTGTTCTCCCGAATAATCCCGCTGCTCATACTGCTGGGCGCCTACGGCCTTTCCGCCGGATTTCCGGGTCATCTCCTGATAGGCCTCCCCCGATTTCTGCCGGTCCCGTTTGGCCTCCTCCACCGTCCGGATGTTGTTCTCCGCCCAGTAGCCCAGGATCTTGTCCATATAGGCCATGGGTTTTTTCACTTCGAAGGCAGAGTCCGCCGCCAGCGTGATCATCTCCCGGCTCAGGCCCAGGCCTTCCCATCTTTCCAGCATCTCCAGCGTCTTCTGTCCGATCTCGCTTTCCCTTCCGCTCCATTTCTCCTTCAGGCCCTTCAGGAAAGCTTCCTTTTCATGGAAGGCCCGGATATGGGCCCGAATCTCTTCCTCTTGCGTGAATCCCCGCTCCTGCCAGCTTTGCAAAAGCTTCAGGATGGAGTCGAAATGCCGTCCTTTCCGGGCGCATTCCCGGGCCGCGATCAGGATAATCTCCTGCGGATACAGGGCCAGCATTTCCTGATACTGCTTTTTCTGTGCCGGCGTTGCCGCCCCGAACTGGCCCGCTTCCTTCATCACCCGCTGGAGCCCTTTGCGCCGCTCTTCGGCCTTTTCCACGTCCTCCGCCGTCAGGAAGCCCCTTTTGCTCCCGGCTTCCGTCCGGGCGTTTTCGAGGATGGCGTCCAGCACGCTCAGGCTCGGATCGCTCTTTTCCATCAGATCGCAGGCAAACTCGACGGCCTCCTGGGTAAACATCCATTCCACGGTCCATTTCCGGTACAGCGCCATGTTCGCGTCCGAGGGCGCGTATCTCTTTCCCAGCTTCCGCAGGATCTTCCGGAATCCGGCGGTGGCCGCCTCGTCCCGGCTCAGGATTTCCGCTGCCTCGTCGGGGGTGCGGGCATTCTCCTCCGCCAGGTGCAGCGCCACCTTCTCCGCGTCCTTGATCTTGAAGCTCTTCCCCCGGGTCCGGTACATGTGCTTCAGCAGCATCACGATCACCTCGGTGGACAGCTGCATGTTCCCTTCTTTCCATTCATAGCAGGCAGCCGTTTCCGATCCGTGGAAAACCCGGATCCCGTCAAAGCTGTTCTCCAGCTCGCGGCTGAAGGCAACGTAGTCGGGATCCACCGGGGCGTCTCCCCCCATCAGTTCCTTCTGTTTGATGTTGATGTACTGCCACTGCGGCGGACGGTCGCTGACCCGGCGGAGAATTCCCCGGCGTTCCCAGTATCGGAACGCCGAGAGAATTTCCTCTTCCGTCATGCCAAGCTCCCGGCTCATGCTGCCCAGATCCATTTCCTCCTTCGGATGATAGCAGCACAGAAGGCCGTACAGGTAAACCTTGACAAACTCGCCCCTGGCCCCCGGCATATACTCCAGGATAAACTGGTTTTCCACCGGCGTAATGTCAAACATGGCAAACTGTTCATCAAAGGCGAATGTCATTTTGTCCTCCCGTCAGTCTGGATGATCCTCCAGGATCGCGGCCGCCGCCTTCTTTCCGGCGCCCATGGCCAGGATCACCGTCGCGGCTCCCGTCACGGCGTCGCCGCCGGCGTATACGTTCTTCTTTCCGGTCCGTCCGGATTCATCCGCCTGGATCCCGCCCCATTTCTCCGTGGGCAAATCCGGGGTCGTCTTCTTGATCAGCGGGTTCGGACTGTTGCCGATGGCCACGATCACCGTCTCCACCGGAAGCTCAAATTCGCTCCCCGCCACGGGCACCGGCCGGCGCCGTCCCCGTTCGTCCGGCTCGCCCAGCTGCATTTCGACGCACTGCATGCCCTTCACAAAGCCGTTTTCGTCCCCCAGGATGGCGGTGGGCGCCGTCAGCATCATAAAGATGATGCCTTCCTCCCGGGCATGGTGCACTTCCTCCGCCCGGGCCGGCATTTCCTTCTCGCTCCGGCGGTACACGATCGTTACTTCGGCCCCCAGGCGCTTGGCGCACCGGGCCGCGTCCATGGCCACGTTGCCGCCGCCGATCACGGCCACCCGCTGTCCGATCTTCACCGGCGTGTCATGCTCCGGGAAGGTGTAGGCCTTCATCAGGTTCAGCCGCGTCAGGAATTCGTTGGCGGAATATACTCCGCACAGGCTCTCCCCCGGAATCTTCTGGAAGTTGGGCAGTCCCGCCCCGCTGCCGATGAACACCGCGTCGTTGCCTTCCGAGAGCAGTTCGTCCACCGTGAAAGCCTTTCCGGCCACCGCGTTGGTCACGATCTCCACGCCCAGGTTTTTCAGGCCCTCGATTTCCCTTTTCACCAGCGCCTTGGGCAGCCGGAATTCCGGAATCCCGTACATCAGCACGCCCCCGGCGGTGTGCAGCGCTTCATAGATGGTCACCTTCCAGCCCGCCTTCGCCAGTTCCCCGGCGCAGGTCAGCCCCGCGGGGCCGCTGCCGATGACCGCCGCCTTCTTTCCGCAGTCGGGTTTCTTCTCCGTCTGCGCGGCGCCCTCCGCCATGGCCGTGTCCGCGGCGAACCGCTCCAGCCGGCCGATGGCCACCGGTTCTCCCTTGATCCCCCGTACGCATTTGCTTTCGCACTGGCTCTCCTGGGGGCAGACCCGGCCGCAGATGGCCGGCAGCGCGTTCTGGCTCCGGATGATCTGGTAGGCGCCGGGAATATCTCCTTCTTTGATCTTCGCGATAAAGTCGGGAATCGGCACGTTCACCGGGCATCCGGTCACGCAGGGGCTGTTCTTGCATTTCAGGCAGCGGTCCGCTTCCTCCAGGGCGATCTCCCGGGTGTATCCCAGCGCCACCTCCTGAAAGTTGGCGGCCCGGACCGCGGGTTCCTGTTCCGGCATCGGATGTTTCACAAGCGACATGTTTGGCATGGTTATCTCGCCTCCCCGGTCAGTCTGCAGGTATGCTTTTCACGGGCTTTGGCCTCCTCCGGCCGGAACATTCTGCCCCGGGCCATGGCCTCGTCAAAGTCCACCAGATGTCCGTCAAAGTCCGGCCCGTCCACGCAGGCAAACTTCGTTTCCCCGCCCACGGTCAGCCGGCATCCGCCGCACATGCCCGTCCCGTCGATCATGATGGGATTCATGCTCACGATGGTGTGGATTTTCAGGGGCCGTGTCATCTCGCTCACGGCTTTCATCATCGGCAGGGGCCCGATGGCGATCACCGTGTCGTATTCCCTTCCGGCCTGGATCTGCTTTTCCAGGGCCTGGGTCACGAAGCCCTTGTTGCCGTTGCTGCCGTCGTCCGTCATGATGATCAGGTTCGTGCAGGCGGCTTCCAGTTCGTCCTTCAGGATGATCAGGTGCTCGTTCCGGAAGCCCACGATCAGGTCCACTTCCGCCCCGGCCTCGTGCAGCGCCTTCGCCTGGGGATAGGCGATGGCCACGCCCAGCCCGCCGCCGATCACGGCGGCCCGTTTGATGCCCTCCGTCTCGCTGGGCTCGCCCAGCGGCCCGACGAAGTCCATCAGGCTGTCCCCCTCCTCCAGGGTGTCCAGTTTCTCCGTCGTATATCCGACTTTCTGGAAAATAATCGTGACCGTTCCCTTCTCCCGGTCATATCCGGCGATGGTCAGCGGAACCCGCTCCCCTTCCTCGTCGATCCGGAAAATGATGAACTGTCCCGGCCTGGCCTTCCGGGCCACCAGCGGTGCTTCCACTTCCATCAGGGTCGTGGTCTCGTTCAGAACCTGCTTTCTGACAATGGGGTACAAGGCTGTTCCCTCCCGTTTTCTTCAGAATAGGACTATTGTACTCTTTTCCGTCTGCTTTCGCAATGTTTTCCCTGTCTTCCTTTCGTTCTGATTTTGCTTCTTCCTTTTCTCTGAAGCTTGTGCTATAATAATTCTACTTTAGTAAAGGAGGTCTCTCTCATGGCACTTGTTACGACAAAAGAAATGTTTAAAAAAGCTTATGACGGCGGCTACGCTGTCGGCGCCTTCAACGTGAACAATATGGAGATTATCCAGGGGATCACGGATGCCGCCGGCGAGCTCAAGGCTCCCGTCATTCTGCAGGTTTCCAAGGGTGCCCGCGCCTACGCCAATCACACCTATCTGGTTAAGCTGGTTCAGGCCGCGGTGGAGCTGAATCCCGAGATCCCGATCTGCCTGCACCTGGATCACGGCGACACCTTTGAGCTCTGCAAGAGCTGTATCGACGGCGGGTTCACCTCCGTCATGATCGACGCTTCCTCCAAGCCCTTTGAAGAGAACATCGCCCTCACCCGTCAGGTCGTCGAATACGCCCATGATCACGGCGTCGTGGTCGAGGCCGAGCTCGGGACGCTGGCCGGCGTGGAAGATGAGGTTTCCGTGGACGCCGATAAGGCCATGTACACCCATCCGGAAGAAGTGGTCGAGTTCGCTACCCGCACCGGGTGCGATTCCCTGGCCATCGCCATCGGTACCTCTCACGGCGCCTACAAGTTCAAGCCCGGTACCAAGCCGCAGCTCCGGTTCGACGTGCTGGAGGAATGCTCCAAGCAGCTGCCCGGCTTCCCCATCGTGCTCCACGGTTCCTCTTCCGTTCCGCAGGAATTCGTGAAGATCATCAACGAAAACGGCGGCAACATGCCCGGCGCCATCGGCATCCCCGAGGAGCAGCTCCGTCAGGCCGCCCGCAGCGCTGTCTGCAAGATCAATATCGACTCCGATATCCGTCTGGCCATGACCGCTGTGATCCGCAAGTACTTCAACGAGCATCCGGATCATTTCGATCCCCGTCAGTATCTCAAGCCCGCCCGTCAGGCTGTGCATGACATGGTGGCGCATAAGATCGTGGATGTGCTGGGCTGCGACGGCAAAGCCTGATCCCCTTTCCCGAATGATTCAGGGCGCTGAGTTTTTCTCAGCGCCCTGATTTTTATCTTCAGTCGTATCTGTCCGTTCATTCAGTCCATAACCTGCTTTTCTTCAGCCCGAATCCCAACCAGCCCGCTCCCGGCGTTCCAACCGACAGCCACCCCCGCTACTCAACCAAAAACCTGCACAACCGAAAAGTCCCTCAGTCTTTAGCTAGTTCGGGGTCATAGATCTTTTCCGGTTTCGGCTGATACGTGTCCTTGTACAGCTCCTTCCGGCTGGTCCATACCCCGTCCACGTATTCCACGCGATAGCTCATCACCACATGCCCGTCCCGGGCCTTCGAGGCGCTTTCCTTATCGCTCACATACTTCGGTTCCAGCCCCAGCGGCGGAATCGTTTCGATCTCCACCGCCTCCAGCTCATACCGGATATTCCCCAGGCTGATCCCGTAAACGTTCACCTTGCAGATCAGCCGCTTCTTGTTGGCGGGATCCTGGATCACCGCCGCCGTCAGGTAGATATTCCCCTCCGTGTTGTTCTTGAAGCTCAGGTCGATCTTCTTTCCGCCCTTCTTCCAGAAAACCGTGGCGTCCTTCCCGTATTCCGTGTAGGACACGGAGTCGGAATGCGGCCTGCGCTTCACGATCTGCAGCCCCGCGCACACCGCCGCCTGATACAGCGTCGTGCTGGCCTGGCAGGATCCGCCGCCGATGCCCATCACATGCTCGTCATAGGCATACTCGATGGCTGGATAG
>Ga0310696_10009014_pt1 | contig 11580 bp, 8 predicted proteins | sample AusTroGonzalo_MG_4_FD_203885 | JGI IMG/M metagenome (GOLD analysis project Ga0310696, IMG submission 203885) | Bovine rumen microbial communities from tropical cattle in Woodstock, Queensland, Australia - Gonzalo_02 (v2) (version 2) | ecosystem: Host-associated > Mammals > Digestive system >...
CTTTTGTAACACTTTACGTCCTTCGCTATGGTATTTTTGATCGTCGTTATCTGCCTTATTTGCAACGACTCTATGAGCAGAATAAGTTTAATAAACTTACCATCGTCCTCAACGACTGTAAGTTAGATCATAAACGTTATGGTTATGGAGGCTATGGCTATGGACGCTATGGTTATTCCTATGGCTATGGTTATGGCTATTCGGACACGTCCAAGAAGAAAAAAGGTAGTTGATGAACGCCTACGGGAAAAAGAAAAATGCGATGGATTTCCATCGCATTTTTCTTTTTCCCGTAGGTATTATCAGAGTGCTTCAAGCATCCGTTTTAGGACAACCTGAGCGGAAATCTCGCGGTTGGCGGCTTCGGGGATAACGAGGCTTCGAGACGACTCGATGACGTCGTCGGTGACAATCATATTCCGTCGCACGGGCAGGCAGTGGAGGAAGGCTGCATCGTTGGTGACAGCCATCTGCCGGGCGCTGACCGTCCAGTCCATCATCGTGTGATAGTCGTGCAATACCTTTCCGTAGTCCTCAGGGCGGGTGACACCGGGGCAACTCCAGTTCTTGGCGTAGACAAAGTCGGCACCTTCGAAGGCTTTCATCTGGTCGTACTCCACGCGGGCACCTTTTACGAACTGCGGGTCGAGTTCATAGCCTTCGGGGTGAGTGATGACGAAGTCCATGCCCCCCGTTTCCCCCCAGATGGAGGAATTCGATGCGGCCAGCATCCACTCGGCGAACGAGTTGGGAACAGCCTGCGGCAAGGCCTTGGGATGAGGTGCCCAGGTCATGACGACTTTGGGAGTCTTACCTCGGGAGTATATACTCCCCTCTCCTTTTGGAGAGGGGGCGGGGGTGAGGCTTTCGTGAATCGTAATCAGGTCGGCGAACGCCTGCAAGGGATGCACGGTGGCACTCTCCATGAAGAACACGGGGCGACCGCTGTACTGGATGAATTGGTTGAGGATTTTTTCTTCGTAGTCGTCTTTGCGGCTCTCGAAACGGGCAAAGGAACGCACGCCGATAATATCGCAGTAGCTGGCCATGACGGGAATGGCTTCCAGCAAGTGTTCGCTCTTGTCGCCGTCCATAATGACACCGCGTTCGGTCTCTAGTTTCCAGGCACCTTGGTTCACGTCGAGCACGATGACGTTCATTCCCAGGTTCATGGCTGCCTTCTGTGTGCTGAGGCGCGTGCGGAGACTGTTGTTGAAGAAGATGAGCAGCGCGGTCTTGTTCTGGCCGAGGTGCTGCCACTGGTAGCGGTCGCGCTTTACTTCCTGCGCTTCCGCGAGGGCGACGCTGAGGTCGCCGATATCACTGACGTGTTGAAAGACTTTCATAATATAAAATCCCCTTATGTTTTTAATCTGTTGAATCTTTTATTTCCGATGTAGCGGGAATGTGAGGGTGGGTTTAGCGATTGGCTCGGGCGTTGCAGAGGGTACCTCGATATCGCTTAAGAGCATCGCCTTGGGAGCGATGATGGAGAAGCGGGCGCCGCCATCCTCTGTGCCCACTACAGCCTCCTGCTCGGTGGAGAGGGCATTGATGTGGCGCAAATTGTTGAGGGAGACTTGGACGTTCGGGTGTCTCATCAGGGTCTCGCTACCGTCCTTCACGCTGACGCGGTAGAAGGCGCCCTCACGATCGATATATGCGTGGTCGTAACCCTCGCGCTGCGCCTCGCGCAACAGTTGCTGACGCATCTTCTTGAGCGGCACTGTCTTGCTGCTCTCGATGCGAAGGATGCCGGGTGCTGTGGCAGCGCCCATCGCTCCCATTCGATTATTGGGAAAGTTGAAGCGCAGGTTGCCGGTGGGCGTAGAAGTTCCCAGAGAGGGGGTGACACCGCAGAACTGGTCGCGGAAGAGGCCGCGCTCAATCAGTGTCAGGGCTTGCGGCTTCTGACCATTGGCATCGGCCGTGTAGAAGCCTACGAGCGGTTTACCTTCCCATGTGCTGAGCGTCGGATCCTGGCGCATACTGATCTTATCATCGATAATCTTGCGGTTCATCTTCACATGAATCTCACGATCGCTTTGGGCGTAAGGGTGCCAAGCACGGAAGTTATGGCGGTTGCTGCTGGCCTTCTCGTAGATTGTCCAGCCTGTATTACCCTCAAAGAGTACAGGCCCCACGTAGTAGTCTTCTTCCATCTTTGCCTGGAGGAGATCAAGGCGGCGGCGGATATATTCGCGCAGTTCTTTGGTGAAACGGGCGCTGTCTGCGAGAGCCTCGGCAGCACACAGATAAGATTTGTTGTGACCGACAGTGACATCGTAACCGCTGGTATTGCGGAAAAGATGGAAGGAAAAGACGATTTCGCACATGTTGTCATGCGGTTGTGCCACGCGGATGCCCTCGCTGGTGAGGCGATAGATGTCAGCCTGCATGATATTCGCCTGCGCTTCGCTGTGTGTCAGTTCCGGGAACTCACGAGCGACAAGGGACAGGCGGCGGACATAGGCTTCCAACTCATCGGCGTGAAGGTCTTCCATCTCTGCGCTGCGGTGCTGGATGCTGGTGGCAGGCTTTGATGGGATAAGATCGTCCAATGCTTCCTCGTCTGCGGGCAAAGTGGCTTTCTGCTGTGCCTGCTGCTTCCTGGCGAAAGCTGCCAAGGCCTGCTTGTAGCGTGCATCCGAGGCCATCCAAGCCTGACGGCGCAGGTTGTTATAGTCTGCAGCCATGGGAATACTGACACCACGCATGTTCGGCTCTGCCTGAAGCTGGCTGGTGCGATGGTAATTACCCAGTACCACTTCAGCATCAAACTTCTGACGCCATGGCGTTATCTCCTTTTGGCAGACTTCACCGAGAGTAGCTTCGATGAGCAATGAGCGAGAACGTTGCAGACGGTAGTCGATGATGAAAGGAGCGGGCTGACCGGCAATCTGCAGGCTGTCCATACTACGCTTCAGCTCATCTGAGAGCGCGGCAAAGATGATGGAATCCATGGATTCTGAAGGAGCAGCCGCATGAATGCTTGGCGCGGCCAGCTTCGGCATCAGGTAGCCTTTCTGTGTCCTGCGCTGTGTCTCAATCTTCGAGCAGTAAAGCATCGGCGAGGTAGCACTGACAGGCACCCAACCGCTCTCGGCACCGCAGGAGCCGATGAAGGTGGAAGGGGTGTCGCCGCCAGCGGCGATATTGGAGAACATGGAGAGGGGCGTGCCGATAAGATCTACACCACACACAAGTTCATCGGAACGGCCATCAACATATACGCGATAGACCTCCAGCGGGTTGACATTGAAGGAGTTGATGCTACCTCCTTCGCCTGTCTGCGTGTAGCCGCCGCTGACGCTTTGGAAGAGATAGCCATACTCTTTACCCTGTCGCTGTGCTTCGTCGCGCAGCATCTGGCGCAGCTGTGCCTCGGTGTAGGGCTTGCGGGTCTCTACGACAAGGTTGGACTGACGGCTCACAGGTGTACCACCTCCGGCTGTACGGCCATGGCCATTGCTCTCGGGAAAGCTGTCGAGCGGCACGCGGCTCATCAGGAATTCCTTCAGCACACCATCCACCACATTATTTACTCTACGCGCGCGCGTGCCTTCATCGTCATAAACATAGCCACCATTCAAAGGCTGTGTGCCATAGTGCGTCAACGTGGGGTCGCAATAGACTTGGAAGTCCGTGGGCAGCACACGCTCACCCACCATCTTGCGGAAGGTCTGGCCACCCGACTTCATACGATGGCCTTCGAGACGATGGCCGAAGATTTCATGGAAGAAGACACCGCTGGCAGGACCGCTCATAAGGGCAGGTCCCGTGAAAGGATCGGCCACAGGGGCCTTCACCAGCGCTTCAAGTCGGCGACCCAACTCCTCGGCATCGCGCAACATCACGTCCTCAGAGGGCAATGAGTCCAACTGTGTGGCAAAATAGCTCTGATATAGGGGTAGCTGCATACCATCATCGGTGGTGGCCTGCACCTGCAGCATCACATGGAAACTGCGACGATTCTGCACGATGGCTGCCCCTTCCGTGTTGACAAGGTGCGTACGGTTGTTTTCCGCTTGCAAACTTGCCACAGCCTCTCCGAACTGCGGGTGCTTACAGAAGGCGGCAGAGATGCGGCAGAGGCGCTGCTCCCACTCGCGCCGTTCCTCGGGCGTGAGGTCTGGGTGAGGAAGGGGGGCTTCGTAGTAGGTCTCAGCAGCAGAACTGCTGAGCACACTAAAACAGGGGGCCTTGTCCTCGTTGTCGGCTTGGGTGCGGAGGCGGTTCTGCACACTGCGGTATTCATTAGCCACACGGTCGTAAGCATTCAGCATTTGTTTCCAGATGATGGAGCGGAAGGCATCGGGCGAGGCATCCGTGAAGGGCAGGTCACTGCTGCCGACCGAGCTCTGGGGATTGAACTTGAAGTTGTCCAACTCGGGCGAACCCACACGTATCTGGGGATAGAACATGCGGAAATGCTCCTGTGTCGAGTTGCCAAGAAAGCCGAAGGTGGCCGAGATGACGGTCTTGTGGGTTTCCTGCACACGGAAACTCATGAAGTAGGGCTTCACGTCCTGCTGCTGCAACTCCGTGAAGTCTGCTACCAGCTCTTCGCGGAGCACGCGAAGGAGGGTGTCGTTTTCGGCGGTTGTGGCACCGAACACTGGACAAATGCTGATGGACAGCAAGAGGATATATAAGCTGTGTTTCATAATGCAAGCTCGATGAATTCGCGAATTTCGTTGAGAAAGAGTTTATGGGCGCGTCTGACCGTTGCCACGAATCAGCCACTTATACGTGGTGATTTCTTCGAGGGCCATGGGGCCGCGGGCGTGCAGTTTCTGGGTGCTGATGCCAATCTCTGCGCCGAGGCCGAACTGACCGCCATCAGTGAAGCTGGTGGGGGCGTTGTGATAGACACAGGCTGCATCGACCTCGTTGAGGAAGCGCTGGGCGGCTGCGGGGTCCTCGGTGACGATGCTCTCGCTGTGACCCGAGCCATAGCGGGCAATGTGCTCAAGGGCTTCATCCAAGCTATCGACGACCTTCACGGCCATACGCAACGACAGGAACTCCGTGCCGTAAGAGGCTTCACTTGCGGGGATGATTTGTTGTCCCATATATGGGACACGCGTGTCCCATATATGGGACTCGGCTGTCCCATATATGGGACACGCCCTTTCATCCAGTTCTATCGTGACTCCCTTCGCGAGGAGTGGCTCGAAGAGAGCGGGCAGATCGGCGAGGCGCTCGCGGTGGATGATAAGGCAGTCGAGGGCGTTGCAAACGCTGACTCGACGGGTCTTGGCGTTCACCACCACGGGGATGGCCTTCTGAAGGTCTGCGGCGCGGTCGACGTAGCAGTGGACAACCCCGGCACCAGTCTCAATGACCGGCACGCGGGCATTCTCGCGGACGTAGTCGATGAGTCGGCTGCTACCACGGGGTATGATGAGGTCTACGGTACCGCGGGCTGCGAGCAGGCGGTCGGTGTCCTCGTGGCTAGTGAGCAGTAGGGCGCACTCAGCGGGCAAGCTGTGGCGACTCAGTACTTCGTGGATGAGTCCAACGATGGCGGTGCAACTGTCCTTAGCGTCGCTGCCACCCTTGAGGATACAAGCACTGCCAGCCTTCAGGCAGAGGGCGAAGCAGTCGAAGCATACGTTCGGGCGGGCTTCAAAAATGATTCCAATAACACCGAAAGGCACGCTAACTCGGGTGAGTTCGAGGCCGTTGGAGAGGACAGAGTGCTTCAGCACACGGCCGAGGGGACTTGGGAGAGAAGCCACCTTGCGCAGGTCTGCGGCAATGTCGCGAAGGCGGATTTCGGTGAGCTGGAGGCGGTCGTAGCGTGAGTCGGACGAATCCATGCGTGCGAGGTCGAGGGCGTTGGCCGCAAGAAGTTCAGCCATGCGGGTCTCGGTCAGGTCGGCCAGTTCGCAGAGTATCGTACTGCGCTCGGTATCATTCAGACGGGCAAGGCCTTTGGCGGCCGTGCGCACGGGATAAAAGTCTGTATTCATTGTGGGCAGAAATGGGTAAAAGGCACTTGGTCGGCGTTTAGGAGCACGTCGCAGAGGATGTTTTCACGTTTGCCGTTGGCAATGAAGACGTGGATGCCGGCATTGGCCACGAGCTGTGCCGTGTGATACTTGCTCTGCATTCCCCCGCGTCCGGAAGAGGAACGGCTGGGTAGGAGGTACTGGCTGAGGTCTGTGCCGTGGGGTACTTCGTGGATGAGTTCAGACTGCGGGTCGTCGGGATTGCCGGTGAAAATGCCGTCGATATTAGAAAGTATGACGAGGGCCGAGCAGTCCATCATCTGAGCAACGAGTCCGCTGAGTTCGTCGTTGTCAGTGAACATCAGCTCAGTAACGCAAACCGTATCGTTTTCGTTGACGATGGGTACGACTCCATGAGCCAGCATGGCGGTCATGCACTGACGTTGGTTGTCGTACTGTTCGCCGGGGGCGAAGTTTTCCTTCATGGTGAGAATCTGTCCCACGTGGAGCCCGTGGTCGCGGAAGAGTTCCACGTAGCGGCCCATGAGCTTGGCCTGTCCCACGGCAGAGAAGAGCTGGCGTTGCTCCACGCTGTCGAGTTGTGCGGCCTCGGTGGCAGGCAATTGTAGCTCGCTTCGTCCGCTGGCCACGGCACCGGAGGAGACGAGGATGACCTCAAAACCCAAACGGCGCAGTTCGGCCAATTGATCGACGAGAGCCGACATGCGAGTCACGTCCAACGTGCCGTCGCGGCGGGTGAGGACATTGGAGCCGACTTTGACAATGATTCGTTTGTTCTTCATTTGACAGAAGCTAAAAGTCCTTGGATGACGGCATTCGTGAAGCCAGCTTCCTCCATGGCATTGAGTCCCCGGATGGTGAGACCGCCGGGAGTGGTGACCTTGTCGATTTCGGCTTCTGCGTGAGCACCTTCCTTCTCTAAGAGAGAGACGGCACCGCGCAGGGTCTGGGCCACAATGGCCTGAGCCTCTGTGGCACGGAAACCGAGCTGTACGCCTCCTTCCGTGGCTGCGCGCACATAGCGCAGGGCGTAGGCGATGCCGCAGGAGGCGAGGGCTGTGGCGGCAGGCAGATGGGCTTCGTCGGTGACGAGGGTCTGTCCCATCGTGTCGAAGAGTGCTTTGATGGTGGCAGTCGTCTCAGCCTCTGCGCGTACTGGGACAAGGAAAGTCATGGAGACACGGTTGGCGATGGCAGTGTTGGGGATGGCGGTGAAGATTTGGGGGCCTTCGCCTGCCCACTCGCCGAGCTGCTCGCCACGTGTGGCGGCAGCCACCGAGACGAGTGTCTTGCCATCGAGCTGGATGTTGGACTTCAGCTCGCCCAGCACGTCGGCCACAAGCCAAGGCTTCACGGCCAGGATAATAAGGTCGGCGTCCTTGGCGGCGACGCAATTGTCTGTCGTCACGCTGGCTCCCAAGGCGGCGAAGCGTTGTAGCTTGCCTTCCGAGCGGTTGCTGACGGTGAGGCTGTGGCCTCCTATGTGCAGGAGGGCGTCGGCGATGGCGCCGCCCATATTCCCGGCGCCGATGATAGTTATCTTCATAAATGGATAATTGACGATGAATAATGTATGATTAAGCCTGCGCGCTGTCCTTCTTACGGATTTCTACACGTCGAATCTTGCCGCTGATGGTCTTGGGCAGTTCGTCGACGAATTCGATGATTCGGGGGTATTTGTAAGGAGCGGTTTCGCGCTTTACATGCTGTTGCAGTTCCTTGATGAGGGCATCACCGGCTTTGTCCTTCCATTCCTTTCCGAGAACCACGGTGGCCTTTACGACCATTCCCCGGATGTCGTCGGGTACACCAGTGATGGCACATTCCACGACGGCGGGGTGGGTCATCAGGGCACTCTCGACCTCGAAGGGACCGATGCGGTAGCCGCTGGACTTGATGACATCGTCGATGCGGCCCTCGAACCAGTAATAGCCATCCTCGTCGCGCCACGCCATATCGCCGGTGTGGTATAGGCCGTCGTGCCAGGCTTCGCGCGTCTTTTCCTCGTCGCGGTAGTACTCCTTGAAGAGTCCGATGGGCTTCTTGTCGCCCACGCGAACAACGATTTCTCCCTTCTCACCGTCCTCGCACGAAGTGCCGTCGCCGCGGATGAGGTCGATGTCATATTGAGCATTCGGAATGCCCATGGAGCCGGGTTTGGGCCGCATCCAGGGGAAGGTGCCGAGGGTCATGGTGGTCTCGGTCTGGCCGAAGCCTTCCATCATTCTAATGCCTGTCTTCTCCAGGAACTTCTCGTAGACGGCAGGGTTGAGTGCCTCACCAGCCGTGCAGCAATACTCAAGTGAGGAGAGGTCGTACTTCGATAGGTCCTCACGAATCATGAAGCGGTAGATGGTGGGTGGTGCGCAGAAGCTGGTGACGTGGTATTTCTCCATCTGACGCAACAGGCGGTCGGCGTCGAATTTCTCATGGTCAAAGACGAAGACGGTGGCGCCAGCGAACCACTGACCATAGAACTTGCCCCAGACAGCCTTGCCCCAGCCGGTGTCGGCCACGGTCAGGTGCAGCGAGTTCTCGTGGAGGTTGTGCCAGAAGACGCCTGTGGTCAGGTGCCCCAGGGCATAGAGGAAGTCGTGGGCAACCATTTTTGGTTCGCCAGAGGTACCGCTGGTGAAGTACATGATCATCGTGTCTTCGTTGTTGTTCACGAAGGTTGGGCGGGAGAAGGCGGGGGCGGAAGGGAGTTCGGAGTGCCAGGAGTGCCAGACGGCGCGAGTAGGCGCTGGACCAGACGCTGACACAGCAGGGGCGGGAGCCTTCGAGGCTGCGGGGGCAGCAGATTCTTCATCGACATAGATGAGGACTTGGACGGTGGGGCTCTCGGGGAGAGCGGCCTCGACCTGGCTCATCACGTAGGGGTCATCGACGCAGATGATGGCTTTCACGCTGGCGCGGGTGTTTCTATAGACGATGTCGTGCTTGGTCAGCATGTGAGTGGCGGGAATGACGACTGCGCCAATCTTGCAGAGGGCCAGCATGACAATCCACCACTCGTAGCGGCGCTTGAGAATCAGCATCACGGGGTCTCCCTTGCCGATGCCGAGGCTCTGGAGGTAGGCGGCGGCCTGGTCGCTCTGTTCTTTCAGTTGCTGGTAGGTGGCGCGAATCTCTTCGCCCTGGTCGTTGGTCCAGAGCAGCGCCAGCTTTTCAGGTGCCTCCTCAGCCCAGGCGTCCATGACGTCGTAGGCGAAGTTGAAGTGCTCCGGGATGATGAATTCCAAGTGCTTGTTGTAATCCTCAACAGACGTAAAATGGGTCTGCTTCAAAAATCTTTCTACCATAAATGACAGTGTTCTTTTGTGTTGTTATTCTACCGTGAATGCCAGAAAACGCACGGGACGGTCGCCTATGGCGCGCATACCATGGGGCTTTGTGCTGTCGAAATAAATGCTGTCGCCCTCTTCGAGCACGATGGTCTTACCGCCGAGATAAAGTTCCATAGCTCCTTCGAGAATCATGTTGAATTCCTGGCCAGGGTGCGAGTTTTTGTAGATGGTGTGAGCATCAGGCTTGGGTTCCACGGTGACGATGAACACCTCGGCCTTGTTGCCGGAGAAGCCACCGGTCAGGCTTTGGTACTTATAGGCTTTGGTGCGTTCGATGCTCATGCCTTGTCCTTTGCGAACAACTAAATAGCCGTGCATGTGGGGTTCCTCGTCGAAGATGAGGGCTTCGGTGGTGATTCCATAGTGGTTGGCAATGGTCATCAACTTAGAAATGGTGATGTCGGCTTCGCCGTTCTCTACTCGTTCGTAGGTTTCCAATGGGAGCCCGCAGAGGTCGGCCACTTCCTGTGCCGGGATGTCAAGCGCGTCGCGCAGACCGCGCAGACGTTCGCCGATTTGGTGTAATTGTTCGTTCATGATTATATGTGTTTGGTGAATTTTTCGAGGAATTCGTCGGCCTCGGCCATCGTGAGGCAGAGGGGAGGGAGGAGGCGGAGGACGTGGGTGCCGGCGCAGCCCGTAAAGACGTGCTCATCGAAGAGCAGGCGTTGGCGCAGCTCCTTGTAGGGTTCGGAAAGTTCGATACCTATCATAAGGCCGCGGCCTCTCACCTCTTTAACGCTCTCATTTTTTAATTCTTTAATTTCTGAAAGCAGGTGCTCGCCTACCTTGTGGGCGTTCTCGATGAGGCCTTCGCCCTCGATGATGTCGAGCACGGCCAACGCTGCGGCACAGGCGAGGTGGTTGCCGCCAAAGGTCGTGCCGAGCTGGCCGTAGACGGCCTCGAACTTCGGCGAGATAAGCACGCCACCCATGGGGAAACCATTGGCAATGCCCTTGGCCACGGTGATGATATCCGGCTGCACACCCAGCCACTGATGGGCGAAGAATCGGCCAGAACGTCCGTAGCCACACTGGATTTCGTCGCAGATGAGCACCGTACCTGCTTCGTCGCAGGCGGCACGCAGTCCTTGCATGAACTCGGCCGTAGCCAATTGGATGCCTCCTACGCCCTGGATGCACTCCACGATGCAGGCGGCGACGTCGCCTTTGGCCAGCTCTAGTCGCCAGGCTTCCAGGTCGTTCAGGGGCAGGTAAGTGACGTGTCCGTTGGCGTTGATGGGAGCGATAATCTTGGGATTATTGGTGACCTCCACGGCCAGGGAGGTTCGTCCGTGGAAGGCTTTAATGGCAGAGAGCACGCGAGTACGTCCTGTGTGGAAGGAGGCCAGTTTCAGCGCGTTCTCGTTGGCTTCGGCACCGCTATTGATAAGGAACAGGCTATAGTCTTCGTAGCCGCAGGCCTTACCTAACCGTTGGGCCAGTTGCTGCTGGAGCTTGTTCACGACGGAGTTGCTGTAGAAACCCAGTTGAGCCACCTGTCGGCTGACGGCCTCCACATAGTGCGGATGGGCGTGGCCAATACTGATGACGGCGTGGCCTCCATAGAGGTCCAGGTATTCCGTGCCTTGTTCGTCCCACACGCGACAGCCTTTGCCGCGCACGATATTGATTGGGAAAAGGGGATAAACGTCAAATAGTTGCATACGCGTTCGATTTTCTGATAAATCGGCGCAAAGGTACGTAATTTATCTGAAAAAAGTCTCTTCCGCAGCCATAAATCTTTCAAACCGCTACTACGTAGTGTTCAAATCGTCTCCTAAAGTCCTAAAATGATTCTTTCGAGGATTTGTTTCTTCTGACTTTCGAGGTTTACGTTGAGGCTTTACGCAGTTATCTGACTATCAAATAATTGGTTCTGCGTCAATTGATGTGGTGAAAGAGCAGAAAAAGTTTGTTGTAAAAATTGCCATCACCCGTCACCTTTTCCGCCCAATCGTCTGCTATTTAGTGGATTATGTGGTGACAGTAAGGTGACGGTAGGTGATGGTAAAAGGTATTTTCCGATTCTTTTGCTCAAAAATGTCCTTCAATTGGTTGTGTATGAGTTAGATATATTCGTTGAGTTGCCATCGCCCTGACTATATCGTTTTGAAATCGTATGGGTATACGCCAGAACCCTTAGGGGTTAGAGCCTGAACCCTTAAGGGTTCGGATAGCATCCATGTAGGGACTTACTTTATGTATGTCCGAAAACCATATATAACCGGAAATGATTATCCGGACATACATAA
>Ga0310696_10009016_pt1 | contig 11580 bp, 13 predicted proteins | sample AusTroGonzalo_MG_4_FD_203885 | JGI IMG/M metagenome (GOLD analysis project Ga0310696, IMG submission 203885) | Bovine rumen microbial communities from tropical cattle in Woodstock, Queensland, Australia - Gonzalo_02 (v2) (version 2) | ecosystem: Host-associated > Mammals > Digestive system >...
ATTAAAGAAGCCGGCGTTAACATGAAATATCATGTTGGTACAATGATTGAAATCCCACGTGCTGCATTACTCGCAGACGAAATCGCACAAGAAGCTGAATTCTTCTCATTTGGTACAAATGACTTAACACAAATGACATTTGGTTTCTCCCGTGACGATGCTGCTAAGTTCTTACCAGATTACTATGGTAATAAGATCTTAGAAGAAGATCCATTCAAGACACTTGATCAACGTGGTGTTGGTAAACTTGTTGATATGGCTGTTAAACTCGGTCGTAGCACACGCAAAGAACTCCACATTGGTGTCTGTGGTGAAACTGGTGGTGAAGCTAACTCAATCGACTTCTACCATAGAGCAGGCTTAGACTATGTCTCCTGTTCACCATTCCGTGTCCCAGTTGCACGTTTAGCTGCTGCTCAAGCTGCAATTAGACACAAATAAGTTTAATTAACTTACATATAAGCCTCGACTTCGGTTGGGGCTTTTTTGTACACGCATGTAAATTATTAAAATAATTCTTGCATTAATGTAAGAATTATTTTACAATATTTATGAGGCAGTATTGCCTCGGCTAAGACGCCCGGAGGTCTTTATGTCAGAAACTATCAGAAATTTAGGAAGCAACAAAAAGCTCACTAAAAGGGATGAAAGAAGATACGACAGATATCTCGACGATCCTCTTACATTCTCATTAGATGAGATGCTTCAAACGCTCGGACCTAGAAGAGAACAGATCCGTCGTTAATGACATGTAAAAGAAAGCGCGAATTGATAGTTTCGCGCTTTTTTTGTTACTTATTTTTCATTAAGGCTTGAGATGAGAACACTAGATCATTTTTCTCATTTACATAGCCGCCAGGTTCTCCATTTATGATTATATCATAATTGTCTTCAATATAACCTACATACTCGCCTTGTAGATATATGTCTCCCTCTGCACTCATGCATCCAAATTTATGCCCTTGAGCGAAGAAGTCTCCGTCAGGTGAAATGTACCCTGCAAGTTCATCATCTATATATACGTTTTTGCCGTAGCACTCTATAAATATCATTTAATCTTTGACTTTAAGGTTTTAGTTAAGAAAACCTCATATCCTTTGCGTTGATACTTAATGTATTTGGAAACCGCCAATGTGTAGTTAGTGGTTAATGCGAAAACGCATGAACCTGTTCCGGTCATTAAAACGCATTTAAAACCGTCTTTAAGCATCATTTCTTTTACTTTCTTAACTTCTGGACACATTGTAAAAGAGACTTCCTCTAATGAGTTAAATAACGACTTTGCAAGCAAAGTGTCATTGCCTGTCTCAAGTGCTTTTAATACATCTTGAACGTTACCGTGTTTTAATTCATATTTATCTGACTCGGCGAACACCTTCTGAGTTGATAAACCCTCTTTTGGTTTAATAATCAATACATAGTATTGTTTCTTAACTTTGATTGGCGTTACTTTTTCTCCAAGACCTTCTACGTGGGCCGGAACACTTTTCATACAGAACGGAACATCCGCTCCGATTTTTAAGCAGAAATCCAGTTCTTCTTGATCACTCATTTTAATCTTGCCGTACTTCCTAAATGCTTTTAAAGCAGCGGCAGCATTTGCTGAGCCTCCGCCCATTCCAGCATATATAGGAATTTCTTTGTGAACCTTTACAACAAAGTTTTGTTTGTAGCCGTATTCTTTCTCCAACAATTCATGAGTAACGTGAATTAAGTTGTGATTAATAATCTGTCTTTCAACTGTGTCTGAAACTATATGAGTATAAGTAGCATTTGGAACATGCTCAAAACTAATCGTGTCATGTAATTCAAGAGGCAACATAACCATGTCTAAATCGTGGTATCCGTTCTCTCTTCTACCCAAAACATCTAAATAAAGATTAATCTTTGCAGGAGCTTTTACGTACATAGCAATCAGTTTACTCTCTATTAAATCATTTTCAATAAGTTGATATAGAACTCAATTGGTAGTTCTTCTGGTCTTTTGTTTGTGTTTATACACAGTTTATCTAGGATTTCCTGGGCTTTTTGTTTGTTTTTTGTCACATTTGCTAGGTTATTTAATATGTTCTTTCTTCTCATTAAAAAGAGTTGTTTCATCAATTTATATAGCTCTTTATTTTGAGCATTTTTAATGTTTTGATTAGGTGTTAAAACAAACACAACTGAATCAACATGCGGAACTGGAGCAAAGTTGTTTCTATTTACTTCAATTGGTGAAGATATATCGCAAACATGATTTAAAAATAATGATAATGGTGACTTGTTAGCACTTAATAATTTTGGATAAACCTCTTTTTGGGTCATCAAAACAATCTTTTTGGCGTTCGCTCCATCTAATAACAGTTTTTCTATAATTCCGGTGGTGATGTAGTAAGGTAAATTGCCAATAATTTTAGTGTAAGAAGTAAGGTCTTCTTTTAAAATATTCTGCCTTTTAATTGAGATGTTTTCGCAGCCTTTAAATTGCTCGTCTAAAAACATCAACATTCTTTCGTCAACGTCAATTAATACGGAATTTCCTGGAGATTTTGCAAGAAAGTAAGATAAGGAACCTAACCCAGAACCAATCTCAAGAACGTTATCATGTGAGGTAATTTCTAGGAGCGAAACAATCTTTTCAGCAGTCTGAGAGTTAATTAAAAAGTTTTGGCCAAGAGATTTGTTGGCAATAAATTTATAACTTTTAACTTTTTCAAAATATTCTTTTTCGTTCATAAGCAAGATTTTAAATCATCAATCGTTAAGGAGCTATAATTTACTCTTTTTAAAAATGTTTTCGCATTACAAAACCCTAATCTGTATTTCTCACAAACCTTTTCACGCCTTTCGTTTGAAAGAAAATCGCCTTCAAGTCCCAAAGCATATAAATCGCTATGAGTTACATTACCAACTTTATTTTTGTCGGTCGTTAAATGCTTACTTAATGCCGCCAAAACTTCTTCTTTTGTTGATTCTGCAACCCCAACTTTATTACCTTTAATTGATTTATCTTTAGACACAAAACAATGCTTCAAATTAGGTATATGTTGATCCAAAATATCTCTAATTCTTTTACCAGGTGAATCTGGGTCAGTAAGGACAAAAATGTCGCGATTTCCTGAGGATTTTGTAAGATATTCAATTGTTTTCATTGGGATTTCAGAGCCGTTAGTTGTCACAAATTCTGCGTCGATAAACTGGCTTAAAAATGAGACGTCACTCGTGCCTTCTACAACAATTATTCCATTTACAAAATGTTTCATATTTTAAAAACTCGTTTAAAGTTTTCGTTTGATTCTTTTTCGACTTGTTCAGGGGTAATATTACGCAAGCTCGCAATCTTATCCCTTACCAGATATAAGTATTTAGAGTGATTTTCTTTCCCTCTGTATGGATCTGGTGTTAGATAAGGGGCATCGGTTTCCAGAACATATGAGGTTGATGGGATTGAGGCTACAACTTCTTTTGGTCTAACTGCGTTTTTAAATGTAACTGTACCACCAAAACCTAATAAGAAACCAAGCTTTATGAACTCTTTTGCTGATTCAACACTACCAGCAAAACAATGCATAATTCCCCCGTTTTTTACGGGATTTTTCTTTAAAATTTGCAAACAATCATCAATTGCATCTCTACAATGAATTGATATTGGCAAACCTAATTTGTTCGCTATTTCAATTTGCTTAATAAAGAACTCTTTTTGTCTTTCTCTAACGGATTCTTCTTTGTCCCAATAATAATCAAGACCAATTTCGCCAATTGCAATTACCTTTTTGTTTGATGCAAGTTCTTCGATTTGATTCAGGTCTTTAAGTTGGAATTTTTTAGAATCAGAAGGATGTATTCCAACGGCAGCATAACACCCTTTAAATTGCTCGGCAATCTTCACAGCATCAATAGAAGAAGCAACATCAAAACCAACAACTAAAAAGTCAAAAACCCCGGCTTTTTCCGCTTCTTTTATGTATTCTGCTGGATTTCCTTTATATAGAGAATCGTTAATATGGCAATGAGAATCAATCATATTATTTTCCTACACAAAAGCGTGAGAATATCTCGTCTGTTAAATCGTTTTTATTGTTTTCGCCTAATAAATCTAAGGCAGAGTTATACGCCGCCATAATACTTACTGAGATTAGATCGATTGGTTGATTATCTTTTGTATCTTTAATAGCATTTTGCAAATAAAACACCATTTGTTTAAGAATACCTAATTGTCTAACGTTGTTGAAACTTGGTTTTAACACTAGCTCACCAATGTTAAGTTCTTCTTTAATCTTATTAAGCAATTCTGAAACATCATTATTCTTTGCAGAAATATAAAGTGTATTTTTATCTTTTTTAGAAATTAAATCAGCTTTATTTGTGACAATTATATGTTTTTGATTTTTAATCATTTCATATAATTCGCTATCAACGCCGGTCTCGTCTAAGACGAATAATATCAAATCAGCATTTTCAATTGCTTTCTTGGCTTTATCTATACCAATTTGCTCTATTACGTCACTTGACTCTCTAATTCCTGCGGTGTCGTATAAATGAACTGGAACACCTGAAAGATTGAAATCGCCTTCTACAACATCACGGGTTGTTCCAGCGATTGATGTAACAATAGCTTTATCTTCTTTTATAAGTGCATTTAGAAGTGATGATTTACCAACGTTTGGTTTTCCAACAATGGCAATTTTAACACCTTCGTTATAGATTCTATTGTGCTCACCATCTTTGATGAGTTGCTCAATATCAGTAATAATTGAGCCGCATTTATCAAGAATTTCTTCTTTGCTTGTAACTTCAATATCTTCGTATTCTGGATAATCGATATTAACCTCAATGTGAGATAAAATTTCACCTATCTTTTCTTTAATAGGTTTAAAGATTTTCGATGTCTCGCCAGTTAACGAAATCATAGATAAATCCTTAGCTTCAGCGGTGGTGGCGTTAATCATATCGTTTATAGCTTCAGCCTGAACAAGGTCGATTTTGCCATTTAAGAATGCTCTAGAAGAGAATTCCCCGTTAGTGGCCGTTCTAGCCCCGTTTTTGGTCAATAAAGCAATAATTTGATTTATAATCAACATTGACCCATGAGTTATTATTTCAACAGAGTTTTCGCCTGTAAATGAATGAGGTGCAACATAGGTAAGTAGAACAACTTGATCAATGTTTTTATCACCGTCTTTTATAAAGCCATAGTGAATGCCTTTTTCTTTTATATTGGTTAAGTCTTTTGTAAAAACTTTTGAAACAACCTTAAAACAATCATCTCCAGATAATCTAATGATTGCTAGAGCTGATTTAGCAGGCGGTGTTGCAAGTGCTACGATTGTTTCAAACATATCTTTATAAAGAAAATAGAGACAACGTCTCTATTATTCAACGTATTTAATTGTGACTGCTCTTTTGCGGCCTTCACCAGAAGATTCTGTGCTAATGTGTGAGAAGTTAGCTAACACATTGTGAACAATTCTTCTTTCGTCTGATGGCATTGGGTCAAGAACAACATCGACTTTTGATTTTTGAACTTCTTTAGCAGTTCTACGTGCGACACTGGCGACACGAGCATATTTGCTGTTCTTGTAGTCGCCAATATCAAGTAAGATTCTAAATCTTCTACGGAATTTACCTGAAACTGCAAGTCTAACAATTTCGTTTAATGCTTGAAGTGTAACGCCGTTCTTTCCAATTAAAATTGGATTATGATCGGTATCAATAGTTAAACGAATAATGTCATCTTCTAATGAAGATCTAACTTTAACATCTCCAATTCCTAATGATTCAATTACGTTCTTAACGTATTCTTCTGCAAATTCAATTGCATCAGATAATTCATAAACAACAATTGAGGCTTTCTTTGAAAGAAGACCTTTCTTTTCATTTGAAATTGTAAAGATGACGTCGTTTTCTTCGATGCCAAGTTCTTCACTTGCCAACTTGACTGCTTCTTCAACAGTCTTCGCTGTATATTCTTTCATAAACGTCTCCTATTTTTTCTTTGGTTTTCCTGCAAAAATAACGTTTGTGAATACTGTTTGTATCAAAGATACAATAGCACCAACAAACCAGTAAACACCCATGGCTGCAGGAAGTGTAAAGCCCATGATAATAATCATCGCAAGCATTGCGTACGAGACTATATTTGCAGTTCTGTTTTGTTGAGTTTGGGCTGGGTTTTTACCGAGTCTAGCAACTTTCTTTTGTTTTGCTTTCTGAATCCATTGTGGAACCTTCATAGAGAAGAATTGACCAGCAGACATTAATAAAATTAATACTAATGCTGTCCACCATCCTGGGTGAGTCTTTGGACCAGCTTTTAATGTTTCCCAAATAGATGAAGATAATTTGAGGTCTAAGAATTTACCTGTCGATAAGACAGCAGATCCTGTCATAGCACCCCAAACACCAATAAATACTGGGAATTGGATTATCAAAACTAAAAGTTGTGATAATGGATTAACTTTGTGTTTCTTATACAAACGCATTTGCTCTTCAGCAAGTCTTTGTTTTTGGGCTTGATTTGTATTTGCGTTTGGATATTTTTGCTGAATTTTAGCAAGTTCTGGTTGAAGTTCAGACATCTTTCTTTGTGTAAGTGTAGATTTAAATGTACATAAGAAGATGAATAATCTAACAATAACAGTAACAACTAAAATTGATAAGATTTGAGGAACGCCAGTTGAGTATGCTTGTTGAACCTGTTCAACACTTGCTGATTTTCCGCCTGCGAATGCATGCGCAAAACCATCAATCATCCAAGCAACTGGGTAGACAATTAATCCTTCGATTAAGTGTCCGCCTTTGCCCCAAGCATCTTTCCAAGTTACCTTTTCAAGAGTAATAGGGGTGTCGTATTCACCATAGTTACCATATTTATAGTCTGGATAGACTGTAATTGTAGATCTGTAAGAATCAACAACACTTGTCATTGAGGAGATATAGTAATTTTCGAAATCGATTGAAGCGACTTCTTTACCTGTATAACCACTTTCTCTAAGTTCGTTATTTATAACGGAGTAATTTTTGAACGTTTCGCCATCGGCATAATATTTGACATAGCCAAAGTCTGCTAAGCACGAGTTAAGAGTGTCTTGATTAATATTAACTAAATCAAGTTCTTCGCCTTTCTTGACTTTGTATTCTTCAACAACTCTGTCGAAAACTTTTTCGTCAAATTTAACAAAATAGTCAATTGATGGAACAGCTATTGATGATGATTTAGCAGATTCAATAATTGTTTTAAGTTGTTTTGAATAACTGTAATCAGTTACGTTTCCTTCGTCGTCTTTTGTAACGGTGTAAACTTGGTAAACGTTGCCTGCGATATTTTTGACAACTTTGTTGTCATCTGCTTCTGGGCTACCTACAACAAATTCTGAAACGCCGTGTTCAATAGCAAATGCTATTCTTGCTTTTTCTTCGTTTGTTGAAAAGTTTGCTGTACATCCAGATGCAAATAATGCAACTGATGCTAAACCAACAATTCCTAGTAATAATTTATTTTTTCTTTTCACAATAATTTCCTACTTAATTAATTCTCTAATCTCAGATAATACTTGATCAAAGCTGTTTGTATCATAACTTTTTCTAATAATTAGAACGGTGTCAGTTGATGACTCAAACTTTGTTGCTTGGCCTATTGCAGACCTTACTTGTCTTTTAATTCTGTTACGAACCACGGCATTACCGGTCTTTTTAGGAACTGATATGCCGAATCTCGAATAACCTAAACTGTTAGGAATGGTGTATGAAGTAAAAAAACAAGTTTTTTTAATATCGCCTTCTTCAATTACTTTCTGAAATTCAGAGTATTTTTTAATTCGATATTTAACGATCATTAATTAGATAGCAATTCTTGCTCTTCCTTTTGCTCTACGAGCAGCTAAAACCTTGCGTCCGCTTGCTGTAGACATTCTTTGACGAAAGCCGTGGACATTTTTTCTATGTTTTTGTGATGGTTGAAATGTTCTTTTCATAAGTAATCTCCTCTGTGCCTCTTTTGGCACGCGGTGTAATTATACATACGCGTCGCTATGTAGTCAAAGATATTTTTGCGCGTATGCTTATACACACGACCTTTTTAATTAATTAGATTTTTTAAACTTGTAATTATCCACAAATTTTGTGATATTTACTCTTAAATTTTTGCGCCTTTTCCACATTTTCCTTATTTGTTCACGTTATGTCAATTACGTGTTGGTAAATATTGTGAATTATAAAAATTCTTCCGTTTTTATCGATGTTTTTCTTGCAACAGACATTGTTGATATCTCAAAAGTTGTGAATATATGTTTTTGTTTGTTTTCCACACAAAATCACACGTAAATTTCAAAACTTGCAAAATGTGTGGATAACTCCAATAAATGCGATGAATACTAACTATTTGTTTTGTTAATTTTGTGGATAATTATTTTTCTTCAATTTCTTTATTGATATTTATTTTATAAATAGTATACTTTTAATCAAATTTGAAGGGTGAATTACTATGAATGAGACAATTTCTGAGTTACAGAATGCTTGGTCGCGCATTCAAACTGAATTAAGTAAAAATATAGAAGATCGCCACTTTTTCGATGTTTATTTGAGTGAATCTTATATTCATTCCATTGAAAATGGGGTTATGACTGTTGTTGTCGGCTCTAATTTAGCGGTAACAATTTTGAGTTCAAAATATACAAATTTAATCCAAGATGCTGCAAAAACCGTACTTGGTGGCAATATTAAGGTTAAATTTAATATTAAAGAAAATATAAAAACTATTACTGATTTAACTGAAGATAAGCAAACATTTTTTAAAAGTCAGATAATTAATCCATCATTTACCTTTGACAATTTTATTGCTGGACCATCAAACCTTGAGGCAAAACAAGCTGCATTATTCGTAGCTCAAAACCCAGGAAAAGCATTCAACCCTCTTTTTATCTATTCAAACTCTGGATTAGGAAAAACACACCTTATGCATGCTATCGTGAACTATGTTCACGAAAATATGCCTGGTAAGAAAACATTATATTGTGATTCCAGTGATTTCATCTCTGAATACGTACGATTTGCTACAGGCGTTAACAAAGGAAACGCATTTAAGGATTTCTGCTCAAGTTTCGATCTCTTTTTAATTGATGACATTCAAAACATGGCGAACAAGGAGCTTACATGTGCCGTCTTCTTTGACATCTTCAACAGCTTACATTCACGCGGAAAACAAATTGTTATCACGAGTGATAAACACCCAGCTGATTTGAAATCATTTAGTGAAAGACTTAAATCAAGATTTGCTGCAGGCTTAACAGTTTCAATTAATCAACCAGATATCCAAACTTGTGTTGCGATTCTCAAAAACAAAGTTGAAAACAGTATTCTTGATATAAATTCGTTTGAACCAAAAGTATTCGAATTAATCGCAGAAAACTTCTCAAAGAACATCCGAGACATTGACCAAGCGTTTAACAGATTACTCTTCTATGTCACAAGCTTCAGACCAGTAAAATACATCTCATTAGATATCGCTTACGAAGCACTTCAATCTTTGATTGATGTAAAGAAATCTAAGACAAAATTAAATGAACAAAGAGTTATCTCGGTAGTTGCAGATTATTACAGCAAAACTCCATCTCAACTTACTGGAACTTCTAGACAAGGTGATATTGTGTTTGCAAGACATATTGCGATGTATCTAATTCGTAAATTACTAGATACTCCATACACCAAAATCGGAATGATATTTGGAGGCAAAGATCACTCCACTGTTATGAACGGTGTTGAGAAAGTGGAAAAAGAGTTGAAAACTAACCCTAATATCGAAACCGCAATAAACGACATAAAATCGCTTCTAAAAGCATAATCTTATATAAATACGTGTGCGCGAGACCGATAATGTGTTAAAATATAAAAAATTAATAGTTATCCACATAATCCACACACTTAATAATTAATATTAAATAATTAAGGAGAAATAAATATTATGAGATTTACAATTGATAGAGAATCATTAATGAAAGGATTAACTTTAGTTTCTAAAGCTATCCCTCAAAAAGCAGAACTTCCAATTCTCGCTAACTTTAAATTAGCAATGACTGAAAAAGGACTTGAAATCACAGGTTCTGATAACAATATTACCATTTCTACAGTAGTTCCATTTATGATTGGAGAAAAAGAAATTATTCGTAATTCACAAGAAGGTTCTACTTTAGTAGCAGCAAAGATTCTAATCGAAGTCGTTCGTCACTTAGAAGATGAAATTTGTACATTTGAATTAATTGATACTTCTATTCTTAAAATTGAAGACTCAAAATCAAATTTCAAACTCAATTCTATTCGTGCAGAAGAATACCCAGACATCGATTTAAGCGTTTCTGGAGCCTCTTTATCTCTTCCTGCTTCATCTATCCAAACCTTAGTCGAATCAACCGCTTTTGCGGCCTCTATTAAGGAAACAAGACCAATTTTAACTGCAGTCAGCCTCCAAGCTGGTGATTTTAAGATTTCTGCAACCGCTACAGACACTGCTAGACTCGCAAGAAAAACTCTTGATATTGAATCTGATGTCCATTTTGTCGCGAATATTGCCGCTAAAAAACTCCTTGATATTGTTCGTTCATTTGAAGAAGGCGACGAAGTCACTATCGCTGTTAACGATAAGAAAGCAGTTTTTGCATTTGGTAACTCAGTAATCTCAACAAGATTAACAAGCGGTGATTATCCAAACACAAAAAATATTTTCCCAAAAGTCTTCAATTACTCACTCGAAGTTAATGCCCAGGAGTTCTTAAGAGCGATGGAAAGAGTCTCACTTTTGTCTACTGAATACGAGGGTGTTGTGAAGCTCATTATGGATCAAGATGAAGTTGAAATGATTTCACGTTCATCAATGGTCGGAAGCGCAAACGAAAAACTTAATGTTTTTCAATTCGCTGGCGAGCACCTTGAAATCTCCTTCAAAGCATCATTTGTTGCAGACGCAATTCGTGCCTGCAGAAGCGAAGATGTGACCATCCAATTTGTGGGTGAAATGAAGCCGTTTGTTGTTCGTAACGTCAAAGATGAATCAATTGAGATGTTAGTCACTCCATTGCGCTCATAAATAGCGAAAAACGCATATTAAAAACATATTAGAATTTAAGGGAATTAAATATTCCCTTTTATTTTTATATATGGTAGAATATTCCTCGAGGGTATAAAAACAGCTTTTTTATGATTAAAAAACCGACTGAAATTTCTATCTATTCTGACTACATCACTTTAGGGCAATTTCTCAAGTTGGCGGACATCATCCAAACTGGTGGAGAAGCTAAGAGTTTCTTGGCGGAGCACGAGATTGTGATTGATGGAGAAGTCGACTGTAGACGTGGGAGAAAGCTCAGAGGTGGCGAAATAGTGGAAGTTCTTGGTCAAAAGTACGAGATAACAAAATGATTATAAAAAGCCTAACTCTCAGGAATTTCCGAAATTACGATTACGCGAAAGTCGATTTCGATTCTAAGCTAAACGTAATAGTTGGTGATAATGCTGCCGGAAAGACAAATTTAGTTGAAGCAATTTACTTTTTGTCCCTGGCACGGTCGTTCAGAACTTCAGAAACTAGCGATTTAATCAAAAATAAGC
>Ga0310696_10009017_pt1 | contig 11580 bp, 9 predicted proteins | sample AusTroGonzalo_MG_4_FD_203885 | JGI IMG/M metagenome (GOLD analysis project Ga0310696, IMG submission 203885) | Bovine rumen microbial communities from tropical cattle in Woodstock, Queensland, Australia - Gonzalo_02 (v2) (version 2) | ecosystem: Host-associated > Mammals > Digestive system >...
AAGGAAAAACCCGATGGAGAGCAACGCCATCACACCGAAGTCTTTCACCACGACTGCCCATGGATACAGAAACACCGTTTCCACATCGAACATGAGGAACAAGATGGCGAACAGGTAGAAGCCTATACTCACAGGAATCCACGACGTGCCCCGAGTGGGAATACCACTCTCGTAGGGTTCGCCTTTCACCTTTGCGTATGAGCGTGGACCTATCAGCTTAGCAACGACGTAAGCTGCCGCCACCAATGTAAATGCCGTCAGCAAGACGGTAATTAACAAAGTGAAATTCATAAAGTTTTATAATGTTATAACAATAGTTCGCTTTTAAGCGTGTGCAAAGGTACTAAAAAAATCTCAATTAATCAGATTAAATGCAAAAAAAATGCAGAACAACATCAATAACCCTACATGAAGACGAATTTAAACGACTCACAGAACAGGAGCAGCATTATATAAAGGAGTATCAGGGGAGCCGACTTTCCTATGCCGAACAAGAGCGAATCAACGATATCGGCAAACGATGTGAAACGACCTGCCGTCCATCCATAGACAGCCGACAGCAGGAACACACCGAAGGAGAAAATCGGTATCAGGGCACGACTGAAAGGCGACGGAAACAGTTGTCCAGTGGCAGAAAGGAGAACAGCATGGGGAATGGCAGTCAGGGCCAAGACAACTGCCACATACAGCACCAAAGCCAGAAGCGCAAGGCGTAATCCCAGCCGTTCACGATATCCGCTTAACGACAAGTGCAGCAAGTCACTCCGCCATAGACATCCTCCCGCCATCGCTAACAGGAGCAGGAGCACCAGCCACGGTGTGGAAAGCAACGTGGACATGGAGCCCAGAAGCCACCTGATGCCTACGTCGGAGAGCAAAGAGCGTACACCACCGGTCAACGTAGCAGAAAGCAGCCACGACAAGAGCACCAGTAGCACCTCGGCCACGCCCAATGCCAAAATAATATTATAATATAGTCGTTTCAATTCTTTAATCTTCGTCAGCCTCCAAATTGTCAATATCAAGTATCTGCAGTTCAAGAGCCCTCACCACTAACCGTGTGGCGTTGACACCTGACGTGCCCTCAGGGAACAGTTTTTTCATGAGTTCCGCCTGTCGTTTCTCCAAGCTCTTCACGCCGAAGGGCATCCCTCGCAAACCAGTTATCTGTTCCTTGGTATAGCCCAAGGCCAGATGACGGAGGAAGCGCTCGTCATACTCGTCGATCTCATAGTTTATCAAGGCCTCCTGCTTAGCCAGTTGTGCCCCCACGGCACGTTTGAAGCGCTCGACGATTTTCTTCAAGATAGGCTCGTTGAACACCAACTGCTTGCCGTCCATAACAGCCTGCACATCGTGGCGTGTCAGCAGTTCACCTGTCTTGAGGATAATACCGTCGGCACCTGCGTCAAGCACGTCAACCCACAGTTTCTCGTTCAGGATTTCTCCTGTAAATATCAGTACTTTCACCTGAGGATGCATCTCCTTGGTCGAGCGGCATATCTCGACACCAATGGTGGTGGAACCGCCAAGACCGAGGTCAAGCAACACCAGGTCTGGCAATCCCTGTTTCAGTACTTTCCAGTATTCGGCTTCATTGGTAGCCGTTCCTATGATTTCTGCCTCGGGTATATCGTTCCGGATGATACCCAGCGTACCCTTCATTTCGAGGGGCACGTCCTCAACTATGATTACTTTGAACTTTTCCATAAGCGGGTAATATGATTATGATTGTTTCTGAATGATCGTCGTGTTCCTCCACCCTGAAGCTACAGCCCCGTCGATTGGTGGCCTCACCATGATCGCGGGCTATCTGACGACAGAGCAAGTAATCGATTCTCGACATGGGACAATTCTCTGCCTCCACCTGGCAACTCACTTCAATGTATTTACCATCATGCGGCGCATACGAGATATCGGTTGGCTTCAGCCGTTTGATCATGTCGAAAAGGTAGTTAACCAGCGTCTCATCGCCCAGGATACCGTGCTCCAAATGCTTAAGGTGCAGCCTCACGCGTTCCACCTGAGTCATTGCCTGCAGGCTGAGCAGGTTATATAGTTCCCGATAATAGCCCACCACCTCATCCACAGACTCCATATCGTCTTGATCAATCAGTAGTCTGATGCGCGACGGGTAATACATAGTTTCGTGTTTCAACGATGAGAGGCAGTTGTCAAGCACGGAATTCGACACGTGAAGGTTTGCCAGTTCCATTTCTGACTTATGTAGCTCGTCGTCAAGCAATTCCAGTTCCTCACGTCGACGGCGTTCAGCCTTGAAGCGGGCATAGAACCGCGGTCGCAGGTAGTAGAAGTAATAGGCAGGGAAGACGGCCATTAACGCTAAAACCAACAGCACGACAGCAATCATGCGATTGGTCTTTGTCTGCTGCATGGCGCGACAATAGTCACCTAACGTGGCATCAGCCGAGAGTTCCTTGAACAGCGAGGTGTAGATACGATTGTTATAACTGTACAGGTCCCATTCATGCAAGGCGAGTGCAGCTACGGCACACTCGTTACGGATATCGAGAATGACGTTGTAGTTAGTGGGCAGCGAGTCATGCAACCACAAGATCTCAGGTGGAGTCACAGATGTGTCTCCCATTCCCGACGTGTCGTCATCCACTCGTGGTCTTTCTCTCAGCATCAAAGTCTGTCCCTGCGGGTGCAAGTCCAGATAATACCGGTTCAGGCACTCACGACAGGAATCAGCAAACAGTAGTGTACGCTCGTAATTGCCGTTGATATTCGAGAAATAAGCTGAGTCGGCATAGACAGCAGCACGTTCAAGAAGACTGTCAGCCATCAGGGGATGGCTAAAGGCAAAGAGCCAGAAACCATAGGCCATCAGTCTGACAACACCCTTCGGCAATCGGAAGAAGAAGCGGCTACCCCTACCCTGCTCGCTCTCTGCCTGTATCGTACAGACGCTGAACAACTGGCTGGTCTTGCGGTATTTCTCAATGATTCCCTTACAATTGAGCAGCCCAAAACCGTGAGTGGTCAGTTGATGGTCGAAAACGTGTGCCAGCTGCTCACTATCCATGCCGACACCCGTATCCTTGACGGAGACCTCCACATAGCCTTCGGCCTCTGAAGCTGAGACGTCGACGCTGCCTGTCGTCGTGAACTTGCGGGCGTTGTCAGCCAGCGTGTTGAGCATGAAGAGGGTCAGTATGCGATCGGCCTTGACTACGGTCTTCGTAGGTTCCACATTTAGTGTAATGCCCTTCATCTGGAAACTCATGCGACTACGCGCCACCATGTCGAAAAGCGGCTGTAGAGGGAAGCTCTCAATGCGCAGGCTCAACTGTCCCTGACGCAATTGAATCCACTGGGTCAGCAGTTCATTGTCGGTCTCTATCTGTTCGGTGAGTTCGCGGATATAGTCCTTGTCACCGTGATGTTTCACCTCGTGTACCATTCGGTCTATCAGCGGCAATAAGCTGTTAACCAGCGAGATACGAGCTCGTTGTTCCAGATGTCGGCGTTCGCCCTCTTCCACATGCCGTCGGCTGATTGCCAGTTGTTCACGACGTTCTTCGATTTGCTCGTCAAGCGGGCTTTCGGGTTTCTGGTGCCGACCCATATAACGGAAAATCCACAACAGGACCAACAGCAAGACAATGGCTGCAAGCAAGGCCACTAATATCCAGTTGAGTTGATTAACGGCATGATTCAGTTGGTCGGCACGTGCTTCCAACTGGCGGTCTTGTCGGGTCTGCTCCTGCAGGTCAAGATAGAGGTTGCGGTTGTTGTCGCTGGCAGCCTTGTCGTCGATGGCGGCATAGGCCACGCTGAGTTGTTCGCGGATACTGGCTACCAAGTCAGGAGCCTGGAAGATAGACGAGTCAGCCAATGCCAGATGCAAGTTCTCGAGAGCCTTTTCGTAATTACCCTGAGCACGATAACAAGAAGCCAGCGTACGATAGGCACCCGCAATCTGGTAGACATCGCCATAGTCCAAGAACAATGCCAGAGCCTCCTCTGCCAACCACACAGGCAGTTCTTCGTCATTGATACCCAATGGGTTGATGAGTTTCATACCGGGCTGATTGTCCTCTACCAACTGCTGACGCCCGGCAGCGTCAGCCAGGTGCTCAGCCAAGGCTTCGAGGGCATTGGCGGCAAAATAGGGATAATGGTCGCGAAGGGCTATTTGTAAACAGCGGACCAGATGGTCGAACTCTTGCTGATTAATGTCCTGCTGCGTTCCCTCGGTAATAACACCTCCGGCACCGATGTTATAGAGATAGTTCAGGAACTGTGCCGTGTCCTGCTCCACGTCGTCAGGCATCTGCCGCAATTCCTCTATGCTCTGCTGTTCCAAACCTATATAATAATAATAGGTGGAGCTGACAATGGCCAGCTCACTTTCGGCATAGAGCAACCGCTGCCGTTGGCGGTGACTAAGCATACTACGTTCCTCATCGATGCGACTCAGCGAGGCCAAAGCCCGCTCGCGATAGTCATAGAACTCGCGGTTCTGTGAACGGCGTTGGCACAGACGCATCTGCTGAATATAGCTGACGAGTAGTTCCAGCTGGTTGTCGGTAATGGTGGGAATGGAGTCGAGCTGGTGCTGAGCCAGATCGTACTGCATGCGGATAATGCTGGCAAAAGCCAGGTTGTTGTATGCTTCAGCCTGTCCGTCCTCATAGTGGACGGTATTATACAATGCCTGCCGCGCATAGTACTCGGTGGAGTCAGCCGAACGATAGTGACAGGCGTATGAAAGTAAATTCAGCTTGTCCACCCGTTGTCTGTCAACAGGTGAGCAAGCTGATACAGTCAGTATGATCAGTAGTAGTTTAAGCGCGCGCTTTAGCCACATAACCGAGTGCCTCCTTGCACTTGTCGGTTACATACTGCCAGTCGCCGGCCTTCACCTTGTCGCTGGGGAAGAGCTTAGAGCCCATGCCCACGCAGAACACGCCGGCCTTGAACCATTTCTGCAGGTTCTCCTCCTCAGGGGCCACACCACCAGTCACCATGATCTTCGACCAAGGCATCGGAGCCTTCAGGCCTTTCACCATGTTAGGACCAACGACGTCGCCGGGGAACACCTTTGTCAGGTCGCAGCCTAATTCCTGGGCCTTGCCAATCTCAGAGACGGTCATGCAGCCCGGGCAGTAGGGAACGAGGCGACGGTTGCAGACGGGAGCAATCTCAGGATTGAACAGAGGACCAACCACGAAGTTGGCACCTAACTGCAGATAGAGGGCTGCGGTGGGAGCATCCACTACAGAACCAATACCCAAAGCCAGCTCGGGGCACTCCTTGTCGGCCCACTTCACCAGCTCACCGAAAATCTCGTGAGCGAAGTCGCCACGGTTGGTAAACTCGAAAGCGCGAACGCCGCCCTCATAGCAGGCTTTTACTACGTTCTTGCACACTTCCAAATCCTTGTGATAGAAAACGGGAACCATACCCGTATCGCCAATCTTCTTAAGAACGGCTATCTTATCAAACTTTGCCATAATTACTCTTTAAATTCACGCTTGAAAAAGTACGTACCGCATTCGACGGCAACCAGTTCCCAGCCTTCAAAGCCAAGCTCATTCAGTTTCTTCTCGACACCGACGAGGCGGGTTACTACTTTATACTCAAACTGTTTCATATCCTTTAGCGCTGTACTCGACCGTTGGCGTTGCCACCAGCCAATGATTCCACTTCGTCAACACTCACAAGATTGAAGTCACCGTTGATGGTATGCTTCAGGGCTGATGCTGCTACGGCAAACTCCAGAGCCTCGCCCTGCGTCTCCTTCGTCAGCAGACCGTGAATAAGGCCACCCGAGAACGAGTCGCCACCACCTACGCGGTCGATAATCGGGTTAATCTCGTAACGCTTCGACTGATAGAACTCCTTACCATCATAAATAAGGGCCTTCCATCCGTTGAACGTAGCGCTGTAAGACTCGCGGAGCGTTGAGACCACGTACTTGAAGCCGAACTCCTGCATCATCTGCTTGAAGATACCCTCGTAGCCGCTGGCGTCGGTCTGACCACCCTCCACGTCGGCATCGGGCTTGAAGCCGAGGCACAATTCAGCGTCCTCCTCATTACCAATACACACGTCCACGTACTTCATCAGCGGGCGCATGATGCTGATAGCCTTCTCCGATGTCCACAGCTTCTTGCGGAAGTTCAGGTCTACAGAGACTGTCACACCGTGACGCTTGGCAGCCTCACAAGCCAACTTGGTCAGTTCGGCAGCCTTGTCAGAGATGGCAGGCGTAATGCCGCTCCAGTGGAACCAGGCAGCACCCTCCATAATCTTGTCGAAGTCAAAGTCAGCAGGACTGGCCTCGGCGATAGAAGAGTGAGCACGGTCGTAAATCACCTTTGAGGGACGCATCGAGGCACCTGTCTCGGCATAGTACAGACCCACGCGGTCGCCACCGCGGGCAATAAACTCAGTATTCACGCCATAGCGTCGCAACGCATTGACAGCTATTTGACCAATCTCATGCTTAGGGAGCTTCGATACGAAGTAAGCCTCATGACCATAGTTAGCCACAGAGATAGCCACGTTAGCCTCGCCACCACCGGGGATGATACGGAATGATTCACTCTGGATGAAGCGGTCGTTGCCTTGCGGCGACAGGCGGAGCATAATCTCGCCCAATGTTACAATCTTAGCCATTGTACTCTTGATTTTGTTTTTATAGATTAAAGATATTTAATTGCGACGACAAAGATACGGTCTTTTTTTGAAACTACCAAATAAAAACATCGAAAAACCTACGTAACCGATTTCGAAAACAAAAGTGAAGGCGCAAAAACTATTGTGCCAATGTCGGACTAATGCCATCGACGCCGATGGGAGGAAGAATGGACGGTTCCTCGTCAAAGACAATGGTCATGCCATTATTGTCCGAGGCAGCTATCAGGCTGGCAGGCTCCATGAGGAGCGCTACCACCTGCGGTTGCTGATACATCTTCTTCTTTCTAATCGTCATGGTGTTTCCTCCTTCCTTACCTGATAACTACTTTCCGTCCGTCCATGATATACACTCCGGCCTTGGGCTCCTTGACCACTTGTCCGTTCAGGTTGTATATCCGACCTTCGTTATGGGCACGACTTGTCTGTTCGCAGACACCAGTCGTCTCGTCTTCCACAATACGCATCTGACGGGCAGCCGCACCATTGCCCACCAAACTGGTAGGCAGTTGCAGGTAAGCATTGCCCCTGTTCACGATACCAGCCTCCGTCATCCGATAGAAAGTCTGTACGCCGTTCTTCTTGGCCAACAGGAAGTTTGTGAAAGCTCCCTCCGTAGGCGACACCCAGGTGTCGGTGGTCAGTCCTATCAGCAAGTTGGTATAGTAGCCCGCCGTCGAGGCATAGGGTACTTCATAAGTCGCGCCAGGTGTTCCCTTCAGCAGCAGTCCCGTACCGGCCGCTGCATTCTGCACCCTCGTCACGGTCAGTTTACCGTGGTCGTAGCCTGTTGCCGTATAGGCCTTCAACCCCTCAACCGACGAGAAGTCCATATCGTAAACAGGACAGTAGGTCGTCAAGGCATCCGTCATCGTTATGGTCGCTGCCGAACCACGATCAATCATCAACACGTAGGTATTCAGGCTGCGTGCAGGAACGGGAACGGTCACCATGGTCGTAGGACCGTCGATGTCGAGCATCGTCAGTTCGCGGTCCTGATCCTCGGTGGACAGGAGATGCGAACCACTTCTCACCGCGTAGGGCAACGTCAGGTCCAAGTTATAGGCCGTAGCGGTGGTGTCGATGAGCTGTACGATGATGGAGTCGCCCTTGATATAGGCAGAGTACTCGATGGGGGTTGTCGTAGCAATGGGCAGGCCGGACTGCGTCTGCAGACGGGTAGAACCCGTGACATACTTCGAGAAGTGGGACATGACGTAGGCCCGGCGCAGCAGTTTGTTTTTCTCGTTGCCGGGCATGTGCTGCTGTTCACCCGTACCGACAAAGGCCCAGTTGGCACGCATATACCAATAGATATAGCCCGTACAGCCGGCCTGCAGACACTCGTTCAGTTCCTCGGCAAAGAGCAGTTGCTCGTGCCATGTGGGCAGTCCGTCATGCTTGCCGATGTTGTCGCTGGAGTGCTCAGTCATCCACACCTCCTTGCCATACTGGGCAGCCAGGACGGCAGCATCCTTTAGATTTCCATTATCCAAGGGTGCATGTCCATAGATATGACCTGCCACGATGTCAATCTGATTACGCGCAGTCTCATCGTTCAGCAGCAGATTGGAGTATGTGGGGTCAAAGCCCAATGGCTCGGCACTGATGAGGCGCACACCGTTGTACTTCGTGCGGTCGAGCATGTAAGCGTAGTTCTTCACAAGGTTGAGCTGCTGCTGAGGTGTATAGAGACAGCCAGAGTAGCTGACCCACCAGTCAGGCTCGTTCTGGACGGACACCGCATCGACGTTGACACCATTCTGCTGCATATACTCGAGGAAGGTATTGAGCCAGGGGAAGAACTTGTCGTAACAGTCCTCACGCAGTTCACCGCGCTGGTAGCCCTGCTCTTCGCTGTTTCCTCCCTGGGCCGTACCGTTGGTCTTGAATTCACCGGGAGGCGACCACGGGGTGCCGAAGACGATGCCTCCGCGCTCCTTGACAATCTTGGCCGAAGGCAGCGAACCCTTCCAGTCGTAGGGCGTGTCATAATTGTTCCACTCCTGAACAATCACGTCGCCAACGAAGTTGGACGATATCTCCATACGCATGATGTTGAAACCCACCTCTGACTGCGGGCCGTAGAGCAGCTTGACGGGTTCGGTATCGTCAGCAAAGGGACACATGGCACCGTCGCAACAGGCAGCACCGAAACCGGTAATATGCTGGGCTTGCTGGTCGGTGACGGTTATCCGAATGGTGGGAGCATTGACGCCCGAAAGCATCATACTCTCAACAAGAACATCCTGATAATTAGCACCTTTGATAGCATGCAGGTGAGCATAGCCCTTGTCGGCAACAATCTGTTTCAAATCGACCGTCAGCACGTTACCCGTATTGACGAAGTACTTAGAACTCCAACCGTCCTTCGGATATTCTATCAGGTGGGACTGTGACTCGTCTGCGTTCCACTGTCCCTCGTCAACGTCACGATTCAGCAAGACGCGCGGCGTACCTTCGCTGAAGGTAATCACCAGATAGTTGTAATCCGACAGGTCGGCAAAGTTGTTCACATAGCCGTCACCATAGGGCATACCTGTCGCCTGACCTGCCTCCCAGGCACACCATGCCTGACTGCTTTTGGGTTCACCAAGTCCCCAGGAGGAACCATGTAGCCAGAACGGGACATCACGCAACGAGATATCGTCGGCACACACATCATCAACTCCCAATATAACCAGTACAAAGACAAGAGCAATTCGGACAATTATCCTCATAACCTTTTATGTTCTATGATTTGTATTCATATTGTCTTGATAGCGCTGATGAGTTCGGCAGGCGTTAGGAGTTGCTGTTCGCCGGTTTCCATGTTCTTCAGCGTCAGTCGGCCCTGGGCGATTTCGGTCTCGCCAGCCAATGCGACATAGGGAATCAGTTTCTGATTGGCATAGCTCATCTGCTTCTTCATCTTGGCGGCATCGGGATAGATTTCCGTGCGTATACCTACCTGACGGGCCTGGGCGGCTACGGGCATGCAATAGGCGGTCTCTGTCTCGCCGAAGTTGATGAAGAGCAATTGAGTGCCGTTAGTAGCATCCTTGGGATAGGCATCAAGGGCGTTGAGCACGTCATAGATACGGTCGACGCCGAAGGAGATGCCGACACCTGAGATGCCGGGCATGCCGAAGATGCCTGTGAGGTTGTCGTAGCGGCCACCGCCGGTAATGCTGCCAATCTGCACATCGAGGGCCTTGACCTCGAAGATGGCACCGGTGTAGTAGTTCAGGCCACGGGCGAGGGTGAGGTCAAGTTGGAGCTCGTTCGTCAGAGCATTCTGATTACTCGGATTACTCAGAGTATTCAAAATAAACCTGATTTCCTCAACACCCTTGAGACCGGTCTCGCTGTCCTTCAGCACTTCGGCGATGGTGTTGAGCTTTTCCTCGTTGGTGCCTTCCAACAGGATGATGGGCTGCAACTTGGCTATCTGCTCTTCGGTGAGACCGTCCTCACGCAGTTCCTGGTTGACATTGTCGATACCAATCTTGTCGAGCTTGTCAATGGCTACGGTGATGTCCACAATCTTGTCGGCAGCTCCGATGACCTCGGCGATGCCGCTGAGTATCTTGCGATTATTGATTTTAATCTGTACACGGACGCCGAAGCGGGTAAAGACGGTATCGATAATCTGCATCAGTTCCACCTCGTTGAGTAACGAGTCAGAGCCGACGATGTCGCCGTCAAACTGCCAGAACTCGCGGTAACGCCCCTTCTGCGGACGGTCAGCACGCCACACGGGCTGCATCTGGTAGCGCTTGAAAGGCAACTGCAACTCCTCACGGTGCATCACCACATAACGGGCGAAGGGTACGGTGAGGTCGTAGCGCAGGCCTTTCTCACACATCTTGGCAGCCAGGTGCAGGGCGTTGCGTTCCTGCAGTTCCTCATCGGTCACCTTAGCCAGACAGTCGCCGGAGTTCAGCACCTTGAAGAGCAGTTTATCGCCCTCTTCGCCATACTTGCCCATGAGTGTCTGCAGGGTTTCCATAGCGGGTGTCTCTATCTGCTGGAAGCCGTAGAGCTGGTACACCTGCTTGATGGTGTCGAAGATATAGTTGCGACGGGCCATCTCCTGTGGGCCGAAGTCGCGTGTTCCTTTGGGTATACCGGGTTTATTTGCCATTTCTCACGATAGTTTGTGCTCGGTCGGGACCGATACTGATGATACAGATAGGTGTCTCCAGCTGCTCCTCCAGGAACTTGATGTAGTTCTGGAAAGCCTCGGGGAACTGTTCCTCGCTGGTAAACTTGGTCATGTCGGTCTTCCAGCCGGGCAACTCACGATAGACAGGCTCAATGCCGTCCTCAATGTTATAGGGGAAGTAGTCAATTTCCTGACCGTTTTGCTTGTAAGCCACACAGGCCTTGATGGTGTCAAAGCTGTCGAGCACGTCGCTCTTCATCATGATCAACTTCGTGACGCCATTCACCATAATGCTGTACTTCAGGGCAACAAGGTCAATCCATCCACAGCGGCGCTCACGTCCGGTCACAGCACCATACTCATGGCCGAGGTCACGGATGGTCTTGCCCGTCTCATCGAACAGCTCGGTGGGGAAGGGTCCGGCACCGACACGGGTGCAGTAGGCCTTCATGATACCGAACACGTCGCCAATCTTGTTCGGTCCGATGCCGAGACCCGTGCAGGCTCCGGCGCAGATGGTGTTTGACGAAGTGACGAAAGGATAGCTGCCGAAGTCCACGTCGAGCATCGTGCCCTGGGCACCCTCGCAGAGTACCGACTTGCCGCTCTTCAGGATGTTGTTAATCTCGTGCTCGGAGTCGACGATGGGGAACTGGCGCAGGTACTCAATGCCCTCCAGCCATTTCTTCTCCACCTCGGCGATGTCGTAGTCGTAGTTCAGCGACTTCAGGATAGCCTCGTGGCGGGCCTTGGCAGCAGCATAC
>Ga0310696_10009018_pt1 | contig 11579 bp, 7 predicted proteins | sample AusTroGonzalo_MG_4_FD_203885 | JGI IMG/M metagenome (GOLD analysis project Ga0310696, IMG submission 203885) | Bovine rumen microbial communities from tropical cattle in Woodstock, Queensland, Australia - Gonzalo_02 (v2) (version 2) | ecosystem: Host-associated > Mammals > Digestive system >...
CCCCACTGTTCGACTTCAACACCGCGTTCTGCGAGCTGGGCGCGAATCTTGTCCGGGTTTGCGGTCGGCAAGTCCATCTTCGTGATGGCGACGACCATCGGCACATTTTCGCGCTTGGCAAGTTCAATACATTCAACCGTCTGCGGCATGACCATGGAGTCGGCAGCCACGACGAGAACGATAACGTCGGTCACCTGGGAACCGCGAGCACGCATGGCGCTGAACGCTTCGTGACCCGGAGTATCGAGGAAGGTCACCTTGCCCTGCTTGGTGGTGACTTCGTATGCACCGATGTGCTGCGTAATGCCACCCGATTCGCCAGACACCACGTGGGTCTTACGAATCCAGTCGAGGAGAGAAGTCTTACCGTGGTCCACGTGGCCCATGACGGTAACCACCGGATGACGCGGCTGGAGATTTTCCTGGGATTCTTCCTCGATGCCGAGAGCTTCTTCTTCGTATTCTTCCATCAGCTGAGCTTCGTAACCGAATTCATCAGCCAAAATCTGGATCGTTTCGAAATCGAGGCGAGCGTTGATGGTCACCATCATGCCCATTTCCATGCACTTCGCGATAACGCGTGCCGGCATCTGGTCCATAAGGCCAGCGAGTTCGCCCACGGTAATGAAGTCCGAAGTCTTGAGGATCTTCTTTTCTTCACCCGAGTTGTTTTCGGAATGATCCTTGTGATAAACTTTCTTGACCGGGTTCTTGGAAAGCGAGGCCATCACGCGGGAAACGTTCTGACGTACGGCTTCCTGCTGCTGCTCCTTCTGCATTTCCTGACGGTCTTTAGTATTGCTACGGCGGTTCTTGTCGTTGGCGTGGCGACCGTTGTTGCCCTTGCCATTATTGCCCTTGCCGTTCTGGTTCTGGCCAAGCGCCTGGTTATTGCTGTTGGAAGCGTTGAAGGCTTCCTGCATGGAACCGCTGGAGAATCCGCCATTACGACCGGTATAGCCGCGGCTACTGCTGCTTGCGTTACCGCCGTTCTGGCGACGATTGTTGTTATTGTTGTTGCGGTTATCGTTACCGCCATTGTTGTTCGAAAGACGGCCGAACGTACCCGTGTAACCCTGGCCATTGTTGTTTCCATTGCCGTTGCGGGAACCGTTCGGGCGGTGGTTGTTGCGGGCGGCCTGCGCCTGCTGGCGGGACTTTTCGATACGGGCAAGGATTGCGGCATCGGGCTTGAACACCTGCGCCTTCATCGGCGGCTGCTTGAGTTCTGTAGAAGCAGACATCATCGTCGGCTGGGACGTTGCCGGCTTTTGAACCGGAGCCGGAGCAGCGGGCCTTACGACCTGGGCGGGAGCCGGTTTCTGGACAGGAGCGGGAGCGGCGGGCTTCGGGGCTACCGGGGCTTGTGCCGGAGCGACAGGCTTTGCCGGAGCTGCTTGAGCTGGCGCCGGGGCTTGTGCCGGAGCGGCGGGCTTTGCAGCAGGAGCTGCAGGAGCGGCCGGTTTTACGACCGGAGCCGTCGGCGCCGCGGGAGCGGCGGGCTTTGCCGGAGCAGCCGGAGCCGGAGCAGCAGGCTTCACAACCGGAGCGGCGGGCTTTGCGAGCGGGGACTTCGGATCCTGCTTGGCAGCCGGTTTCGGGGGTTCCCTGCGGGCGCCCGGACCTTTCTTGAGGCTCACCTTCAAGCCGAGCTTGTTCGTCGCGACCGAAGGTTCCTTCTTCTTTGCGGGAGCGGAAGCGGAAGAATCCGATTCAGAAGTGTTGGCCTTCTTCAGATTCTTGTTGCGGGCGTCCTGCTTCTGTTTTTCGGCAGCGGCAGCTTCCTCGATTTTTTCAAAGTCTGCCATATCCAATTTGGACATATGGGTACGAACCGCAACGCCTGCATCGCGAAGCAGTTTCATCACCACATCAACCTTCAATCCATGAGCATCCGCCCAATCCTTAGGTTTCATTTGAGATTCATTCGTCATGAACAGCCTATTCAATTCCTTTTCTTATTCTTCCGTTAAACTATTGCCCTGCGCAAAAGTTCTTAAGCGTTCACGTCCTTACCGGCAGCGGCCTTGGCCTTTCTGTCTTCGTCGATACGCTTCATTCTCATTCTCTTTTCGTCCTCATAATTGCTCATGAGGATGCGGTTCTTGGAATCTTCGTCCATCTGAGACCATTCCTGTTCGCCGTGAACGTCGAGCTTGCGATCCACCAGGCGACCGGCGAGTTCCACGTTCTGGCCACCCTTGCCGATAGCCTGAGCGAGGTTTTCGTCATCGACGATAATCACGATGCGGTCCGTATCCGGCACCGGGAACATCTTGAGCACCGTAGCGGGAGCCAAAGAACGTTGTACGAACACGTCGAAGTTTTCGTCCCAGTGAACGATGTCGATGCGTTCGTTGCCGAGTTCGCGAACAATCGTCTGCACGCGGGCACCCTTCATGCCGACGCAAGCGCCGACCGGGTCAATCTTTTCGTCACGAGAATAGACGGCAATCTTTGCACGACGATTCTTGGAGTCACGAGCCACCGCCTTGATTTCGACAGAGCCTTCGTAAATTTCAGGAACTTCCTGGCGGAGAAGCGCCCTGAGGAAGTCCGCGTTTGCTCTGGACAAAATAACTTGAGCGCCGCTCTTCGTGGATTCTTCGACGCGGGCAATCACAGCCTTCACGGAAGCGCCCTGAGTCAAGCGTTCGTGCGGAATCTGTTCGCGGGCCGGGAGTTCCGCTTCAATCTTGTTGCCAAGGTCAACGATGACATTACGTTGTTCCAAACGAAGGACGGTACCGTTGATAATCGTACCGATGCGGCTGCGGTAGATGTCCATGATGCGCTGGCATTCGGCACTGCGGATGTGCTGCGTCAAAAGCTGCTTTGCAGTCTGGATGGCCTGACGACCGAAGGAGGACGTCGGGAGTTCCATGTAGAGGCTGTCGCCGGCCTGGGCGTCTTCGTTGAAGTCGCGAGCCTCTTCGACGAGCATGTAGCCTTCATCCATCTCGGCCACTTCGTCGGCCGTCATGTTCGGATCGTAGTCCGGATAGTCATCGACGACTTCAACGTTCAGGAACACATGGACTTCGTTTGTCTCCATGTCGATATCGACGTTGATTTTCTTTTCGATGTGCAGATACTTGCGGGCCGCAGAAATGAGAGCCTTCTTGAGGGCGTCCAAAATCACGGAATCATCGACACTCTTGTCTTCAACGACTTCCTTGAGCACGTCGAGCAAGTTTACTTTCGGTTCGTTCTTCATATGTTGACCTTCCTATTAAATTTTCACTTCGACCTTGGCCGAAAGTACTTCGGACCGCGGTATGACGATTTCGCCGGCATTGCCCTTGAGCTTGAGCTTCAAATTTTCTTCGTCGGCATCTAAAAGTTCGCCAGTCACTGGCTTGCCCGTCGAGCGGGTAATGCGGAGCAGACGCCCCTTGTTGCGGTTAAAATCCGCCAAAGACTTGAGGGGGCGGTCCAATCCCGGAGACGAGACTTCAAGCGTGTAGGCACCCTCAATCAACTCGGGATCCAGGTCCAGCGCATCCGAAAGGAAATGACTCACGTTCGTGCAGTCATCAATTGTAACTCCTTCGGGCTTGTCGATAAAAATCCTCAATGTCTTGCGCTTGCCGGCACGGAACACATCGGCTTCCACAAGCGTAACGGATGCGGACTTGCATGCCTCGGCAATGAGAGAATTCAGTTTTTCTTGGACGACCAAATAAACCTCTTATACTAAAATAGACGTTCGCTTACGGACCTTCTCCCGAAACCTTTTGGACCGAAATCCGAGGTTTCAACGGAAAAAATCCACGAACAGTCTAAAAACCGATACAAATAGAGAAATTTTTTCGCATTCGGGCAACCGCAATTGTATAAAATGGGGGGATTGGAGAGGTCAGACTAGAGACGAGCTACGAGCTTTGAGGCCGGGGCTACACCCCCTTGAGCTTTTTTTAATCGCGGCTCTGCCGCCTAATAGCTCACTGCTCATGGCTCACAGCTCATATCGCTCACCGTTAAGACGAAAAAAAAACGGAGGTAATTCGATTTACCTCCGTTTTTTCAGGAAAGTCTTGTCCGTTCCGTATTTTAAGACAAAATAATACCGAAGTTAGTCTTTGAGGCAACGGACGGAGACGGCTGCATTTAAATTACTTTCTTCAGTTGCATAGAAGCTCTTTAATTCCTTTTTCATAAATACTAAAACTGCACTCTCATTGTCATTCAATGTAGAACTCCAAAAAAAGGAACCTTCTCCAAATGCATAGAGAATATCATCCTTGGAGAATCCGGCTGCTTTTGCAGAAAAGCCATAATCATCCAAGCCCTTACCTTCAGACCAACTATATTGATCCTTAAGCTTCGATCCAACAAGAGTCGAATCTCCACCAGCATCTGCTCCCACAAATTTATACAACTCATTCCATTCATCGAAACTTGGCAAATGCCAACCGGACGGGCAAACATCCTGAGCACTATACCACGGATAAAGGAGTCCGAATTCTTCGCGATAATCAGAAATTCCAGTACCATAAAAACCATATATTTCATCGCTCATATAGTTCATATTTTGAGCCATCCAAGTCTGCGTGCCCAAAGTAACAGTTTTATAGACTTGACCATCGCGCGGGTCTTTCATTGATCCTGGCTTAACAACTCCACCCTTGATGCAACGAACACTAAGGCCCGCCTTCTTCCCATAGTGAGGAATTATATATACATCCACATCATTTTGCGACAAACCCATACTATAAGCAGACCCATCTTCTTCTTCAAGAATACCCCAATATTCAATAGAACTCCAATAATAAGCTGTTCCAAGATTATAATAAAATCCGTCAACATCTCTAGCACCAGAGGGCAATGACATAAAACCGAATTCATCCGTGCCATTATCATCCCAGCCAAAGGTCGCCTTGAGCTTTCGAGCCGCCACCGATACACCGCCCGCAGTTGCAACCAACGTTTCAAAATCGACCTTCGTCGGCAAACGCCAGCCATCGGGGCAAACTTCAATCGCTTCGTCCCATGTATAAAGCCGCCCATACTTATTGCAATTGAAAAGGTCATCATCCAGGCAATAGCTATTGTCCGTTTTAAAATTCAAATTATCGACCATCCATTGCTGTTTGCCAATGTTCACAGTCCTGTACGACTTTCCGTCACGGGGATCCTCCAAATCGTCCTGATACACAACGTTGCTCGAATTCGTCACGCTCGACGAACTTTTAACGACGCTCGACGAACTCACCGTCTTGCTGCTGGAGCTCGCCATCACGCTCGAAGAGGATACCGTTTTGCTGCTGGAGCTTGCCTTTACGCTCGAAGAGGATACCTTCTTGCTGCTGGAGCTTGCCTTTACGCTCGAAGAAGAAACCTTCTTGCTGCTGCTGGATTTCGCCTTCACGCTCGAAGAGGATCCCTTCTTGCTGCTGGAACTGGGCTTCACTTCCGTAGAAGGACCGTCATCTTCCACGGCGCTCGAAAGCAACTCCGGGTATTCAGTCCATTCGCTCGTAGATGATGGAGGCATTTCGTCTCCGTACATTTCAGCCTGGAGCTTTTTCCAGTCCTCGAAATCGTCTTCCATCTGCGCCACGTAATCTGTACACGCGGAGAAGAAAGCTGCAACGAATAAAATAATTATAGATTGCTTCGCTAGACTCCCACGCTGACGCTCGGAGCAAGTGTGGCTTACAATGACGTTTTTTATTTCGTTTAACATTATTTCCTCCTAGAAAGCAAAGCTTAAACCAATTCCAGCGGCGCCCAAGATTGCGAGGGCAAAGCCCGCAGTGCGCATGGACTGTCCCGACTTGGCGTCATCGTGATACTTCGTGAATTCCGTCACCGTCGAGTACTTTTTCTCGGCGGCGCTTTTCGCCTTGCTGTTGCCGGCTATGGCAAGCGCAATACCCGTCACGGACACGGCAGCGCAGATTCCTATCGGCACCCAGTGGATCTTATTTTCTTTCGCTTTCACATTCGCGGGGACGCTCTCGCCTACCTGAGGTTCATTGCCTTCCACTTTTTCGACGGTCTTGGTCAAGTCGACTTTCGCTTCTTCAACCTTGTTCGTATCCACAGCCCGCACCGGCTCCGCTACCGGAGTCTCAGCGGAGGCCTGCACCGCCTGGCCAATTTGGTGCGTCACATGTACCACTTCGTGCCACTTGGGTTCCACATTGACTTTTTCGGTCCAGCCATCGCCCCTGAGTTCTATATCGGAACACAGCGGCACGACACCCGTAAACGGAGTGCTTCCCAATTCGACTCCATCGGCAAACATGGCAACGGCCTCGGGTTCGCCATTGCGTTCCGCGACAAGCTCCAGTCCGCCATTGCCGCGTTTCATTTCCTTATCAAAAACCTGGGTCTTGTTCTTGGCGATAGAGACCTTGAACTCCATCGGATCGTAGCACGGGTGCGTTACGCGCACGCTATGGATTCCCGAGGCCAATTCTATTTTCGATTCGTCCTTGCGGTTCCCGTCCACGATTACTGTGAGTTGTCCCTTGTTCGCAACGTCACCCGTAAGCACAGGGTTAATTTCCAGCCAGCCGAAATTCGGTACAAGCTGGAGTTCAACCTTTTGGTTGTTGCTCTTGATATCCACGACCACTTCGGCGGCTTCGTAACGCTCCAGCGAAGCGACTATCCTGTGGTTGCCCTCTTCAATCTGCGTCTTGCACGGAGTGCTCAGGCACTTGGGATCTGCCTTGCCGTCAATCGTCGGCACGGCCCCCGTCGGGTTCGACGTAATTTCCACGATGAACTTTTTCTTGCCGCCATAGTTAAAATCCCCCGCATCGCCAAAGGCGCCGATTCCACCAACGCCGGCAAAGCCTGTCGTGCTCTTGACGTTCCTGAAAAATTCCGGAGCCTCTTTCTTGATAAGTTCAAGAAGTTCTTCGACGTTCGCGCCACGCCCGTTGAAGCTAGCGATAAGCTTGTTTCCGGCGGTTTCGTAGAGTTCGGCGGAAAGCGTCAGCGACTTTCCGAAACGCCCGACACGTGCCTGGCAAATAAAGTCGGCGGCAATGTTCTTGCCCGTCTCCACAAGGCAGCTACCTTCGCAATCTTCGATGGCCTTGCCCGGCGGCAACATCTGCTGGATGTTCTCGCGCGTCATGATGGTGTAGTTCTGCACCGCGGGAAGCTCCTTGACGGCCTGCTCCCGCAAGACGTTCGTAAGGTACTGGCGGTCCGAAAGCGAGACGCCATCCTTGGCGCTGCCATCCGCACTTGTTTCAAGCACGGCCACATACGTCGCAAAGACGTTCATGGAAAAGAGAAGTAATAGCAGGGGGAATAGTTTTTTCATATCCTCATCCAATTAGTGTTTTAATTTATTTATTCAAAAACCAGACTTTCAATCACCATCATATACAAGTTTCCGGGCAGCCACCATTATACGGACCGATGGCACAAATTTTGAATTTGTATTTACCCGTAGAAGACTGAATTTTAAACTTCACGGAAAAAAGCTGAGAGGCCGCCTTTTTTCCATCAATCTTAACGTCGCCCCTGTACCAAGAAGGCTGTTTGAAGTCAGACCATGCGAGGTTTTTCATGGTACCGGCAGAAGATTTCGAGAGCGGTGCGTACGGGTTTGCATAGCCGATGCTCCGTTCAACATCTTCGCCGAGGCCGAGTTCGAGAGCAGGAGCGGAATCGGATGAATAGGTGATGCAAAGGCCGCCCCAAGAAGAAGCATCTGCTGCCGAAGGGCTTGCAGAAGGGACATTGACATTGAAGCCGACTCCCACGAACGGATTGTAGGTCATAACACCCTTTTCAAGAATCGCAGTGCCACAGATTCCATTGCAGAAATTAATAACCGAATCCTTAGCGTCTTCAGCGTATTCGTTTCCGAGCGGAGCAGGCCAATCAATCTTGGATCCACCACCGTCTTCATGGTCATTAAAATCGAACCAGTAGCCAGAAGATCCACCTTTATCAAGGCCTGTATATACTTGCGGGCTACCTTCGGCACCGATCCAAGTCTGGAAAGAGTCAGAACGTTTTACCGAACTGCTCGATACTTTTGTCTTGCTGGACGACGACCGAGCCACACTGGAAGAACTCCGTTTTATAGAAGAGCTCGATTTAGCTACCATATTCGATGAGGAACTTTGTACGAGAGGCACTGTACATACAGGCTGTCCGATAAGTACCCAAGCGTTGTTAAAACAGACGAAATACGAAGTGCATGCGCCATCGGTCACCGTGGTCGTCGCATTCTCCTCACATATTTTCTGTTGCACGGATCCATTGCAGACATAGTTCTGCAGCACCCAGGTGTTGTTCACGCAAAGAAAATCCGTCACGCATTTATCGTCGGAAAGGGCCGTCGTCGCACCTTCCGCACAGACTTGAGCCGTCGGAGCGGAGCCATGCGCAAAAGCGACACCATACGAATCTTCCCACTGGCCCGCATAATCCGTACATCCCCACATCGCAGCAATCGGCAACAACAAAATTCTGTTTTTCATATCGCATGCCCCCATCAGAAAAGGAATGTAACGCCTACACCGACAAGTCCGGCGGCCATCAAACCAAGTGAAACATTTCGAATATTCTGGAATTTCCGGGCATCGTCAAGGCCTTTCTGGTATTCCGACTGGTTCAGTGGAGGAACCGCCGTTGCGTCCTTCGCCTTCGTGTTGAAGACAGCCGCCATGATGCCGCCCACTAAGGCGACACCGCCAGAGATGGCAATCGGAATCCAGTGGATTTTCTTGCCGCCTTGCTTTGCGTCTTTTGCGGCTTCGCTTGCGTTGTCCTGTTTGACCTGGGCTGCATCTTGTGCCGCAACGGCACCCGCCAATTCGACCTTGTCGCTATCCGGAGCGCTTTCTACGGTCGGGGCCACACCCTCTGGCGTATGGGTGAGATTGTGCGTCACCTGCACTACCTCGTGCCACTTGGGCTGCACGTTGACTTTTTCGGTCCAGCCGTTCCCCTTGAGAAACACGTCGGCGCAAAGAGGGACCTCGCCCGCATAAGGAGTACTCCCCACTTCGACGCCATCGATCACGACCGCCAAGATTTGCGGTTCGCCCTTGTATTCCACGTTGAGTTCAAGCCCGCCCTTGCCACGCGCCAATTCCTTGTCAAAAGTCTCGGTCTTGTTTTTCGCAATCGAAACATTAAATGCAGCAGGGTCGAAACAAGGGTGCGTAAGCATCACGCTGTGGACCCCAGCTTCCAGTTCGATTTTCGATTCATCCTTGCGCAAACCATCTACCGTCACGTTCAGGACCCCGCGCTTGGCGACATCCCCGACGAGCACGGGCTTCATCTCCAGCCAGCCAAAATTCGGCGTAAGCGTGAGTTCAACCTTTTGGTTGTTGCTCTTGACATCCACGACCGTTTCGGCATCGTCGTAGCGGTCCAGCGAGGCGACAATCCTGTGATTGCCCTCTTCCACCTGCACCTTGCACGGAGTGCTCAGGCACTTGGGGACGGCCTTGCCGTCAATCGTCGGCACGGCGCCCGACGGCGTCGATGCGATTTCAACGATGAACCTCTTTTTGCCGCCGTAGCTAAAACTCCCCGCATTGCCGACTTCCTCAATTCCTCCGACTCCGGCAAAACTGCCGTTGCCCTTGACCCTGCGGAAAAATTCCGGGGACTTCTGCTTGATTAAATCCAAAAGTTCTTCGACATTCGCACCGCGCCCGTTGAAACTTGCGACAAGCTTGTTGCCCGCAGTCTCATAAAGTTCCGCCGAAAGCGTGAGAGAATTTCCGAAACTTCCGACTCGTGCCTGGCAGATGTAGTCCGCCGCGATATTCTTGCCGGTTTCCACGAGGCAACTGCCTTCGCAATCCTCAATCGCCTTGCCGGGCGGCAACATTTGCTGGATATTCTCGCGGGTCATGATGGTGTAGTTCTGCACCGCCGGGAGTTCAAGCACAGCCTGTTCGCGCAAAACGTTCGTAAGGTACTGGCGATCCGACAAAGAAACTCTTTCTTTTGCGCTGGCATCGGCCCCCGTTTCAAGCACAGCCACATACGTAGCAAAAGAACTCGTTGCAAGCAAACACAAAATCGAAAGGGAAAGAAATAACTGTTTCATAGCCAAAATGTAATGTTTTCTTTAATGCAAGTCAATAAAGAACCATGAAAAAATTCATATGAACTATAGAACTACAAAAAAGCCCCCGGAGGGGCTTTGTTTAGCAATCCGTTTTATGCATAAACAATTAATTCTTCACGCAACGGACGGACATCATGTATGTTTTTGGGTCGTCTTGTCCTAGATATGCATTTAGTTCGTTCATATGCAGGGAGCGAGCATGCGTTGTAGGATAAACCTCACCCGGTGTCGATGTCCAAAAAAACGCGTCCATTAGCCACCGATCGTACGAACCTTTCCAAAGTCCTCCAGGGTATGCGCTAAATCCGGTCTTATTATCAGCATTAGGGGCCCAAGTTCCATTCACCCAAAGAGCATCCTGCGGTCTCGAACCACCATTCATCTGATTTGCATTTTCCCATAAAATGGTATAGTCATTTCGTGAGGGCAATCTATAACCATCAGGACAAGCCGTCATCGCAGCTTCCCACGTATAAAGCCTTCCGTAGAGTTCACAATTTGATTCCTGATCATCGTAACAAGCGGAGCCTTCCGTCTTATAATTCAGATTTTCCGCCATCCAGTACTGTTCACCGATTTGCACGACAGGATATTCATTTCCTGCACGATCTTTAACTTTTCCCACTGAACTAGACGAGGCCGTAATTGACGACGATGATACGACCGACGAAGACGACTTCGCAGAACTGCTGGATTGAACGGAACTGCTCGATTTCGCAGAACTGCTGCTCAATAATCCCGCCCTCTTTATGCAGCGGACGGAATAAGCATCGCCAGCTTGTACCGTCACGAAGTAAGCCTTATCGTTTCTATACTGCAACTCTACAATTTTTGTTCCATCCCCATCAGCAACCCAGTAACAAGCTTTATTGTCAAGTTCTTTGTATTGATTCATAGAATTCATATAGCCAGCAAGCAAGGCGTTGAATTCCACTCCGTTCGATCCATTCCCGTCTATAGATTTGAGCACTTTACCCGCGTTTTCTTGTCCACCGACTGCATCAAACAAAGTTTGCCATTCCGACGAATCTGGCAGTTGCCAGCCCTCGGGGCAAATGTCTTTTGCCTGTTTCCACTTGTAAAAGCGATCTCTGTCGTTACAATTCCCCAACACATCCTTATAGCAAAAACTCTCGACATCTTGCCTTACCATACTTTTCGCCATCCAGGTCTGTTCACCAATAGTCACTACGGCATAATCCGCACCATACATCTTCACCGTACTCACAGTCACAGAAGGCAACTTGAATGAAGACGATGATTTCACCGAACTGCTAGACACGGCAGAACTGCTCAATTTCGCAGAGCTACTAGATGCGGCTGAGCTACTGGACAATTTCGCAGAACTCTGAGTAGGAACGGTTTCAGAAGACATGGGGGCAGTTCCGCTCGATGCCGGGGCGGATGAAGACGTTGCAAACAAATGTTTCTCCGAGCTGCTAGATTTTTCTTTGACCGCAGTCTTTCCATCGGAACTTTCTGGTGTAGAACTACTGGACTCCACAACATA
>Ga0310696_10009019_pt1 | contig 11579 bp, 5 predicted proteins | sample AusTroGonzalo_MG_4_FD_203885 | JGI IMG/M metagenome (GOLD analysis project Ga0310696, IMG submission 203885) | Bovine rumen microbial communities from tropical cattle in Woodstock, Queensland, Australia - Gonzalo_02 (v2) (version 2) | ecosystem: Host-associated > Mammals > Digestive system >...
CAAGGAATGCGAGGGTGGCGACGGCTTCTTGATTCCTATTAGTTCCAAGGCCTACAAGGCGGCCTCGAAGGCGATGGCGGACGTATATGGCGTCGAGCCCGTCCCCGCCCGCGGAGGCGGCAGCATAGCCGTGCTTGCCGAGATGCAGAAGATACTTGGAATAGACCCTCTGCTGATGGGCTTCGGGCTGGAACGCGACACCATCCATTCCCCCAACGAGAGCTATCTGCTAAGCCAGTTCTTCGCCGGAATGGAATCCATCGCCAGGTTCTACGGCTATTTCGAGTAGTTTACGGAAAAAGAATATGGTGCGTCAGACTCCGCCGTCCCACGCTTGAGCTCAGGCTCGGGCCCCATACGGAAGCGGAGTCTGGCTCCTTTTACGAGCTCGTCGAACGTGATGTAGTTACGGCTCTGCCTGCGGCCGTCAACGCTGAAAGACTGCACATATACCCTGTCCGGTGCATTGTCTTCCGCCTCTATCACGAAGTGCCTGCCGTCAGGGCGCCTTACTTCCATTTTCCTGAACAGAGGCGAGCCCAGCGCATACTGCCCTGATCCGGGGCATACAGGATAGAAACCCATAGCGGAGAAGACATACCAGGCCGAGGTCTGGCCGTTGTCCTCGTCGCCGCAATAGCCGTCAGGCGTCGCGGAATAGAAACGGCGCATCACCTCGCGGACATATTTCTGTGTCTTCCAGGGCTGTCCGCTCCAATCGTAGAGATAGAGCATATGCTGGACGGGCTGGTTGCCGTGGGCGTAGTTGCCCATATCCATCACTTGCATCTCACGAATCTCGTGTATGGTGCGGCCGTAATAGCTGTCGTCGTAGAGAGGAGGCATAGTAAAGACGGTATCCATCGAAGCATTGAAGGCATCCCTGCCGCCCATCAGTTCTATCAGCCCGCAAGGATCGTGGAACACCGACCAGGTGTAATGCAGGCTGTTCCCTTCGGTGAAGTCCCCGCCCCATTTCAAGGGGTTGAAGGGCCTGCGGAAACTGCCGTCGGAGGCCCTGCCGTTCATCAGTCCTGCTTCCTTGTCGAAGATCTTGCGGTAGTTCATGGCAGCCTCCTTGTAGGGCCTGAGTTCGTTTTCATCCTTGCCCAGGGCCTGACCGAAGCGGTAGATGCACCAGTCGTCGTAGGAATACTCCAGCGTGCGGGCGGCGCTCTCGTTTATGCCTATGTCGCAGGGGACATAGCCAAGGCTGTCATAAGCCTCGTGCCCCAGGCGCCCCGTGGAATTGGCGCTTTCCAGTACAGAATGAGCACCGGAGACGACTGCCTTCCAGAGCTCCTCGGCATCATATCCGCGTATTCCACTAAGATAGGCGTCCGCCACGACGGATGCGGAGTTGTTCCCCACCATACATCTGCGGTGCCCGGGAGATGCCCATTCGGGCAGGAATCCGCTTTGCTGCCAGTCGGCGACCAGCCCCTCCTGGACCTGTGCGGCCACGTCGGGATACACCAGGTTCATAAGGGGGAAAAGTGCGCGGAAGGTATCCCAGAAGCCTGTATTGGTGAAGAAGTGGCCCGGGTGCAGCTGGCCGTCGTGGGGGCTGCGGTGCAGCCTCCTGCCCTCCGCATCCAGCTCCGACAAATCCATAGGAAACAGCACGGCACGATACAGGCAGGAGTAGAAGGTGCGCAGCTCGTCCGTGCTGCCTCCTTCCACCCTTATGCGGCCCAGGGTCTCGTTCCATACGCGCCGGCCTTCCTCCTTAAGCTGTCCGAAGTCCTTTCCTTCCACCTCCTCCAGGTTCCTAAGAGCCTGTTCTTCGGAGATGAAGGAAGAAGCGGTACGCAGAACCACCTGCTGGCCTTTGGCAGTGCAGAAGCCCAGCAGGGCCAGGCTGTGGCCATCTTCCGAAATGATCCGTACGCTGTCGATGGGGGTATCGGTCCTGATTACGAACCAGCTGGCAAAGCCCTCGGCTGCTCCCCCGCTGTTGTAGGGAGTATAGCCGTAAACGGTGCCGCCGGCAGTATCCACCCTGAGGGATGAGCCACCGTGGTAGGCATCTACCACCAGATAAGACATCTCCCTTTCGGGGTAGGTCAGCCTGAACTGGGCCGCCGTCCTGGTAGGGACTATTTCGGCCAGCACGTCGTGGTCTGCCAGATAAACCCCGTAGTAATAGGGCTTGGCAGTCTCGCTCTTATGCGAGAACCAGCTCTGCCGGGCTTCCTCTTCCCAGAAAGGGCCGGTAGTGACCGGCATTATGGAATAGGGGCAGAAATCGTTTATCCACGGGCTGGGCTGATGTGTCTGACGGAAACCGCGTATCCGGGGGCTTTCGTAGGTATAGATCCATCCGCTGCCGTTGCGGCCGGTCTGCGGGGTCCAGTAATTCATTCCCCAGGGCATTCCTATGGCAGGATAGGTGTTTCCCGCCGACAGCTGGTACGAGGAATCGGTACCTATGAGGGGGTTGACATAATCAACGACATCGGCACCGGACGATGGGCCGCCATCGCACGATGCCGATAGAAGGAGCGTAATGCAGAGTATCGGAAGGAGCCTTCTCATAGCTCGGACGATTGTCAGATCCTCTTCAGGATCTCCTCTGTCTGTGCTTCGTATCCGGGTTTGCGCAGAAGCGCGAACATATTCTTCTTGTAGGCCTCAACTCCGGGCTGGTTGAAAGGATTGACTCCCAGCAGATAAGCGGAGATGCCGCAGGCAAATTCGAAGAAGTAGAAGATTGCGCCAAGGTTGTACTCGTCTATCTTCTCGACCGCGACCTCGATCTGAGGGACTCCACCGTCGATGTGGGCGAGCTTTGTACCAAGGGCTGCCATGGCATTGCAATGCTCGACGTGCTGGCCTGCGAGATAGTTGAGCTGGTCCAGGTTCTGGGGGTCGTTACCGATCACCACGCTGCGCTGAGCCTTCTCGACCTTGACAACGGTCTCGAACATCACGCGGTCGCCTTCCTGGATGAACTGGCCGACGGAATGGAGGTCGGTGGTGAAGTTGACGGATGCAGGGAAGATACCCTTCAGGTCCTTGCCCTCGGACTCGCCGTAGAGCTGCTTCCACCACTCGCCGAGATACTGGAACTTAGGATTGTAGTTCACAAGGACCTCGACCTTCTTGCCGGATTCGCTGTAGAGGAGGTTACGCATGGCGGCATACTCGACGGCAGCGTTCTTCTCCCCTTTCTTGAGGAGCTCGGCGCGCTCGTCGGCAGCACCCTTGAGCATGGCACGCACGTCGAAACCGGCCAGCACGATAGGCAGGAGGCCTACCGGAGTAAGCACGGAGAAACGTCCGCCCACATTGTCGGGAACCACGAAGGTACGGTAGCCTTCCTGGGTCGCGAGGGTCTTGAGGGCGCCCTTCTTGGCATCGGTGATGGCCACGGTACGCACGGCAGCCTCTTCCTTACCATATTTGTTCTCGAGATAATCCTTGACGATGCGGAATGCCACGGCGGGTTCGGTGGTGGTTCCGGACTTGGAAATCACCACGCAGGCTGCGTTGCTCTCCTTGACGAGGTCCATAAGTTCGGCAAGATAATCCTCGCTGAGGTTGTTGCCGGCGAATACCACGCGTATTCCGCCCTCGGGACGGACGAACTGGTGGGAAAGGGCCTCGATGGCGCAGCGGGCTCCGAGGTAGCTGCCTCCGATGCCGATGACGACGGCAAGGTTGACGCCTCGGGCGGTCCAATCTGCCTTGATGGCCTCGCAATCGGCGATAAGGCTGTCGGGCGTGTCGACAGGAAGAGTCTTCCAGCCGAGGAAGTCGTTGCCGGCACCTTTTTCGCTGTCGAGCACGTCGAAAGCATCGAGTGCTTTAGCTACATATTCTTTGTACTGAGATTCTTTTACGAAGGAGCTGCAGCCCCCTAATTCAACTTTTACCATAAAATCCTGTGTTTACTTTTCAACGAACGGGCACAAAATTACTAAATTTCTTCTTACTTTTGTGCTATGACACTGAAAAACATAACCGTCATCGCAGCGGCGGCGCTGCTTGCCCTGACATCGTGCGCCGGAGCAAAAACCGGCTTCCCTAAAATTGACCAGAAAGGCAAAACGGCCATCGTAGCCCACAGAGGTTTCTGGAACTGCGAAGCCGCGGGTTTTGCCGAAAACTCCATCGCATCGCTCAAGGCTGCCCAGGACAATGCTTTCTGGGGCAGTGAGTTCGACGTGCACATTACCACCGACGACGTCCTGCTGGTTTTCCACAATGACGAGATCGACGGCGCCCGCATCGACACCTGCGCCTCCGCGCGTTTCGCGGAGCACCGCCTTGCCAACGGCGAAAAGATCCCTACCCTCGACGAATACCTCACCCAAGGCGAAAAGTCCGACAAGACCAAACTGGTCATCGAGCTCAAGCCCGAAATTACGATGGAGCGTGAGGATGCCTTGGTCGACCTTACCATCGAGGCCCTCGAGGCCCACGGTCTGCTCGACCCCGGCAAAGTCCTGTTCATCTCGTTCAGCAAGCATATCTGCGACCGCATTGCCGCCGAATTCCCCGAATTCATCAACCAGTACCTCAACGGCGACTATACTCCCGAGGAACTTGCCGATTACGGCATCAACGGTTTCGACTATCACGACAAGGACATCCTGAAAGACAGCACCATAGTGGAGCGCGCAAAAAATCTCGGGATGTCGACCAATGTCTGGACGGTCAACGATCCCGAGAAAATGAAGAGATTCGTTTCTTTCGGTATCGGAGCAATCACCACCAACGAACCGCTGGTCCTGCGTGAGCTGCTCGGCGATAAGGAATTCAAGAACTAAGGCTCAGGCACATAGGCCTTTACGACGCCCGGTTTATCGAAAGATATGCGGGCGTCTTCTATTTTATCTTCACCCTTGTATGTGATGGTCCACTTGTCCATGGTCATCAGTTCCCAGATGCGTTCGGCCGTCGCGGGGGCCGCAAAGCGGATCCGCAGGGCGGGCAGCAGGTTCTCGTCGAGCACCAGGTAGGTCCCGATTACACCTTCTTCCTTGGAGAGATGGTTGCTTAGGAATGGCAGGGAACGGGTAATGATGGGCTTCTCGTAGCGACTGTCCTCGAACTCGAGGATGTACTGCGGCTTGCCGGCATATACCTCGGCACGCTGACGCACTATGGTAGTGTCGGCAGAAGGATACTTACCCTTGTATTCAGCCTTGAACGGAGTGAACATCAGGTGCAGGAATTCGGGCGTAGCGATGCTTCCGACCTCTTTTTCCATCTTCACGAACTTGAGGTCCATAGGAGTTTCCTTTACTCCGCCTCCGTGCACGGGCATCTGGAGCACCTTGCGGCTGACTATCTCCTTGAACCAGGCTTCGTCGGCCTCCTGTGCGGGATCCATGTACACGCGCACGACGACCGGGCAGTCGTATTCGGATTCCACTCCGTAGATGCCCTTGTCCTCGCCGCGGAACTGAAGTCCGAGGTAGTTCAGGTCCATCTTGTCGTACATCTTCTCCACGCGCAGCGTAACTATCTTAAGTTCGGGCGTAGCCACGGGATCGGGAGATGCCACCTTGAAACGGGAAGGCACGAATATCTTGGACTGCACCTTTTCGGCATCGGTCACCTTGGGATCGTAAGACACCACGACTGTATGGCTGCCCACGTAGGTCTTGACTCCGTGCACTCCGGGGACCTTTTCCATTCTTGCCTTGAATGCCATGGAGCTGCCGAAGCACTTCACGCTCTTAAGCCCGGACACCTTGACGGTCTTGAGGTTCATCCCCTCTTCGACTCCCCAGGTTTCGCTGATGGTAGGAATCTCGAACTTGCCGCCGAATATCAGCGCTAAGGCTACCAGCACCACCGAAATGAACGGAGGGATGAAGCGGGAATACTTCCAACCCTTCCTGGACGGAGCCACACCTATGCGCAGAGCCTTGCTGGGGCAGGCAGCGACACATTCGCCGCAGAGCACGCAATCGACCGAATTGACCACCTTTCCGAAGGAAGGAACGTCGATGTTGTAGGGGCAGTTCTTCTGGCAGGAATAGCACTTTCGGCCGCAGTTGTCCTGGTCCACCAGCACATGCATCAGCTGCATGCGGGGCTTGCGGTGGAATATCTCCAGAAGATATCCGAAGAGGCAGAAAGACCCAAGCAGCCATACCCAGCTGAACTTGATTCCAAAGAGCGAGACAGCCCACCAGCCCAGGCCCAGGACCACCAGCACGGTCCAGAACTTGAGGGTATTGGAGATGGCTCCCAGAGGGCAGATATACTTGCACCAGAAGCGGTTGACGAAAAGCCCCAGCAGAATTACCACCGTCAAGGCGATGAGGCTCATCCAAAGGGTGATCTCCCCCTTGAAACCGGTCGCCACGGCATAGTAAGGGTCGATGTTCTTGCAGAACAGCTCGCTGGAAGTGACGGTGAAATAGACCACCACGAAAAGCAGGCCGTACTTGATGATGCGCAGGAACATGTCCCCCACGCTGCCTTCGGGAATGTTGATTGCGTTAATTTTAAGCGCCTTGCGGGCCCTCATAAGAAGGTCTTCCACGGTGCCTATGGGGCACAGATATGCGCAGAAGAGCTTGCTGAGGAAGATGACGACAGCTGCCAGGATTATACCCATGAGAATCTGCATGGTGGTCATCGAGCAAGGCAGGGAACCTCTCTGAAGGTAGGTGGTAAGGGCCTCGAGGCCGCCAAAGGGGCAATAAGCTTCGGGGTTGGCCGGCTCCATCTTGGTGAAAATCTTGGATGCGAGACCGCTGAGGAAGAAAACCAGGGCGGCCAGGGTGCCCCACTGGAGCACATACTTAGGCCAGTTGCTGCGAATAGTTGAGTTCTTTGACATATCGTTGATTCGTTATTTCACGCCCATTTCCGAAAGGACGGAATCCATTTTACCATAATTCTTAAGTACCCAGAGCACGTAGCGTATATCTACGTTCACGCTGCGGTTGTATTCGGGGATGAAGTAGAAATCGGTGGCGAGCGACTCTTTCACGCCGTCGAAGAGCAGGCCGATCAGCTGTCCCTTCTTGTTTAGCAGAGGCGAACCTGAGTTACCGCCGGTGCTGTCGTTGTCGGTAAGGAAATCTATCTTCATGGAAGGATCTGCCTTGTCGGCCACGGCCTTCCATCCGGGAATCATGCAGAAATCGTGCACGGCAGGATCGTGCTTTGCAAGCATTCCGGCTGCGGTGGTGTACCATCTGCAATCCAGGCCGTCCTCGCGGGAATAGCCCTTTACATGGCCGAAATTGACCCTGAGGGTGGAGTTCGCATCGGGATACTGGGCTATGCCGCAGGCCTCCCTGAACCCATACAGGGCGTGGGTATATTCCCCGCTCAGGTCGGTGATGGAAGGTTTTCCCTGAAGTTTGGTGGTCCTGCTATTGAAGTCCCCCATCTTGGCATCCTCGAAAAAACGCACGAGGGAATCGGCCAGGTAGGTTTCCAGATTGTCCATATGCTCTTCGATTGTAAGGAACTTCGCGGTGCGGACGGGATCCGCAATCCAGCTTCGGTCCCACAGCGCTGCGCACATAGCTTCATAATCCTTTCCGTATCTGGCCTGGACCGCCTTCTGGAAATCCCCCAGCATCTCCGGGCTCATATGTTCGTAATAGTTTTCCAGCGCGAGACGGAAAAGATCCCTCTCCACGCGCAGGTCCACTTCGGCAAAGTTGCGCTTATCCGCACGGATATTCCCTGCTATGCGGGTGGAATCCTTCTTCCTCTTGAGGCTTGCGGTGCGGGATGCAACCGAATGCAGGCGGGTTCCCCTCGCTATGCATTCCCTGAACCAGATGACATCTTCCTGGGCCTTGCGGACCGCCTCGTACTTGGAGTCCAGCTCTCCGAGCATGTTCCCCCACTTAGCCTTCCTGGCGGGGTCGGCATCTATCCATTCCTGCATGCGGGCCTCCTCGGCGCGCTTCTTTTCTACTACGGAAAAACGCCTGTTGCACTGCATCTGCCCCAGGGCAAGTTCCTGGAAGTTCGAAAGGCCGAAATAATAGTCGGCATATTTGCGGCGCACCTCCGGATCCTTGTCCATCCAGGAAGAGATTATTTCCATCTGCTTGCTGCGCAGGCCGCTGACTATGGGGAGTTCGGTTTCCGTGAGATAGTTTACCCTTGCAGAAGGCGTATAACGGCTGGTCCTGCCGGGGAAACCCATCAGGATGGTTTCATCCCCTTCCTTGATTCCCTTGGTGCAGATCTTGAACTTCGCAGGGGATTTCAGGGGGATGTTCTCGGGAGAATACTCCGCACTCTTGCCGTCGGGAGCGGTGTATACCCTGTAGATGGCGAAATCGCCCTTATGCTGGGGCCATTCCCAGTTGTCCACATCGCCGCCGAAGGCAGCCAGGCTCACGGGAGGAGCTGCCACCAGGCGCACGTCGCTGTACTGTTCGTAAAGGGAGATATAGTATTTGGTTCCTCTCCACATGCTGCTCAGGATGGCTTCCAGGCCGGTTTTCTCGGAATAGCGCTTTTCCATTATCCAGGAGAGCTTGCGCAGCATCATGCCACCGGGCTTAACGGTGCCATCGGCAATCAGAGCTTCCACCTCCGCCGTGACGTCTATGGTCTCTTTGAGCAGCTGCACATGGCGGCCGGGCACGGGAATTTCCTCTTCCCTGCTCCTGGCCCAGAATCCCTCTTCCAGCCAATTGTGTTCCTTGGAGCCGAGCGCAAACACGTCGGCATAGGCCACGTGGTGGTTGGTAATTACCAGTCCGTCGTCGGAAACAAAGCTGCCGGTGCCCATGAAATCGATGGAAACGACCGCTTTCGACATGGCTTGCACCGAAGGTTTCGCGGTGTGTATCAGCCACATACCCTCATCTGCCGAAAGAGTGGCAGAGAAGGAAAAGGCAAGCAAAACTACTAAAAGGGAGAATAATCTTTTCATTCTGCAATGATAATCATTATTTATTATTATTTTACAGGGGCTCCTTTGTTTTTTCTCGATTATTCTAATATATTTGTAACCAAGCGCACCCGACACGCCCGATTAGTAGTATTACCCGATGGCAAGGAAACTGTTCATTATTCTGGCCGGATTTATCCTCATGTCCGTAACTGCCTCCGCTCAGAAGGCATGCGTATTTGCAGGAACGATCCTCGATGATTCCACCGGCTCGCCCGTGGAATTCGCCACGGTAGTGCTGGAGGGCACGGAGCAATGGGCCGTGGCCGACCTGCAAGGCCGTTTCTCCATCAGCAACGTTCCTTCCGGAAAGACCGTCGTCACCATCGCCTGCCTGGGCTACGTCACCTGGTCGAAGGAAATACAGATTTCACGGGACATTACCAACTTCAAGATATCCCTAAAGCCGGATAACCTCGCCCTCGAGGGAGCCGTAGTCACTGCCAAGGAGGACGGTAACTCCGCCACCACCTCCCGCACCATAGACAAGACAGCCCTCGACCATGTCCAGCTTATGAACCTCGCCGACATCAGCAGCCTGCTGCCTGGCGGGGCGACGGGCATAGGCAGCCAGGCACTTACCAACGAACAGCAGATTTTCCTCAGAGGTGAGAAGTCGGAAAGCGGAAGCGTGGCTTTCGGAACGGCCATAGAAGTGGATGGAGTCAGGCTCTCCAGCAATGCTTCTTTTACCAATTCTTCCCTCAACGGACGTACAGGCAGCGTATCCGGAAGCACCACCAACAGCATCGCTTCCTCGAACATCGAATCCGTCGAAGTCATAAGCGGTGTACCGTCGGTGGAGTATGGGGATATGTCTTCGGGGGTGGTGATCATAAACACCAAGAAGGGCAAGACCCCCTGGAACATCGGTATGTCCACTACGCCCAACACCAAGCAAGTGTCGCTGAACAAAGGTTTTGCCTTGGGCGTGTCGAAGAAAGGAAGGGCGAACGGCGTGCTGAATTCCAGCCTGGAGCGTACCGTTTCCATTTCGGAACCGATGTCCCCTTATACTTCCTACAAGCGCAACGCCCTTTCGCTGTGCTATAGCAACCTCTTCTCCCACGGCGCCTTCTCAGACACGCCCATCAGGTTTTCTGCCACCTTGTCCGGTAACGTAGGTGGCCTTGACGACCAGAATGACCCGGATAGATATACCGGCACCTTCCACACCAAGAAAGACGATTTCATCCGTGCCGCATTTTCGGCCAACTGGCTGTTGAGCAAGAGTTGGATAACGAATCTGGAGATTAATGGATCTGCGTCTTACGGGAACAAACAAGATACGGAAAAGGCATTTTACAACAATACTACGACCGACACCGCCCTTCATTCCACCGGGCAGGGGTATTTCATTTCGGCACCGTATGATGCGGAAAGCAGCAATCTTGCAGTCCTGCGGCCTCACAGCCTGATTTACAATACGATGTATCTCGACGACAGGCCTTTCAGTTCCAAGCTTTCCGCCAAAGCGAACTGGGCCAGGAACAGCAGCCGCTTCAACAACAAGCTCAAGCTGGGCGCCGATTGGTCCACCGACAAGAATTACGGCACGGGCGCATCCACCGACAATCTTTCCACCGCCCCGACATTCAGGGAGTGGAGGTTCTGCGACGTTCCCACCATGCACAACATCGGCGCATACATAGAGGACAATCTTTCTCTTCATTTCGGGAAAGATTCGAGATTGAACCTGATCGCCGGCCTGCGCAACGATGTGACGGCCATAAGCGGGTCCTCTTACGGCGTGACATCCAGTTTCTCTCCCCGTTTCAACGCAAAGTGGACGGTCTTCACTGCCAAGACGCATAAGAAACGCTTCGTCAAGGAGCTTTCCTTCAGGGCCAGCTGGGGAGTCGCCGTCAAACAGCCTTCCTTTGCAGTGCTCTATCCCACGCCTGAGTACCAGGATCTGGATGTATTCAAGTCGCTGGTCGATTCGAAGAATGTCGAATATAGGGCTTACTATGTGATTCCGAAGCATATAGAGTACAATTCCGCGCTTCGCTGGCAGAAGAATCATCAAGGCGAATTCGGCATCGAAACCATGCTCGGCGGCACCAGGATTTCCCTCGCGGCATTCCATACCACGACCATTGATGCCTATAACCGCGGCACGCGCTACGAAGTCTTCCAATATAACAAGACCGCGACCCCTTCCAAAGAGGCACTTGGTTTTCCAGTGGAAGACTGCATCTATTCCATCGATTCCGACGGTGTAATTACGGTCAGCGACAAGAGCGGCCAGCACAGCCCGGTGGTCCTGCCCAACAAGGGCGTAAAGCGCTTCGTGCCCGGGTACTACGAGAAAAACAACGAAACCCCCATAAGGCGTTATGGGCTTGAATGGATTATCGATTTCAAACGCATCAAAGCCATCAATACCACCATACGCTGGGACGGTTCCTTCTACTCCTACAAGTCGGTTTACACCGATATGGTGCCCTTCTTCCCCACCAACAAAGCAGATGGAGAGTTCTACAAGTGCGTTGGCTGGTATGTGGGCGGCCACGACAATTCCAACGGGCAGGTGAACCGTAACATCAGGACCAATGTCACCCTCACAACCCACATCCCCAAGGTCAGGATGATAGTATCCGCCAAGGTGGAGGGGTGCCTGATGAGATACAGCCGTTATCTGAGCGAGAATGCGGACGGTTCCAGGCGCAGTTACGTCCTATCG
>Ga0310696_10009021_pt1 | contig 11578 bp, 28 predicted proteins | sample AusTroGonzalo_MG_4_FD_203885 | JGI IMG/M metagenome (GOLD analysis project Ga0310696, IMG submission 203885) | Bovine rumen microbial communities from tropical cattle in Woodstock, Queensland, Australia - Gonzalo_02 (v2) (version 2) | ecosystem: Host-associated > Mammals > Digestive system >...
TTCTTGCTTTGTTTGTTACAACAGACCCGATGTGTAAGAAGTGCGATAAGGAACACTAGATGAAAAAGATATTCATTGACATAGAAAACACTATTATTGATTCTTTGTTTTCTCGTAATTGGATGCCTGAAAACATTGAAAGAATTAAGAAGTTTTTGAAGACAAATGAAAAAGATACCTTGACGGTCAATATCTTTACTTGGGGTTGGAAGACTACCAAGGATATTGAACCTGAACTTGTTACTATGTTGTTTGATAAGTTGGAAGTACCTGCAAGCAATCGTGGTAATGTGGTAATCAAGGAAGATTCAGTTGATTTAGCCATTGAAGAAGGTTGGCTAAAGCCTGAAGATAAAGAAGAAGCCATTTGTCCAGGTATGATGAGTGAATATGGTTTATCTAAGGTTATGATGTTCTTAAAGATGAGTGAAAAATTCATTCCAGGTACAACATCAATCCTTATTGACGATTTGGTAAATGAATATAGTTATGAAACTATTGGCAGTAATGTAAAAGTAATTTTACATAATCCAAAGGAAGTATGACTGAAGAAGAATATAAACAATTAATGAGTGATTGTGGGTTTTCTGTTGTAGAGGATGACCTTGCTTCACCTGGTTTGTATTATGTTGCTTTTTATGGTGATTCTAGTAAGTGGCAAAATGCTTTCGCGGTCTATGATACCGATAATGGTGAAGCAACATCTTATACGGATTTATACTTTGAAAAATTAATGGGAATTTGTGTAGTCAAAGATAAAAAGATAGATACGAAAGATATTAATGCATTAAGGCCAGTTGTAATCAACATAGCCGAGCAATACAAAAATTTACTTGTTTTACAAAAGAAAGAAGAAATTAAAAAAGATTTTGAAAATGACTGAAAAATACCCTTTACACGATGAAAAGCCAGAAGTTCACCCAAGAGGTGCGAACATCAAGTATTGTCCGCATTGTATGGGTGGTTTGCCATTTGGTGACCTTGGATGTGTAATCAAGGATAAAGCCATTTGGTACGGAAAATCTTTAATAGCCAATATAAAGAATTGTCCTATGTGTGGAAGAAAACTATAAATGGCTACGGTAAATGATATAATAACCATTATGCAAAAGGTTGGTATTGGTGCTGGATTACCAAGACCACAGTATTTGGATTATTATAGACAAATTAGGGAAAACTTTTCCAAGTCAGAACCACACAAAATTTATGTTTTCGGTTGGAAAAGAAAAGGTAGATTACGAGTTCCAATTATAAAATTAAGTTATATTTTGGAAGATATTGATGAAGAATTGTTAGAATTGGTTATAATGAACAATAATCAATTTCAAACGAATCTTGGATTACCGCAAGATAGGTTGGCGAAACATTTAAAGTCTTTAATAGAGGAATACAACAAATGCAATGGCTAGATGATATAGTTTATACAAACGAATTTCTGGAATCATTAGACAAAGATTGTTTTCCATTGACTTATAAGATGTGTTCAAAGAACAAGTTTGATACTGGTTCTGTAATTGTTCGTAAACTTGTCAACCAAGAAATTGACCACCCATTAGCTATTGTCATTTATGAAGAAAGACCAGACAATGCAGTACACATTTATTGTATTGAAGTACACAAGAAGTGTCAGGGAAATGGTAGAAAGCTAATTGACAAGTTCAAAGAAAAGTATGACAAAATAACTTTGTGCAGTTTGCCTGAAACAAAATTATTTTATATCAAGCGAGGCTTTGAAGAAAGTGAAGAAAATAGAATGGTTTGGGTAAGACCCAAGTCAATAAAAGAACGATATGCTAAAATTGCACAATCGGAATGGTTTAAGAAAGCCTATGAAAATCAATCCATAGGTGAAGTAATAGAGGTAGAAGATAATGACTGAAATTTGTATTGTACTTATTGTATTCATCGTAGCTGCAAGTATCATACTTGATAAATGGCTAGACCAAAGATGTAAACACGAATGGGAAATTGTACAAAGGATTCGTGTAGATACGCACGGTATGTGCGATTATGACCGCCTTTACCTTAGATGTAAAAAGTGCGGTGCTTGCAAGTGTAAAGAAATGAGATAAAATGAAAACAAAATGTGTTTTAACAGAAGATGAAATCTATGAACTAGCATATTACCATATTGCCTTCTTTAGATATTGGGAAGGCAAAAGCACTACTTGGGTAGATTCTAATGAAGACCATTCTGTTTATAGGTATGCTAGAACTTTGCCTGGTCTATACAAAGAAATTGTTATGTTTGAAATAACTGGCGAATATGCTAGACAATTATGGGCTTTGGAATGTTATCTAAATAGCTTAGATAGGTTAAAAGAAAATAGAAAGAAAAAATGAAAGTAATACACCGCAAAGAAGATGATTCAAAATTTTTACATTACTTTAAAGAAGATGTTATAAAAGTTTTGAACGATAATAGTAAATATTCAGAAATTGGGTTGGTAGGATATACCATTGATTCTATTGTTCAAGTGTTCAAGGACATTAAGGAAAAAGTGAATGATAGAATTATATACAGCCAAGCATATTCATTTTGTTTAACAAATGAAAATAGATTGGCTTATTGTAGCAGCAACTGTCTAGCACCTATGCGTGGTAGAAGTATAAACTACTTAATCTTATTTGACTACAATAGATGGACTGACAAAGCAAGAGATGAAGTATTGAAAGCCTTAATGCCTGTTGTTGGCGGAAGACCAAATAATGAAGTTGTAGTAGTAATCAATGATGATTACCCTATATCAGATGATGTAAAGAAATTTATACAATGAACACATTAGAAATTATTAAAAAAGAATGTTCTGAATCAGGTTGGGATGGTTAAACGGCCGAACCAATAAATGATATTGTATTGGAAAAAGCCAAACTTGTTCAACCATTCATTCCAGATGATTTTGAATTGTTCCCTTGTGGTGATGGTTCTGTTCAATGGGAAAATACAGAAAGTGAAGATGATATTTATGAAGTGATTGAAATTTATGAAAATGAGTTCTATCACCAAATAATAAAGCCAGGTACAATGGGTGATAAAGAAACGATTGTGATAGAAAATAAGGATATTAATGAGTTTGTAAAATATCTGAAACAAAGGTTCGTAGAAAATAAGATTAAAGAGATAGAAAAAGATTTTAAGAATTGTTGACAAGACAATTCTTTTTATTATATTTAACTTTATGATTCAAAATTATCCTACAAAAGAACAGATAGCACATAAAAATAGGGTTGAAATGCTTAGAAACGATATAAAGATAGACATAACCAACCATAAAGACGAATTGGATAAGTTGATACCAGATAAGTCTGAACTTATCGTCTACAAGGCTGTTCGTGAATATGAAAACGGGAAAAATGTATTAAAAGGACATACATGGGATGTTGAATGGTATAAGGATTATTATAATGATAGTGAATTTTATACTTGTATTACAACATTAAGAACATCATTTAATACAATTTCTCTTCGTTTATGTATTGACAAATACGAAAAGATTCATTATATTATACAAGTACAATCATCCTACTCTTGCTGGAAAAAGCTAGAAAGACTAAGTACGGAAGAAACAACTACTACTTTTGAATGGGAAAGACTTAAAAGGCTTATCATATATGCCAAGAAAGTTCAACATATCATATTCAGAAGAGAAGAACAAGTACAAAAGATTATGGCTGTTGCAGTAAAAGAAGGACAATTATTAAAGGATTTCACATGAGTTTAAAAGATTTTACAATTAGGTTTGAGCCTTTTATCAAACAGTTAGAATATTACCTTCAAAAGAATGCACCTGACATTCTTGAAAAGTATGAAATTGAAAGGGATATTGCAAAGTTGCTTTGGGATGATTACTATATTCGTTTCAAGCACAAAGGTTTATCAACAATCCTTACTTGGTGTGGTTGTGATGAACTTGGTTTTTCAATTAGGGATATTGACGGTAATCTGATTCATAAGTTGGAAGACGCAAGCTATTCTCTTCTTGATTACAATTCCGATAATGGCTTTAGCAATAAGGGTGATTGGAAAACTAAAATTGATGAAAAGATTGAACATTTGCGTAAACTTGATGCTGATTTGAACAAGGCATTTGATGCAGCAAGGGAATATTACAACTTGCTAAACACCAAACAACGAGATTACTATTTTGCCCTTAATTTCTCTTGGGGTAAAATTCTATATGTTCAGCTTGTTCCTGGTCTTTTGCAAAAGTTCTTTGACTACGAAAAGAAAACTAATAATGCTGATGATGAAACCTTTAAGAAGTATGAAGAAATGTGCTTAAAAAGATTCCACGATGAAACCGTAGAAAATCAAAAAGCCGATGCCTTTAGTCCAATAGCTACTGTACCAACTTACAAAACTTGGTTGGAAGATGAATTGACCCCTGAACAACAAAGGGAACTTGACCCTACACTTAGAGAAGCAAACGAAAAATGTAAAGACATTTTGGAAAAGATTAACCAATGAAATACGCACTTATAGGACATAACATTGAATATAGTAAGTCTAAGGAGTGGTTTGAAAACCACAACGAGGCTTATATTGTATTTGATACACCAGACTTACCTGGTACTATCAATCGTATCCGTAACGATAAAGATATTGGTGGATTCAATGTTACTACACCCTATAAGACTGAAGTTATCAAGTATTTGGACTTTGTAGAAGGTGATTCTGTAAATTGTGTGAAGAAATTGCCAGATGGTTCTTTGTGGGGTAAATCCTTTGATGGTGACGCTTTCTATCTTGAATTGAACCATTTGCTAGACAATCACGATGATTGGGAATTTACTTTTCCAAACAAGTGTGCCATACTTGGTAATGGTGGAGTTGTTCCGGTTATTTACAAAGCCTTAATTGACCGTGCTGAAGTAGTTGATATTTACGCAAGAAACCCAAAGGATAAGGAATATCCTTTGAAAGAATTTAATGCTAAGAAATATGAACTTATTGTGAACACGATTCCGTTCAAGGCTAACATTGACATTAACTTTAATAACAAGTCTAAGTTTATCTACTTTGATTTGAACTATGCCGATGATAGATTGGTTCGTAAGGCATTAAGAAACAACCATTGTAGCTGGTCAGTTGATGGTTTGGAAATGTTTAAAACACAAGCAAGATTTGCTTTAAATTGGTGGAAAGAAAATGAAGAATACAAGTAAAGATAGATATGAACATAAGCTACAGCAATTCTTGAAAGATATTAGTGTTGGAAGTGAACACGGTATTTGTAATTTTGATGATTGGTTAAAGCTAAAAGAAAAAATGATGAAGAAATATGGATTCACCGATGAAGATTTTTACAAGGCTTGTAGATTGACTCGCTCGGGAACTGACAATCCATATAAGAAGTTTGACAACAAAGTTGCTAGACTGAAGAAAAAGAAAGAGCTTCACAACAAACTAAATAGTGGTAAGCAAGACCACTACGATAAAGTCGGTGAACAAGAAATTAAAGATGAAGATGATTTTCTTGGTGATATTACCGATGGATTCTATATATCTGATTGGATAGATTATGACTATGAACAAGACCACAACAAAAAGGGGTAAACTATGGACACACTAATTGCACTCGCTATCTTCGGCGTAATCTTTGTAATTTACAAGATTGGTCAATATCGTAATAACAAGAAAATCAAAGAAAGAATGTTGAAGAAAATTAGGGAAATGGAAGCTGCAGGCTACAAGGATGAAGCTATGTTGCTTCGTAGAAATTTCCATTGGGAAAATGAATAAATGAACCAAGAACAAATTACTGACGGTATAACAATAACATTTGATGGCAGGGATTCTGTCCACATTGATATGTGGGCTATACAAATGCTTAACTTTGATGTTGTTAGCGAAAATTACATCTTTGATTCGCACCGTCATACTTTGTTGAAGAAAAAGAGATTATCATACATTTGTATGAAGTTTGACTTGTCAAAGCCATTACATTTTAGCCACAAGCCTAGATTTGTCGCAGATGATAAAACTATTACACAAGATGGTTTAGATTGTATTGAATCTTTGATTGGGTCAGACGATATAGTAGATGTTTGTATAAATGGTATTTACTATCTTGTTCCGCAAGATTTGGATGAACATAAAGATGCTTTAGGAATACCATTCTATACAAACAAAGCACAAACGAATAAACTTAATGAAGAAAGACATACTTTAACAATTAATATTGGAAAAGAAAATGAGTAAGAATACATTGTTAGTTAATTTGTATGCAGGTCCAGGTGCCGGTAAATCAACTGGTGCAGCTTATATTTTCGCTAAATTAAAAATGGCTGGCATTGATTGTGAATATGTTTCTGAATATGCTAAGGATAGGGTTTGGCAGGAAGACCAATTCCCACTACAACATTGTCAATTATATGTAACAGGAAAGCAAGCATTGAAGATTCAAAGGGTATTGGGTAAGGTAGATGTAGCCATTACAGATAGCCCTATTATGATGGGTTCAATGTACACCGACGAAAAACCTTTCAAAGATGTTTGTATCTATGAAGGTAAGAAGTACAAGAATACATACAACATTTTCGTAAAAAGAAAAAAGAAGTATAACGAAAATGGTAGAAACCAGACTGAAGATGAAGCCAAAGAAATTGACAAGAAAATCATTCAAATGTTGAATGACAACAATGTTCAGTTCACTTATGCAGATGGTTCTGAAGAAGGTTACAATGCCATTGTAAATGAAATTCTTACAAAGCTAAACAAGCCAAAAGAATATATTTACTTGGTAATGGAATATGGTGTAACCAAAGGTGATTTCATTGGTGCTAAAGTTTGTTATGATGAAAAAGAAGCTAATAATTTAGCTGACAATTTAATGAGAGAAACACCGGGCAATCGTGCTCAGATTATCCCTGTGGATAAAGAAAAAGCAAAAGAATATGAAGTATAGCAAGAAACTTATAGATGATTACCAAGCACTTTGTAAAACAAAGTTTCCTGATTGTAAGTTTAGTGTAGATAGCTACAATGATTATGATGCTATGATTTATTCTTACATTATAAGGATTGGTAAACATATTGACATTTATCTACACACAGATGATGTTGGTGGTGAACGGTCAAATGAATACATTGTAACTATAAATCATTTTTGCCGAACTATCTTACACTTTGCTGACTTGAATGAATTGGAAAAGGGTTTGGATTTAATGAAAATTTCAATTAACAATCTAAAGGAATAATTATGACACAGGACTTTAAAGAATTTGCGGAAAAGATTGACAAGATGCTTGATGAAGAAACTCTTCGCAGCATTCGCAACTATGCCGACAATAGATTACAAGCAGTCAAGAATCAAAAAGAAATGGCTCAAAAAGCAAACTTAGAAAGCAAGTATCTTGACCAATATATACTTATTATTGGTAGTAAGAATATCACTATGATTGGTCATAGTGACCCTGACCCAAATGACCTTACGATTGCCCACGTCCTAAGTATAAAGTTTCAAGGTAGGGGTTTCTTCCGTGGTCATGCAAAAGTTTGTAAGATTCATTTCAACAATGAATTTAAATCTATTGCCCACTTGACTGCCAATGCTAGTGCTTCTTGTGAATTGGAAATGTTTGATGATGAACAATTTGACTTTCACGAATCTGACAGACTAGAAATTATTTCTAAAGAAAAGGCATTGGAACTAATCAAGGAATCCAAAGAAAGTATAGTTAAATTAATGGAGAATGTAGATTTATGACAGTAATTATTGGAAATGCTACCATAGAATGTACACCCGAAGAATTTAAACGATTGGTAGAACTTGGTGTAATTAAGAACGATGAAAACGATTACAAGGATTGGATAAATAACTTTGGTGTGGTTACAGCCTATGGTGTTCAAACACCAGACAATAAAGATTTTCCACCTTATCTTGATTTACCAAAGAAATGATTATTACATTAAATAGCTTTAACGATTTAGGAACTTATTCTTTTGGTACAAACTTGAAAAAGTTTGATACTGAAAAGGATTGTGTCAAAGTACGGATTAGACTGGATTAAAGTTAATTCGGTTGAAGATTTGTTCCCTATACTTTGGATTATGCCTTATGCTATGTCAAAATCTGACGATGGTCATATAATTGCTTCATTTAGTGAACCAAAGACCCATTGGCATTTAAGTTTTGATGGTTGTGTAAGGTCAAGTCAGAATACTATTGACTACTTAAAGAAAAGAATTGATAAAGAATGGAACACCGAAATTAAGGCTAGGTATATAAAAAATTTACAATGTGAAGAAGAATATCTTAACAACATAACAGAAATGCTTGCTAAGAATGACCATTTGTGTGAAGAAATTAAAGAACAATTAAGACAAGAAAATGCGAAGAATAATTATACCAGCAGACCCTGAAGACCTTAAAGGTATGGATGGTTTAGCCAAAATGGTTAAACTTAAAGTAGAACGTGATAAGATGTTTTCTAAACTTAGGGAACTTGTAGAATCACAAAAATTCTTTGAAGAAGAATCCTTACAATATACTTACAAGGGTGATGATAAAGAAGATATTTGGGCTTGCATGGAGTTTTTCTATGCTAACCTTTGGACTAAGGAATTTCGTGAATTTATCTGGTCTGACAATAAAGATGATTGGGAAAATTACAATGTTCAACTTAAATATAAAGACAATTATTCCCTAGTTACGATTGTTTACGGTATTGGTGCTTTTTGTGTGATAAAACATACAACTTATGATTCAACAAAACCCGTACTTGATTTGGAAAAAGTTGTAGTAAAAACTACCAGTGAAATCATATATAACGATTAATTAAAATTTACATAAAAACCCTTGACAAATACAATGGTTTTTTCTATTTTTATTATGTAAAATTCTTAAAAGGAGATAAACTATGGCCGTAACAATTGAAGATATTAATGATAATATGTTTGTTCCTGTGTTTCATTGTGGGCGAGAATTTGAAGGTGAAGTTAATTATGAAAATGCCAAAACCTATATGAATCTACTAATGGAAGACGCAAAGATTAAAATGCAAGAATTGTTTCCTGAAGTTAAATATAAAATTTCTTTGCTTGAACAAACAGCTGTTAAACAATTCTATGTAATTTGTTCTTTCTTAATTGATGGTAAACTTTTTTACTTATTTAACAACTTGACTTGGGACTTGACTTGTCCAGATGAATTTTTGAAAGTCAACAAAATAACTCAAATTGATAATAATTAAGTAAACAAAAATTTACATTTATTCCTAAGCATAGACCATTGACAATGTCAGTGGTTTTTTGTATATTAATAGTAAATTTTAATTTAAGGAGATAAACTATGCTATGGACTTTGATTTTATCATTTACGGTTGGAGGTTGGGTGAATACTGGTTATAGCAACCCTGGTTTAGTTTCATCTTCACATAGCATTACTGTTCCAAATCTTCCATCCAAGGAAATTTGTGAAAAGACTGGTGCCGACCATATCAAGAAATATAACTCTAATTATTACCGATATTATGTTGGCGTTTATACTTGCGTAGAACAGGGAAAGTAATTTAAAAAACGAGGTAAAACTATGGGAATTATTAAAGAAGCCGCAAAGGATGCTTTCAAGAAAACTTTTGGAACAATGCACATTTCTTCTAAATGGGTTAAAAATGGGATTGCTCGTCTAGCATATGTATTTGCTTGGTTGATTACTTTTGCTTTCGTAATAGCTACATTTGTATCACCCATTATTATTATGATAAAGTATAAATGTTCTGTTACATCAATGTGTGTTTCTTTTATTGTTGGTTTAGTAGGGACAATTATTTCCTTTTACTTATTCTCGTTTAGTGATAACTTTGAAATTAACATAACCAAGAGATTGAAATGAAAAATAATAATCAAGTTTGGGAAACAAGAACAAAAAAGTTTTGGATAGCTAATCTTATCTTAGCTATTATTATGTTGGTTGCTTTTATATTTGATATGTACTGGTGGATTAAGTTAATTACTTTCTTAATCTATGCTATTTGTTCTGCAGGGGCTTTGTATTGCGATTCCCTAAGAATTGAAGCTAAGATTAAAGATAAGTATAAGGTTGAGGATGAAGATGAATAATAGTGATATTGAACTTTGGATTAAGAAACAGCCTGACTTACTTAAAGAAGCTCGTTGTGGTGGTGGCACTAGCTATTTTGTTCGTGTCAATGGAATGAAGTATTACTTTATGTGGAAGAATGATAAGGGTGAATTTCATCTTGAATTTCATTTAAAGCCTAGTGTGTGGGGTGATACAGTAACTGTTGACTTGGGTTTACCCAATTCATTCAATTGCCGTAGAGATATTGTATTAAACAAAGAAAAATATCTTAGTGATTGTTACACAAAATTTTTGAAAGAACTTAAAAGGTGCTTTGATAGAGTATGAAAAATTTTTTTAGAATATTCAAAGAAGAATTTTGGTGCGGTAAGGGTTGCGGATTATCCTTTAGGTCAATCAGTTATATTGCCTATATGAGTATTGTAATCGCATACAAATCTTCAAAGCCATTACCATTAATGGCAAAGTTACTTTCTACCTATGTTGGTCTTTTTTGTGGTAATTTAAATGAAGTTTACAAAAATCCAAAAAAGTTTAAGAACAAGTTTTTCCTTAAATTAAGAAATGCTTGTTTTGAACTGAACTACAAATGGGTAGATGATGATTTGTATTCTTATTGTGATTGGCGTAAACTTTTAAGGACACATCCAGATTTAGAAACATTTTATACTAAAAGAGCACATCTTTGTGAAAAGTTAGCTCAAATAGCTGGTGATGATTTACGATGGAATTATGATACCATTGAAAAGTTCTGGGATTGGAACGAAAGAGGTTTAAAAGAAAAGAAAAAGAAAAGGAGATAACAATGAATATCATTAAAGTAAATCCGGATATGACTTTTAGGGAACAGTTTGCTAGAGATATGAACAATAGCATTTTTCTTGCTGGTCCATGCCCAAGGGTAGATTATTCCCAAGATTGGCGATTTGAAGCATTTGATATACTTAAAGAACTTGGATTCAATGGAAATGTAATCACTCCCACGAATACTAATTTTCATTTTCAAGCAGTAAGATTTAAAGACAATGATACTACATTGTTTAATCAAACACAATGGGAATATGAAGCTATGAAAAAGGCTTCGGCTATTGTCTTTTGGGTTGACAGACATGTAGAAAAGGGTTTTCCTGCCTTTACCACCAATATTGAATTTGGTGATTGGCACGATAAGCAAGGTGTTTATTGCGGATTCCCTGACGATGGTGAAAGAAATTCCTATCTTAAAGCAAGATTGAAGATGAAGAATATTAAGTATTACAACAACCTTAGAGAATTGCTAAAGGTAGTTGTTGATGAACTTAATAGACCAGGTAAAAATTCTTTACATCGGATACACACTTTTCGCAGCAAAGAACACTAGAATATTCCAGGCGACCCTTTGTGAACACCTATTATATGGATATGGACTTGATTAGCAATTGGAACAAGGCAATTACTATGCAAGATACTGTATTCCACGCAGGTGATTTTGGTGATATTTCCACAATGGAAGATTATCTAACTTGTCTTAACTACGATACCTTGTATCTAAT
>Ga0310696_10009023_pt1 | contig 11578 bp, 7 predicted proteins | sample AusTroGonzalo_MG_4_FD_203885 | JGI IMG/M metagenome (GOLD analysis project Ga0310696, IMG submission 203885) | Bovine rumen microbial communities from tropical cattle in Woodstock, Queensland, Australia - Gonzalo_02 (v2) (version 2) | ecosystem: Host-associated > Mammals > Digestive system >...
CGGCCGTATTGTTATCAGTTACGGCACTGTTCAGCAACGGTGCGGTATTCGGCGCAACGATAGTAGAATTCGCAGCAATGGTATTGCTCGCGAAGTTCGCGAAAAACAGAGAATGGGTCAAGTATCTGACTCCTCTGGCCGGTATGGAAATTGTAGTCGCTTGGATCGTTTTCGCAGACAAGACAGGCGACATATACCTTATGACTTCGATCCTGATGGTGATCTTCGTTGTGGTCTATGCAGTGCACAAAGCACTTAAGCTGTCGACGCTCTTTTCAGACATCGGACTGACGGTAACGCTTGGTGCATTAACTTCGATAATGGCATTCGAAAAGGCGCCTGTTATGGGAGCTGTTGCAAGCTTCCTGACGTTGGCACTGATCGTTTTCGAACTCGTGATAGAACCTGCCATCGCAAAGATTGAATCCTTGCCTGAAGGCATTTTCAGAAAAGCACTTCCCGTGCCTGCCCAGGCCATAATGTCGGTAGTCGGTGCAGTCTTCTACTACCTCGGAATCACGATGATCTATCTGATTCCTGAAGAAAACGCTATACCTGCAAATCTTTACTTTACTATCCTTGCATTGATACCTGCAGCAGCATCGATCGTTCTGAGATTTGCTTGGCGTGATGACATCAAGATCAAGTCAGCTGGATATACCATGGCGGCAGTATCTGTTATTGCAGGATTCTTCTCTGTCTTCTCGTATGAAAATGCAGTAGATCTTGGTACGGTACTTACTTCACGCATCTATATCTGTGCGTGGCTGCTGACACTCGCAGTTATGGTCCTGTCGGTATGCTTCATTGTTAAGCCTATCAAGGAAAAACTGTTAAGCGTAGGCGCGATGTTCTGGATATCTGTATGCATTAACGCTTTGTCTATAGGCGTATTCCTGATGATCGATTACAATGCCCAGGCAGTATGGCGCATCAAGGATATTCCGGGAACATTCATCCCGCTAGTAAGACAGATCGCAGCTCTTACATTCATGGGACTTAATATTGTCTGCCTCGCAGCGGCATTCTTCGTAAAGTGTAAGGGCAGGGAAATGCTCGCAAAGTATGCTTTTGGTCTGAAGTTCTTCTTCTGCGGATTCGCGATGACATGGTTCACTTATTCATGGTTCTTATTCGGATCGACATGGAAGCTTCTTATTGTGGCAGTAGTCTTTGCGGTATTGCTAAGTCTCCTTGACTGTGAATTCTTCGCAGCGCTCCCGATCATTGCAGGAGAGATAGCTGTAATAAGCGAACTTAAAAAGCTCGGTTTAGATGACGTAACCAACGTGGTGCTCATTATCTTGACGGTTTTGGTTGCTGCAGCAGGACGCCTGATATTCCGCAAGAACGTCATCACGACGAAGGCAGCAGATTATCTGTCGCTGACATCATTTGTGTTAATGTTCGGACTTAAGTTCGAAGACTATGTTCCGATGATGGTGCTTCTCGCGATTGCGCTTCTTGTAATGAACTTTGCGGGAAGGACGAAGATCCCTGTAAGAGTTTTGTTAAGCATTTTTGCAGGACTTGTATGTATGGCGGTTATCGCACAGCCGTTCTTCGATCTGCCTGATGTTATAGTTCTTGAGTACGACATAGCTCTCATGCTCGGAACACTGATGCTGATCTGGAAGTTAATTAAGCCCGGACCGGATAATGTCCTTAAATATATCTGGTTTACAGGTGTTGCATTGAGCCTTATCGCAGAAGGAATATCAGCAGCGGTTACAGGTGAGACGCTGGATCTTATCGTGGTCGGAACGGCTTCATTTGGAATCTTCATTTATGCATTCTTAAGACGTAACCGTCTGTGGTTCATCCTGGGAATCGTATCGATGGTATCCGTTGCCGTATATCTGTCGGTGGAATTCTGGTCATCGCTCGTATGGCTCATCTATCTCCTGATAGCAGGAAGCATCCTTATCGTGATGGCTGCTGTAAACGAATGGGGTAAGCGCCACAACAAGGACGGAAGCAAGAGGCGTTTCTTCCAGGAGTGGACCTGGTAACAGAGACCTTTAATCAGAGTCAAACAGGCTGTCCGTAAGCGTTTCAGGCGCTTTGAGGGCAGCTTTGTTTTGTGAAATAAGACATCTTGTTTACAAATTCAAACAAGATTTACTTATCCGTTTTGCCTTGCTAAAATAAGTTTTGGGGAAAAAGCGAGGTAAATTTGGGTTTTAAAAGTATTAGGACCATTGCCGTTAAGGCAATAGCGCTTATTTCAGTGACCGTGGTGTGCACGGGCCTTATGAGCGCACATATTAACCCTGCTACGGTTGTTGCCGATGACGATCTCTATAGTACCCTCTACGATGTCTTCAGGGACAGGGACGGCGATCCGGATAACTTCATGAGTCAGGAACAGCTCGTTGATTCCATCCTCTACTATTGTGAACAGCTCGCGGGAATTGAATATACATACGGTGACCAGGAACACTATCTTGCATGCGACGGATTCGTAAGTCTCGTTCTGCGCATGACATTCGGAACCGTATATAACTTCGAGCGTACGAGAACCAAATACTGGTGCAAATTCGATTACCATGAAGAACATATCTTAGCGTGCAGCTATGTTGATAAATACGAGGTCTACAGACCCGGCGGAACGTCGGTTACATGGCTTTACAAGAATTATGTAAATACCTTGGTAGAGCCCCTTTTCGACCGCGCTTACGTTGAAGGAATGACAAACGACGACTGGGTAGAATACCTGCAGGAAGTCGGAGCACAGCCCGGTGACATAATGTTCTGGGATAATGACAAGGACAAGCAGTATTGGAGCCATATCAGCATCTATGCCGGAATTGAGGACGGTGTTCCTGTTATGTGGCACGCTTCTTCGATAAAGGGCGTTGTCTGTAAGCAGAGCCTCGAAGAAATAACCTGTGATGTTGCTTATCTTGATTATTGTTCAATGCTTCCCATGACTGACCATCCTGCAAGAGTAGGACTCTATGTTACTGACGAAGCTTATGAGAAGGATTTCTCGTATTCGATCTACAGCGATTCTTCATGCACTGAGTACCTGGGAAGAATAAGCAGTGTATGTGATCTGTCTGATCAGTCTTATCTCGAAAACATTCTGATCTATCCTAACGATGCCCATGATTCATACGACCGTACGATTTATGTAATGCGTGATGTATCGCCTTATACGAGTGACAGCGGAGGGTCTGAGGTCTATCAGATAATAATCAGCGTCAAGCCGGATGACGGTGAGTACGGCACGATATCGTATTCGGTTTACGGTGCCGCGGATGTCAGATATTATTGCAGTGCGGAGATAACGGGATACAATTATCTTGAAGGCAGTAAGGTCATTCCGATTACTGATTACAGATGATTTTTTTCAGGAGCTGTTCTTGCAAAAGGACAGCTTTTTTATCGGAGTTTTATCACAAGATTGTAATTTTGCTATCACAAATTTTTATAATATAATAATCTGGAATTTATCTGGATAGTAGGTTGGCTAATCTCGGCTGCCGTACGGAAGGAGCGCTTTATGGATTTTCTCGCTAAGACTACCGATGAGATGACCGCTATGGAAATCAGGCACATGAATACCGTAAAGGAACTTGCGGGCGAGTGTCTGGTACTGCTCGAGAATGACGGTACGCTTCCTATCAGAAATCCCGGCAGAATAGCGATTTTCGGTAACGGCGCAAGACATACCGTAAAAGGCGGCGGCGGATCCGGCGAAGTTAATACGAGAAGCAACGTTAACTTCTGTGACGGTCTGGCTGAAGCAGGATTTGAGATCGCTTCAACAGGCTGGCTCGACAGATACGATGAGATCTACAATTCCACATTAAGCGAATACCTTACAGAAGTAGACAGACTTGCAAAAGAGCGCAACACGGCTGCGATCAACATCATGTTCGAGAAGGCATTTGTTGCTCCTCCCATGCCTGAGGTCACAGAAGAAGATGTAGCCATTGCAGGCGCAGATACAGCAATCTTCGTTATCTCCAGAGATTCATCCGAAGGCAGAGACAGAACTCCTACCAAGGGTGACTACTATCTGACAGACGATGAGGAATCCATCCTCGACTTCGTTATCCATCATTTTGACAAGGTTATCGTCCTGCTTAACGTAGGTGCGGTTATCGATATGTCCAGACTTAAGCACCGTGCCGGTGTCAGCGCAATCCTTCTTGTCGGACAGTTAGGAAGCTTTACGGGCAACATCGTTGCAGACGCCCTTACTGGTAAGACGAATCCTTCCGGAAAGCTCGTTGATACATGGGCAAAGACTTATGAGGATTATCCGTTCGCAACAGATTTCTCAAGCCAGAACGGCAATACCGATGATGAGTTCTACAAGGAAGGCATTTATGTCGGTTACAGATATTTCGATTCATTCGGAATCCTTCCTTTGTATCCCTTCGGATACGGTAAGTCTTATACGACTTTCTCACATGAAGTAGTTGATATCATTCAGCAGGGCGCTGAAGTTAAGGTCGCAGTAAGAGTTACCAACACGGGTTCCGAGTTTGCAGGCAAGCAGGTTATCCAGGCATACTTCTCCGCACCTGAAGGCGACATCGACAGACCTTATCAGGAGCTCTGCGGATATGCCAAGACAGGTCTTATCGAACCTGGTGAGAGCGATACGGTTATTATCGTTATCCCGATCGACGAGTTCCGCTGCTACGATGATGAGATCCCTGCAAGCGTTATCCCCAAGGGCAATTACATTTTGAGGATCGGAACGAGTTCCCGTGAGACTAAGATCGAAGCTATACTTACAGTTCCCGAGAATGTTGTTAAGGATAAGTTCGACAGAATCTTAGAAGACGATGCCAGATATCTCTTCCAGGATCTGAAGAATCCCGGAACAGGTAAGGCTGCACGTCAGAATCTTGATGATGCACAGCTCGATGCATGCACAAGACAGCTCACGCTTGACCTCTCACGTGTCAGAAGAAGCATCATCAGATACAGAGGCGTTAACGAGACTCATGTTGATATGAGACAGGGCGAGAACCTCACATTAGGTTCTGTCATCGGACGTAATGCAGGTGTCGGTGAATTCGTAGCCCAGTTCAAGTTGGAAGAGCTTGCTGAACTGGTTGTAGGCAACTACGTTAAGGAAGGCATGGAAGACGAAGAAGTATCTGCAGCAATGCACGTGCCCGGAGCTGCTGCCGAGACCACATCAAGATTCGAAGGCAAGAGAAGACTTCCTCCTCTCGTTTTGGCTGACGGCCCTGCAGGCTTGAGACTTCAGCCGCACTTCAAGGCAACCAAGAACGGCGACCTCTTAAGAGGCGGTGAGACATGGGGTCTCATAACAAATCCGTTCCCGGATGATACACCCGAAGATGCAATCGATTACTACCAGTACTGCACGATGATTCCTGTAGCAACATCGCTTGCTTATACATGGAATCTCGGTCTTATCGAGAAGCTCGGAAGACTCATCGGTGAAGAGATGGAAGAATTCGGAGTTCATCTCTGGCTTGCACCCGGAATGAATATCCACAGAAATCCTTTGTGCGGCAGAAACTTCGAGTATTTCTCAGAAGATCCGCTCGTTACAGGCCTTTGTGCTGCAGCTGAGACCAAGGGCGTTCAGTCTGTTGACGGCAAGGGTGTAACGATCAAGCACTTTGCATGCAACAATCAGGAAGATAACAGAATGTTCAGCAACTCTCACGTATCCGTAAGAGCTCTGCGTGACATGTACCTCAGGGGATTTGAGACAGCAATCAAGATCGAGCAGCCTTTCTGCGTCATGACATCTTATAATCTCCTCAACGGAATCCATACAGCAAATAATTACGAGCTGATCCAGAATGTTTTAAGAGACGAATGGGACTACGAAGGTGCAGTCATGAGTGACTGGTATTCATCCTTCGAAGATGTTGAGTTCTTAGGCTATGACGAGAAGAAGCTCAAGTATCCGCCGGCATTCTCAAGACTCTGCGTATATGCAGGATGCGATATGCAGATGCCGGGATGCGCCAAGAACGCTGAAGACATCGTTACCGCTGTTTACAACAACAGGCTCACATTAAGTGATGTACAGTCTGCTGCTATGAACATCATCCGTCTTGCGATCAAGTGCTTGTAATACAGGAGTTAAATGAACGAAGTAACTGATCAGGAAAACAATTCCTTAGAAAGCAAATTAGATCTCACAAATATGACGCGCGAAGAAGCCCTTGAATACATGGGGCTTACTACTGATGCGGATATTAAGGAGATTGATGACCGCTTCTGGCAGATGTCCAAGAATTACAGAGGCAAGGACGATCCCGAATCCAAGGCAAAGGATGATGAGATCTCCGCTGTCTATGACATCGCTTCCGGAAGGCGTGACTACAGAGTTAAGGAAGAGCAGATCAGAGAGTCTGAACCTAAGCATTTTGGCAAGACCAAGGCCGAGTGGAAGACCTATGTTGAGTACACCTGGTACAAATATCTGTTGGGTGTAGTCATTGCGGCAGCAGTTATCTATCTTGGCGTCACGGTATTTACCAGCGAGAAGGCTGCGGTTGCGGTTATTGTTTTTGGACACATGACTTTCGATGACGACTATATGCGTGATGCTTTGGTCGATGCCGGCTCGAAAAATCCTTTTATCGGTTCAGCTGACATTGTCGTTCCCAATAACGAAGGATTCAAATATTCAGATTCCGATAATGCAAAATTCAATGCGATGTTTTATATGGACCCTTGTGTCCTCATCGCAGATGAAGCGACATATCCGTACTACTACGACACGTTTAAGGACTTGACGCCCCTTTACGATGACATCATGGAAGGATTGTCTGAAGAGGCAAAGGCAGGCATCGTTCCGATATACATGACCGAACAGGAATCCATGTACTATCAGAACATACTGATCAGTTCGAGTGACTACGATAATTCCGAGCTCTACGATACATCGCTGTTCTCTGATGAACCGATCCTCATCGGATTCCAGATCACCGATCCTAAGATAGTAGAAAAACTCGGTGTTAACTGCTTGTGGCATTCAAGACAGACGACACTCATTGTCGGTGAATACTCAAAATGCAGAGATGACGATAAGACTGTATACGTCATCACCACGATTATTAACAGTGCGTTTGAGGAAGTTTAATTAAGTCCCGTAGCTTTAAGCAGGAGTTGTAATTCGTTGTCTGTAAGAGGCCTTAAGGTCCCGCAGTCATCTAAGTCTTCGCTGATTTTTACTCCCGCAAGTTCGATCCTTCGAAGTTCAATAACTTCTTTATCGAAGTGTGCGAAGATCCTTCTGACCTCATGAGTCTTGCCTTCGTGAAGCGTGAGGAGAGCTTTGCCCACGCCTTCGTATTCTTCTACGACCTTAAGATCTGCGGGTGCTATAGATTCGGCAAAGCCTTTGTCACGGATCGTAAATCCCGAAGATACCGTGTTGATCTCTTCATTCGTCCATGAACGGCCCTGATAAATAACCATGTATATCTTGGGGACTTCGTACTTGGGAGACTGGAGGCGGTGAGATAATTCGCCGTCGTTAGTGATTATGAGAAGACCTGACGTATGGTAATCGAGTCGGCCGACTGGTGAGAGCTTTTTAGATTTGAGTTCAGTCGGGATGTAATCAGCGATGCAGGGAAGGCGCTTGTCTTCCATGGCTGTGAGAACGCCGTCGGGCTTATCGAACAGATAGTACAGTTTGGTCTGACAGTTTATCGGCTCGCCGTCGACTTCGATGGAATCGTCTTCTGATACGTGCATGGAGGCATCGTTAACGATAACGCCGTTAACGCTGACGCTGCCGTGGGAAATCTTTGAACGGACCTGGGATCTGGTACCTAAGCCGCTGTTGGCGAGTAATCTGTCGAGTCTCATGAGATAATTATAGCCTATTAGCGTATAATTGTTTTCGAGAGGTTATCAGATGGAAACAATCAATATCGAACAGGGGCATCCTACAGTCCAGCAGGCTATGGTAAAGCTTCAGAACGGCATTTACCGTGCCAGAGCTACGGGCAAGCCTGTCGCAAAGATAATTCACGGCTACGGTTCTTCGGGAACGGGCGGTGCCATTAAGCAGGCGATAGGAATGGAACTGCGCAAATACATAGCGCGCGGCATGATCAAGTCTTACTGTCCGGGAGAAGACTTCGGGCCGTTCTCTGCTGCAGGCAGGGACATGAGCGCCAAGCATCCGGAAGTTTCCAGAGACCGCGACTGGGGCCTTCAGAACGACGGCATAACGGTCATAATGTTTAAGTGATCAAGGGGTTAATATGGCAGACGAGTTTAGTATGAAGTGGGAAGCTTTTGAGTCCAAGTGCAAGGCATGCAGGAACTGCGGCCTTAGGGACGGTGCTACGAACGTCGTTATCTACAGAGGCAGCAGGAAGGCGCCTCTCATGATCATCGGCGAAGCACCCGGCGAGAACGAGGATATCCAGGGTCTGCCCTTCGTAGGAAGGTCCGGTCAGCTCCTTCAGAACCTTTTAGGTAGCTACGGTTTTACAGGGGAAGACTACCACATCTGCAATATTGCCAAGTGCAGACCGCCCCAAAACAGACGTCCTACTCCTGAAGAGATACATGCGTGCAAGCCCCTCCTTGCCGAGCAGTTCTTGCTCGTAAGGCCCAAGGTCATTTTGCTCTGCGGCTCTACGGCTTATGAAGGTTTCTTCGGCACAAAGCCCGTAATGCACACGGTAAGAGGCCAGTTTATCGAGAAGAACGGCTATTACATCATGACGACTTACCACCCGGCATATGCTTTGAGGAACCCCGCAAACAAGATGCCGATCTATGAAGATATGGGCAAAGTCCGCCAGAAACTGACCGAGATCGGAGCCATGCCTCCGCTGGAGTCGATAAAAGATTAAATTTCTAATATTGATTTTCGGAAATTGCTTTGCTATAATCACCGAGTTGTAAAAAGCATTGCCGAATTGTGTAACGGTAGCACACCGGTCTCTGACACCGTTTGTCAAGGTTCGAATCCTTGTTCGGCAGCCAAATAAACCGCAATTGCACTAGAGCAGTTGCGGTTTTTCTTTTGCATAGAAAATTCAGTCAATAGTTCAGTCGTATGACGGAAGTTTTGACTGAAAAAAGCTCAATAAGGCCAAAAATTCAGTCAATAGTTCAGTCGTATGACAGAAGTTTTGACTGAAAAACTAAGGTCCATAATCAAAATCCCGTTGATTTTCCCGTTCCCTAACAGATTTTTTAACGGAAAAACACCTTACAAAGCATCAAATTCCGTTTATTTTTCCGTTGGTTAACGGAACTTTAAACGGAATTATGTTATAAACCTACTATATTTATTTGTTTAAGGAGGCTTACTATGCCGCACGTAGTTATTAAATGTTTTAAGGGACGCACTGAGGAAGTTAAGCAGAAGTGCGTAGATAAGGTCGCACAGGATGTTGCTGAACTCATGGGATGCGACATCTCTTCCGTATCCGTTTCCGTCAAGGAGTATGAGAAGGAAGACTGGAAGCCTCAGGTATGGGATACCGAGATCGCGCCCGAGATGGACTCGCTCTACAAGAAGCCCGGTTATACATGTGATTGATAATACTTTTATATATTTACTTGGTATTATTTGAATTTTCGTGATGATATAATCCTTAACGGTAATTAATGCTTTTTGGAGGCAGATTATGAAGAAGAAGATTATTAGTCTGGTCTTATCCGGTGCTATGCTTGTCAGTTTGGCTTCATGTACTACACCTGAAACTACAGTTCCTGAACAGATACCTACGGAAACAGTTCCGTCTGAATCTGTGGAGACAGAGCCCGAGGAGACCGAACCGTCTATCATGGGATTTAACATGATCGAGAATGGTGATTTCTCTGATACCGATCCTGAGAATCCATGGCATACGTATTTTGAGGGCGGCGACGGCCTCATGTATATCAACGATAAGGGAGAGCTGCAGTTCGACTGCAAGATCGTCGGAATCAAGGAGCACTCCAATCAGATCTATTACGACGGATTCAGCCTTTATCAGAATTGTCAGTACGAGATCCAGTTTGATGCATACTCAGATGTTGAGCATGTTATCTCATACAGAATCCAGATCAACGGCAGCGACTATCACGCTTACAGTGAAGAATACATTACCGTTGGTCCTGAAGTAACACATTTTGACATCGTATTCACAATGGAAGAAGCCAGCGATCCGGCACCGCGCCTCTGCTTCAACATGGGCAAGTTCGAAGAAAACGAAGGACTCAAGCAGCACACTGTATGCTTCGATAACTTCGATCTTCAGTGCATCGATGATTCCGGTTATGACAGCTCACTCTCAGTTACGGGCGCTATCGTCAAGGAGATCAACCTCAACCAGATCGGTTATCTTCCCAATGCTTCCAAGGTAGCTGTATTGAACGGTGAAGCTATTGCTGATACTGCTTCAGTTATCGATGTGGCAACAGGCAGCAGCGTTTATGACGGTCCTGTTGATGCCGCAACATTCAATGAATCTACAGGCAGAGATGAAGCAAGATTCGATTTCTCAAGCGTTACTACACCCGGTACTTATAAGGTCGTAGTAGGTGATATCGAGTCATTCGAATTTGTTATCGCTGCTGATGTTTACGACGAGGCATTCGATGCTTCGCTCCGCATGTTCTATCTGCAGAGATGCGGTGTTGAACTTGATGCAGAGCTTGCCGGCGACCACGCTCATGCAGAGTGCCACACAAGCGAAGCTACTATCTATGGAACAGACGAGACAATCGATGTCTCCGGCGGCTGGCACGATGCAGGAGACTACGGAAGATATGTAGTATCAGGTGCTAAGGCTGCAGCCGATCTTATGCTCGCTTACAGTTTATTCCCTCAGGCATTCGACGATAATCTCGGTATCCCTGAGTCAGGCAACGGCACTCCCGATGTTCTTGATGAAGTAAGATTCGAGCTTGACTGGCTCTTCAAGATGCAGGCATCTGACGGCGGTGTATATCACAAGGTTACATGTGCTAACTTCCCGACATTCGTAATGCCTGAGGAAGAGACAGATGAACTCATCGTTACACCTGTATCCACAACTGCTACAGGCGACTTTGCTGCGGTTATGGCTATGGCATCTTATGTATATGCAGATATCGATCCCGAGTTCGCAGCTAAGTGTCTTGATGCCGCTATATTAGCAGCAGAATACCTTGATGCTCATCCTGATTTTGAGGGTGCGGTTAACCCTGACGGAATCGTAACAGGTGAGTATCCTGACACTAATGACGTTGACGAGAGAGTATGGGCTTATGCCGAGCTCTACAAGGCAACAGGCGACTCTAAGTATGATGATGCTTTCTGCGATCTTATCGGCGGCGGAATTCCTTGTGCAACAGATCTCGGCTGGCAGGGCGTTGGTGCTTATGCAGGATATGCTTATCTGACAGCTGAGAACGGCAAGTTCTATGATGCGGTATATGCAAGCTTCATAAGCGGTGTTGCTGATATCGAGGCAGCAGCTGCAGCAGATGCTTACAACTCATCACTTACGTCTTATCCTTGGGGCAGTAACATGACTATTGCCAATAACGCTATGTACATGATCATGTACGATGATATCAAGGGCGTTAATGACGGTGACATTGTTGCAAGAGAGCAGCTTGATTA
>Ga0310696_10009024_pt1 | contig 11577 bp, 9 predicted proteins | sample AusTroGonzalo_MG_4_FD_203885 | JGI IMG/M metagenome (GOLD analysis project Ga0310696, IMG submission 203885) | Bovine rumen microbial communities from tropical cattle in Woodstock, Queensland, Australia - Gonzalo_02 (v2) (version 2) | ecosystem: Host-associated > Mammals > Digestive system >...
GGCATAGTATTCCGCTGTTTTCTAATCCGATGAGGCTCCAAGTTGCTCCATCGTCGGAAGAACTATACACACCCGTTGCACCTACAATAATGTTCCCTTCGGCATCCTCTATGAGCGAGTAAACACCTGTTGTTGGTGGGTCAATTCCCATCCAAAAGTCATCTTCCGTCTGCGCTTGTAGCGTAGCCCCTCCCGCCATCAGCATGAGCGCAAGCAGGGTGTAAAATCTTGTTGTTTTCATTGTCCTATTGGTTTTATTAGTCATATTTGTCCTATAAATCCCCTTTGTAAGCACGTTAGCACAAATCCCAAACCACTCATCAAACCGCCCCTCTAAATGTCAGGATTCTTGTCTTAATCATTTCCTTTCCACAGCATCGCTCTCGCTCTCCATCAGCGACTCTCGCTCCTCAATCTCCGCCATCTTACGGTCGCCGCCCTTGAATACATATCGCACGTTAAGCCCCACCGAAGGCATCCGTTGTTCTGCCCGATTCAGGCTGTAATAACCTGGCACATCGACGACATCCTCCGTTTTCTCGTTGAGGAAAAAGCCTTCCATCGATAGCTCAACATAGAGTTGGTCTTTCAGGAAACCACGGCTCAAAGCAATAGTCTCAATGAGCGGACTGCTGTGAGAATAGCCATTGTAAAGGCGTTTTGTGCCGTCGTAAAGGAACTCTGCCTCCAAAGTCAAATCCCACGGCAGTTCCATCTCCAAACCCGCTACAAGGCTCATTTCCCATCCGTTGTATTGAGATTGGCCATAGTCCACATAACCCATGTCAAACTCAACCATCGGCATGAGGAAACCGCCCACCAAGGTAGTCGCCGAAATTCGGCCTCCATACTTCGTGGAGTTGGCCACATTGTCGAAAATAGTGTTTGTCACCGCGCCTATAATATGGTAACGTTCTCCGATAATTCCTTTACGATAAGCAAGATACGGTTCAACTATCAGGTTGGTGTACTTCTTTCGGTAAGTATAGTTCAAGCTGACACGCTGTGTCTTCTCTGGCAGCAGATAGGGATTGCCAGCGGAATAGACCAAAGCATCGTTTTGGGTGTAAACGAACGGCGTGAGAAAATGGTAGGAAGGATATTGCAGCAATGATTTATAGTTGAGTTTCAGCGTGTTGTTTCCGTTAATTTTATACATCAGAGCAACCGAAGGTAACGCGTTCCATTGGCCTCTGCTGATGGTGTCGTATATGTCAAAACGAAGATGCTCGCCGCGCAAACCAGCCGAAACAGAAAAGCGGTCGCTGAAACGGTAAGCCATTTGTCCAAACAAGGCCAAACGATTGTCGTGATAATCAAAGTATTGCCCGCCATCGCCAGTGGTGTAAGTATAGGCAATCCAGCGCGAATAGTTCTGCACACCTGTAGTCAATGTCAGCTTTTCGGTCAGCGGAAGAACATATTTCAGTTTGGCGTTCCATGCCGACTGCCCATTGTCAGTCAATCGATCCAAGGTCTTAAATACGCTGTCGGCATCAGGATAATGGAAAAGAGAATTAGAAAGGTATTCCCTAACCCCATTCATTCTGTAATAGTTTGAGTTAAAGGTGATTTCATGGCCTTTCTTGGCAAAGCGGTGACGATAATAAAAGGTATAATTCTGGTCCTGGGACCGCCCTTGGCTCGTCACATCGTTCCATTCCTCAAAACCGAGAACACCATTGTCGTTGTAAAGTGAGTATTGGCTGCTGTTCACCCTATCCCTGTGCAACTTCAAATTACCGCTCACCGAAAGCAGGTCGTTTTTGCTGATACGCCAATCGAAACCCAATCCGGCCTTGTGACTGATGGAAGGTTGAGAAGGCAGAATGTTGGTGGCCGTCATCTCGTCATAACGGTCGCCTTCATCGTCGGTGACCGTGCAATAAGTGCTGTCATAGACAAAACCCTCGGGGCGTGGCTTGTAGTAAGTGGCCGTATAATTGCCGAAAACGCGGAATCTGGAGAACTCATAATCCACGTTGAGGCGGCCAAAAAGACTATGCAAAGGCAAATTACCGCGTCCCATCGCCACCACACGGACACCTTGCTTGCGTTCCTCCTTCAGGATGATATTTACTACATTAGCCACCTCCGAGTCATATTCCACGCTCGGATTGGTGATGACCTCCACCGACTCCACATCCTCCGGATTGATGGTCGTAAGACTTCGTGAGGAATACATTCCATCTACCAAAACAAGCACATTATTACTACCGTTGACACGGACACTTTCGTCAACGTTTCTCACCGTTATTCCTGGAATGCTCTTCATCGCTTCCAAAACCGTAGGCGAGTTGCGCAGAACGAAGTCATCAAGACGATAGACGGTCTTATCGACTTCCTCCTTCATCAGCACCTTTTCACCAACCACGCTCACTTCCTGCAACAGCTTGTTTTCCATTACAATTCCAATCCTAAACCACTGCTCCTTTTGTTCGATATCCTTAACGACTCTTTTGGAGCGATAGCCCACAAACGAAACAACAAAAGTTTGTGTTCCAAAAGGCACTTCCTTCATCAGGAACGCCCCTTCCACATCAGTGATGGCTCCATTGATGAGAGTCCCATCTAGGTCAAGAAGCCGCACGGTGGCATAAGGGATAGGCTCGCGAGATACAGAATCCATCACAAAACCGTGAACAGTGGCCGTACTCTGCGCCCGCAAACCAAAAGATATTATCCCGAGCAACAATAGAATGACAAAACGCGATTTTTTGCCCATACGTCAATGTTTTTTAAATGACATAGGCAAAACTACTATCATTGTCAAGTGGTTGAAAGGGCAGTCCAAACTTTTTTGGGATTGAAATAATATAACGCTTTGAAAATGAACTTATTGAAAGATTCCCAATTCCAAACTTTTTTCGGAGGAAGTCCAAAGATTATTGGTTTTCTGCCATCTTTTTTCTTACTCGCCCCCGTAATTTATCCACCATGTTGACCGTGGTTCCAAGATAATCCGCCTCCTCTTGGCGCGAGACCTTGAAATGCGAGAGGATGAAGGACTTCTTCTCATCTTCGTCCAAGTCGGGGTACTTTTGCCCAAGCGTTTCCCATAGGCCGGGGTATTTCTCCTCTACTACGGCAAGCATGGCTTTCCAGTGGTCCTTGTCACCAAAAACGGATTGTTCCAAGTCGTTGAGAAGATTTGCTCGCTTGTTATTCAGATAGTTGTCAAGCAAAAGCATGATCCGCTGTTCTTTATCCAACGCATCCGAAAGCCGATAGGTGTAATCCTGTTGGATTTGTTCGCGCTCGGCATCCTTTTGAGCCAAGGCTTGGTTCTGTTGTTTGAAATGGAACAGTTCGGCGTTGATTTCAGCTTCTTGTTTCCGTTTCTTCGCCAAATGAATCTGCGAAATCAGAAAAGCTGCCAAAACTATGGCCGCCAACCCGCTGATGAGAATAATAATACGCTGTTTGCGGATTATTCTCTGATTCAACTCATTTTGCATTACAACACTGTCGTACTTATTACTGATAAGTGCAAGATTATTTTCTTGCCTTTCAATATCTTCTTTAGCAGCACCTTTGTCATAAAGATAATAATACTCACAGGCTGTTTCAAAGTCACCGCGCCCTTCGGCAAAACTGGCAAGCATGTCATAATAACCCCATGTTTTCTCATTGGGCTCCACTTTGTTTACAAGCTCTTCCAATTGACTGTAATAATATACTGCTGAATCCAAACAACCCCACTTATAAAAGATGTTTCCCATATCATAATAGTAATGCATCAGCAAATCGTTATCAGCATACGGCATTGATGCTTGAAAGAATTGTTGAAGGTAATCAGCCGACTTTTCGTAATTCCCATTATTGAAATACAATACATGAAGTATCGATAATGCATCGCATTTTGATTTCAATGAATTACCAAGCTCGGCATAGTCCAATGCTTGTTCCAGATATATCTCGGCGGTGTCATATTTCTCATGGAATTGATAATAGTTACCTAATACCATAAGAGCCTTGGCACGGTTGGCGTAATCGTCACCAAAGCCTTCTTCGGCAGCCTTCAGCAATAAAACGACTTCTTCTTCCTCACCATAGAAACCTAAACAATCAGCGATATTGAGCCGAGCATGAGCCACTGTTAAGGTATCATCAGCCAACATACCATAGTGTTCCGCTTCCTTGAAAAACCGCATAGCTTCTGCCTTGTTGCCCGAATCCAGCTGGATGCGTCCATTTTCCAAGGCATCACGTCCAGCTTGCCGCATGTTGGCAGGATTGGGATGACAGGCGAACAAGAGAAGACCCAATCCCAAGAAAACTATTTTTATAGCATTACGAATCATGCCCGCAAAATTAGTCAAAATCCATCAAACTCAATCAAAAACAGGTTACAACACCATACCCTTGCCAACTTCCGTCAGCACATACCGCTGGCTAGGACTATTGGGGGTTTCGGGTTGTGTCATTTCCAAGTACATGCCCAACAGAGGGTCGATATATTTCTTTTTCATCTTATAGCGGTCATAGAGTCCAAGATACTTGGCGATCTCAACAAGCGACTTCGGTTCCTTGCAGTAATCGGCAATTCTTTCCAGTATGTGGAAGTCCAAGCCGAGCTCCTTGCCAACTCCTTGCCAACTCCTTGCCAACTCCTTGCCAGCAGGCGTAGAGTCTGTGTCTGTTCCATTAATCATCTTCATCACAATCTCCACTCGTTCGGGTTCATCGTGCTCGCTCAATACTGGTTTGCTCCACTTCTGGTCTTCCCAACCTTTCACTATCACATCCGCTCCGCTTCCTGCCTTCTCGCCAACACCGATAAACACGAACATCTTCTGCAATAGTGGATTGCGGCAAACACTATGCTGTCCCTCATAAAACTCGTTCACACTTACCAGCATCGAACCAGGATTGCTAATCACTATTTTATCAACCCAACTGTCAACCACCACATTGCCCATAGAATTGTGCTGCGCATGAATCAAGGCATTTGCCAACGCTTCCCTCACTGCTATATGCGCGGGTGTAAACTCCAATCTTGTCATCCCATCGCTGGCTAAACGGAATGGTTTGGGTAGCAACTGAGACAATTTGCGGAACACACGTGTGAAATACTGATACACATTCGCCTCCCATGTTCCGTCGGGGTAGATGCGGTCGCTCCACCGCTCTCCTTCAACCATTCCAAGATGTTCTCTATAATCTGGGAAAAACCATGGCATACACTGCTGGTCAGTCACACTTTGGGTCTTGCCAAACATCATGATGCCTGCAACAGTGAACCCCTCCTCGCCAGTCTCTCGGTCTTTACGCCAGGCTTCCACCTTTTTAAGGAAGTCCATGTCTGACAAATTAGACCAAGGATGATTTTCGTGACGTTTGTCGTATGCCTTGCGATAATCGTGCAATGTGCCAAGGTCGATATCGTCCATTGAGTAACCTTTTAGGATACGAGCATCCATTGAACCATGACTCAAATTGGCATCGGAAAACATTTGTCGCACTTCGTTGTCGGTACACTGGTAGTCGCCTTCATGTCGGCGCTTGTAAGTGTTTCCATACGGACGGCCATTCAGAAACACAGGCCTTTGGTTGTACGAAGCCCTTGGCACCTCGCATACCAGCACCCAGCCTTTGCCTATTATCTCTTCCACGTGTACATCCTTGTCGTCAAGCAACGGATCGCTCACTTTCTGTGGATTGTGCGCCATGTCCCAGAACTTCTTCTTCAGTTCGATGGCATCCATTTCCGTCAATCCGTCAACTATTGGTAGCTTATTCTGCTCTTTTATACCAAGTACTATAACACCGCCATTGGTATTAGCAAGTGCTGAAAATGTTGACCAGAACGACTGTGGAAATCCACCACGTGCCGTTTTATACTCCACAACAGTGCCTTCGGTGCTGTGAAAAGTGAGGGTGGAATTTATTCCGTCGTTTGTCATAATAGGATATTTTTACGGGGCAAATTTACAATTTTTTTTTGTTTGAAGTGAGATAATTTTGGATTACTATGGATTTCCTCCACCAGAGGATTTGTAGGAATCGGAGGATTTGTAGGAATTGTGGCTGCTTTTTCATTCTTTTTATGTTTTACTATATTGACCATAGGTGACGTGTTGGAGTTGGCCGGAGGTGCAGAACTTGCGGATGTATTTTTCGGCGGTTTTGGGTGAGATGTTGAGACGCTCAGCGGCTGAGAGATAGGCGGAGCGGTTGAACTCGGACGGGAGGATGTCGAAGAATTTCTGGCATAAGATGGTGGTAGCGGATTTGCTGATGTCGGGTTCGGTGGTTGGGAGATTGCCAAAGACATGGGCTGTGTGCTGCAGCAGTACTTGTGCCATGATGAGGACGGAACGGAAGTCGAGGTCATCGCAGACGATGACCGGGGTGACGGAGCGACCGTCCATCAGGCGGAGCGCAGTGAGAACCATGGCGAGGCGGAAGGTGATGAGACCGAGACGACGGACGGAGGCGATGATATCGGTGCCGAAGAGGTTGGAGTATTCGAGTTGAACCTTTTCGAAGAAACTGTTGAACTGCGACTGCTGGCTGGAGGACAGCGAGAAACGGATGGGCTGCGACTGCTGAAGTGTTTGATAGAACGCGAAGAAACGGTGGCCAAGATGCTCGAAATACTCGTCGAGGGTTTCGGAGTTTTCGGAAAAGACATTGTTCCATTCGATGCGGAGATTCATATTGTAGAAGATGAAACGGCTGAAGAGACCGTTTTCGGTGTCGGGAATGAGTGCCAGGATTTGCTTTGGTGTGCCAGATAATAATGCTGATAATCTGGGTTTGGTTAGCTCGACAAACTCACGATCTTTGCGACGGGTGTAAGATATCATTTCATAATGAAAGGCTTTGCGGAAGCCATCAGAGAAATTGCCGTAGTCGGACTTGAAAGTGTTGGCGAGGGTGTCGCCTTCGGTTTCGAAGATGAGGCCTACGCCACCATTGTCGTTAAGAACCTGATAAACGGAAGTGGCTGAACTGTTGGCAGGGATGAGGAGCGTTTTGATTGGTGGCTCGGCTGGCTGATTGTGGGTTTTCTTATCCTGATTGTATTCGTTGAGCTGGCGACGATATTCATCCATCTCCAACTTGTAGAGCTGCTTGAGATTGTCGTGAATGGGTTTGACCAGATGGCGACAGAGGGTGAGACGGCCTTTGCCGGCTGAAGCTTGGGCGGAGATGAAAGTGAAGAGATTGGGAAAGACCTCGCGCTCAGCATATCGACCTGAGACATTAGGGAGGCAAGCTGATATGGCTGTGATGGAACCGAGGAGAAGGAGGTCGGCATCTTCGTTGTTTTTAGCTTTGCGGATGACATCGGCGAGAAGTTCGGGAAGGAAACTGTAGATTTCTTGGGAGAAGGTTGGCATGGAAGATTCCTCCAATTCCGACGATTCCTCCAATTCCTCCGGGGAGGAATTTGGGGAATTGATGGGAGGAATGTTGATATAGTTTCTTTTAATAGCGTAATTGTTTTGAGGATGGTAAACCAGCTTGATGCCGGCTTGTTTGGCGAGGTGGAAGAGCGTGGAGACGGTGATGCCGGAGCCGTGGGCGTTGAGGCAAGCGGAGAATTGCTTGTCGGTTTCACGTTCGTTGTAGCCACAATAAAAGCGGCTGAGGCGATGATAATAGCTGCGGCCAGATTCGCCTAGGGCATCGGCGAGAGCGAAAGCGAGGTCGCGCCAGGAGGCGTAGTCGGGAGCGATGTCGGCGGAGGCTGACTCGACGGCTGAGACCAGCTGCTCGATTTGGTCTTCAATAGAGCTGATATGGCTGATAGGACGAATAGGGTCGGAGCCCTCCGAGAACTGGGAGCTCTCGGGGGCTGACGCGACTCGGTTTTTCTTTTCCAACCAGTCGGTTGGGTTAAACTGTTTTTTACTCATAATGTAAGAATTTTATTATAAAAACTTTGGATTGAGAAAACAGTTTGGGTCGTGAGGGAGGAAGCAGGCTCGGGAGATGTCTTTGCCTGACTGGTCAACCTCAACGGAGTAGGCTTGCTTGATGTAGTTGGCCACGGCACGGAAATATTCAGCGTGAGAGGCCTGGCTGGTGTCGATTTCAATGACCCATTTGAGGCCATTGCCTGAAGGTGAGCGGAACAATAAGACTGTTTCGAAATAATCGTCTGCGAGGAGTTGTGAGCGGAGCTCATCGACGTTGGCGAGATGATCGAAATCGAGACAAAGCAATCCTGAGTGGGATATCAAAGCCTGGTCGGAGCGCTTACGGAAGAGTCCGCTGAATGTGCAATAGTCGAAGTTGGCAGCTTTGAAGACCCGGGCAAACTTGACATCGTTGATCATGCGGAGCTTCATGGTGGCTTCCTTGGCATTGTTGCCGGTGATGTAGTTATAAGCCAGGAGCGGAGTGAACTCTTCCTTTGGCTTGGTGTTGATGACAGGCTTTAAGAAGTAAGAGAACTTAGGCTGGTTATAACTTGACTTTTCCATGGCTGAAATCGATTACGGATGGGACATAGTTGTCGGCAAGGATGTTTTGAAGATCCTGACGGCGATAGTAAATCTTATTGTTAATGCGAGAATAGGGGATGGTGCAATCGGCGCGGAGCGACTGGAGAGTGCGTGCGCTGATGTGGAGAAGATGAATGACGGCGTAGTTGTCGATCCAATCCTCGATAGGGGTTTGGGCGACCATTTCTTTAGTTACGGCTTCCATTGCGGCCTCCTTTCTGGAATTTGAAACTGGCGGCTTTTTCTTCGATTTCCTCTTTTGTTGAGTTGCGATAACGGAGGAGCCATTCTTCGAGTTCCTCGCGTTTGAAATAGACCAGCTTGCCCATTGGCTTATAGAATGGGAGTTCGGCGTTCATGGTGAGTTTGTAGAGATATGAGCGTGTGATGCCCATATACTTAGCCGCTTCGTCGCTGGTGAGGACGGCTTTGGTTGTGGAGATGATGTTGGCCGTGATAAGGTCGGCAAGCCCCTTAAGATCTTCTGTCATAATATGATGTTTTAGAAGATTGGGACTGTCAGGGGGTAGGTGGTAACGTCCATCCCCGTCTTTGTCCGTGTGATGTTGGGAGGCGGTGTTACCATGATCCGCACCATATCATCACGGTGCAAAATTGGAGAAAATAAACAACGTAATATCCCTACAATGGGCTATTGTAGGGATTGTAGGGTGGAATGCAACTAATTGAAAATCTCGTCGATGAGGTGGCTTTCCTTAGGGTCTTCGCCAGTTTTCTGAATGTCGTTGTAGTTGAGGCGAAGCTTTCCTTGCGGTACTTTGAAAAGTGTTTCAAAAGGCCGCCATGAGATGCGGTCGCCTTTGCCGAGCCCGAGGGCGAGGCTCATTTCACGAGCGAAACAGGCGAGCATCTGATAGCCTTTAAGCCAGTTGTAATCCTTATCCATGAGCTCGAGAGCGATGGCTTTTTTGAAGAATGCATGTGCTTGACTGGTATCGAGCTCGGGAGGGATGGAAGGAGTGGCTGGAGCTTGACTGAGAATTTCCTTGATGTTTAAACGAGGGACGATTTCGTTTTGATAATACTCATCGATTTCAAGGAGGAAATGAACCTCGTCGCAGTCCCAATAGCCGTGGTCGCGCCACCAAAGAGTAAGGAGAATGGTGTCTTCCTCAAGATAAATAATCTTAAGACCTTCTTCGATGTTCAAGATCTGCTGTTTTTTTCGGATGATTTTGGCGATGGCGCGATAGTAGGTGAGCTGCTCGTCGAAAGTGTTCATCAGATAAAACCCTGTGAGGCCTTTGATGTTGTCGTCTTCCATAATGCCGCCCAACGCTCCGCAGTTGGATTGCATCAGGATGTCGTTGTAGAACTTAAAGGCACTTTTTGTGAAGCCGTTTATACGGTTAGCCTCGAAAGCCCATTTGCAAAAACCTTTGTATTTTTCGTAAAGTTTAGTCATGTCGGAATCGCTAAACTGACGAAGATGGTTGAAGATGTAGGTTATAGTGGGAGACTCGGCGTAGATATCGGGAGAGTTCTTCTCGAATTTGACTACATTATTTAGTGTGATATTGATCATGGCGCAAAGGGTTTTGAATTATAAAGTACTCAAATCAGGCAGGCTGTTGATGGCATCTTCTTTGAGCTTATCGACAGCGCGAGTGTATTTTTCGGTGTGTTTCAAATCGGAATGGCCGAGAAGGCTGGCCACCGTTTTGATGTTGGCGCCATTGTTGAGGATATTGACGGCGAAGGAGTGACGTGCGCAGTGCCAGGTGATATGTTTTTTGATGCCGGCATGTTCGACCCAGCGTTGGACTGACTTTTTACACATTTCATAACTTGGGAGGTCGAAGATAAGACTGTTTTTATTCTGACCTTTGCCAGGCTGGCCGATGAGGTTGAGAAGACCATCGTTGAGCGGGATGACAACGCCGGAGTGGGCTGAGTGACCCTTGGTTTTGTTCTGCTCGAACTTCAACAAACGGTTGGAATAATCGACGTTGTCGAAAGTGAGGTCTTTGACATCGCAGAAACGCAATCCGGTGTAGAGGCAAAAGAGAAAGGCGTTGCGGATGTTGGGGTTTTCGAAGATATGGCGGCAGTGGACGAGAGTTTTGATCTCGTCGAGGGAGAGCACGTCTTTGCGGAGTACGTTTTCGTCGATTTTGATGGAGATGCCGGTGCATGGGTTTTTCTTCATGTCTTCATGCTCGACGGCATAGCTGATGACCTTTTTGAAACGCTGGAAGCAGCTTCTGGCACCTTCGCCTTTGGAGTGCTGCTGAAGGTATTCGGTGAAGGCCAGAACCATGTCGCGGTCGATTTGCTCGGGGCGGATGACCTTGGAGTTGATTTTGTATTTAGGCGTTTCGGCAAGGAAGGATTTGAAGCGTTCCATTGCCATCTTGATCATCTTCTTGTCTTTCTTGGTGTACTCGTCGTAGTACTTCTGGAAGTAATCGAGGAAGTTGATTTTCTTGGTTTTCTTGATGCGATAGCCTTCGGTGTTCTCGAGGAAGTCTTGTGCCTTTTCGTAGCGGATCTGTTCGGCGAGCTGAAGGGTTTCCTTGTTGAGCATACGCTGCTCCTGGTTTTGGGGCTTCGCTATGAGATAGAGGTTGAGGTTTTCCTTGCGACGTTCGTGAGTGACTTTGTATTTTGGCGTGCCTGCCATTTTGCCTTCAGTGTAGAGGACAGGGTTGCCATTATCGTCGAGGACGACTTCGCTTTTGCGACCGAAATAGTACTCGAGATAGAGAGAGATTCTGCCGTCTTTCATAACCCTTTGTTCCAATTTAGGGTTATCTTTAGATTTTTTATCTACTTTTGCCATACCGAAAAAATGTTAAAACTACCGTATTTGTTACATGATGCAAAGATACAAAAAAAAGAAATACGAGGTGTACTAAAAGTGTACTAAATGTAAAAAAAATAATAATATCAAAAGAAGTACATAACCGTTAGAGAAGTTAAAGTATTGATTTAGAGAGTGATAGGCTTCGGATGGATTCGGATTGTGAGGGTTAGTTTCTCGGCCCTGGGTACAAAGAACAAAAGTTAATCCCTTGATAGTCGGCTGATTATCAAGGGATTTATCTATCAGAATGGATATCCTATGCCGAAGTTGAGGCGCAGGCTGTCAAGGAAT
>Ga0310696_10009025_pt1 | contig 11577 bp, 10 predicted proteins | sample AusTroGonzalo_MG_4_FD_203885 | JGI IMG/M metagenome (GOLD analysis project Ga0310696, IMG submission 203885) | Bovine rumen microbial communities from tropical cattle in Woodstock, Queensland, Australia - Gonzalo_02 (v2) (version 2) | ecosystem: Host-associated > Mammals > Digestive system >...
ATTAGCAGATTTAATAATATCCAAAGCGATTAATTCCGCGGCATTATGCCCAAAACAGGTCCACTGTTTATCTGCCGATTTTAATTCATTAATCATTTTTGTTCTGTTTTTCACAGATGTTAAATTTTTCACGACTTTTTCTATTGCGTTTGGATTTGCTTTGCCACCCAATAATTCTGGAAAAACGGTTTTATTCATTAAAATATTTACCAAAGATACCCATTTCACATGCACCAGCAAATGTGCTAGTAACATTGTCAAAGGATTCATTTTATAAACAACTATGGTTGGTATATGCATTATCGCCAATTCCGCAGAAACGGTGCCACTGGCTGCAACTGCTATATAAGTATTTGCATAAAGTTCATATCGTTTGTCTGATGGAATCAAATCTGGTTTTATTGCCCAATTTTGAATATTTTTACGAATATATTTATCCGTAGTTTCAACAGTAGGTATAGCAAATTTGTATTTTTGTCCCAACTTATCAATTGTTTTATGAAAAACAGGCAATAATTTTTTGACTTCACTCATCCGACTGCCAGGAATAAAAGTAATAATTTTTTTGTTTTTTATGGTTCTTTTATACTTTCCCAAACCATCAGAAATAGGATGGCCAACCGCAATTGTAGTCAACCCAAATCTTTCAAAATAGGGTCTTTCAAAATCAAAAAAAGCATACAATCTATCAAATATTTCAGCATATTTACCGGCACGACTTGCCCCCCATGCCCAAACCTGGGGCGCAACAACATGATAGAATTTTGTAGTTGTCAAAGTCCCTTTTTTTCTAACACCTTTGATAACAGATTTTGCAAACCCCGGCGAATCTATTGTTAAAACAATATCGGGCTTTTCTTTGATTATCGCGGATATGGTTTCTTTGATACGGCTGTTCAAAGTCCGCACGTGTGCCAAAACTTCAAACACCCCCATTACAGACAAATCAGACATAGGAAACAATGATTTTAATCCTGCTTTGCCCATATATTGACCACCAATCCCGACAAAATTGACCCCAGGCATTTCGCGCATTATTTTTGCGCCTAAAACATCACCAGAAACTTCGCCTGCAATAATAAATATTTTTAGATTTTTTTTATTATTAGTGATTGTCATTTTTCGCTGTCCCGATACCACGTTTTGAACGATTTTCTATGAAATCTATGGCATCCATGGCATATTTGTTGTTTTTTACTTCCTTACGAATCTTGTTCAATCTTTCAGAAACTGTTCCTTCGGCATCACTAAACACAGCAGAATACACAGAATGAATTGCGTGCAAATCTTCATTAGTAAACCCATGACGCATCAAACCAACACGATTTATAGTACGATACACCGCACGCGCGCCATCATAAATAGCATAGGGCAAAACATCATTACCGACCCCACTCATTCCCCCAATAAAGGCATTGCGTCCAATATGAGAAAATTGTAACACCATAACCCCACCTGATAATATTGCGAAATCTTCTATTTCTACATGACCCGCAACCTGAACAAGATTAGACATAACCACACTGTTGCCAACCTTGCAATCATGTCCAACGTGCGCATTAACCATAATCTGACAATCATCACCGATTTCTGTTCCGTCCGAAGCAGGTGTCCCAGAATGAATCGTCACATATTCACGAATTTTACAACGTTTACCTATCCGCAAACCAGTCATGGTCGATTCGTCTTGCCATTTTAAATCTTGACTCATTACCCCCAAAACAGCGAAAGGGTATACTATTGAATCATCGCCGATTGATGTTTTTCCGTCTATAACGACATTAGACACCAATTCAACACGGTCCCCCAACACCACATCAGCCCCAACAATACAAAATGGACCAATTTTACAATCATTACCAATGATTGCCCCAGGTTTAATAATCGCACTTGGATGAATAACAGTAGCCATTTCTATCCCATTTTCTTAATTACAAAGGATATCCTACTATAAAATTACAGTGTATGGTATTCAATAAATATAACCAATTATAACAATCTCATAAAATCTTTAAGATTGATTTTTGGCGCCACACAGGTCAAATAAACCATGCCCAACATCGTGATTAATGGACAAATCGTTATTATTCCAAAACAGATCATCAACAATGCCCAAGATTGTTTAAAAACATGTTCGGAAATACCTTTGCCATGATATATTGTCATCATTTCAGATAATGCGCACACACCCATCAGACCAACAAACACAGGGACTGATTCTGTTAAAACGAATAAAATCAAAGCTAAAACAGACATTATACGAAACAACCACTTTAATTTTATATATGCACTTTTATAAATTTTTTCACGCGCATTTGTATATTTTGCAGCAAACGCGGTTACACAGAAAAAACCTGTTATCAACAACGCCAGTAGATGAACAAAAGTCAAATTTCCTAGTTGCCCAAATCTAAAATATTCTGGTTGCATCAAAAGCAATACTGTTGTTGTTCCAAAAATAATCAAAGAAACCAACACATCTGAAATATTTCTGTGCAGTCTATCACCAACAATCATACCGCAAACAATTGCACTTAACTGCAACAAAATCCCCCACCAACTTGGCATTGCAGAAAACCCAGCCAAAATCAACAAAAGGGAAAACACAAACCAACGCGATTTTTTATTATATATTCTTTTTAGATAATTTAATTTTTTAAGACGATTTGTTATGAACACGGTAGCCCCGAACAGAACCACAGATATCATCACAGGCAACAAAGATATACTGTCACGTATTACCGCATAATTACCACCAATCAAAAGCAACCAAACAGCCAGACCAGCAATACTCCAAAAACCAATTTTTGATTCAAATTCTGATTTTTCCCATCCAAATCTAGAAATAAAATTGCGACCATATAAAGACACCATAAAAAACAAAGGAATCGAAAACAAAGCGACCACAAAGAAATATGGCCCATACAATGCCGCATTATTAAAAGAGCTTACCGCTGTTGACACTATTGATGCATTATTAAACATAAACTTGCCTTTTTGTTTTAATTAATTATTATATAGGCATGACAGAAAAACAAGGAAATTTTACATTACTAAATGGACGCGTAAAAATGGCACACAGTTTTTACAATCCAACTAGTGATGCCGTCTGGCTTGCTGCTTATGCGCCCAACAAATTAAAAACCGTACTGGATGTAGGCATTGGAACAGGCGGGGTCTCTCTTTGTCTATTATCGCATTTCCCAGAAATGACTATCAAAGGTCTGGATATTTCAGAAGACATGTTATCAGTCTGTCAGAAAAACATATTGCTAAACAAAGTTTCTTTGGAACTAATACACCAAGACATTTTCACATGGTCTACCACAGAAAGATTTGATCTGGTAATAACAAATCCGCCTTATTTCAATGGGACCCCGGCACATCATAATGCTCATCACAATGCGGATATAAAAAAATGGGTACAACATTGTTGCGCACGTGTAAAACCGAACGGATATATTTGTATAATAGCAGACACTCTTTGTGTCGACAAAATTATATCAGTAATGGACAAAAAACATTTTGGCAACATTCAAATTTTTCCATTGTTTGGCGCAAAAAATTCAGCAGAACGCGCACTAATCCGGGCAAAGCAGGGTGCAAGAACCGGGACAACCATATTCAAAGGTTCGTCAATGAACAACGATTTGATTTTACGTGACGGCTTGACTATCGATACATTATTGTCTACACTAAGTGCATTATGATTAACTTTGTAACAAGATATTTTTCATCGCTTTGGGAATTTATAACCGCCCCACTAAGGTGGATTTGGCGTGGCATAGAAAGACTTTTTCCTCCACGCGATTGCACTATCATGGATACGCACGATGGAACCGTATCTACATATCAACAAAGCACTTTCTGGCGTTTTACTAAATTTTGCGTGATAACAACCATGACTATTTGGGCGGCATGGTCAACTTATGTATATATTTACCATCGTCCATTATTACAAAAAAGAACTCAACAGTTGGAACAAATGCGCGAACAACACAACCGCCAAACAGCTGATTTAAGGGTGTATTTAAAAAAATATAATGATTTAGCTCGCGATTTAAACATAACAGACAACAGATTGGCAAAACCTGGAAAAATGTCTGATTTGGAAAAGGAAAATTTATTAAACAGCCGTTCAAAAGTTATTGGTGAACTTGATTTCTTAAGAACAAGAATTGTAGAAATGATGACCGACGAAAATTATACACCAGAATTTGATAAAATGTCAGAAATTGTTCTTGATTTTGAATTGGTTCGCAGTGAAAACGACACACTTAAACAACAACATCAGCAATTATTGGAATCAGCCGTTGAAATATCCAATGCCGACAACCAGATAATTAATGCAGTATCAAAACTTACAAGCGAAAACATTGAAGAATTGCACACGCAATTGAAAAAGATAAACGCTACTATATCCAAATTGGGGCTTAGCGAAGCACAATTGATTGCCGAGGCCAATGATTATTCTAATAAATTTATTGGTGGTGTATATATTCCTGTAAAGATTTCAAAGAACGCGGATTCTAGATATCAAAAAATTGCTCAAGACATTGAAAAATGGCATGGTCTAAAAAGATTAACCAAGATATTACCACTTGGTGCACCAGTTGAACAAAAGACTATAACTTCACCGTTTGGCTCTCGCCAAGATCCATTTACCAAAGCCCATAAACAACACAAAGGAATTGATTTCGCTGGAAAAATCGGGACAGAATTGTATTCTGTTGCACCGGGGCGTGTGATTTCTGCTGGCGAAAGAACCGGGTATGGAATAACGGTAGAAATAGACCATGGATTGGGCTTTACAACATTGTATGCTCATTTATCTAAACTGATGGTGTCGCGTGGGGATTGGGTTCGCCCAGGCACAGTTGTTGGACTTGGCGGCTCATCCGGTCGTTCAACTGGGCCACATTTACACTATGAAATAAGATACAAAGGAACACCTTTTAATCCGACAAATTTTGTCAAAGACTAAAAAAAACGAAAGGAAAGAGAATTATGCTAGCATTTACAAACGCAGATGAAAAAAAATCTCCAACAGTGGTCGGGGCAGGTTGTCTTATCAGGGGCAACATAGAAACAGATCACACTGTCCAAATTCATGGCACCGTAAACGGTAACATAACTGCTGAAACTATCATTATTGGTCGTGGTGGCAGTGTTATCGGGAATATTTCTGCACGCGCTCTGTTTTTACATGGTTCACTAAAAGGTGATGCACACATAAATACAGTTAATGTATTTGCGAATGCCAAAATGTCTGGAACACTGTATTACAAGACTTTGAATATTACTGGCAATACTGGTCTGGAATGCAAACTGGAAAAGAAAAAGGATAAATAAAAATGAACAAAGAAGATATTTCGCATGTTTATCTAGCGGCTGACCATCGTGGGGTGGGGCTGAAATTGTATCTTTATGAAATGTTAATGGCGGCAGGATATAATGTCGTAAACCTGGGAACAGACGATTTAAACACACCTGTTGACTTTCCTGATATTGCAAAGAAATTGGCAGATACGATGTTGGATGATGAACAATCTCGCGGTATTTTAATTTGTGGCACGGGTGCAGGCATGGAAATCGCTGTGAATAGATACAGACATATTCGCGCTTCGCGGGTTGACAGACCAGAACAAGCGCGCGATGATCGTTTTCATGACGACATAAATGTTTTAACTTTGGCGGCAGATGATATAGATATCGAAATGGCGTTTCTTTGTGCACAAAGTTTTCTGGAAAGTCCATTTGATAACACTGAAAAACGCATCCGCAGATTACAAAAAATATCTTAAAAAAAACCGCCCACAACGGCGGTTTTTTTTTTATTTTTTCACAACAAAATTAACTAATTTCTTTGGAACAACAATCGTTTTAATTATTGTTGCGCCATCCAATTGTTTGGTTGCGTTTTGTTTTGCCGATTCGATTAAATCATTTTCTGTTATATCAACAGGCACGACAAAATCTTTGACACGCTTGCCATTAACAGACACAACAATTGTCATATCGTTTTCGACTAATTTAGCAGCATCAAATGTCGGCCATTGTTCAAACACCAACATACTTTCGTGTCCCAATTTTTCCCAACATTCTTCGGTTAAATGCGGAGCAAAAGGATTCAAAAGCTGAATCAATACTTCATAAGCTGCGCGTGGCATTTTTCCCCCTGGAAATTCGTTTATAAATTCCATCATCGCAGAAATAGAAGTATTAAATTTCATGTTTTCAATACGATCTGTAACATCTGCAATTAAACGATTCAGCAAGAATTCTTGTTTTTGCGTCAATGGGTCATCAGTCAAATTATTAAACAAACTTTCTACTCGACCCAAAAAGCGTTGCACACCACGTAATGTATCCTCAGACCAATTAGCGTTCAAATCCCATGGTCCCAGATACAAAATTGTCAAACGACACGCATCTGCACCGGCACGATTTACAACATCAGACGATGGCACAACATTGCCACGAGATTTAGACATTTTTTGTCCATCTGGCCCCATAATTAACCCGTTACTGGTTCTTTTCTTATAAGGTTCAACTCCTGGCACAAAACCTAAATCATGTAAAGCTTTGTACCAAAATCTGGAATAGAGTAAATGTCGCGTCGTGTGTTCCATACCACCATTATAGTGATCGACCGGCATCCATTTTTCCAACTGTGATTTTGAACAAAATTCTTTACCATTCTTTGAATCAAGATAACGCATAAAATACCAAGACGACCCTGCCCATTGTGGCATAGTATCTGTTTCGCGTTTTGCCACCCCACCACAACAAGGGCAGGTTGTATTTACCCAATCAATCGCGCGCGCCAGTGGGCTTTCCCCACTGTCCGTTGGTTTATAATCTAACATATGTGGTTGCAGCACTGGCAGTTCATCTTCCGGAACACATTGCCACCCACATTTATCACAATACACAAGCGGAATAGGTTCACCCCAATACATTTGACGCGAAAAACCCCAATCCTTTAATTTATACTTTTTTGCCGCACGCGCAAAACCATGTTCACTTCCATATTTTATCGCAGCATCAATTGCTTCTTGTTTTCCCATACCGTCAAGGAAAGATGAATTTATATGTTTTCCATCACCTTCAAAAACCTTGTCTTCTTCACCACCCGCCAGTACAGGAATTATTGGTAGATCAAATTTCTTTGCAAAATCCCAATCGCGTCCATCATGCGCAGGCACAGCCATAATAGCACCGAACCCATAATCAGCCAACACATAATCAGATATGAACACAGGGGTCTCTTTACCATTAAAAGGATTTATTGCTTTTATCCCCTTTAATTCAACACCAGTTTTATCTTTTGTCGCATCCGTTCTTTCTATTTCAGATTTAGACGTAGCTTCTTTGATATACTTTTCAACTTCATCTTTATTAGAAATCAAACCAGCATCTAACCATTTACGAACCAATTTGTGTTCTGGCGCAATCACACAGAAGGTAACCCCAAATATAGTATCAACACGTGTAGTATAAACAGTCATAACATCATTGCTGACTTTGAAATCAACTTCTGCCCCATACGAACGACCAATCCAGTTTATCTGCTGAATTTTGACCTGTTCCGGATAATCAACCAAAGCCAAATCATCTATCAACCTGTCTGCATATTTTGTAATAGCCAAATTCCATTGTAACTTCATTTTCTTTTCAACAGGCCCATGACAACGTTCACAACATCCGTCTTCAAGCTCTTCATTTGTCAAATTAGTTTTACAATTCGGGCACCAATTCATTGGCAATTCAGATTTATAAGCCAGTCCTGCTTTGAAAAACTGTTGAAACATCCATTGGGTCCATTTGACATATTCAGGATCCGAAGTAGCTAATTTTGATTCTGGATTAAAAGACAACCCCATCACAGCGATATCGTTTTCAAAAATTTTGATTAATTCAGCAACAGATTCGCTGGGGTGCTTACCAATTTTTGTAGCATATTTTTCAGACGAAATCCCCATAGAATCATATCCAATTGGATACAACACATCAAAACCACGCATGCGCTTGAATCGCGCCATAACATCCATTCCTGTATAAGGTAACATATGACCAACATGCAATCCGGAACCGCTTGGAAATGGAAATTCTATTAAATTATAATATTTTGGTTTTGAACCATCGTTTTTTGGAACGAAAGCGCGCGCATCTTTCCAACGCTTTTGCCACTTAGATTCACGATTTTTTATTTTTTGAATATCGTCAGCCATTTTTTTATCCCTGTTATTATAAAAACACCAGACAATTTTATATTCAAAACCCCAAAAATTCAAGTTTTTTATAACACAACAACACATTCTTCCCCGCCATACGCCAAACACGATATTATGTATAGTTGCTGTTTTAACAATCATGATGATATAAAAAGCATCTTTTTAACTATAAATCTCATAAAAACCGCAGAAATCTGCGGTTTTTAGAGTTTTATATACGGCAACCCAAGGCAAAAAAACGACCAAAAAACCCAGAAATCCGGGCTTTTTGACAAATTTGCAAAGCCATAACAGCGCAACGGGCACCAAATCGATTTTCAGCGATCTGAACATATAAACATACGATTAAATAAATTTTCATCGACCAGAAAAGGGCGCATTTTATAAAATTCCAGAATCACAAAAGGGTGATTCACAAAAAAAATTCAAAAAATTATTTATTCAGTAAAAACAAAGAACTAAAAATTTTTTATAATAAAAAGATTTAAGAAAAATAAAAAAGTTGACACAACGATAAATTACAATGCGTTTTAACATACAACACCATGTCACACTGTGTATATTATGTATAGTTTTGGGTGTGGGTGCTGGCGCACCATGCCAAAACTATACATAATATACATTATGCGCCTTTTAAATACTCCATTTTTGGCGGATTTCAGGCGCTCTTCCAAATCACCATCGCATACCAAATAATTATTTATTTTTCAACGGCGCATCCCCTGGCATAATATTTTCCACACCCGACACAAAAAAAACACGCGTTTCGCGCGTTTTTTATTTTTACCGCTCTAAAACCATACTAGCGTTTTTTGCGACCCGCCCTGTCCCGCAGAAAACCGCCCTTTTGGGCGGTTTTTCCATTTTTTTTAACCAAAAGGTTATGTTTGCTAACTATTTGATTTTTGCGGCTTTTTTGGCAGCATTAGCGACTTTGCCAACCTTTGCCGATAACGATTTCAAGCCCTTGGTCAATTCCGCTTCTTCAACTTCGCCGATTTTTTCAGCTTTTACATTAGAACAACAATATGGACATTTTGTTGCCAATTTGCTGATAGATTGCTGACAATACGGACATGCGCGTGTTGTGACAGGCCCTTTTGCACGTGCAGAATTAGCAATTTTAACAATAATAAATACCGCAAACATTGTTATCAAGAAACTGATGACTGTATTCAAAAAAGTCCCTACATTTAATGTAGTAGCACCAGCCGCGGTTGCCGCCGCCATAGTATTGTAATGAACACCTGGCTCACCACCAGAAATAACATAAAACCACTGAGAAAAATCAATTCCGCCGACCAAAATTCCAACCGGTGGCATAATAATATCTTTGACCAAAGAATTAACAACGCTGGTCATCACAGACCCAACGATGATACCGACAGCCATATCAATCGCGCTGCCCTTGTTAATAAATGTTTTAAATTCTTTTATAAGTTTCATTTTGTTCTCCTTTTGTTTTTTACATTATTGTGTTGTTGAATTGCATTTAAAACCTTTGCCAAAGTTTTATGAATATTTTCATCGACTGTTTCAACAGTTATATCTGCCAATGCATAAGTATCATACCGTTCTTTTATCAATTGTGCCAATATTTTTCGTGAATCTGTGTTTAAAAGCTGCGGACGGGTGTGACGAAAATTTGTCCTTTTTACAAGCAGTTCCAAGCCAGCCTTTAACCAAATTGTTAACGCTTTGTCCAAAACAATCTTGCGAACAGCTTCTGTTATAAAAGCCCCTTCGCCAGTTGAAATAACTTTGACAAAAGGTGGTGTATCAATCAATCTTTCAATAACTTTTTCTTCGACCCGACGAAATTCCTTTTCGCCATAAAGAGAAAAAATATCAACCACACTGCACCCGGAAATTTTTTCTATTTCTTTGTCAGAATCAACAAAAGGTATTCCCAGATTACGCGCCAACGCACGCCCTACACTAGTCTTGCCAGCACCCATCAGCCCAACCATTACGATTGGCTTTGTTAAATCTATTTGCTTTTTGTTCCTCATGTTGCCCATTTTATAAAAAAACAAAACTTAAGACAATAAAAATTTCACAAAAGAATAAAAATATGATAAAATATTTCTGATACATAACAACAGAGAGAGAAAAAATTATGAACACAAAATCGAATATTCGTTTTATCGCATTGGCGGGTGCATTGACTTTGTTAGCAGAACCTGCAAAATCAATCACTATTTACGACAACAATATATCTGCATTAAATATAAACGCTTTGACCGATGTATTTATGTCTTATGTGAACTATGGCGATAACATGTTCGATCTTTTTGAAGAACCTGTTGTTTACGGAAAGATGCGTCGCGTTGATGAATATGGGGATGATGGTTCTACTTTGCCTTCTATTTATTCTTCTAATCCAATAAGTTCATCTTTGGATAATATATGGATTAACGCAAATCATTTTAATGCAAATATGCATTATGGAAACAAAATAACAGAACATGCGCGTTTTAATCTGGCTTCGGCTGGTTTGGCGACTAAAAACATGGAATTAAAACACGGTTTTATATCTTTTGGCGGTTTTGTTTCATACATAAATTCAAAATTACCAGAAATAAAATCAAACGGCTATACGGTTGGACTGTTTTCACATTACAAATATAATATGTTCGGCGCGCGCGCGTTGGTGGACATTGGCTCTTTGGACAACAAAGATTCTGGAATAAAATATGATAATTCTTGGTTTAATATCGCAACAGATATTTATGCTAATTTAAAAATAGACGACACATTTTATGTGAAACCGTATTTATATCTTGGTTATGCCTTGGTCTTGTCTGACACTATTTATGTAGACGGCAACAAAGTGACATCCAGTGATTATAATTTCTTTAACATTGCCCCGGGAATATCGTTTATCAAAGAAATTGTCCCGAATTGGTATGGGGCATTGTCTGGAAAATATGTCACTCACTTTGGTGGCAAAAACAACATTCATGTAAATGGAACATCGCAAGACGAACTTTACCTGGACAGCCACACAGATATTGGCATTGATGTAGAATACAGATTTAAACATTTTGTCTTTGGTGGCAAAGTTCACGCGATGATTGGCGACATAGACGGATGGAATTCAAATTTGAATATAAAGTATGTGTTTTAAAAAACGCCCAAACGGGCGTTTTTATTTATTTCTAGTTCAAAGCAGCTAATCTTTCCAGCTGGTCGGCACTGATTAATGCATCGATCATTTCATCCAAGCCTTCACCACCAGCCAGAATATCATCTAATTTATACAAAGTCAGTTTAATACGATGGTCTGTCACGCGTTGTTCTGGAAAATTATAAGTTCTTATTTTTTCACTGCGATCGC
>Ga0310696_10009026_pt1 | contig 11576 bp, 6 predicted proteins | sample AusTroGonzalo_MG_4_FD_203885 | JGI IMG/M metagenome (GOLD analysis project Ga0310696, IMG submission 203885) | Bovine rumen microbial communities from tropical cattle in Woodstock, Queensland, Australia - Gonzalo_02 (v2) (version 2) | ecosystem: Host-associated > Mammals > Digestive system >...
CTGAAATAAAACTCAGCAGAGTCAAGCCGGTTAGCAGTATCAAACCACTTTGCCTTATATCCGTAAAAAAGCCGCTTGCCAGGAGGCAACTCATGGTTCTCGTCGAAGAATTCGCTTTCTGCCTCATACTTGTCAATAAGCTCTTTCAGTTCATTTGCCTTCTCTGGTTTTTCTGCGTAGATACTCATCAGTAGGGTTGACGTTAACAGTGCTTGCTGTGCGAATCCATTTTCCATGTATTCATTTGAAACGTCAAAAAGAATAATTTCAGCACTATCTGATTTGCCTTCCATAATATACGCTCCTGCTATGACGCTCCACTCATACAAGGCATGAAGTGTATCTTTGGCAACGTAGTTGTAATAGCAGGCCTTGCGGCGTTCCTCAATCTCGTATGATAGGAGCAGCTGCTGGTGATAGAGTTCTGCCGTCTGGGCATGGATGCTGGCCAATGTATAGAAGTCACAATCTGCTGCGGTGGTGTCGGCACAGGCCACTGCATCGAGGTAGCAGTCGACGGCACGGGGAGCCTCACCCATGTCGCGGTAGGTGCAGCCGAGGAGGTAGTGGGCCTCCATGCGCTCGTTGGGGGTGCCGTGGCGGTCGTACCAGTCGGCCACCTCCTTCATCACGGAGTCGGTGGTGAAGTCGACGTACTCCTTGTTCATCTTACGGGCACGAAGCAGTTCCTGCTGCATACGTTCATGGCGGCCATCATCGCAGGCCGTGAGCAACAGGAGGGGGATTGCAAATCCCAATACCCAACGAGCCGGAATTGCAAATCCCAGCCAGCGGGTAAATCCCTGCCAGCTGACGAGAGCTAGGAAAAGAGGAAGGCGGTTATAGTTCATTTCGCATTTATGTAAGTAAGGGGCAAAGTTACACAATAATTTTCTTACAGCAAAATATTAGGAAGAAAATGATACTTGCAAAGTATTTCTCAGAATTTTTTTGAAAAATAGGGTCAAGCCATCATTCTTATAGTTATATTATTGATTTACAAATTGTTATCCTATGACGGTTTACTCTTTGAGCCGTCATAATGCCGTCATATAGCCCTCATTTTTAATGGATAAGTAGTCAAAAATGTAGGAAATAGTAAGGTAACCTACTGGTTTAAACAGAGTTTCATGATAACAATAATAACGGAAACAAATTGTTTCCATGGGAGAAACAAACTGTTTCTCCCATGGAAACTGTTAGTTTCCTCCGTGGAAACTATGGGGAACTGACATTCTTATGCTGTGAGATGACGGCTATGATGGTAGGAGAAAAGTAAGGAGAGCCTGAATTATGACGGCTCTATGACGGCTTCAGAGGCAAGCCGTCATAGGATAATCATCTGGTATTCTGCAAGTTAATGCCATCAATGATGGCTGATGGCACTTTTTGAGATTTTTAGTTCCTTGTTGCCCTCATCTACTTACACATGATGCCTCGCTTGGTGTTCTCGAGGAAGGTGATGATGTTCCTTATCTCGGGACTGTCAGGCACCTGGTCTTTAATCTGCTTGATAACGTCGTAGACGCTGGTCTTGCCGTGGAAGAGCAGACGGTAGGCGTTGGCGATGTGCTTCTGTACCTTCTTGTCTATCTTGGCAAAATCCATCACCGTGGTGTTCGGTCCGCCGTACTCCATGGGGGTGCCGCCGGCGATAACGTAGGGTGGCACGTCGTGGGAGAATGCACATCCGGCTTGAATCAGCGACAGGTCGCCAGCACGGGTGTTGGCGTTCTGAATGGCTCCCGTGGAGAAGATGACACCGTTGCCTATGACGCAGTCGCCGGCAATCTCCACACCGTTGCCGAAGACACAATGTGTGCCTACAACGGTGTCGTGACTGATGTGTACGCCCTCAAGGATGAAGTTGTGGTCGCCAATAACGGTACAGCCGTCACGATACGTGCCACGGTTAATGACCACGTTCTCACGGATAACGTTGTTGTCACCTATCTTCACGTACGACTTCTCACCACGATAGTTGAAGTCCTGCGGCAGGGCGGCAATGACGGAGCCTTGGTGAATCTTGTTGCTATTGCCGATGCGAGAACCGTCAAGGATGCTGACAAAGGGGAAGATGATGCAGTTGTCGCCTATCTCCACGTCGTTCTCGATATAAACGAAGGGGAATATCTTACAGTTGTTGCCGATACGAGCCTTGGGGCTGACCTCAGCTTTTGGACTTATCTCTGACATATTCATTAACTTTAGTTTATTTATGACTTTAGTTGTTTGACTTCAGATCTTAGACTTAAGACCTTAGACTTCAGACTTTAGACCTTAGACTTTAGACTTTAGACCTCAGACTTTAGACTTTAGACCTCAGACTTTAGACTTTAGACCTCAGACTTTAGACTTTAGACTTCAGACCTCAGATTTTTGAACTTTGGCTTCTTACCTTAGACTTTTAGCTTTATTTGTTAATCTATAATCTGTAATGTGCAGTCTGTAGTCTATAGTCTGAAGTCTATAGTCTGTAGTCTATAGTCTGTAGTCTATAGTCTGTAGTCTGTAGTCTATAGTCTGTAGTCTATAGTCTATAGTCTGAAGTCTATAGTCTGAAGTCTATAGTCTGAAGTCTATAGTCTGTAGTCTGTGGTCTATAGTCTGAAGTCATTGTTCTATGGTCATTTCCCACCACCGCCGAGGGCAGTGTAGAGTGATACCACCGACTGCATCTTGTTGAAGTCGGCAGATGCCTTGTTGAGCTGTGCGGAGAGCAGTTGCTGTTGTGCGGTAAGTACTTCGAGGTACGTTGAGCCGCTGCTCTTGTAGAGGGCGCGGGTGTCCTCAACGTTCTTCGTGAGCACCTCCACTCGCTCGCTCTCTACCTTCGAGTTATCATCGTAGCCGTTGTAGTTCACCAACGCGTTCGACACTTCGTTGCCGGCCTGCAGGATGAGGTTCTGCCAAGTGTTGAAAGCCTGTTCATACTGTAGCTTCGACACCTTTAGGTTGGCCGTCAGAGCTCCGCGCTGGAAGATGGGCTGCGTGAGCGAGCCGAAGAGCGTGGTAAGCCACTTGCCGGGATTCATCGCGCCACTCATGTTGCTGAAGGCCCCCGTGAAGCCCACGGTGATGTTGGGGTAGAACTGCGAGCGAGCTGTCTGTACGTCATGGAAACAGGCGGCCAGCGTCATCTCGGCGTTGTGCACATCGGGACGGTTCTTCAGCAGGGCGACACCCACGCCGGTCTTGAACTGCGAGGGCAGCGACTGCTGTGCCAAAGTCGTGCGGGGAATTTGCTGACCTTGCTGGCCGAGGAGCAACGAGAGGGCATTCTCCGTAGCACGTATCTGACGGCGGAAGTCATTCATCTGCGTCTGTGTGGAGAGATAGGCAGCCTGGGCACTCTGCACGTTGGTGGAACGCACACGACCAAGGTTGTACTGTAGCTGCATCATCTCCCATGTCTCCTTCGCCATTGCCTGCATCTCAGTGACGATGCGCAACTGCTCGTCGAGCATCAGCAACGTGTAATAGGCATTGGCGATGCCGCTGACGACCTGGGCACGGACAGCCATCTGATGGTCTTTTAAGCCCAGCAACTTCATCTGCGTGGAACGTTTCTTCGACAGGATGTTGCCAAAGAGGTCTAGCGTCCACGATGCCGTAACTGGAAACGAATAGCTCTTCGTGGTCGACGACGGGTCGGTATAGACCGTCGAAATGGACGCCATGTTCTGTGTGCCGAAGCTGACAGCGGGCAGGAAAGCCAGCTTGGCGGCCTTCAGCATGACCTCATACATCTGCACGTTGAGCGTGGCGTTCAGCAGGTTGGCGTTGCGCTCCAGACCCTGCTCAATGAGCGACTGCAGCTGCGGGTCGGTGAACACCTCGCGCCACGGCAGGTTGCCGAAGGACGCAGTGTCCTGCGGGGCTACGGCCAACGTGTCGCCATCGACCACAGCATCGCGGATGAGACCATCGGTGACCACGTCCGGACGCTCGTACTTGTTGTAAACACCGCAACTTGACAGTAACAAGACTGCGGAAAAAGTAAGAAGTATTTTTTTCATATATTTCATTTTCTTTGACTATAGTACTTTTTGACTTCAGACTTCAGACTTTAGACTTTAGACCTTAGACTTCAGACTTTAGACTTCAGACTTCAGACCTTAGACTTTAGACTTCAGACCTTAGACTTTGGGCATTAGATGTCAGTAATGACGGCTTTGGGGCAATAGAGGCGGGTGCGGTGGCGTATCTGGATGCGCTCAGAACCGAAGTTAATGAGAATGCCGTCGTCAATGCCGGTGGCAGTAAGGTAGTTAACAAGTTGCACCTCATTGACAGGCGAAAGGGTGGTGATGGCCTTCAACTCCACGATTACCTTTTTCTCCACAATCATATCGGCCTTATATGACCCGATAACATGTCCTTTGTACGACACGTTGAAAGGAACTTCAGTCTCCACAGAAAGACCAGCTTCCACTAATTCTATGTACAAAGCATTCTTATACACTTTCTCTTCATAGCCAGGCACAAAATGTGCTCTTACTATTTTAGCCCGATCAACTATCGTCTCAATCAACTCTATTGTGTCCATAACAGTTACAAGTCTAAAGTCTGTAGTCTGTAGTCTAAAGTCTGTAGTCTGTAGTCTAAAGTCTATAGTCTATAGTCAACTTATCTATGGTCATTTCTCTATAGTATAATCTACTGGAGTCGAATGTGCATACTGTTGCAGCTCGGCAGCCACGTCTTCGTTACCCTCTTCGTCGTCGAACTTAATGGGCGAAATCTTCTCCTGCAGCGTCTGGAAGATGACGAACAGGGTGGGCACGACGAGAATCTGCAGCAGCGTTCCGATGAGCATACCGCCCACGGCAGCGGCGCCTAAGGTCTGGTTACCGTTCTTGCCCACGCCCGATGCGAACATCATGGGGAGCAGACCAATGACCATGGCGAGCGATGTCATCAGGATAGGACGCAATCGGGCAGCGGCACCTAAAACAGCCGACCATGAAATGGCCATACCCGTCTGGCGGCGTTCCAAAGCAAACTGGATAATCAGGATGGCGTTCTTCGCCAACAGTCCTATCAGCATGATGAGCGAAATCTGCATGTAGATGTCGTTGGCGTGACCGAAGAGCATCGTGAACAGGAAGCATCCGGCCAGTCCGAAGGGCACTGAGAGTACCACGGCCAGCGGCAGGATGTACGATTCGTACTGTGCCGACAGGATGAGGTAGATGAAGATGAAGCACAGTAGGAAGATGATGGCCGTGGTGTCGGAAGCCTTGGCTTCCTCACGTGTCAGACCCTGGTAGTCGTAGGAGTAGCCCGTGGGCAGTATTTCGGCAGCCACCTCCTGACAAGCCTTCAGGGCCTCACCAGTGGAATAGCCATCGGCCACCGTACCCGTCACGTTGATACTGGTGAACAGGTTGAAGCGGTTGATGTTCATAGGTCCATAGACGCGCTCCAGCGTACAGAACTCCTGCACGGGCGACATTCCCGCAGGTGTGCGTACAAATATACTATTAAGAGACTCCGGCGTCATGCGCGTGTCGGGCGCACCCTGAATCATCACACGGTAAAGCTTTCCGTAGCTGTTGAAGTTCGAGGCATAAAGACCGCCGAAGTAACCCTGCAGCGTAGTGAGCACGTTGGTGGGGGTGATGCCAGCCTGCTTACACTTGGCCACATCGACGCGCACCATGTACTGCGGGTAGTTCGGGTTATACGACGTCATGGCCGACTGGAACTCCGGACGTTTGTTCAGCTCGGCCAAGTATTCCTTCACGATGCTGAAGAACTTGTTCAGGTCGCCACCCGTACGGTCCTGCATGACCAGCGAGATACCGCTGTTGGCCGAGAAGCCAGGAATCATAGGCGGCGAGAAGGCCAGAATCTGTGCGTCCTTGATATGGGCGGTCTTCACAAATATCTGCGCAATGACACCCGTTGACTCGTAGGGGTTGATAAAGAAACGGTAGATGCCGTCGCCCTGCCACAGGCCCGAGAGCTTCCACCAGAAGCCCTTCTGGCGCTCTTCAAACGGTTTCAGCTTGATGATGAATGTTCCCTGGTCAGAGCCGGCACCGGCAATGAAGTTGTAGCCCTGTACCATCTCGCGGCTCTGTATGGCCGGGTCGGCAGCCAGGATGCTGTCCACCTGTGCCACTACCTGCTTGGTACGTGCCTCCGATGTTGCGGGAGGCATAGAAATGGTACAGAAGAGGGTGCCAGTGTCCTCGTCGGGCACGAGGCCGGTCTTGGTGTTAATGAATACCAGTACGAGGACGGCAATGCCGATGACGACGGTGACAATAATCCCCACGGGCTTGCGCACCAGACTCTGCACACGGTTCTTGTACTTGCCAAGAACCTTGTCGTATGCCACGTTGAACGAGGCGTGGAAGCGGTCTATTACCGACATCTTCTTCTCATGTCCGTCCTTGTCGTGTGCCTTCAGGAAGATGGCGCACAGGGCCGGCGACAGTGTCAGGGCGTTAAGTGCCGAGATGATGATGGAGACGGCCATCGTCACACCGAACTCGCGATAGAACGTTCCGCTGGTGCCGCCAATGAACGACACGGGGATGAACACCGAGGCCATCACAAGGGTGATGGAGATGATGGCGCCCGAAATCTCGTTCATGGCGTCGATAGAGGCCGTCAGCGTGGATTTATAACCCTGGTCGAGCTTCGCATGGACGGCCTCCACCACCACGATGGCATCGTCCACCACGATGGCAATGGCCAAGAGCAAGGCCGACAGCGTCAGCAGGTTGATGGAGAAGCCCATCACGTTCAGGAAGAAGAACGTACCTATCAGGGCCACAGGGACGGCGATGAGCGGAATGAGCGTAGAGCGCCAGTCCTGCAGGAAGATGTAAATCACGATGAACACGAGGAACAGTGTGAAGAACAGGGTGAACACCACCTCCTCGATAGAGGCGTAGAGGAACTCCGTCACGTCGTAGTTGATTTTCACTTCCATGCCCGGTGGCATCAGCTTCTTCTGGTCCTCCAACTCGGCCTTCACCTGCTTGGCTATCTCATTGGCGTTGGAGCCAGCCACCTGCTGCACCATAGTCAGAATCGACGGCATACCGTTGTTGTGCATCGACACCGAGTAGCCTTCGCCGCCCAGTTCAATCTTGGCCACGTCCTTCAGCTTCAGTGTCTGGCCGTTGACATCGCTCTTGATGATGATGTTGCCAAACTCCTCGGCACTCTTGAAGCGACCAGTGTAACGCATGGCATACTCGTAGGCCACGTTCTCCGATTGCTGTCCAAAGTTACCTGGGGCGGCCTCGATGTTCTGTTCGGCCAGCACGGCGCTGATGTCCGAAGGCACCAGGTTGTGCTGTTTCATCACCTCGGGGCGCAGCCATATACGCATGGCGTAGGTCTTCGAGCTGAAGCTTGAGGCATCGCCCACACCCTCAATACGCTTCAGGGCGGGCACGAGGTTGATGGCGTTGTAGTTGGTCAGGAACTCGTCATCGTAGCGACCGTCGGAGGTCAGCGAGTACATGAGAACCTGCGATGACTGGCGCTTCACCACGCGCACACCTATCTGGTTCACCTCGGCGGGTAGCAGCGGTGTGGCCTGGCTGACGCGGTTCTGTACGTTCACCGCACACATGTCAGGGTTCAGGCCCTGACGGAACATCACCTGAATCATGGCCGAGCCAGGCGAGGCAGTAGAGGTGATATAGTCCATGCCTTCCACACCGTTGATGCTCTCTTCGAGCGGGGTGACGACGGCATTCTTCACCGTCTCAGCATCGGCACCAGGATAACTGGTGATGACCATGATGTTGGGCGGTGCAATATTCGGGTACTGCTCAATGGGCAGCGAGACCAGGCCGATGAATCCCAACAACACGATGGTTATCGAAATCACCGTGGAAAGCACAGGTCTCTTTATGAAGTTGGTAAAAGTCATTTCTTTTTAAGGAGTTGGGGAGTAAGGAGTTGGGGAGTAAGTAGGATAGACTTTTAGTAGAAATGCCATCCCACTCTGGCCGGTTGAAGAACGCTTACAGGATTTTTCTTTCACTAATGCCTCTGTAATAGCCGTTCAGCAACTTGCTTGCTTCTTCTATACTCGCGTTCATATTGTTATATGTCTCTTCATTTATATATTTGAGGTCGTAAGCAAGAAGTATATAGTATCGACACTCTTCCAGACTGCCTTGAGCCATATTCAGGAAATGCAGCTTGTCGTTCATCCCGTTTCTGCGGTAGCCTTCTGCTATGTTAGCCGCAATAGACACCGCAGCACGTTGAAATTGGGAGCATAGGCCGAACCGTTCGTAATTTGGAAACGACGGACAGACTTGATATACTTGCAGTACGAAAGCATGCGCCTTCTGCCAAGCAAAAACCTCTTTAAAACTTTGTGTCACAACTATTCTACTTATTACTTACTCCTTATTACTTTACTACCTGGAAAAGCTACTTCTGCATCGCCTCAACGATGTCACCTGCGGTCATGGCCTTGGCCTGCTCCTTGATTTTCTCCTCGTAGCGTTGCGGGGTGATGGGCACGATTTCCATCTGGTCGGTGAGCTTCGTGATACCATTGGTAACATACTTGTCGCCCACCTTCAGACCCTCGGTAACGACGTATGTCATTCCGTCGTTCTGCGGGTCAACCTTGATTTCGGTATAGACCACGCGGTTAGAGTCGCCCAGCAGATAGATGAACTTCTTGTTCTGCACCTCCGAGACTACGCTCTGGGGTATAACGATGGCTTCGCTGGCTGTGCGGGGGATAATGACAGAGCCGCTGCCACCGCTCTTCAGCAGATGGTCGGGGTTGGGGAAGCGAGCCTTCAGCTGAACAGAACCAGTAGCCTGATCAATGACGCCGCTGGCGGTCACCACCTTGCCCTCATAACCATATTCCGTACCGTCGGCCAGCAACAGTTTCACGGCGGGCAGGGCATCCACGGCCCCGCGCAGGCCACCCTCGGCCTTAGACAATGCGAGCATGTCCTTCTCGGTCATGGAGAAGTAAACCTCCATCTGGCTGATGTCGGCCACGTGGGTCAGCACGCTGTTGGTGTTCACCAAGGCACCCTTCTTGAGTGGCAGCGTGCCCACAACACCCTTGGCGGGGCTTTTCACGTAGCAGAAGCTCAGGTTCTCCTTCGCCGAGGCCAGCGCGGCCTGGGCTTGTGCCAACTGAGCCTGAGCACTCTCGTAAGCGTTCTCGGCAGTCTGAAGCTCATAGTCACCTACCACACGGTTTGCGTGTAGCTGTTTCGTGTTCTCAAACGTCAGCTTCGCCGTGTTCACTTGACTCTGCGCCGTGTTCACCGAGGCCTGTGCCTGACGCACGGCGGCCTGGTAGGTCTCGTTGTCGATGACAAAGAGCACCTGTCCGGCACTCACCGTCTGGCCTTCCTTGACATTAATCTGAGTGAGGAATCCTTGCAACTTCGGACGTATCTCCACATCCTGAATACCATTGATGATGGCAGGATAAGTGCTCTGCATGGCGGCGGAACCCATTTCCACAGCCATCACAGGGTACTCATTGTCGCCAAACTGAGGACGCCCACCGCCACCACCGCAGCCCACGAGGAGTGCGCTAGCAGCGATTACCATAAGAATCTTTTTCTGTTTCATACCTATTTTATAATTACAAAATTAATTTTGCTAATTCCGCATACGTATATAATAGGCTGCAAAATTACGAAAATTCCACATTATAGTAACAGGCCGCAAAATATATTTAACAAAGTTTACGGCCTGTTATTTGACGTAAGAATAAAAGATGCGTAATTTTGCACCCCGAATAGCGCAAAGCAATGACCTCAATGGCAAGACTCCTCATCATTCCATCTTCATTCCGTTGGCAGGGATTCCCCCGTTGGCTCCGTCTGCCGGGATTCCCCCGATTTATCATTTATCATTTGTCATTTAGCGTAGCGCTACTGCTCACGTCCTGCGACCCTGGCCGCCACGAGCGCATGCAGCAGCAGCTGGCCGCCCTCCAGGCCTTGAACCGGGCCGACAGCGTCCTCACCGACGACTCCCTCGCCCAGGCCCTCGCCGACTACTTCGACCGCCACGGCACGCCCAACGAGCAGATGGAGGCCCACTACCTCCTCGGCCGCACCCATGCCGACCGCGGCGAGGCACCCGCAGCCCTCGCCGCCTACCACGATGCCATAGACCGTGCAGACACCACCGCTACAGACTGTAACTACAGGCAGCTGTGCCGGGTATATGCGCAGATGGCAGACATATTCTATGATCAGAACTTGATGGATGACAACCTGGAGTATCTTGAAAGGGCTGTTTCGGCTGCACTGAAAGGGTGCGATACCATCATTGCCCTCAACATGCTGGCTTACAAGACACTCGCATACGAAAGGACTAACAGGCCGGAATGTGTGCTGAAAGTCTATGACGAAGTGAAAAGAGGCTTGTGCGACAGGGGCTATATTCAGGATGCGGCAGCTTTTTCTTCATTGGCAATTGGAAGCTATCTGAAATGCGGACGTTTAGAAGAAGCCAGGAAATGTATGGAATTTTATGAGTCGGCATCTGGATATTTCACGGAGGACGGGAGCATCGAAACAGGGCGTGAGGCATATTACTACTTGAGAGGCATGTATCATCTGTCTGTACAAGAATTCGATTCAGCATGTTATTTCTTCAGGAAAGAACTCAATGAAGGCAGAGACTACAATTGTCAAAACTCAGCTTCAAGGGGACTGGCTCTATTGTTTCAGCAGACTGGGCAACCTGACTCATCAGCGAAATATGCACTGTATAGCTACGAAATGAATGATTCGCTTTACGCACAAAAAACCACACACGACGTAGAGCGTATGCACCAGATGTATAACTATGGCTGGCATCAGAAAGCAGCTCTGATAGCAGAACAACGCTCAGAGGCAGCTAAGACCATATCACTTATCCTTACATTCTTAACCATAGGTGTTTGCGTTGCTTCTGCCATAATAATGCACCGCATCTTCCAAAAAAGGAGGGAAGAACACCGACAGTATAATGAAGCTGTTGAAAAACTTGATATGCTCACCAGAGAGCAAAAAACCCTTGAAAAGCAGATGGAGAACCTCGCCCTGCTAAGGGAAAGAGACATGATGAATGTCTTCAATGAAGAACAATGGAGGAAGCAGGAGGCAGAGCTGAAGCATCTGATAGTCACTAAAGAGAAAGAAACGGAAAGGCTTAAGGCCAAAATTGCCAAATTTAAATGCAGACATACTTCATCATTAGGCAAGAATCATGGCTATACAGATAACATGATGTCCGAAACATATACTCTCATTAAGCAACTTGCAGAAAGAAGGGAAAAAATAACAGACAGCGAATGGGAAAGGATTATGCTCCTCGTAAGCAGTGAGAGGCCAGAACTGTACCGCTTCGTAAACAGCAACAAATCATTGATGGGTATAAACGGTAGCCGCATCTGTTTGCTGCTGTGCTATCCAGTCAGGGTGAAAGAAACGGCAAACATGATGGGCGTCAAACCTTCCTATATATCAAAGCTGAGTTCAGAAATACTTAAAATGACGGGTAGCAGCAAAGAGCTCAAACAGGTCTTGGAAGAAATGTGCGACACATTTGAGGCAAAA
>Ga0310696_10009027_pt1 | contig 11575 bp, 9 predicted proteins | sample AusTroGonzalo_MG_4_FD_203885 | JGI IMG/M metagenome (GOLD analysis project Ga0310696, IMG submission 203885) | Bovine rumen microbial communities from tropical cattle in Woodstock, Queensland, Australia - Gonzalo_02 (v2) (version 2) | ecosystem: Host-associated > Mammals > Digestive system >...
ATGAAAGGTAGAGATAGGGGAGTAACAGAACTTTTGTCTTGTGGTTAAAATAACTTTTGAAATTGCTGAAGCGTTTTGTGCTGAACAGTACTCCCGAAATAAAGAAGAAAGATGACATGCGGAGAGCGCTCAAGTGCCACGCACCCAAATGGGCGTTCGGGAACGTCTGCTCGATGTGGAAAAGGCAAACGAGTAAAAGTACGAATCCCTTGAATTCGTCAATCCAGCTGATTCTTGTCTGCCCTGTATTGCTCATTCTATAATCTCGTTTTTGCCCTTAATATTTGTTTTATTGTTGTGTATGGTCTAAAAGATAATTTTATAGCGTCGGCCAAGGATGGGGAGGGTGCAGGGAGGGGCCCGTGCGGCCTTCGCAACTCCGAGCTGGGGCCCCGCCCGCATAAAGTACTTTTTGCATTCAAAAAAAACTTTAGGCGGTGAGCCGCTTTAATACCATCTTTTTTCGTCGCCGATTGTAGTGAATGGGCCGTGTCCCGGAAATACGATGGTTTCGCTGGGGAGCGTGAGCAACTTGCTTTTGATACCACTGACGAGAGCTAATTCGTCACCGCCAAAGAGGTCGCTGCGTCCGCGGCTGCCTGCGAATAAAATATCACCAGGGAACAATAGCGGGGGCGCTTTTTGTCCGTTCACTTCGCCGAGGTTTGCGCAGTAAAAGGCGAGTCCGCCGGGGGAGTGGCCTGCAACGTGGATGACCTGCAATTTGATTTCCGCGATTTCGACGATGTCGCCTTCGTTAAGGTTCTTGCCGAGTGCGGGTGCGATGTCGTTACAGGGTAGGCCAAACATTTGTGCTTGTTCGTTTTGCAAGCCTAGCAGAAATTCGTCATCTTTGTGCGCTTCGGCCTTGATGCCGTATGTGCGTTCGACAAAAGCGTTTCCGAGCACGTGATCAAGATGCAAGTGCGTGTTCAGATTGCGGCAAACTTTGAGATTTTCCGTCTTGATGTAATCGGCGAGTGCAGCTTGTTCGCGAGCATTGCTTGCGCTAGGGTCTATCAAAATAGCATCGCCATTGCTGTTACTCAAAATGTAGCAGTTGACTCCGAATGGGTTGAATACAAATTGCTTGATATTCATGATAAACCTCTTAACGTTTCTTTTTACGCTTGCGTTTTAACCGTTCGCGTTTGACGCTTTCCATGGAAACTTCGTGGAGAATGTCGAGAACGCGTTCGCGTGCGTAAGACTTGTTAAGTTTGCGGTGTGTGACAAAGTCCAGTAGCAGCACGCATAAAAGTAACAATCCGACAAAAATCGAAAGCGAAATAGGCCAAAGATGAACTGAAATTTTCGCGGCAACAAGGCCAAATGCAGGCGGCATCAGGATGGATCCGACATAGGAACCGGCAAGCTGGATGCTGATGGCTTGGCTCGAAAGCGCTTCGCCGAATCGTGCCGGTGTGGCGTGAATGAGTGACGGGTAGACGGGGGCGCAGCCGAGTCCGAGCAGGCAAATGCAAACAGGTAGCATCCACAGCGGAAGCGGGAGTGAAAGCACGAGGCAGCCTATGGCGACAATGAAAATTCCGGCGTAAATTAAACGATGGTCGGTGAACTTGATGGCAAAAAATCCACTCACGATGCGTCCAATCATGACGGATGCAAACATCAATGAAACGCACAGTGCGCCGGTTTCGGGTTTGAATCCGCAGGCGGTCAAGTAGGTGCCGCACCAGAGTCCTGTTGAAATTTCAAGCGCTGAGTAAAAGAAAAATGTGAGGAACGAAAGCTTCATTCCGGGAACGCGGAGCGCTTCGCGCAAGCTGAGCGCAGACGTTTTGGGGGTGCTTGCGTTTTGTAGCGATGCGCTATCTTGTGCGATATTGCTTGTCTCGATTTTTCGCCAAAGCGGGAGTGATATGAGAATGAGCACGAATACAATAGCCAAGAGAATGGCAACGATTTCGTATGCCCCGCGCCAACTGTTTCCGAACATGATGGAACAAGACAAAATTGCGGGACTCAGCGTGGCTCCGATTCCCCAGCTAGCGTGTAACCAGTTCGTGTGCTTGGATTCTAGATAGATGGCAGCGAAATTGTTCATCGCCACATCGACGGCTCCTGCGCCAACGCCCATCGGGATAGCCCACAAGCAGAGTGCTCCGAACGAATCCGCAAATCCAAAACCGATGGAGGCGATTGCGGTAAGCGCGATGCTATAGGCGACGAGCTTGCCTGTTCCTAGAATGCGGAGGAACTTTGGCGTGAGTAAACTGGAGATGATTGTCCCAATCGAGGCTATAATAGAGAGGATGCCGGCTGCCGAAATAGGCACGGAAAGGTCCGGGTGCATGAGCGGCCAAGCGGCCCCGAGAATGGTGTCGGGGAGGCCAAGCCCGATAAATGCAACGTATATGACTACCAGCAAAAAAATCATCGAAGGTAATTTATAAAAAAGAAAGCTTAATGGATTTTTCGACTCCGCTCAGGATGACAAAAACAAAAGATGCCGGAACGGAGTCCGGCATGATATAGTAAAAAGTTCGCTAAAGCAGTGTTCGCGGCACTTCGGCTAGCTCAGTGACCTGATTACCAACCTCAGGCCTCATACCTCAAAGGGCCGTAAGGCCCGACCTCAAGCCTCTTATTCCTTCACGCTCCAGGTCGTGCCTTCCTTGCTGTCCTTGATCACGATGTTCATCGCGGCAAGTTCATCACGGATGCGGTCGCTTTCGGCCCAGTTCTTATTGGCGCGAGCTTCCTTGCGGGCGGCAATCAATGCTTCGATCTTGGCGGTATCGATTTCGTCGTTGGCGCCCTTCTTCGCATATTCTTCGCGCGGCTGGTCGAGCTTCAATCCGAAGATCTTGTCGAAGTCGGCGACCAGGGCGGCCTTCTCGCCGTCGTCGATGTCGCTCTTGAGCATCGTGTTCATGATGCCGAGGGCGCGAGGCATGTTGAGGTCGTCACCGATAGCATCCTTGAATTCGTTCTGGAATGCCTTGGCAGCTTCGCTAGTGATAGCGGTTGCCTTGCCAATCAGCGGGTCCGTCTTCTTGTGCAGGCTCTTGAAAGCTTCCTTGGCACCGGTGAGGGCTTCCCAGGTGAAGTTCAGGTAGTTGCGGTAGTGGCTGCCGATTGCAAAGAAGCGGTAGTCGAGCGGGTTGAAGCCGCGGTCCATTAGGAGCGAGACTGTCAAGAATTCGCCGCTGGACTTGCTCATCTTGCCGAACTTCTGTTCGGTGGTGCCGTCCTCGAGTTTTTCTTCGCTTGCGGTGCGGAGGAATTCGCCATGCATCCAGAAACGTGCGAACGGAACGCCGTTGGCGCATTCGCTCTGTGCAATTTCGTTCGTGTGGTGTACGCGGATGTGGTCCGTACCGCCGCAGTGGATGTCGAGCGTCGGGCCGTTATACTTCATGGCCATGGCGGAGCATTCGATGTGCCAGCCGGGGAATCCTACGCCCCACGGGCTGTCCCATTCCATGGCGCGCTTCTTGTCCTTCGGGCTGAACTTCCACAAAGCAAAGTCAGTGGCGTTGTGCTTTTCGCCCATGTCGATGCGGCTTCCCTTGCGGAGGTTTTCCACGTCGAGGCGTGCAAAGTCGGCATAGCGCGGGAACTTGAGGCTGTCGAAGTAAATGCCGTCGCTTGTGCGGTAGGTGTAGCCCTTTTCTTCGAGCGTCTTCACCAAGTCAATCTGTTCCTGGATGTGCTGCGTGGCAGGCGTCCAGCGTGTCGGTTCCTGGATGTTTAAGCGGTGCCAGTCGGCCATGAAGGCGTCGGTGTAGAACTTCGCGATGTCCCAAACGGATTTGCCTTCGCGGGCAGCGCCCTTTTCCATCTTGTCGTCGCCAGAGTCAGCGTCGCTCGTGAGATGGCCCACGTCGGTGATGTTCACGATGTGGTTCACCTTGTAGCCGTAGTAGTTGAGCGTACGGACCAGAAAGTCTTCAAAAATGTAGGTGCGGAGGTTGCCAATGTGGGCGAAATGGTACACCGTCGGGCCGCAACAGTACATGCGCACGGCGGGAACGCCTTCAGGAAGTGTGAAAATTTCTTTCTTACGCGATGCAGTGTTGTAGAATTGAAGTGCCATTTTAAGCCTCCGGTTAAATGTGGTGCGGAATGCACCCAATGCAGTTTTTGCGGGAGCAAATATAGAAAAAGGCGAGAGTCGCGCCAATGGCGCATGCGCCAATTGGCATAACCGAGCCGTACTATATGCACTCCGAAGGAGTGCCAATATAGCAAAAGCGAGCAAGGCGAATGAGGCGCGAAAACTTGTTTTCGCATTTCTGAGCCACCGCCGCGGACGCCGAAGGCGTCAAAAGCGAGCAAGGCGAGTATGCCCCGAGGCGAGAGAAAGAAAATGAAAATGTTCTTTCCGAGCCGTTTTGCATGACGCGTCAGCGTCCGTAAGGCGCGAAAACTTGTTTTCGCATCTTTGAGTCGCAGTAGCTTTTTCCAAACCCTATGTTAATTTTATTTAAGGTTCGTTGTATGGTGGTCAACGGAATGTCCGTGAGAGGTGTTTCTGTGCTTTGATTTGGACTTGTACCCCTATATATTATATTAAGAGGAGTATACTATGATAAAAATAAAGTTGCCTGTGATTGCTGTTTCTGCAGTTTTGGGTTTTGTGGCGTGTGGTGATGACAATGCAATAGCACCTTCCGATTATGGTGCGGTTTCCCCGGTGGCATTATCTTCGGATAGTGGAATTCCTGCTTCTAGTGGTGTTGTTATCGGTGGTGAAATTTTAAGTTCCAGCGATGCTATTCCGGGTTTTGATGTTTCTAGCTCAAGTAACGGGTTCCCGGTAAATGCCACCTCTAGCTCTAGCGTAGTTGAGCCTCCCAATCCGATCTTTAGCTCTAGCGCCGCATTGCCTCCTAATCCGTTCTCCAGTTCCAGTGCCGTTATTCCTGGCAACAATGTCTCTAGCTCCAGTGCGGTCATCCCTGGCAATGGCGGTTCTGGAGATGACGAAAACGATAATGAAGATGCTCGTACCTTGAATGGCACGCAGATCCTTTTGAAGGTTTCTGGAACCTCGGCAACGGTGGAAAATAACAATGGTTGCGTTGAAGTGGCTGACAAGAGCGCAACGATTACTTGCCCGGGCGCTTATTACGTGACCGGCGAATCTTCCGATTTCCAGGTCGTTGTGAATACTCCAGGTGCTGATAAAGAAGGCAATACCGGCATTTACCTCTACAACGCGACCTTGAAAAGCTCCAATTCCCCGATTCTTGTGAAGAATGCCGACAAGGCGGTTCTCCATTTGGTCAAGGGAACGGTCAACGTGGTTGAAGACGGCAAGGGAAACCACGTATTTACTACGGTCAACGGCAAGCAGGATACCGCAAAGGCCGCGATTTATTCCAAGGATGACATGAACATCAAGGGCGCCGGCAAGTTGACTGTTACGGCAAACTTCAAGAACGGCATCCAGTCCAGCAACGATCTTAAAATCAAGAACGGCGATATCACCGTGGTGGCAAGCGATGACGGCATCAAGGGCAAGGGCAGCCTCGAAATTTCGGGCGGTACCTTGAACATCACCGCCAAGGCGGGTGACGGCCTTGAGAGCGACGAATGCGTGGAAGATAACAGAGGCGCCTTCAAGGATACGGTGGCCGGCAAGGGCTATGTCGAAATCTCTGGCGGCAATATCACTATCAAAGGGCATAAGAGCGGTATCAAGGCGGCCAACTACATTCTCGTAAGCGATTCCACCGAGTCTTCGACAATCAAGATCGAATCCCCGAACAAGGGTATCTCTGCCGAAAAGTACATCTATGTCAACGGCGGCACCATTGACGTGAAGTCGGATTCTTCCGCCATTCGTACCAACTGGCGCGTTTACATGAATGGCGGTGACGTGACCATCTCGACAAAGAAGAAGGGCATCCACGCGGATTCCGCCTTGTACTTGAGAGGTTCCACAGTCAACGTTGTTACGTCTCTCGAAGCGATTGAGGCTTACCAGATTTTTGCCGAGGGTGGTATCACTTCTGTGTTTGGGACTAACGACGGTTGGAATGGCGGTGGCGGCCCCAAGAACCCCAACAGCTCTATGGCCATGTTCAGCGAAAGCAGTGGCTATGTCACTATCACCGGTGGCTACCATTACATCAGCGTGAAGGGCAACATGGTTGACGGGTTAGATGCTAACGGTACTGCAAAAATGACTGGCGGTGTGGTGATTGTTGAAATTACCGGCCAAAGCTACGAAAATGGCATGGGTGGCGGTGGCTTTAACTTCGGCGGCGGCGGCGGTATGGGTGGCGGCATGGGCGGCTTCCCGGGCATGGGCGGTCAGCAAGGCGGAAACAATTGCGGCGCCTACAACTTTGCCGGTGGTCTCATCGATACTGACGACGGATTTACCATTACTGGCGGCGTTCTCCTCGCGTTTGGTAACTACACGATGGACGTTCCCGGCTGCACGGCTATGACCTACAACAGCAACAGTTACTATGGTTCCGACAAGGCTGCGTTCAAGCCGACATACCAAGGCAATTATATCCTTTACGGTGGCGAAGTGAAATCTGTGGCTCAGGTGCAAACCAGCGGCATGAAGGAAATCAAGTTCCCGAACGGGACAAGCTACATGTACAAATAAAAGTAGAACTTGAATAGTTTAATTTGATTGAAAATGGCTGCGATTCGTCGCGGCCTTTTTCTATGCCATTTTCTTTGAATGCAAACTGAAAATAAAAAATGTTTCTAGCTTTCAGTTGTATCACATCCAGGCGAGGAGACTGAATATGAACGAATTTGAAAATCTGGAAAACGTGACCATTTTCAAACACCCGCTTATTAAGCACAAAATTACGCATTTGCGCAATAAGGACACGGGGACTAATGAATTCCGCCGCTTGGTTGAAGAAATCGCGATGCTCGAAGGCTTCGAGGCGCTTGCGGACTTGCCGCTGAAAGAAAAGGAAATCGAGACCCCGATTGAGAAGTGCTCGGCTCCGGTCCTTGCAGGCCGAAAACTAGCGTTGGTCCCGATTCTTCGCGCTGGGCTTGGCATGGTTTCTGGTTTGCAGATGCTTGTGCCGTCTGCAAAAATTGGTCACATCGGGCTTTACCGCAATGAAGAAACTCACGAACCTGTAGAATACTTCTGCAAGTTGCCGAACCCGATTGATGAACGTCAAGTTGTTGTGCTTGACCCGATGCTTGCAACGGGCGGTTCTGCGGTGGATGCCATCGGCATGATTAAAAAACACGGTGCAAAGAAAATAAAATTTGTGTGCATCATAGCAGCTCCCGAAGGCTTGAAACGACTCCATGAAAGCCATCCGGATGTGCAAATTTATGTGGGACAACTTGACCGTTGCCTCAATAGTGCCGCTTACATTTGCCCTGGTCTCGGTGACGCAGGCGACCGTATATTTGGTACGAAATAAAGCATCGAATCACGCTGATAATTTTGATGTTCCATAGACAATGAAAAATTATTTGTCTAGATTTTTGCATCATTATTAAATAGAACTGTATTTATGAAAAATAAAATCATTGCTATTCTTATCTTGTGTGTTGCTGGTCTTGCATCCGCTCAAACTTCCTCGGCCGTTAAGTCTACGGCGCATGAACATCGCGGCTTTTATAGCAACATGTCATTTGCATTTGCGTACAACTGGTACGAAAACAGCCGTGTCGATCTCGGTCGCGGTGGAGAAAATGGAAAAAAAAGATTGGTAGATATCTATAAATTCGATGGATTTACCTTCCCGCTTTCGGAATTTAGATTTGGCGTCGGCATTGGAAACTTGGTCGCAGTTCATTTCGGGTTCAATATTGGATTCTTTGCGGGCTCGTTAGACTATAACTACGAAGTGTACAATAGCCAATGTCCTATTGGTACCGAATGCCCAGAAACCTTTGATGAGTCACGTTATATTGACGATAAAGCAAACGACGCGAATGGCATTAGAATGTTTTTGGGCTTTGGTACAACATTCTATCCGATTCAAAGCAAGACGTCTCCATTGAATGGCTTCTTTATTGGCGGGTCTGTTGGATACACGCTTTTTGTGACTTTATTTGATTCTAAACATGAAGATGCTACAGGGAATGGTGGTTTTGGTTACCAATTTGAAATTGGCAAGGAATGGTGGGTGAACGATCATATGTCCATTGGTTTTGGAATTGGCTTTGCTCATTCTGTATTGACTTGGGAAACGGTTGACTCGCATAGTTCCGATAATGTTTTGTCGCTTTCATTCCGCTTGACGCGCGGCTAGAATGTAGGTGCGCTGAAGGAATTATAATCTGGATAAGGATGAATTTATGAAAAAATTGATTGCAATTCTTGTTTTGTGTTTTGCGGGCTTGACTTTTGCACAGTCCTCTATTGCAACTCCTGCACCGCGTGAACATCGCGGCTTCTACAGTAATGCCTCTTTCGGTTTGAATCTTAACTTGTTCGATAACAGCATGGAAGATATCAATGAGTACGATGACCGGACTGAACGAAGCATCGATTTTTATGAATATTATGGTTTTTCTTTTTTCCATTCCGAATTCAAGTTCGGTTATGCTCTCGGAAATGTCGTTGCGTTCCACCTGGTCTTTAACATGGGCATTTATTTGGGAACGGTAGATTATCACGAAGAGAACTTTACAACCACTTGCACGAAAGATGGATTCTGCCATGAAGTTCGCGATCCGGGTAGAGATGAAATTCCCAGTTCGTCAGACGGATATAATTTTAGGACCTATATCGGATTCGGTTCGACGTTCTATCCGTTCCGCGATAAGAATTCTCCGCTCAATGGATTCTTTTTCGGAGGTTCTTTCGGATACACGCTTTTTGTGATGGCTAGCTCTGATGCGACTGGAAATGGCGGTATCGGTTTCCAATTGGAATTGGGCAAGGAATGGTGGGTTAGCGATCACTTCTCAATCGGTTTGGGCCTTGGCTTTGCTCATAACGGTCTTGTGTGGAAGACTGTTGATTCTCATAGGTCTGACAACGTATTGTCGCTTTCGTTCCGTTTAACGCGTGGGTAATTGATTATGAAAATGATTAAACAATTTATTAGTATTTTTGCTTTTGCTGCCGTTGCAATGACTCATGCAGACGTTGCTGAAAAATATGTCGCTCCAACGAAGCAAAATCACCCATCGCACGAACATCGCGGATTCTATTTCAGTACGAGTGCCGGAATCTCTTATTTGAGTTCCGAAGCGAATTCCTACAATTTTAGCTGTCCTATTGGATCTGGAGGGACCCGAGCTGATGGACGACATGAACTTTTGGAATCCTGTGGGGAAAATAATAGACAAGATAATTTTGATGCTTTTGGATTTCCTTTGTTCGATATTCGGTTTGGTGGGGCCATTGGAAACCTCGTTGCTGTGTATACCTCTTTCAATATTGGATTGTTCAATGGCGATGGAAGATTGCGAAAGCAGGATTATGACGTAAAAAGATTTATTGTCGATGACGTTTGGGATAGGGATGACAAAACTCTTGTGGGCGGCATGGATCAAAAATATGATGTCTATGGATTCTATGTCTCGCTAGGTTTGGGCTTTACCGTTTACCCGTTCCGTGATCCGGCTTCGCCTTTGAATGGCTTTTATGCAGGGATTATTGGCGGTATTGACGCTTCTCTTGCAAGACTGGATGCTTACGCAGATGACTTCTGTGGGTTGATGGGAATTTTCACGCGCTATGAAATTGGTAAGGACTGGTGGGTGAGCGATACCTGGTCGGTCGGTGTCGGGTTCTCTTTAACTAAGTCTGTCTATGAAAATGTGAATGAAGGCGATGATAGTGACCATTACGTTATAGGTCTTTTCTTCCGTCTGACTCGCGGATAAATCCCGTATCAACCCCATTGACAAGCAAGCTGGTGATAGCCTCGTCGCTACCCATCTTGCTTTTTTCTTTTATATCGCGTCCGAAAGTTTTGTGCCAATCGAAACTGTCGGGCACGAGTTTATCGAAAACGGGCCAAGGCTTGATAAAGCCTGGTGGAAGTTGCCTGTAAAGTTTCTCTGAATTGATGGATAAATCGCCGACGCGCGGGGGCATGGGCCCGCCTTCGATACGCGGCACTCCGTGCAAAAGTTCAGCTGGGTAGCCGCCGACCGCGTTGACGATTTGCCCTACGTTGTAGAGCGAAACGCTACGCGGGCCGCCACAGTTGTAAATGCCTGCAGGGAATTCGTGTTCCAAAATGTATTGTACGGTTCGGCAAAGGTCCGGGCCCGAAAGAGGGTTTCGGTATTCGTCCGTGAACAAGGTCGCCGGGCGACCGGGGCGGAACCGGTAGGTGATCCAGTCGATGGCGCCGGCGCATCCGCCGGGCGCGTAGTCCATCGGAAGTGGCACACGCAAGATGACGACGTCAGGCTTGATGGCTGTAATGGCGTCTTCGGCTTCGGCCTGGTGCTTGCCGTAATTGTGGATGGGGTCTTTCGGGTCGGTCTCGACGTAAGGGCGGTTTGGCTTTGTCTTTTCGTCACCGCTAAAGACCATGTCGGCGGAAATGCGGATGAGCGTGGCGTTGTAGCGTGCCGCGAACGTGGCTGCATCAACGCCTTGGCTGTAATTCAGGAGCCTGCTCCGGGCCGGATCGCATTCGCATGCCTTGAGCGCGCAGTTCCCGCTCGCGTCAATGACGGTGCCAAAGTGGAACCGCTCGAAAAGTTCGCCTAAGCGTTCCGTTTCTTCGGCGTCAATTCCGAAAACGTTGTCTCCAAAAACGCAAGGATGTTTGATTGGGCGAATGCCGATGACTCCGGGAATGTTTTGTGCGGCTGGAGAGGCCGCGGAATCTTGGGTTGGCGCGGAGCTTGGAATTGCTGCGGACGTGCCGTACAGCTTGTTGAAATGCCTAAAGAGTGCAAAACCGGGAACGCCGTTTAATCCGAGAATTAAAATCGGGAGACGAATCGCCCGCATCTTTTGAGGGTATTTTACTTCTGAGTCAGTTTCCACTTGAAGTAACCTGCAATTTGTAGCGGGTGGTTGAATGTGCCGTCGGCAATTTTGGCTTGGAAATCCTCGTCTGTGTACAGGAACGTCTCGATGTCTTCGGTGTCGTCGAAACTTGTTTTACCCAAGCGTTCCACGCCATCGATAAACACCACATGGAATCGCCCGCGATGCCTATCCGGATTCACCGAAAAACACCCCACATAGCGAATCGCGTCTCCTGTCATCCTGGAGCAAGACGCTGTCGCCGCGATAGGATCCATGCTTTTTTTATTATGGCACCTTTCGTCTACCCCGTAACCACATTCTTCCTGCAATTCTCTTATTGCTGCTTCTTCAGGCGTTTCGCCTTTGTCGATAATCCCAGCCGGGAATTCAAGTGCAATTTTCCCTGTCCCGTGGCGGTACTGCTCCGTCATGACCCACTTGCCTTCTTTTGTGCGGGCAAGAATCAGCACCCAGTCCGGTTGCCATAACGTATAAAAATCGTCAATGACCTTTCCGTTCGGCAGTTCGCATGTTTCTTTGGCCACTTTCAGCCACGGCGCGTCTACCAAAAATTCCGAATCCAAAAGTTTCCACGGTTTCATGCTCGCAAAAGTAGAAATTTGAAAGAACAACGAGCAGAATCGTGTCATCCTGGAG
>Ga0310696_10009028_pt1 | contig 11574 bp, 19 predicted proteins | sample AusTroGonzalo_MG_4_FD_203885 | JGI IMG/M metagenome (GOLD analysis project Ga0310696, IMG submission 203885) | Bovine rumen microbial communities from tropical cattle in Woodstock, Queensland, Australia - Gonzalo_02 (v2) (version 2) | ecosystem: Host-associated > Mammals > Digestive system >...
CATACTCTTTGACAGCTAATCTAATTTGTTCCTCTGAGACTGGTGCAGGTAATTGTTCTTCTATCCATGCTAAATGCTTTTTTTGAACAATCACATCCCTTCCAGCCTTTTCCAACCCATCAATTTCTTCTAATAGATGTTTTTTCATAGTTTTATAAACCGATTGTTGGTCTAAAGAGCCTTTATCCTTTAATTGTTTGGTCATTTCACTTTTTACTAAACGAAATAATGATAACATATCTTTATCACCAGCTTTTATAGCGGTTCCTATTAAACTATCATAATATTCAATAGGTGTCATAGGTGTATCATCCATTTTTTGATCCTTAAAAATGCTTTACTTCTTTTTTATTTTTTTAATGTTATATCACTTACCCTAATTGAGCTTCTTGGTTTTTGTATTTTTGTTTTTCCATGACCTAAATCAGTGGCTTCTTGAATGGTATCAACCCAAGCTTTCTTTTCTTCATTCCAAAATTTATAAGTATCAGTGTTCATATAATATGTTGCCATAGTTTTACTCCTTAGTTTTTATTTTATCGTTTACACTTACACAATTTTTTATTGCTAATCTTTTATATAGTCTCATTGCCATTTCTACTGTCATACTAGGTGCAACCATCATCTGAACACCTTTAAAATCAGCAAATATTATTTCATTCTTTTGTTTTGCTAAAGTTAATGTTACTTCAATTTGTTTTTCTAATGATAATTTTGAATCAGGTTTATAAATTTTCGTTACCATTTCTTTTCCTTATATTTTTTCAATTGTTATTTCTTTTGCTTTTGTGAGATATTCAAAAACTCCTATATACCAGTTAGTTTCTTTTTTGGTTTTAAATACTTGAGCAGATTCTTTTTGAGTTGTTGTCATTATAAGATTTCTAAAATAAACAATACCTTTTGAAGTATCTGCTCTAAGTATATATTTTGGCATTTTTATTTACTCCTCTTGCATTGATAAACAAACTACAAGATATAAACATAAAAAAATACTCATCCACTTCCATCCAAATACAGTAAAGAAAGCAGTAATCACTAAAAATATAATCAATACAGTATTTTTATTATTCATTATATTCTTTTATGCACTCCATCATATTATCTTCTGCTATTTTTTGATACTTTTCTTCTAATGCTGGTGATTCTTCCATTCCAATAGCAATCAAATCATTTACAGACATTTTAGATAAGGTTTTTCTCATAGCACAAGTACAAAGTTTAGTATATAATTGTCTTTCTTGCTGATTAAACAACATTCCATACAATCTATAACCACTTTTTTCCATAGCAACATTGACACATTCTTTTACACCTGTATCTAATGCATTTCTGCCAACTTCTGAATTCAAATTCAATCCATAAGCTGAACCAACTGAAATAACTGCTACGAATGCTATAATAAATTTTTTCATATTTTCCCCCTTATTTAGAACATTTTACACAAGTTTTAGTTGTAGTATATGAATTAACTTTTTCATAAACTACTTTTGGTTGATATACATCATAATGCTTTTTTACAGTTACTGTTTTTCCCGTATATACTGTAATAGGTTTTAAATCATATTGATAAGTGTTTGCTAATTGTTTTTGTCCACAGTCTGAAGCAAATACTGGTGAAACAAATGATGCTAAAATTGATAAAATAAATAACTTTTTCATATTTTTCTCCTTTTCTTTGGTTTTTTTGGTGGACTATTTTTATGTAGCCCACCATTGTTTTATTAGATACGAGGTGTTCCCCATTTATTGGATTTCTTTTCACCTGCTTGACATAAATATACAATCAAGATAATCCATCCAATAATAGGTAATAAAGACCACAAAATATTCCAATTAGAACGACCAGTATCATGTAAACGTCTAGCTGCCAATGTAAAATCTGGAATCAATGTAGCCAACCACCATATACCAACCAATGGGCCAAGAATAACATTTGCAATAACATTATAAAACAAAAAACACCACCAATATTCAGATCTAGTGGCACGTCCCCAATTTACATAGTTTGTCCAATAACCAGCCAAAGCATTAGCCAAGGTGTTTTCATACTTTGGAGTTTTTGGTGCTTGTTTTTTTGTTACTTTTTTTGTCATTTTTACTCCTTTTTGTTTGACATTGTTTATTATATAATATTTTAATTTGGGATTCAAGTTTAATCTAATCCTAAACCTTTTCGACACAAATGACATAAAATCCAGCCATTTCCTGTTTTTATATTTCTACCACCAGTTTTTTCTGTATATTCAGGTAGTTGATTTTTTTCTTCTTCAGTTAGAGTCAAAAACTCATCTTCATTTTGCCCATCTTCAAATTTAAATGCTTTTGTTGGGTTTTTATTTAGATCTTTTCGCATTTGAGTATATCCACCAGTCCAAGTAGAAGTATCTTTAGGATTAGCAGCACTTACTTTATCAAATTCCATATCTATATTGCCAAAATTATCGGATGTGTTATAATATTTGGCTTTATCACCTGGCACTTTTATAAGAACAGATACTTGATTGTATTTTCTTCCAAGAGCCAACATTTCTTCTATAAACTCTTGTGAATTAGGATTTCTTGTGGCAACTTTAAAACCAGGTTCGTGGCCAACAGTTTCATTTCCTTTATCATCTTGGTATGTAAATCCACCAATAGTTTTAGTTGTTCCATAATATCCAAGTCTATTAATATCCCGTTCTAATGATTTGTTAGCTGCCCTGTTTTCTTTTTCGCTTCTGATTGGTGCGTATGCTGTAATAAAACAAACATTTATATCATCTCCGCTTACTTGTTTTATTGTATGTTTTAAACTATCTTCTTTCATGTTTCTGCCTTATTATTTGAGTCCTAATCTTTGCCTTGTATAGCCTCTAATAACCCAACCGCTACCAGACATTGATTTTATACCACATTCGTTATTTGTTTTTTCTAATAGTATTTTATATTCTTCATCGGTAATGTTTAGTAATTCATCATTACCCACCCTGATAAGAACTGTTGGTTGATTATATTTTTTACCCAAAGCTTTTATTTCCTCTATAAAATTTTTTGAATTGTATTTATTCACCATAATTTTATAGCCATTACTGACTTTAAAGTAAACATACCCTAATTTACGAATATCATCACCCAAGGAATTGTTGGCAATTTCATTCTCTTCAGTCGTTTTGTTTTCTAAATAAGCAGTAATAAAGCATACAATTATATCATCTGTTGTCATTATCATACCTTTTATTTTGTTTTACTGTTTCCATATAATCTTTTATAATCGTCAGGCATTATATGTGTAACTTTGATTTTTCCACATTTTTTGCACTCTTGAATAATAATGATTTCTGGGAAATGAGTACTTCCATCTTCATTTAAGTGTCTCACTTCTCTAGTTTTTGAATCATATTCATGTTTACAAAATAATTCTTGAAAAAATGCCATTATAATACCTCTTTTATTTTTCTTTTGTCGCTATAGTTTCTTGCCCTTTTTCTTTGATTATGGCTCCACATTTACATTCAACGCCCCGCCAAAAGTCCATATTTCTTGCTTCAATTCTACAACCACAAAAAGGACAAGTGGCGTAGGCAGGATTATGTTCATGTTTGTGTTCTATTCCAAAAGTTTGTTCCCAATCGGTTACAATCCTTTCTTCATATTGTTTTTCATGTATTTCTTTCAATTTTGCTGCTTCTGTATGGTGTTCTTCTCTATAATGATCCAACTCAAACAATTTATTCCATACAAAAATAGGCAAAGTTATATTACAATGTTTACAAGTAGCAGTATCTGAGCATTTGTCTTCTTCACCAAATACTGGACTAGATAAAGGCATCGGAACCTCATTATGACACCACGGACAAAGATACTTATAACTGCTCATTTTATTTCCTATTGTTTCGTCTTTCATTATACCAGATTTAATTACTTTTTCAAGCACTTATTCTAAAAATTCACAAAACAATCCAAAATCCTCTAATAATCCATCAAATTCACACATATATACGCCTTTTCCCCAAACATCTACACCACCAAATAGACTTATATATTTATCTGGCACCGATTCACTCCAAACAGTACCGTCAGACCATAATGAAAACTTTACCTTATTCTCAACCACATCAAAGAAGCCACAATGACCGATCTTACTACTTAAACCAACTTCTTCCATAAAATATAAAGAATCAAGCCAAATATAACTAAGGTTTTCATCTACATATATTTTGTATTTTTTATCTTTTACATTTTTTACAAAGTTTTTACCACAGACTCTACTTACCCATTCGTCAAAAAACTGCTTTATATCATATCCTTCTAAAAAATACTTCAATCCTACATCTTTTACCAAACTAGCATTGAAGAAATTTATCAGTATGCTCTTTATTATTTCTATTTTTGTCTGTTTTACTGGTTCTTGGCTCTGTCTCTTTGTAAAACCATCCCTGTCAAATTCAATCAATACACCTTCTTTACCTGAACCTTCGAACCTTATCTGTAAAATCTCTTCAAACATCCATCCATCAATAAAACTACAAGCCATTAGACCATTTACACCAACCCCATTCCCAGCTTTACGAGATATTTCCAACCAATCCCACTCCTTCTTTATAACAGAGTAGGTTCCATATATGTCTTTCAAAATTGGTCTTTCTTTTTTCTTCATTTTATATACTCAATCCTACTAATGTTTTATATTCTTCTTTCCATGTGTCTATTGGTAATTCCGGAGTCCTAAACATGGCTATATTTTTCGGCATACTTACCCCAACATCTTCACAACATAACATTAAAAAACTTCTAACACAATCACTATTTTCTTTATCCCCTAATATAAAATCAAAACCATTACCAGATTCACCACTAAAACTAAAACTTACATCCAAATCTTTACCGTTTTTTCTATATGTTGTTTTGCTGCCCTTTACCCAATATTTAAATAAACCACCTAAACCATACTCATCATCTAAGGCTTCAAAAAATTCCCACTCATGAGGCTCAATTCCACTACAAATAAATCCATCATGCTTCATATTCTTACCCTTTTTACATCTCAATAATAACATAAAATCATAATATTGAAAATTAAAAATATCAAAAAATCCTATAGCCACCAAAAAATTTTCACATTAATTATTTATAACACGAAAAATATTTTAAAAAAACAGTTCTATAGATTACATAAACTTCTATTCTGGATTATGTACGTGATGAATACCCTTAGCGATCCGGCCTCTTATCGTAATGTCGGTCCCAATAAGAATAATAAGTAATCTCGTATGTTTAAGTACCTTTATCTCTCCACTAACAATAAATATATGATAAAAAAACAGGAGAGTAATTTATAAAGGAAAATTTAAAATGGCATTAGTAAAAAAAGTAATGACAGAAGCAGCATCTATGGTTGAAGCTTCTGCAAAAAAAGAAAGCCGTATCGCTAAAGCAGCAAAATTGTTTACAGAATCCGGCTTAGCAAAACGTTGCCCAAAAATGGCAGCTATGTTTGAATCTCAAAACAAAGCTGACAAATATCAAGCAGCTGTTTTGACAAACGTTTTGAATAACACTGCAGCTTTGTATGAATCTGCTGGTTATAAAGGTTTGTTGAAAGAAGACGTAACTTCAGCAACAGCATCTTTGATGCCAGGTGTTGCATCTTTGACACCACGTGTTGTTGATATCGTCAATATCTTCTATCCTCAAATGGTTGCTCATCACATTGCAGACATCCAAGCTTTGGATCGTCAAACAGGCGAAATCTTTGTTATCAAATCTCGCTATGGTATGTCAGCAGCAGGTGTTGCAGCAGGCGATATCATTTTCGAAAAAGCAACAGACGGTTCTTATGCTTCTGAATGGTATGTTTATACTCCAGTTGCATTGACAGAATCTGGTGCTTCTTCTATCACTTTGACAATGGCAGATCCAAATGGTGGTCAACCATTCACAGACGAATCCGCAGCTATCCCAACTGCAAATTATGCAGTACGTGCAGGTTCTATCCGTGTATTCATTGGCGGTAAAGAAATTGCTCGTGACTTCGGTACAGGCCAAGTTGCTGGTAAAGGTATTTTGAATACATCAGTTGTAGATTATGCAACAGGTGAAATCAAATTGGCATTGGATCCAGTATACTTTGCAGATGCTATCGCAGCAGGTGCACAAGTAACAGCTCAAGCAGCTCGTGATACAGAAATCAACGATGATACAATCCGTACAGTTGAATTCGATATCTTGGAACAACCAGTCCGTGCAGAAGAACACCCATTGATGAGCTCATACTCTGTAGCTTCAGCATTGGTTGCTAACGCACACATGGCATTGGATGTTGACGAATTGATCTCCAATGAATTGGCTGGCACAATCCGTTGGGAACGTGACTTGGCATTGATCAAGAAAGTTTCCACAGCAGCAGCTGCACAACCAGAATTGACATTCGACTGCGCAGCAAATGGTACAAACTTGACTTTGAAACAACGTTATGGTTCTTATGACGTTATGGTTTCAACAGCTCGTGGTTTAATCCAAAAAGCTATGGGCCGTGGTGCTGTCGACTATATGATCGTTTCAGCAACTACAGGTTTGACAGTTGTCGAACAAATCGAAGGCTTTAAAGCAGCTCCAGAAGCTAAAAAACCAGTTGGCCCATATTTGGCAGGTACATTGCGTGACGGTACAATCTCCGTTATCGCAGTTCCTTATACAGCTGGCGCTAATAACCCAATCGCAGAAGACGAAGTTATCTTCGGGTTCAAGGGTTATCAAATCGGCGATGCTGGTGTAATCGTAGCAGAATGGGTTCCATTATACTTTACACCTACTTTCCAAGCACCTAATTTGAAAAATCACAAAGGATGCTTGTCATTCTATGATTTGTTCATCAACCAACCAAAATACTTGGTTAAAGGTGCTATCACAAACTTCAATGTGGCCTAATGTCACGGAAGTATTGGAAAACCAATCAAAACTCCCATCTTCGGATGGGAGTTTTTTTATAATTATACTTTTAATTATAAAATCAATATAATGTCAAAGTTGCATTTCTACTGTTTTATATAAATATTTTTCTTGACTTTGTCATTATTTTTATTATAATATTGTCATAATAATAAAATAGTTCTAATAATATAATGACAAAGTGAACATAAAATGAAAAAAATATGTATTGTTTGTGGTAAAGAATTTGAAACTCTTGACAAGAGAAAAACAAAATGTTCAAAAGAGTGTATTAAAAAATATTTATCTCAAAAGAAAAAAGAAAACTGGCAAAATCCAGAATACAAAAAACAACAATCTGAAAAAATTAGAAAAGGACAAAATAATCCAATTTCTAAATATAAAATGTCTATCAAGAAAAAAGGAAAACCATCATGGAGCAAGGGAATATATAAAACAAAAGAACAAAAAGAAAAGCAATCAAAATCAATGATGGGGCATGTGCCATGGAATAAAGGCAAAACTGGAATATACACTCAAGAAACAAGAGAAAAAATTTCAATACAGGTTAAAAAGAGTGTACCACGTGCGATTGAAACCAAAAGAAAAAATAAATCATTCAATATATCACAAGAAGAAGAAAAAATCTCGAAATTGCTGTTTAAAAAATTTATAAAAATAAAAAGACAATATAGATCAAAAAAATACCCATTTGCTTGTGATTTTTATATACCAAAATTAGATTTATATATTGAATATCAAGGGTTTTGGAGTCATGGTGACGAGCCTTATGATTCAAATAATATCAATCACAACAATATAATAAAAACATGGGGATCTAGAGGTGGTAATTTTTATAATTTAGCCATAGAAACTTGGACAAAGCGAGATCCACTAAAGCGAGAAATAGCAAAGAAAAACAATTTGAATTGGATTGAATTTTTTACAATGGATCAATTTATGGAATGGTATAATAAACAATAAAAAGGAGTAAAACAATGCAAAAAGTAGCTGATAAATTATGTAAACAGTGTGGTAAAGCTTTTCATCCTGTAAGACGCACTAGAGAGTTTTGTTCACGTGATTGTAGTAGCAGATATAGAATGGAGCACGGTAATTATGTTGTTTCGGAAGAGACTAAGGCTAAAATGAGCAAAAGTCACACTGGTAAAAAGAAATACAAACAAATAAAACTTGATTCAGATAAAATAGAAACATTGTTTGGACTTACTAATGAATATATAATTAATAAATGCTTAAAGAGTCCATTTCCAGGAACAATAAAATGGCCTGCTGATAATCCTATTTGGAACTGTAGATCTGCAAAATCAATAAGTCCAAAAGAAGCGTGGAAAAACCCAAAATACATAGAAAAAGCTGTAAGTAATTTGTTTTATATAATCAATCACGTGCAGGAAAATGGTACAGAAGAAAACCTAGTAAAACGTGTAGAAAAAGCATGCAAAAGTAACAATATAGACCTTTTACGTGAAGTTTTAAATCGTTTTACTATAGCCAAGATTGCACCGAAAGTAACTGCATTTATGCCATCAGATTTTGAAAGAATAATTGAAGAAAGTGGTATTGATGTGTCTGTTGGAATATATTGTCCTATGGCCGGTTTTGGAGGAATTATAGAAGGAGCCAAACAATATTATAAAAAACACAATATTAAAGCAGAAATAGAAGCCTTTGATATAAATAAAAATTTTTGTGACTATTATGGTTGGATTCAAAAAGATGTATTATCAGATAAAGTAAAAACAGATAAAATAGTATTTGTATGCCCTCCGTTTGGTAAAAACACTGAAAAATGGGATGGCACACCAGAAGAAATGTATTTTGAATTTGATGAGTGGGTGAAACTAATAAAAGAACACATTAAAGCACCTAATTACATTTTCGTTGGACCAGAGATTGGAAATAAACGTACTGATGAAAATCCAAACATAAAATGTGGTTTGTTTAGTAAAAAAAGAGGAATTCAATGGTATAAAGAATACTCAAACTAAAACCTATGAATAAAGTCTCGTTTTTTTGTGTTTGCAGGTTTTTTATGTAAATCTACTGCTATTATTGGATCGTTTGGAGGCGTTAGTTCATATTCACACATATCTGGGAATAATGTTTTAAGTAGATTGTTTAGATTTGGATAGTATTTATTGTTAACTTGGTTATCAAAAACAGAAAGCCAACCACATATATCTTTTTTTATATGTGTTTCATAATCATTATCTATTTTTATATCATCTTTTAATATCTTTGGTGTTATTTTATAGATATTTTTATATACAGTTCTTTTATGTAGTACTTTATCTGTTTTCATGAATTCTTTTATTTCTGGTCTTTCTATAAACTCTAAAAATTGTTTCTTGTTTATTATTATTGGAGAATGGGATTCATAATCATAATAAGGTTCTGGTATATTCATTTTCTTTAGCAATTCTTTGGCGCTTCTAAAACCATTATACCACCCAGAACGATAATTTTTTAGTTTTTCTATTTTTTGATCTAATGTTCCTAAAGCCACATTACAAGAATCTTCTAAATCATTAATATTAGTTAGAGCAAAAAAATCATCATTCATCAAAACAAAATCATCTGAAACATCTTCACTTCTACATGCTGCTATTATGTTACTTATTGAGTTTTTCCATTTATTTGATGTTTGTGATACTTTGATATATTCTACATTAACTACCCAATCAGGTTTATATCCAACTATCCAAATTTTATCATATTGAACAAATTTAGCCACAGATCGTAAAGAGTATCTTAAGTCAGGATTTCTATCTCCTTCACGAACAATATATACTAAATCCATAATAGTCTCCTTTTTACTTCTTTCCAAACAATTCATCAGTAGAGGCACAAAAGCACAATTTATTAGTTAGTTTTGCTATTTGTTCTGCTTGCCCTCTATCGCTTTCTATAAATAATTGTATGTCTGTTAGTTTTTTATATTGCTCAGCTTTGAATTTTGCATGCAGGTTTAGTTTTCTTCTTTCTTCTGCTGTATAACCTGTGAGCATTATAAGTTTTTCGTATTGTACATTATTATCTTTTAGCCATTGTTCTGTTTCTGGTCTATATTTTTCTAATCTTGAAGTAATAATGTAAGGAATTTTGTATTGAGGGATGTATAGTGTTTTTGCGTTTAGTAGGAAGTGTTTGTATTTTTCTCCATCATCATTTTCTTCTGGTCTTGGATCTAAACATAATACTCCATCAATATCATAAGCAGCATCTGTAATAAAAACATGATTCAAATAATTCCATTCAAAAACTCTTGGTGATAATACTCTTTCTAATACTATATCTACGAATTTCTTATAGTTGTCATCTTTATAGTAAATAGCCATGTAAGTGATATTGTATTTTTTATCTAATTTGTTTTGTATTATCAGCTTTTGTGTTTCTGTTGTTGCCCTGCCTGAAAGTATTGAATCATCTACCACTAATACATTCTTTATATCTCCTGAAAATTTTACTCTGTAGGTTGTATTATTCTTGAAAGCCTCAGATGTAAACTCATATAAACTGCATACTTGCTTAGATAACATTAATCCAATCATATAAGCAGGAATCATACCACTTCTAGGAATACCAACTACTAAATCTATATTGCTTGGTATTTTGTGTATGTTTTTCTTTATATCAGAAGCTAAGTCTTGATATGTTTTGTAATTTAGTGAAGATGGTGTTATATTATAGTTATTGTGCATTTTAAAAGAACTTCTTTGGTTTATTACGTCTACAAGAAACTGCCATTGGTCTCTTTGAGTCGTATTTTATTGTTATTTTTGCTATTTCCTCAAACGCTCTTTTTCTCTCTATTTGTCTTCTTTTTTTAAACTCACTATTCCTACATAAACTTTTTGGATTTGCAACATCAGTATATAACATTTTCTTTATTCCACTTATATTACTACAATGAGATAAATACTGAATTAAAAATAAAGAATCCTCAGCATAATGTAGTGTTATATCAAATTGTATGTTGTGTTCTTTTATTATAGATGTTTTGAATAGTTTTTTTGTTACCACTAGATATTTTGTAATTTTATATCTATCTATTATTGGTGTTTTAGAGTATGTTATTGTAGGAACCCATTGTGAACATAGCTCTCCTTCTGGTGTTTTAGTATAATGGCCACAAAAAACTAAGTCTGTATTGTTTTCTTTTTGATTTTTTAGTAGGTCTTCACAACATGTTTTTTCTATATAATCATCACTGTCTAAAAATATGATAAAATCTCCTGTTGCCTGACTAATAGCTAAATTTCTTGCGTAGCCCACTCCATGATTTTCTATATCTGTTATTTTTATTCTTTCATCGTCAAATTTATTCAGTATCTCCAAAGACTTATCTGTAGAACCATCATTGACACATAAAATCTCAATATCTTTATGTGTTTGGTTGATAGCTGAATTAATGCATTTTTCTAGATATAACTCAGTATTGTAAATAGGAATAATGATAGATACTTTAGCCATTTTATAATCCTAATATTTTAGAAAATTTCTCTTTTGTGATTTGTTGTGTTTATTTGGTTGTTGAGGTGCTCCATAAAAAAGCTTATAAAGACTATCTGATAATACTTCTCTTGCTTTTTTCTCTTTTTCAAGTTTTTGCGCCTTTGAGCATAATGATAATTCCCAGTT
>Ga0310696_10009029_pt1 | contig 11574 bp, 5 predicted proteins | sample AusTroGonzalo_MG_4_FD_203885 | JGI IMG/M metagenome (GOLD analysis project Ga0310696, IMG submission 203885) | Bovine rumen microbial communities from tropical cattle in Woodstock, Queensland, Australia - Gonzalo_02 (v2) (version 2) | ecosystem: Host-associated > Mammals > Digestive system >...
TCCGATGATGGCGCAGGCATCGGCTATGGCAAAGGCGCCACCTATGATGAAGGCATGGTGAACATCACCGGCGGCACGATAAAAGCCACTAGCACGTACGGATCGGGCATCGGCGGCGGCAAGGAAAGCACTGTCCCCGATATCTACATCAGCGGCGGCTCAGTCTGGGTTTCTTCTGAAAATGGTTCTCCTATCAACCAGGCTCTGACAGAGCCGGGCGGAGAAGCGATCTATCAGGCGACTCTGCAGAACGCGATGGTCGCGCCCGAGACCTCAGGCTACCATATCATGGGCGTTTCGGAAGAAGTGACTTTCACCACGAAGAAAGACGGATCTGCTTACGATTACACCTACACCGGCACGGGCTATTCCGACAGCAACGATCTCTATTTCTATCTGCCGGACGGTAGTTATGTGATCGAAGGCTCGAACGGCCGATCCACGGCCGGAACGATCAGCGGCGGAGCCGCGACCTTCGTCGTCGTTCCCGAACCCGCCCTCCTTGGCCTCTTAGCACTCGTCGCTCTCTGCTTCCGCAGAAAGTAAGCCTCCGCGGACAAGCGGTCTTGAAAAGCTCCCGGCAAAAACCGGGAGCTTTTTTTGGTGGCATTTAAATTGACATTTTTGTAAAATAGCTATACTTGAACCAATGCCCCTTGAAAGTAGGGGTTCAGATTTTTAACCAACAACTGAGATAAGAACATGAAGAATCTCTTGACCATTGCGGTCGCTCTGTGCGTTGCGGCGTTCGCCGCGCAGGCCCACGACATTTCCACAGGCGATCTTTCCATCACCTCCGGCGGCAGCTACACCGTCACCGGCTCTACGACGGAATATTCCGTTACGGTTGACACCGCGGAGCCAGTGACTTTGACGCTGGACGGCGTCAACATCAACCTTTCCACCGCTTCCCCAGTCGACATCAAGAGCGGCAGCTTCGTTACGATCTTGCTGGTTGGCGACAACACGCTGAAGCAGACCGGACCGCATATCGGCGCTCCCATCAACGTTCCCAGCGGCGCCTCCGTTACCATCCAGGGCAGCGGCTCTCTTGCCGCCGCCTCCAGTGACAACTGGGCGGCAGCTATCGGCGGCGGCGACGGACAGGCCTCCGGCAGCATCACCATCTATGGCGGCAATATCACCGCCAACGGCGGTATGTACTCCTCCGGCATCGGCGGCGGCGCGGGCCAGCCCGGCACCGTCACCATCGCGGGCGGCACGGTCAAGGCTTACGGCGGCACCTTCGGCTCCGGCATCGGCGGCGGCACCGGCTGGAACGGATACCCCAACGTCACCATTACGGGCGGCGACGTTTACGCTGAGAGCGGCAACGGCTCCGGCATCGGCAACGGCGACGAAGGCGGCCACTACAACATCGGCACCGTCACGATCTCCGGCGGCACCGTCAGGGCGCACAGCAACAGCGGCGCCGGCATCGGCGCCGGCAACGCCAGCGGCGAATCCGGCCGCGGCCCCAACATCTACATTAGCGGCGGCTCCATCAAAGCCACTTCCACCTCCGGTTCTCCCGTCGGCCAGGGCGCCGGCCATGGCGAATGCCCTGATCCTCTGACGGAAGCAGGCGGCGAAGTCGTTTACAAGGCCACCGTAGTCGGCGCTATTGCCGATCCTACCCAAACCTACACTTGCATTACCACGAGGAACGAGGTTCTCTACAATTACAACTACAGCGGAAGCGGCCACGACAGCGACGCTAACCTCTACTTCTATCTCCCCGACGGCGATTATGTCGTCGACAACGGAGTTGCCATTTTCGCCGGTACTGTGGACGGCGCCGAGACCTTCCTGACCAAGCAGCTCGTCGGCACGGCCTACCTTGACGTTTCCCAAGGCGACATCTTATTCAACGCCGACGGCGTCAGCGGTTTTGACGAAAACGGATTCCCCGTTGAAGGCGAATACGCCGATTACGTGATCAACGGAACCTCCGACCAATACACCGTTATCGTTGAATCCGGCAGCCACAGGATCACGCTTAACGACTGCTCCATCTCTTCCACCGCCGTCTCGCCTTTCGACATCTGCGACGGCAGCTCCGTCGATCTCGTCCTTCTCGGCAGCAACTCCCTGACCTTGACCGGCGAAAGGATTGGCGCTCCCCTGCATACGGTCTACACCGCTTATCTCACCATTGAAGGCAGCGGCTCCCTTACCGCCACCTCCAATGACAATTGGGGCGCCGGCATCGGCGGCGGTGACGGACAGGCCTCCGGCAACATTACGATAAACAACGGATCCATAACGGCCCGCGGCGGCGTATATGCTGCCGGTATTGGCGGCGGCGCCGGACAGTTCGGCAAAGTCACCATCAACGGCGGCTCCGTCAAAGCTTACGGCGGCCACTTCGCCTCCGGCATCGGCGGCGGCACCGGTTGGGGCGGATACCCCAACGTCACCATAACGGGCGGCGACGTTTACGCTGAGGGCGGCAACGGCGCCGGCATTGGCAACGGCGACGAAGGCGGCCGCAACTACATCGGCAGCGTTACCATCTCCGGCGGCACCATTGAGGCCCGCAGCAACAGCGGCGCCGGCATCGGCGCCGGCAACGCCGGCGGCGAATCCGGCCGTGGTCCCAACATCTATATCAGCGGCGGCTCCATCAAAGCCTCCTCCAATTCCGGCTCTCCCATCGGCCAGGGCGCCGGCCAGGGCGAATGCCCCGCTCCCAAGACCGAAGAAAGCGGCGAAGTTATCTACAAGGCCACTCTGCCCGACGCGATGGTTCCGCTCGATGCTGGCAATTTCCTGGCCTTCGGTGATTCGGAAGATGTGAGCTTCACGACCAAGAGAGACGGAGAGGCCTACAGCTACGCTTATAGCGGCAAAGGATTCGAAGCCTCCGACGACCTCTACTTCTATCTGCCCAACGGCACTTATGTCGTGACGGGCTCGAACGGCAAAAAGCTCGGCGGCACCATTGACGACGGTGACGCGACCTTCACGGTCGTCCCCGAACCCGCCTTCTTCGGCCTGGCCCTGATTGCGCTGGCTGCCTTCCTCCGCAGGAAGTAGACTGATACCTTAGCACGAAAAAAAAGCACATATCCCCCGCTCACGGACTACGCATGCGTGGCCTTGATTTGCATCCTCCGTGAGTTCGCTTGGGGATATGTGCTTTTTTTCGTGCTCCGGCAAGCACCGCCATTTGATAAAATAGTGAGCGTGAATCAATCAACCCACGGAGGGGGATAATAGATGAAAAAAGCACTAGTTTTGATCGCCATGCTTGCGGCCATGGGCGCCATGGCTGAGACCGCGGTATTGAGCACCGCTTACGGCGTTACGACTTTCACTGCCGACGGCGTCACCGGCTACAACACTTCCGGCGGCGCGGTGACCGGCGCTTTCGACGAGTATTCGTTCCAGGGTTCCGGCGAATCACCTTACGGCATCACCGTTTCCGGCGGCACGCACAAGATCGCTTTGACGGACGTGCAGATCGTTTCCAGCAACAGCTTCACTTTCGAGATCAATAGCGGCGCTGTGACGCTGGAACTCAACGGCAGCAACGCCTTCGTTTCCGGCGCCAGCTGCGGCGTTCTGGTTGACAAGGCGGCCGCGCTTACCATCACCGGCAAAGGATCGCTGACGGCTATCGCCACCGCGGAATTGGAAGACGGAAAATCCAACGGCTGCGCTGGCCTGGGCGGCTATGCCGGGGAAAATTCCGGCGTCATCGTGATCAACGACGGCGTGGTTTACGCCCGCGGCGCGGTCTATGCTTCCGGCTTGGGCGGCGGCGCGCATGGCGTAGGTAACGTGATCATCAACGGCGGCGAAGTTTTCGCCTACGGCGGCAATTTCGCGGCCGGCATCGGCGGCGGCACGGGCTGGGAAGGCTCGGCCGGCAGTATCACTATCAACGGCGGCTACGTCTATGCGGAAGGCACTAACGGCGCCGGCATCGGCTGCGGCGACGAAGGCGGCCACAACGATTATCCCGCCGGCTCGGTCACCATCACGGGCGGCACCATAGAGGCCTTCAGTATTGGCGGCGCTGGTATCGGGGCCGGCAACGGGCCTGGCGACAGTGGCAGAGGACCGAAGGTCACCATCTCCGGCGGCTCCATCTACGCTTATTCCAGCCAGGGCGAAGAGATCGGCCAGGGACAGAATCATTCCGAATGCCCCGAGCTCGTCAACACCAAGGACGAGAAGGTCTACAAGGTGACCATCTTCGGCGCCAAGCCGGAAGAAGGCGGCGTCTTCAGCTGCACGGTCGAAAGGGAAGGCGACGAAGGCTTCTCCTACGCTTACGAAGGCGAAGGACATTCCATGACTCCGGATCTTTACTTCCGTCTCCCCAACGGCGAGTACACCGTGACTTGCGGAGAAAACGAATACGTTGGCACCGTTGACGGCGCCGACACTTCCTTCTTCAAGAAAGCCAGCGGTTCCGTAACGCTCTCCGTGGAGTACGGCGACGTTTTGTTCACTTCCTACGGCGTGGAAGGCTATACTGATTCCGGTTCTTATGTCAAAGGCCTCTACGAGGATTACGAAGTAATAGGCACCAGCGTCGATCAGTACGTCATCAACGTCAGCAGCGGCGTTCACAAGATCAAACTGAACCACGCCCTGGTCTCCACCACCAACGCCTGCGCCTTCAACATCGAAGCCGCTATCGTCGAACTGGAACTCACTGGCAGCAACGCTTTCGTTTCCGGCGGAGGCTGCGGCATCCACGTCGCCAAGAACGCTTCCCTTACGATCAGGGACGGAGGAGAAGAGGGCTCCGTGACGGCTATCGCCACCACGGGAGAAGATGCCAGTAGCTACGCCTGCGCCGGCATCGGCGGCGCGGAAAACGAAGCCAACGGCCCCATCGTTATCGAGAGCGGTTCCGTCATGGCTCAGGGCGCGCCCTATGCGGCTGGCATCGGCGGCGGCTCCCAGTCTCCCGCTGACGTGACCATCAAGGGCGGCGAAGTGTACGCCGTAGCCGGCGCCTACGGCGCGGGCATCGGCGGCGGCACCGGCTGGGGCGGCTACGCCGGCACCATCACCATCGAGGGCGACTATGTGGCGGCCATGGCTTTCAACGGCGCGGCTATCGGCTGCGGCGACGAAGGCGGACACAACACTTATCCCGCCGGCACGGTCACCATCACCGGCGGCACCATCACGGCGGAAAGCGAAGGCGGCGCGGGCATCGGCGCCGGCTGCGGCCCGGAAGACAGCGGCCGCGGACCCAACATCTATCTCAGCAACTGCTCCGTTTACGCCCTCTCCGTCACCGGCATGCCTATCGGCCCGGGCACGGCTATGGGCGAATGCCCCGCTCCCCTTGACAAGGAAGGCGGCAAGGAAGTTTACGGCGCGATCCTGCCCGAGATCCTGCCCGACCAGGAGACCTACCGCACCATCTACGGCGTGAAGCTAAACGACACTTCCTTCGAATACACCTACTACGGCCGCGGGCACTTCATCGAAGAGGACCTCTTCTTCCCCTACGGCTCTCTGCAGTTCTTCCTGCCCAACGGCAGCTACGTGGTCCAGGGCGAAGACACCCTGCCCTACGGCGGCACGGTGAAGGACGCGGACACGACCTTCGAAGTCGTGCCGGAACCGGCCCTCGCCGCGTTGCTCGCGCTCTTGGCGCTCTGCTTCCGCAGAAAGTAATCGCTCACTAGCATTTATCGCTACGCAAAAGGCATGTGCCCTTGGCAAACAGGCTTCGCTAAGTTTGCTTACGGGTACATGCCTTCTTGCTTCGCTTCCAACAAGCGCGGGAGCAAAGTCCGTGAGCGAGGGCTCGCCGGAGACAGAAAGCTCCGCAGCCGTTTGCTGAAAAAATAAAATCCGCTTGATTTTAAAAACTCTTTTTGGTCTAATATCCTCGATTTGTACACTTAAAATCATTAACAAAGGGGGAACCTTTATGAAAAATTTATTTTTCTTTGTTTTAGTGGCGCTGACGTCTCTGACGGTCTCGGCTGTGGATTTCAAGCAGGAGTTCGATGTTGCGAAATGTGGGCCCTGGACTGAATTGCGCGCACCAGGTCCAATTCGCATTTACGGCAGCAACGAAGGACAAGTTTCTTTTGTGATAATTAACGAAGAAAATGACACTCCCTTGGAAGTTTATTTGGACGGTGTCACAATAAAAGAGGATATTGATAGCCCTATTTTTTCGGTGGCTGAAAATAGCGGAGAAGTGGTCTTTAGATCATATTCCAGTGATTCCAGCATCAGCAACGATCGTGCGGATACTAGTGTTAATACCCCGATTATTGCAATCAATACGACAAGTACCGTTACATTCAAAGGCGACGGCGAATCCAAACTGACGTTGACCAGAAGCAACGGTAGTGGGCAGGTTATTTCCAACGGTGAAACTTTCAACAACATGAATCTTGTGTTTACCACGGGAGCGAACATAGAGGCCTACGGCGGAAGTTATACCGGTGCTATCAGCACGCGTCCTTATGGAGCTGAGGATCATCCTGAACACGATATCATAAGCACTATTACGATCGAAGACGGGCGGGTGTTGGCTTTCAGCGGCTATAAAAGCGGCGACGCGGCCATAGGTTGCGGACAGAGATTTGAGATCGGAGTGGTTGGCCAGGAAGCCCATGTGGTGATCAACGGTGGAACCGTTATTGCGAAAGGCGGGGCCTTGCCTATAGAAGATAGTCATGGTGACGCCTATGCCTGCCACGCTGCGGCTATAGGAGGAGGCGTTAACGGTGACGGAAGCGTAGTTATCAACGGCGGCACAGTGAATGCGAGCATAGTCAATCCTAAAGGAGGTGAACCTTCTGACATAGACGCGCCGGCAATAGGGTATTGTCAGAGAGGCAATGGTTCTGTCACTATCAACGGCGGTACGGTCACAGTTCTTAACGAGGGCTCTGGCGCCGGTATAGGGAAAGACGGATTTTATGATGCATATCCCGGTCAAACGGAAATTTACATCAATGGCGGCATCGTAAACGTCTCGGCTGAAGGAGGGGAAGCTATCGGCGGCAGTAAACAAAGTGTTGATCATGTGGTTGAAAAGTTGGAAATTAACGGCGGTACGGTAAACATTGGCAAAAAATCACAGGGCATCGGCCAAATTAACAAAATCTCGATCACAGGCGGCACCATCACGGCACCGTATATTAGATCGATAGGGGGAAGCACGTCAGTTACCAGCGGCTCAATTTTTATAACAGATGATAACGACCCTGTTTTTACTTACAAAGACAAAGAAAGATCATTTGCATGCACGCTGCCCGACGCTATGGCCCCGACCACAAGCTCTATTTTTGGCGTCGGTGAGGGAGAAGATGTGACGTTCAACACTACCAAAGCATCTGAATCTGAATTTACCTATTCCTATACCGGCACAGGGCACGAAGACACGTATAATCTGTACTTCTATTTGCCGGACGGTAGTTACACGGTTAGCGGCAGCAACGGAAAGACCTTTAACGGAACCGTCAATGATGGCCCTGCTGAATTTACTCTTGCTCCGGAGCCCGGCATTGCCGCTCTCGCGCTCATAGCGCTGGCTGCGCTCCTCCGCAGGAAGTAATCACTCCTCAGCCCCGCAAAAAAACACATCCCCTTCCCCGGGGATGTGTTTTTTTGCGCTTCGGCAAGCTCTGTCCTTCGCCCTGAAACATGCGGGGAGCGAAGCAAGAAGGCATGTACCCGTAAGCAAACTCAGCGAAGCTTGTTTGCCAAGGGCATATGATTTATCGGCGCGAAAGAAGCGTACGCACTGTAAAAAAAGGCTCTCCTTCCCTGGAGAGCCTTTTTTGTTGCCATGCTATTTGCAAGTTCAACTTGCAAATATCATGGATGTTTCGTGCGCTTGGGCTCGTCGGCGAGCCAGCGCGAAAGGATCTCGGCTTTTTTCGCCTCAGAGAGCGTGCAGCTTGGCAGCTCTTTGCGCAAACGGGGCAGGAAGGCCCCCAGCGAGGCCGCAAAGGCCGCTGAGATGTTCAGGCTCTCTACGAACCCGTACATCGGCAAAAAGGCCTTTAGATCGCATTCAACTAAGCTTTCCTCCCCTACGCCCCTATGCTCGTTGCCGAAAATGATGGCCAAGGGTTTGTCGAGGGGCAGTTCGGGAAGCGGGAAGGCTTTTTCCCCGTCCTTGGGGAGGGCGGTGGCGACGATGAGTCTGCCTTCCGAGCGGAGGCAGTCGAAGCACTCCTTGTGCGAGTGCCAGAATTTGAGGTCCAGCCAGCGCTCGCAGCCCTTGGAGATCTTGCGCTCCAGGTCGAATTTTTCGCTGGTGGTGATGATGTGTATTTCCTGGAGGCCGAAGGCTTCGCAGCTTCTAAGCACAGCTGCGAAGTTGTAAGGGTCGTAAACGTTGTCGAGGACGGGAACGCAGTAGTTCGTCCGGTCATCGAGGACCGCCTTGATCTTTTCCAATCTTTCGGGCGTCATCTTTACCTCTTTCTTGTGAAGAAGAAGGAGCGGCGGTAGGTACGGCCGTCTCTGGCTTTCACTTTGAGGTAGCAGGTCACCCGGATGTCGTCCTTGGGGGCTTTGAACACAAGCGTTCTGCCCTCCTGGCGGAACTGGGGGTATTCTTTGTTGCAGCGGACCGTCAGTTCGCCGCCCTGCTTCCAGGCGTTCAGCAGTTCGTCGCTGAGCGTCAGGCGGCATTCCTTTCCGGGAGCGACGTTGCTGGCGCCGTCGCCGGGGGAGTCGAGGCGCGCGTCCGCGATAGGCTCGTTCAGCCAGGAGACGAAAGTGCTGAGCGCGGTGCTCTGGTTGACCTGGTAGCGGCTTAGGGTGAAGGGATCGGAGTCGGCGTCGTTCTTGCCGGCGTTGACCGTCATGGCGCTCCTGTAGCCGGCGTCTTCCAACATGTCGATCACTTCCTGGCTGTAGTAGCCGTAGGGGAAGCAGAAGTCGAGCGCGTCGATCCCGGCTTTTTCGGAGATCTTGTCGGCGGAAGCGTAGATCTCCTCTTTCAGGCGCTTCTTGTAATCTCTTTTGCTCTCGTATTGTTCGGCGGGGGCGAGCTTGGGGTGCGTCATGGAGTGGCAGCCGACCGTGTGCCCGGCTTTGGCAAGCTTTTTGATCATATCCCAGTTCATGGCGGCGGAACCGCCCACGAAATCAGGGTAAACGTAGAAGACGCCCTTGAAGCCGTACTTGTTGAGCAAGGGCAGGGCGTTTTCAAATTGCGACTTCCAGCCGTCGTCGAAGGTCAGCATGACTATTTTTTCCGGAAGCGCCAGTTTCCCGTCGCAATAGGAAAGCCATTCCTCCGGGGAGACGGAAACGTAGCCGTTGCGCTTTAGGTATGCGAGTTCCTCTTCCAGCTTCCCTTTGGAGATGATCATGTCGCCGGACTTATCGTTCCTGACCTGGTGGTACATGATGATGGGGAGCGTTAGCCCGCTTTTGAAGGTGCGCTGGGGAGCGGGAGCGGTAACGGCGGCGCTGGGTTCGTTCTCCTCCATTTCCTCAAGGTTGGCGGGCGTAACTTTGCGCTGCTCGGCTTCAGCTTTCCTTGCGCTCTCTTTTGCTCTGGCTTCGCCGTCAATATAAGCGTCGATGGCGACCTGAGGCAGAGTAACTCCGGGCGGCGGCGTTTCTGTTGAAGCGCAGCCGAAAAGCAAAAAGGCCGCCAGGAAGGCGGCCGCAAAAATTAAAACCGGCCGCTTCATTCCTTCCTCATCACGAACCCGTTTTTGATCTCGATCAATTTGAAGCCGCTGAGGTTTTCCTCGCTGCCGTCGGCCATGATCACATCGAAGGGACAAAGGATCGCTTCTATAAGGCCGGTAAGAGTCGCGTTGCCGCCCTGGAATTCGACGCTCGATTCAGCCTCCAGCGGAACTTCGCCGCTGGCGGTGAAATTGCCGGACTCCATTAAGAAGTCGTCGCATTTTATGCAGCCCACCATTTCGCCTTCCCTGCCCTTCAGCGTCACGCTTTCCGCCACGACGCCGAATCCGCCTCTTATGGTCTCGGCGGTGATGTCGCTGCTGTTGGCCAGGAACTCTTGGCACATGATAGCTTTCGCCAGGCTGGTGGCCTTCACTTTCGTCTTGTAGAGCGAAAGGGTATTGTCGCACAGGAAGGCGTTGGTCTCTTTGGAGAAGATCTCGAAGACGCAGCTCTCGAGATAGACGTTCGTCAGGAAGGAGGCGCTGCCCGTGACGTCGAATTCGGCGTTTTTAGCTTTCGTCAGCCCCTGGACGGAAAGGGCGTCTCCGAAGTCGTCGGGGGCGACGATCGCTTTCCCGCCCGTGATGTTGGCGGTGCCGTAAACGTCGAGGCAGGAGCCGAGGTCCAGTTTTGAATCGGAGGACAGCAGGTTCCCGAAAACGCGCAGGGAGTAGTCGCCGGCGCTCCCGACCGTCACCTGAGAATTGAAGAGCCTGGCGTCGTTGCTGATCTCCAGCATGCCGTCCGTCGTGACGGCGGAATCTACGATCTGAAGGTCACCGTCCGTCATCACCGCCAGATCGTCTTTGGCGGTCACATTGAGCGTGGAGTTGGTAAGGGTGATGTTGCCGCTGGCGACGTACAGGACGGCGGAATGCCCTTCTTCCGGATAAACGTTTATAAGGGAGTCTTTGCAGTAGAGGTTGCCGGAAAATATGGAGAAGTCTGTGTCGCCGTCTTTGCTGGTCACGTTCAACGTTATGTTGGAGAAGGCGAGTTCGCCGTAGGAGTGGTCGAAGGAGCCTACGGTCAGCTCCGCGTTCTCGTTGCCGAAGAAGCGGATGTTGCCATAGCCGGAGTCGAACAGATCTCGCACTCTGTTTTTGGAATTTGGCTCCAGATAGACTTTCAGATATCCGTCGCAGTAGATGTTCGTGCCCTGGAAATTGTCGAGGTACAATGATCCGTGCTTATATTTCCAGCCCGGGCCTTCCTTGTTAAGCAGGGCGCTTTTTCCGTCTATCAGAAGCTCAAAGGGCGCGGAGATGTAATATTCGTTGTCCACGATGACTTCCGGCATGTCGTCGGCGTTGAAGCTTTCCGTCTCGTTTAAGAGCATGGCGCAGTCCCTGTGTCCGAGGGCGGTCTCCGGCCCGCGGAAGACCACTCTGCCGTAGCCGAGGAAGTTGCAGAAGCCGTATTTGCCGCACAGGGAGTGCTCGGAACACTCGAAGATGTTGGTGGAGCCGTAGGGGCACATGATGTCCAGCCCGCCCTTGAACTCGATCTTCTGGCCGCGGTAATTGTAGAGGACCAAAACGTCGTTGGTGAAGAGGTAGCCCTTGCCGCTGTCGCCGTCTTTGATCTCCTTGCCGTCCAGTTTCAGCCATTTCACGCCCAATTCCCTGTTGCTTCCCGGCACCACCCATTTTCCCACGGGGTCTGTGATCTTGTAGTTCAAAGCCCAGGACTTGGCGTTGAAAGTCGCTTTTATCTTGCAGCCGTTGGTCAGCGTTTCCCCGCCTTTATAGACGATTCCGTTGGCGGTCGCAAGATCGACCGTGTCGCCGATGAACCATCTGTTGGTCTGGTTGGAGTAAAGGCCAAAGTTTATCTCGTCGTCAACGATGTCGAATCCCTCGGAAAAAGGCTCGGCCAGCGTTGATTTGTACATCAGTTTGGAATTTATGGCGCTGA
>Ga0310696_10009030_pt1 | contig 11574 bp, 13 predicted proteins | sample AusTroGonzalo_MG_4_FD_203885 | JGI IMG/M metagenome (GOLD analysis project Ga0310696, IMG submission 203885) | Bovine rumen microbial communities from tropical cattle in Woodstock, Queensland, Australia - Gonzalo_02 (v2) (version 2) | ecosystem: Host-associated > Mammals > Digestive system >...
ATACTAGTTGAATCGTTCATCTTTACTGCAATCGCCCCAGTAGTAGAAACGCCGTCAGCCAAAGTCAACTCTAATGTAGCCGCAGAACTGTTTCCATCATACGGTAGTTTATATCTTATAGCCTGCCCGGCAACAAGCGTATAAAACGGAGCATTACCAGTCCATGCATTGGTCGCAGCAGCTTGTGTACCAACAATATATGGATTGCTGGCAATAAGTGTCTGTATAGCAGAAACACCACCCACATTCAAGTCGTTGGCATAAAGAACCCCAGTAGCAGGATTAGCTTGAATGTTCTGTGAATAATAGGTCTGATAGGCATTGCCGCTTACCAAATTGTTATACATCCTGCCAGCTATGGCAAGCGGAAATTTATTGTTGTTAGTAGTTTCACTCTGCTTGACAAGTGGAGCACTGAACTTGGCAGTGATGAGATCGTATACTTCAAGCGTGTCAGGATTGGTCTTCTCCGTCTTGGTAAGACTTTTTATCTGCACAGTGTTGTCATCCGATGTTACTTCCAGATACGTGTTCTTGGTATCCATCGGAGAGTACGCCTGCATATCGGAGGCTACCCACAAGCCTTTGCCAGTGATGCGGGCATCCTTTATATTGACCTCCGAATTATCCGGCAACTTTATTTTGCTGACATCAGCCATAGTCTATAACCTAAGAAGCACTAACTGAAAGATCATCATACTTGGCGACCTTAACCTTATCATTCGTCCCGACTGTAATGCTCTGGGCAGCAGCAGTGCCAGTGCCTACGCCAGTCACCGCAGATGCAGTCACGGCAGTGCCCAAACCAGTCATAACACTTGCTCCGCTACCATCAGCAGCAAGAGAACCAGTTGCAGCAGTAATTGCAGTACCAAGTGTCGGTGCGGTAGAATTGGCACCACTTATTATCAGTGTTTCCGCATCGGCACCGGAACCCATAGCAAACGACCACGTAGATGCGCTCCCTACGGCAGTTACATTCGGTACGGATGTAGTTGACAACTTACTTGTTGCCCCCGGATATGACTTAACAAAAGTGTCCGTAGTTCCCCCGGCGAACGTCACTGAAGATGAGCCGGCAGTAAATGTGGTGCTCTCGCCAAGGACATTGTCACCACTACCCTTAGACAACGTGACGGTATCAAGGAAAGCAAGGTCCCCGAGGGAGGAAAGAAGAATCTGCGTGTCCCCAAGTTTCTCCCAGGACTTGACTGCACTGCCACCGCTTCCCTCAGTTACCACCACATACTCATCGTATATATCCAGTGTTCCGACCTGGGTTGAACTCCTCACAAGGTAGAATGCCCCCACCTGTGCGGCAGAAGCGGCCAACGTCCCAGTGTAATCAACATCATTGTATGTTACCGTAACTCCGGCGGGGATATCGGCAATCACCGGAGTGGCGTCACCTTTCCATGCGACAATGAAGGTTATACCCCCGGATATCGCTTGACGTGCTACGGTGTCCTTAATGTCATAAACGTTACCAGAAGGCAACTGTACTTTACTAATGTCCGGCATATCGTATTATTCTTAATTCCTATGAAATATCAATGTCTCGTTCTGTACTTCTTGGTAATCTGTAACATTGAGTTTGTTGCTCCAAAACTCCTTTTCCTGCGCGGTTGTGTGGATGTCCGTATTGATGATGTGTGTATATAACTTAGCCGCCTCGGCATCATCCAAGAACGCAAGGTCCTGCACATAAGCATTCCCGCTCCCCACCTTCACTCCGGCGACCGGCTTGGTCACACCACCAACGTTCACCGTCTTGTAATCAGAGTAAATTATTACACTCCCCGCCGGTGGAATGTAGCCGATTTGACTGTTCCAGTATGCCGTAGAACCATAGCGAAGTCTCTCCGCATCCTGCACATGCAGATTCAACATCTCGGTCAGGACAAGGTTCACCTTGGTGGCCGTAACAGCCATCCTCGGATTCTCATATACAGTTGCGTCTATGAGTTGTTTTACTTCCTCGGCATTCACTAGTCGAAACTCAAGTTGAATGAAAAATCAAAAGAACGGATGGAAATGAAGGGACAGTACAATGATGTATATACGTCAATCCCGGAGTCGCTGCTTTGTGTCGCCTCAATCGTCAATGCTTCCAGTACAACATCCAGGTCTACCGTATCAAGTCGTGACAGTTCCGTCACCTCGGAACCATACTCAGCAGTCATGCCAATCCCGACCGGGTCAGTTGTGCAAGAGACCACGGAAAAGGTCGGAACAAGTTCGGCAGTTATGGTAAGGCAACCGTTAGTCATATATCTTTATCCCAGTGTTATAGATAGCAATCTCCCTCCTGTATCCAGGAGCCTCATCCGTCTCAGCCTCACCCGACATATCATCGTCATAGACATCTATGGTGACTCTCATCTGCAAGGTGCCAGAGCCGGTGTCTCCCGTGTCTACTACGGCGGTGAAAGTGCCATCCGAGGCTATGTTCGTTGGTGCACTTCCGGTAATACTTACAGTCCTGTCCTTTACGGTATAGAATTCCAGTGTGAAAGGGGAAGGATGCAACGCATCTAAATCCTTCCAGTTGGCTCCACCTACATCAACTCCAACCTTTACCTTTATCTCTGTGCCAACAATCGGCGTTTTCGTTGTCCCCATATTACGTCAATAAGTTATAAGGTTATGTTTTAGGAGACCTGGTCGGAGTCGGAATCAGACTCATCGGAACTAGGCTCACAGAGGTTGATGGCGGCGAGGTTGATCGCCACCGTGGAAAAGTTGATTGTCGCTAAATCTATTATCTGCATGATTGCCTCCCGTTACCACGTTACTACGACATCAGCATCCTCGTTGCCATCGAGATAGAAGTACATGCCGATAGCCGCATTAGTCACCACTATGTCCGTGCTAGCCGATGTAGCCTCCCCCCAAGCAGTGAAATTATCACCATCAGCAGAGTAATAAAGAGTATAACCGGCAGTGGTCTGCCCGATGCAGAAGGTGGAAGCCCCAACACGGAAGAGCGTCTCACCGCTAATTGTAATTCTTGCCATAAGTCTATATGAATTTTATAAGTTGCTTTATCAATGTAAGTATCTCCTTCCTGTATGCCCATACCAGTAACACCAACATGAATGGGAACAAGTAGAGCCTAGTCTTCTGCCAGAAGTTCAGCTTCCTCTCCACCTTCACTTCCTTTACCTTCTCCACACTCAACGTGTCATGTACCGCAACGGTGTCGGTCTTGTTGATGTACTTATACAGGTACTTGTACCTCTCCCGATACTCTATTATCCTCACCGAGTCTCCCTTCACATACTCCTTGATGTAGGTACTGTCGTGAACAAAGGTGGTGTCATGCTGGACCCTGTCACGGTAGACATACTCTGTCCTTACGTGCTCTATGACCTTCGGAGAACACGCCCATGCAAGGCTTGCAGAGATTAGGATTATTGCGAACTTTTTCATCAGATGATGTCTAACGTTATCTTCTCCTTCCTGTCGTATGCCGCCTTCATCTTGCGGTACAACTTCTCAAAGACCTTCCGTGAATTCAGTACACGGCCCACTTGCTTATTCTCGCCCGGGATGAGGCACCCCCAGCTGTCCAAGGCCGAGTTCCCCGGATGGATCAGTATCCCCTCAAACCCCTTGACGTTCAACACTCTAGGCATCTTGCCCCCGTTGAAGTTCTTCCATGAAGCGATGGCCGCATACTTAGGAGAAACGATGTTCATGGCGACCTCATACGCCCCCGTAGGGATAGCCGTCTCGCCGGCAATCTTTCTTGCACGGATGGACTCCTCGGTATCCGACTGCTTCAATCCACGGTCACGGTCCTCCACCGTCTCGCAGAAGCGCACACCGTCAACGTAAAGGATGCCGATGGTGTAGGTCTCCTTCTTCCAACGTCTGTCAACTTTCAGTTTCATGGTCTTCGGTCTTTTCTTTTTCTACCAACTGTCTCTTCTTGTCACCGTACCTGCGCATAAGCTGATTGATAGGAAGGAAGTCCAGTGCCAACGACACGTCCTCCTTGTTATCGTCAAACCACTTGCGACCCTGACCGGAGATAGGCTCACGGATGGAACACCCCATGTGCTTACAGATAAGCGTCTGGAGCGTAGCAATACTCTCGTCCTTGGCGATGCTGCGGGCGTGCTCCTCATCACGCTCGTGACGTAACTGCTCAATCATCTGGGCATAGGCCTCATTGGTCTTACCCATCTGCTCAATGGCACGCTCCAAAGTGGCAACGGCGGCAGACTCATTCTCCTGAATGACACCGTCAGCCTTGGCTTCCGCCTCTTTCTTCGAGGCTCGGAAAAAGATGAGCCTCACTAAATCCCCTGCGGCGAAGAGGCCTAGCGCTGCAATGATTATGTCCGACCAGTTCATGATACGATAGGTTTAAGGTGTATTCTCAATAGAAATGACAAGTAATTATCTAGCACGTCTACCACTGTTCAAACCAATCAAGAGCCTCCGCATAGGCGCACGGAGTCGTAATTATTTCTCCGTCTTTACAAAAATAATCAACCTTTATAGCATCAGAAGCCGAATCTACCGACTGGTGCCCTCCTGTACCAGAAGGCATGGTGCGAATATAACAAATACCACTTCCTCTTCTTACCATTCCCTGATACATTGTAGCCCAATCATACGGCACCGTCGAATCGTCCTGGGCCATCCAAATCTTCATAGGAACAGGTTGATATTTCTTTGCCGCATTAATTTTAGCCATTAATGCGGCATTTGCCAAATAGGCATTTGTAACCTTCCTCGCTTGCGTTGAGCCTGTAGATGACTTTGGAATATCATACATGTCTGCAATTATTGCATCATAATCCATATCCGTCCCAAGAAAGAATGGGTCCCATCCCCTTACTTTATCAAGGTTATTGAGCACATACTCCATATCGCCCTCCCCCTCGAGCCACGCTGAAAACATGTGGCCCGTAATACCAAATCGCTCTAGCCAGAACTGCAGCGCATCTTGTTGTGCGACCCTAAAGCTCTGTCCTGTCAAACACAACGCTGGCGCCAAGTTTGCTACAGCTCTAATTTTAAATGGGGAATTATAACACAGCCATGTAGCTAGAAGACCTCCAGCTGATTTTGACAGCAAATAAATGCGATCGTGATCAATATTGTAATCTCTACATAACCATTCTACTAGAGAAGCATAGCACGATGTGAGTAGCGGATTCATTTTGGAGTGCACGTTCTCCCAATAGTTTTCATACAACTCCGAACCATAATAAGCAGTCATGCCACTACAATCTGCCACAACATATCCATTATGCGTGAAGAACGGAAGGAGCTCGTCATACATGTGCGTGCCGTCCATAAAATTATATCCAACTGTTCCATGACAAAATAAAACTAGAGGAGATTTGTCACCTTGCGCTTTATATTGCGATGGGAGCTGAAGATAACCTCTATCCCACATCCTTTGCGTGTTCCCCGCGAAAGTCGTAACCGAACCGGCGACATCCGCTGGAACAGATGGCATCTTAACTTCAAATACAAAGCCAATGTTTGCATTCCTTCCCCTTTCTTCGCCATTCTTTACTTCCTCTAATGAGGACAGATTGCTTGTAATGATGAGTGGGTGCGTATGCGTGAATTCAGCCTCCTTCAAGATAAGGGCTTTAATATATGCAGTATTATTAGGGACGGTTAACGGCCCAGATACTATTTCATATCCTATATAGGCGATGTTTTCATCGTAATATCTTATATATAGGGTTTCATCCTCTTCTAAATTTTGAGCTTCAAGCGTATTTTTAGGCCCAAATTTGATGTAATTAGGAGACCTTAACCTTGTCGCAGGCTCGGTTGTGGCTGCATTTATTCTTGGGTGCCCGGTTGATGCATCAATGGACCCCATCTCCATTGTTAACTGATACGTCTTGCATTCTGCTAATCCTGACAATTGAGCAAGCTCTACATCAGAGTCGTCCATCCAAAGAAGGAATGGCTTATAATTAACAGTAGAATAAACTGACAACACATAAAGATAGTATGTTCCGATAGGAGCCACACCACTCCACTCAACTCCAGGCTGAACGGATATCAAAGATGTTCCAGATACAAGCGGTGCGTCGCCCCCTGATGATGGTGCGTCATTTGATGTAAGCCACGCAATATTCGTTACAACTGTATTTGCCACTAAATGCACTTTAGTCGCTGCCTGGCATGGGATGACGATATGTTTTTGGGACCAATTGGTGCTCCATTTTCCCTGAAGAGTGAGCGTGTAGTCTATATCTGAATAAGAGTTTTGGTCAACCAAAGTATCGTTATCCTTTAGGTCTCCTCTGTAGAACTTCAAATCATATGATCCGCTTACATAAGAAACATATAACCATTTTGTTCCGCCTGGGACCTCAAACTTAGCGGCTGATCCTGGAGAAAGTGTGATGCGTGACGTACCATCAACGAGCGGAGCGGCTTGCCCAGAAACGGGATCTTCATCTGACGTGAAAAAAGCAATATAATTTGTATATTCTCCTTGCTTCGCCACAAAACAATTGCCAAGAGCTGCAATAGGAATAAGAAAATGCTTATTTGTTGATGACGTTCCCCAGGTTCCATCTGATAGCAAAGAATAACTTATTGTCTTTAGTTGTGCAGCTGGTATTCTTGCGTTATATACATCAAGAATCTCATTGTTTAGAAACACGCCCATTTGAGCTGATAATCCTTTTTCGGCGTCATTCGTAGTAACATTGTTTACCAGCTCATATGGATAATCTACAGAAGAGCCGGTGTTACCCTGATATCCAATTGGTCCACGCTCGCCTTGTATGCCTTGCGGACCTTGTATTCCCTGTATCCCCTGTATTCCCTGCTCTCCTTGTGGTCCCGTTGCTCCCGTCTCGCCTTTCAAATGGGAGAAGGCAAGCGATAATGCGCCATCTTCAAATGTCGGCACCACGGAAGGCGTACCCGGGGTGTCGTCCTCGGGGATAGATGCGGATACGGTTTCAAGACCAACGGGACCTCGTTCACCAGTATCGCCCTTGCGTCCAGTCTCTCCACGGGGAATCTCGAAATCAAGTATAACATGCTGGCAGGTTCCGCTATTCTTCACGGAGGCGTCTTCGCCCGGTTCCACGGTCGTGGTCTTACCAACTGAAACGGTGCCGTTACCGCATGAAGGTAAAACGCAACCTTCAAATACCTCTGATGATACTGCTTGTGACATAATCTTTCTATATTAAAAGCCCTTCTGCGTTCTTCAGGCAGACGGCGGTTCTTTCATCTCCACGTAATCCAAAGACCTTGGAGGCCATGAGCCATTCGAGCGGTTCCACTATCCCCGGGACGAGGATATCGTCCGAGATGGTGGTATCGGGGTCCTTGCTATGAGGCTCCGTCAACGGACGGGCGATGTAACTCGCCTCCAAAGAGGTCGCCTCAGTCGTACCGGCATCAAAGGAATAGCAGTCTATCTCCCTGGCCTGCGAACTCCCGTCCCATACTCCATGACTCATGACTCCTACTGGTCTGGCACTCTTACCCATAAGGTGCCTGTTGTGTTGTCTGCGCCCCATGTCACTGCCTTCTCCGAAGATCTCAACAATAGGACGCTCCCACTCGGCACACATGACCTCGGCTATCTTCAGGAAGTCCTCCGGGACCCTGAGCCTCAGATACACCCTGCCGGAATGGGGATCGGTAGCGTAGGCCACATCGCTTGTGTCAAGGAAGGATGTCTGTGGCAGACGCCAGAAAGGAGCCATGGCGTATATCTCCACCAATGACTCATCCAATACTCCGTTCATCTGCGCGTACAACGGGTCGTTGTCGTTGGTAGAAACGGTCACGTACTGCGCATCCCCCGACGCTGACAACTCGTCCATCCTAAGAACGGCACCGAGTATGATATCCTTCCTTGTCATAAACTAAGCCTCCGCTTTTACTATCTGATAGTCATAACCCTGCTTGTACGCCGCAGCACATGCCGCCGCATACGTCCAGTTCGGCTTCACCTCCAGCCCTGCCTCCCTCATGGCGTTCTTCATCTCCACGAAGTTGCGAAAACGACGACTGTCCTTGATGGTGACAAGGTCCTTCTTGGGCTCCGGAGAGGATGCTATGACCTTGGCCTCCTCCGGCTTTGGGTCTTCCTGCACCTCTTCGAGGTAGAAGTCCCTACCAAAGGCGTTCAAGGCCTCCAGCCCCTTCTGTATAGCCTTATCCTTGGTGCTATACTTTGCCGTGGAGTCAATCTGCGCTCCACTACGGAAGATGACACGCACCTTCTCTCCCTTGCTGTCCTTGACCGAATAGTCAAGACTCTTCAGATAAAATGTTCTGTAAGTTTTCTTTGCCATTTCTTCTTTCTAACTAACTTCGTCGTTTGGATCGCTTTGCTCTTCCCATCCAGTGATATCAAGGGCCTTGATGGCTCCCATCTCGCCCTCATCCTTCCAAATAACAATCTGGTCTCCGCTTTGGGTGAAACTCTCTCCGGTGACTACACCAAGGAAAGAGATATTCTGGTTATCACCGAACAACTCTGAACCCCCTAATGCAGTATATGCGGCTTGTGCGGCGGAAGCATCATAGAACGGATAGTAGTTCCCATCGTTCAACATTATGCCGTTGAAATCACCGCCCCATAATACCTCATCGTACCAGTTGCTCGAATCCAGCACTCCAGGGTCTTCTCCAATTTCGGGTATATCACTGGTGTTAATATTAAGGTACGGTGCCGGCACAAACCCGAAACAAGCAACATTAGCCAGGATATACTCATCATCGTCATTGTATAATATCAACGTAGACCCCAAGTCATTTTCGTAGGAGTCTCCGAAGATAAGATCGGCGGAAGATAACCGGACGGGGGCATCCCCATATGCGGCAAAACTCTCCGTTGTCTGCTCGCTCCAGATAGGATAGGAGGTGCTAGTCCCGTCTTCTTTTATCACGAGTATCTCTTTACTGCCACTGCTCTTCACTTGGCTGATCCAGTCGTCAGTCATCCCCGTCAGTTCAACCTCGCCCTCAGTCTGGAGAGCCTCATACTCCTCATCAGTGAGAGTGATACCGTTGGAAGGCGCGGGGAGAGTGTTCTCCTTCAGTCTTCCCCAACGGTTTTTGCTCCGGATGAGAATCTCATTCTCCGACTCCTTGTACTCGTAGGTGAACTTGGTGGTAGGACCATTCCAGCGGACAGTGACATCAAAGTCAATCTGGTCCATGTTGGCGGATGTCCCGGCCCAGTTTAAAAGGTCAGAGGCTGCTGATGATATGTCGCTTATACTTGACATAATTTAGTCTCCTATAAATTAAAAGAGGCGGCGATGTAAAAATAGCACCACCGCCTCAGCCGTTAAGTTTAGGTTTCGATTATGCCGGAACAATCCTACGATGGCACGGCAGGTTCTCGAGGAACAGAGAGTAGGTCTCGTGGATACGGATAGCGTTGTCGACACGCCTCTGGCCAGTCTTGTTGAGGTCGAGAGGAGTAGAGGTCAGCGGTTCCATGATGTACTTCTTCACGAAGTTCGGGTCGATGACCATACCGCACTTGCTATAGTAACCCTCGAAGAGGCTACCCATGGGCTTGATGAGGAGTTCACCGAACGGAGTCTCAATCTTGAAGACCCTGAGACCAAGCACCATCTCGGTGTTCTTAGCCTCGAGCTGCTTCTGATAGGAGGAGACGTTGGCAATCTGCTCGAGGAGGCTGTTACCAGCGAAGAGGAGCCTGCGGTCTGCACCGTTGTTACCCTCGAAGATAGCCTTGCCGAGAGCGTTCCAGTCCTGGTCGTCCATGGCGGCGGCGTAGTTGACAGTAGACTGCCTGTCCATCTGCCACCACAGTCCGGTGGAGGTGTGAACCAGTTCGCCCTTCTTGTTCTTGGACAGACCACCGATGCCGAAGAGGTTGGAGAGTTCCATGCCACGTTTGAAGTCCCAGAGGGTCTGCTCCTTGTAGACTGCGAAGTCCATGGCGACCTTCTTCTTCAGCAGGCTGTGGACCACGGATTCCTCGACCTGGCACATATGGGTCTGATTGTAGTATTTGCGGGATGACGGCTGGAGAGCGAAGCCCTCTACGGAAGCCTCGAGTTCGCTGACTGCGGGAGAGAGGCGATAGAGGAAGCTGTCGGCAGCGATCTGCGGGAGAGCGGCGGTGAGATCACCGATACGTTTCACGGTGAGGGTCTTGGTGCCTACTGCAACCTCCTGGACGATGCAGGAGATGGGGTTGTTGCTACCATCAAGCATCGGGCCGGCATCTGCACCGGAGGACTCGGTATGGATGATGAAGGTGTCACCGGGGAGCCACATCTCGGGGTTGTCAACGACAACAGAGGTGGCACTGGCGCTGACCTGCGAGTAGACCTGGTCAACAGTGGCACGGGTTCCAATCTCCCATCCACCGGCTTCCCAAGACTCGCTCTTCACGTTGTTGGCAATAGTACGGGTGAACGTGTCAATAGGAGTGTCCTGCGGACGGATGAGGACCAGCTTAGGGTTGAGGTCGTCGTCAATGTAATCAGCCTCAACGCGGGTCGTGGAAGGAGCGATGGCACCGACAACGGTCGTACCGTCAACGGCGGCATACTCGTTGGTACCGCTCTTGGTAGTCTCAGTCACCTCAGCGGAGCCGCCTCCGACTGCAATGGCTGCAATGGTTACACCACCGATGGAGTCGATGGAGAAGAAGTTAAGCAGAGCATCCAGGAACGGCATGCTCTCAGCGCTCACGCCGAACAGGCCGAGCACGGATGTCAATGCTACTACTCCGAGCAGCGCTGACATGATCGAGTTTGAAAGTTTTTTCATTGGCTTTAAGGCAATGGTTTGAATTATCGTTTACTGGAATTTCCTCACGGGAATGTCATCGAAGACGGTCTTCTTCCGGGGCTGGGCCTCGGGCACCGGAGCACTTCCTCCCTGCGGAGTGGGCACACCGTCAGCCACCTTCTCAGCCGCTTTCTTCACGCGGACAGCCTCGATGGCCTCGTTCTTACCCTCCATCTCTCCAGCCTCTGCGGCTTCGGCTACGTCCTTGTCGTAGTTCATGGCCTTGTAGAGTTTCTCGAGAGTCTCGGGAGTGAGTTTCAGTACCATCAGGTCGTCGAACAGACCGTTGATGAAGACGATGAAGTCGTTCTTCTGGGCCTCGTCCATCTCTTTCTCCTTGGCGAAGGCGTCGATGTTGTCGTAAGCCTCGGCTTCATTGGCACGCTTCTGCTCCGCCCTTTGGTGGAACGCCTCGCCCATGCGCTTCCTCTCGTCGACCGACTTCTGGTAGTAGTCATAGTCCTCGTCGCCCTCCTTGGCAATCAGGTCCTCGGGGTCGAAGAACTTGGCGATGGCGGCACGGAAAGGAGTGCCGTTGACCAGCATCTCAGAGATGACCGCAGCCAGGTCCTTGTCAGAGTTCAGGAGGTCGGTGATGACTTTATTGTTGTCATTGAAGAGATTGAGTTTCTCTTCATCCTCTGCGAATCCGCGCTCAGTCAAGTCGTCCCACTCAGCATCAGTCTGAGGGTCGACGTCAGCGTAGCGCTTGCGCAGGCGCTCCCTGTACTTAGGCACTGCGGGTGCCTCGGGAACAATCTGTGTGTTTTCTGTCTCAGG
>Ga0310696_10009031_pt1 | contig 11573 bp, 7 predicted proteins | sample AusTroGonzalo_MG_4_FD_203885 | JGI IMG/M metagenome (GOLD analysis project Ga0310696, IMG submission 203885) | Bovine rumen microbial communities from tropical cattle in Woodstock, Queensland, Australia - Gonzalo_02 (v2) (version 2) | ecosystem: Host-associated > Mammals > Digestive system >...
GTTTGTCAAAATCATAGCTTGTCATTAACCCTTCCGATAGTTCATGGGAAGAACAGGCAACGAACAATAATAATAATGGAATTAAAAAACGCTTCATAAAGATAGTTAATTAATATTAATGAAAACACTAATAGGTAGATGGCTGGAGGATGTTTGAGGAGCAAACAGTTATCTATTCGTTTATTTGATGAACATACCGTAATAAATGGTCCCTGTTTCTAAGGTGAAGGTTATCACTCTAGGACCAGGCAAACCTGTGACAGGGATACAATCCCATCCGTTGCCCGATACAAGACACTGAAAAGACTCACCCGTTGTATTGTTGACGATATCTACCGTTACTTCGTTTCCAGCATTATTCAAATAAACATTAACAGAATGTATTGCGGAATCCCAATACGCTTCGATAGTTGACGTGCTGCGAGGGCCTCCGCTTTCTTCAGAAGGATGTTGTTCGATAAGAATAATCGGAATACCATCTCCGTCTTGACCGTTTACAGTAGATGCCTTCACAGGACGAATTGCGGATGTAATACATAACAGGACAGCGATGAACGTCAAATAAAGAATATGTTTCATAAGACAACGTTTTTGTGTTTTCAAAATTACTTATTTGATCTCATCAAACGAAGTAAAAATGGTAACATTTACATAGCTTAAGTGATTTATTGTCAACATGATACGAAAAACAAAAAGTAACACTTTCCATAAACGCGTTTTTTTAACTCTTTTTTCTTTATCTTTAGTTCCAAATTACGGAAAAATGAAAAGATTGTTTGTCCTCCTTTTCCTTCCGTTGTTCTGTTTTGCATGCAATAGAAACAACACGGAATTAGAATATGCCGAATCATTATTACAGGAGAAACCGGATAGCGCCCTGATGATTCTCCAGTCATTCTCGGAGAAAAAAACAGTTCAAACCAAACAGGAGCGGGCAAAGTACTCCCTGCTATTCTGTGCCGCCTGCGATAAAAACTATATCGACCTACAAAGCGACTCCATCATACGGGTAGCCGTTGACTACTTCTCGGATAAACCGGGAAAGTATCGTTATCTATCCAATTACTACCACGGCGTCGCTTTGAAAAACATGCGGATGTTCCAGCCTGCCATTGTTGCATTTGAAAAGGCGGGAAACGAAGCACTTCAATTGGAAGATTATCAATATTCTGGCCTTGCCGAGAGAAAAAAGGCCGCCATATTCAATATGCTGGGCAATAATACCGCAGCTCAGGATTATCAGAAAAAAGCCATTGCTTCTTTTGAGAAGTTAGCTAACAAAAGCTACCTTCATTACGCCTTACGTGGACTGGCTGTCGACTATGCAAACAATAACGAAAAAGAAAAGGCCTTACAGCTGATTGACAGTATTTACACTATTACCACAGATCAAAATCTGCTTCACCAGTCCCGTCTGCTGGAGGCCGCGATTACCGCCGAAAAGAATGAAAATCCTGAACTTGCCATCAAGTTATACAATAGTATTCCGTCCAAATATTTCGCTTTAGTGGATTACGGTCTTCTGGCTATTTCCTATGAGATGACGGGGAAAAAGGATTCTGCCGATTTATGGTTCAACAAAGGGTACGACGTTGCTAGTACAGACACAGGGAAAGCCACCTTGGATTATCTGAAATCGAAGTTGGAAGAAAAGAGGGGCCATTACCCACAGGCCTATCGCCTGGTCAATCATGCGACCATGGTACAAGACTCACTTACCCGTATCCGGCTTCAAGAATCGGCAAGCGCAGCTCAAAGGGACTATTACAGCCAGGAATTGAAACTTCTAGAACAAAAGTCCTTGAACAAGGCTATACAATATCGATTAATCCTTTCTCTAACTCTTCTGGTTCTTGTTCTGCTCTCGTTTCTTTTTATCCTCTCTTCCAGGAAAAAAGAAGAGACCTACCGTGATATGCTTTCTACCCTGCATTCTAATGAGGATATCCTGCAACAGGTGACAGAAGATAACGCCCTCTTACTCAGTTCCCTTTTAAAGGAGAAGCTGTTATATCTTGATGCCCTGTCCAACGAGTATTGCAATACAGATTCCGAAAAAGCCAAAAATGCAGTCTATATAAAATATAAAGAAACGCTTCTGGAGATGCAGGATAACCCGGAATTATTCTCTGATATTGAAGACACGCTGAATCGATATTGCGATGACATTGTTCGTCGGTTCCGGGAACAATTCCCCCACATCACGGGCGAGAAACTCTATCTGGCCATAACATTCTTTACAGGGATTCCGTACAAAGCTATCCAACACCTTTTTAAATACCATTCAGTAGACAGTTTGAAGACTGCAAAGAACCGGCTCCGGAAGATGATAACAGAGTCCGATGCAAAGGATTCGCAGTTGTTTTTGGATATGCTGGAAATGAAAAAAGGAAGAACCAAGGCAAATAAAGAAACATTGACTAAAGCACGCTGACCTGGGTCCATTGGCCGAAAGCGTACTTTAGGCGGTATAAAAAGCGTGGGTAAAGCACAGTGGTGACCTTGAAAAAGCGATACTGTGCTTTAAGCATTCGGAAGATTCTGTTTGGCGCACCTTTTACCCCAACGACCTTTTGGCGCAAGTTCCATCTCTGAACGGTGCTGGTTCCCACTTTAAGTGGTATTAGCCTTCCCTCTGAACGGCGCAAGTTCCAAAACAGGGCGGGTGCCTGCCACGAGATTCTGCATTCTGTGGCCTACAGTGGCGCAAGTCCTGCCACTAAAACAAAGCCTGCGCCACTCATGCCAGAAGCCTGCGCCGTTTATGGGGTAAACCTGCGCCAGGGATAAGGATCTTTTTGTATCTTTGTACAAATAACGCAAAAAACCATGGCCATCAGCAAAGAACTTTGGGGCACCGCGCCCGACGGAAAAGAAATCTATCTCTATACCCTTAAAAACGCTTCCGGCGCTTATGTGCAGCTGTGCAGCGTGGGCGCAGGCATCGTGTCCATCGTCGTGCCCGACAAAGCGGGCAAGCTGTCCGATGTGGTCATCGGCTACAAAAAGGCGGCAGACTATTTTGCCGACGGCCCGTGCTCCGGCAAGATTCCCGGCCGGTATGCCAACCGCATCGCCAAGGGCAAATTCACGCTGGACGGCGTGGAATACACCCTGCCCATCAATAACGGCCCCAACCACCTGCACGGCGGTCCCGACGGTTTCCAGAACCAGGTTTGGGACAGCCGTATTGAAGGGGATGCCGTGGAGTTCATGTACTTCTCTGAGGACGGAGAGGCCGGTTATCCCGGCAACTTGAAGGTAGTGGCCCATTACACTTGGGGAGAAGACAATTCCCTCAAGCTCATCATGACGGCCGAGACCGACAAACCCACGGTCCTCAACCTCACCAATCACGTCTATTTCAACCTGGACGGAGAGGCTTCCGGCAGCGTTTTGAACCACAGGCTGGAGCTGAATGCCTCCCAGTGGCTGCCCACGGACGAAACCCTCATTCCGCTGGGTGCCCCGGAGGATGTAGCCGGCACACCCATGGACTTTGTGGAAGCCAAACCCATCGGCCAGGATATCCAGGCCGATTTCCCGGCCCTCAAATACGGAAAAGGCTACGACAACTGCTATCTCATCGACGGTGCCATGCCCGGCCAGCTAACCCCGTGCGCAGACCTGTGGGCGGCCAAGAGCGGCCGTCACATGGAGGTGCTCACCACCCAGCCTGCCGTGCAGGTCTATACGGGAAACTGGCTCAAAGGCTGCCCCATGGGCAAAATCCGCGCTTACGAAGACTACGACGCCGTGGCCATCGAGTGTCAGCACGCACCGGATTCCCCCAACAAACCCGACTATCCTTCCACCGTGCTAAGACCCGGAGAAGTATACGAGGAAGCCATTATCTGGGCGTTTGACGCCTGATCCTACATCAAAAGATTCGTGGCAAACACTACCAGGATTCCCACGGGTGCCACGTAGCGCATGAGGAAATAAATCACGCCGAAGAGGCGCACGTTCACCGTGCCGCCGTTGGTGAACTCGTCCCGGACCGACTCCTTGGACATCTTCCAGCCCACAAAGAGGGTAAAAACCAGGCCGCCCAGCGGCATCAGCCAGTCTGAACAGAGATGGTCCAGGAAGTCGAAAAACGTATGTCCCAGCAGGGTGGTTTGGGCCAGGGGGCCGAAGGAAAGGCTGCAAAGGATACCCACCGCCCAGCAAAGGAAGCCCAGTAACAGCGTGGCGCGGCCGCGCTTCATCCCCCGTTCGTCGGTAAGGAAGGCCACGCCCACTTCCAGCATGGAAATGGCCGATGTGAGCGCCGCGGCCAGGATGGCCACGAAAAAGACGGAAGAAACGAGCGTGGTGACCACCGGCATCCCCTCTCCCATCTTGTGGAAGATGTACGGCAGGGTCTCGAACACCAGGCCGGGACCGCCGCCGGGCTGCAGGCCCGCGGCAAAAACGGCCGGCATCACGGCAAACGCGGCAATCATGGCAAACAGCAGGTCGCTCCCCGCCGTGCCCACGCCAGACAGGAACAGGTTCTCTTCCTTTTTAATATAGGAGGCATAAGTAAGGATGGTCCCCACACCCAGCGACAGCGAGAAAAAGGCCTGTCCCAGGGCGGCGGCATAGGCATCGGCCGTCAGGCGGGAGAAGTCCGGCTTCACCAGGTATTCCACGCCCTTCATGGACCCCGGAAGGGTGAGGGAATAGACCATGATGACCAAAATGAGCACAAACAGCATGGGCATGGCCACCTTGGAGAACTTCTCGATGCCCTTTTTGACTCCGCCCAGCACGATGCCCACCACCATGGCGATGAACACCGTATGGGCCAGCACCGGCTGCCAGGGAGAGGAGATGAAACGGCTGAAAAAGCCCGGGATTTCTTCGGCCGGGACGTCGGTAAAGCTGAAGGAGAGGGACTTAAACATATACTCCACCGACCAGCCGCCCACCACGGAATAGTAGCTGAGCAGTAGCAGGGGCGTCAATACGGTGAGCAGGCCGGCCCAGCGCCAGGGCGTTCCGGGAGCCAGTTTCTGCATGGCGCCGAAGGTGTCGGAACGGGCACTGCGGCCGATGATGGACTCGGCATAGAAGATGGGGAGCGCCAGGACTAGGCACGCGGCCATGTACACCAGGATGAAGGCGGCGCCGCCGTACTCTCCCAGGATGTACGGGAAACGCCAGATGTTTCCCAGGCCCACGGCGCTGCCGGCCATGGCGGCAATCACGGCAAAACGGTTTCCGAAATGCTCCCGTTGTATCATAACAGATTGGAAACTACCAGGGTAAGGATGCCGATGGGTGCCACATAGCGGAGCAGGAAACGGACGGCCGGGACCAGTTTCGCATTACCCGGAAGCGTGCCGCCGTTGGTGAGTTCGGCATAGAATTTATCCTTGGGCATCACCCAGCCCGCCAGGATGACCACTATGAGGCCGCCCAGCACCAGAAGCACGTTGGAGGCAAAGCTGTCGGCAAAATCAAAGATGCCGTCCCCGAACAATTTGACCTGGGACAACGGGCCGAAGGAAAGGCTGCAAAGGCCCCCCACGATGCCACAGGCGATAAACAGCATGACACAGGCCCCCAGGCGGCTGAGGCCCTTGGACTCCGTAAGGTAGGCCACCCCCACTTCCACGAGGGAAATGGACGAGGTGAGCGCCGCGATAAGCACCGCCAGGAAGAAAACGATGGCGGCGATGGCGCTAAGGACGGGGGCGTTCTGGCCAAGGCTGGAGAAAATGAAGGGCAGGGTGTCGAAGATGAGGGTGGGGCCGCTGCCGGGCTCGATACCGGCGGCAAACACGGCCGGAAGGATGGCAAAACCGGCCAGCAGGGCGAAGAAAAGGTCGCTGAAAGCCGATCCGGCGCCGGCTATCATCAGGTTTTCCTTCTTGCTGATGTAAGAAGAATAGGTGATGACAATACCCATTCCCAGCGACATGGAATAAAACGACTGGCCCAGGGCGTCGATGAAAGTATCGGCCGTCACCTTGGAAAAATCCGGTTTCAGCAGGTATTCAACGCCCTTCCCGGCTCCGGGCAGGGTGAGGGAATAAACGGCAATGGCCACAATGAGCACGAACAGGGTGGGGATGCTCCATTTGCTGAAGCGCTCAATGCCCGTTTTCACGCCCAGGGCCACCACACCCAGCGTAGCGGCCAGGAAGGCCAGGTGGAAGAACAGGGGAGCATACGGCTTGGCAATGAAGCGGGCGAAGCTGCCGGTCATATTTTCGGGCGCCGTATGGATAAAGTCCAGCCGGACGGCCTGTACCAGGTATTCCAGCGACCAGCCGCCCACGACGGAATAGTAGGAGACAATCCAGAGGGGCGTAAATACCATCAGCCAGCCCATCAGATGGCCGGCATGCCCCTTGACCAGGGAACTGATGGCCACACGGCAGTTGGCCCCGCTGCTGCGCCCGATGGCGCTTTCGGCCAGGAAGATGGGAAGGGACAGGAGGAGCGTGAAAACCACGTAGATAAGGATGAACGCCGCTCCGCCGTTCTGCCCCACCAGATAAGGGAAACGCCAGATGTTCCCCAGGCCGATGGCCGACCCGGCCAACGCCATGATCACAGCCATCCGGCTGCCGAATTTTTCCCTTTTGAATTTCATTAAGTCCGTTTTCCGTCTTTATCGGCGACGGTATACCACAAATTCAAAGGAATAACCGGTTTCCAGGTCTACATGCGTCTCAGATGTGCTTTCCCGTTCCCATATGGCAGGGTCTATTTCCGGGAAGAAGACATCGGCACCCTCAACGATAGTATGTACATGGGTGATGTACAGTTTGTCCATGTCCGGAAGGGCCGCCCTGTATACGGAAGCGCCGCCCATCACAAAACATTTATCGGCCCCCGTGGCCTCCGCTTCCTTATATGCCTCCTCGAAGGAATACACGCAGGTGACCTCCGGGATGGGTTCTCCGCCCAGGTTGAGCACAATGTTCTTGCGTCCCTTGAGCGGACGGAAAGGCAGGGAGAAATAAGTGGTGCGGCCCATGATGACGGGATATCCGCGGGTTGTCTTCTTGAAATACTGCAAATCCTCGCTCAGGTGCCACGGAAGGTCACCTTTCACGCCGATTCCGTAGTTGTCGGCCACGGCCACGATGATACATTTTTCCATAGATTCTACACTTCGTTCAGAATGACAGGAGCGTTAAACCGCCACTGGGGCTTTGATGGCAGGCCACGGGTCGTAGCCTTCCAGGGTAAAGTCTTCGTATTTGAAGTCAAACAGGGACTTGACGTCCGGATTCAGTTTCATGACAGGGAGTTTCCGGGGTTCCCGGGACAGCTGCAGCACCACCTGCTCAAAGTGGTTCCGGTAAATGTGGGTATCTCCGGTGGTATGGACGAATTCTCCGGGCTGCAGGCCGCACACCTGGGCGATCATCAGCGTCAGGAGGGCGTAGGAGGCAATGTTGAAGGGTACCCCCAGGAATACGTCGGCGCTGCGCTGGTACAGCTGGCAGGAGAGTTTTCCCTGGGCCACATAGAACTGGAACAGGCAGTGGCACGGGGGAAGCGCCATCTTTTCCACATCGGCGGGGTTCCAGGCGCTCACCAGCATACGGCGGGAGTCCGGATTGTTTTTGATCAGGTCCACCACCTGTGAAAGCTGGTCTATCACGCGGCCGTCCGTGGCCTCCCAGGAACGCCACTGATGGCCGTACACCGGCCCCAGATTGCCGTTTTCATCGGCCCACTCGTCCCAGATGGAAACGCCGTGATCCTGCAGGAACTTCACGTTGGTGTCTCCGGCGATGAACCACAGCAACTCATAGATAATGGACTTCAAATGGACTTTCTTGGTGGTGAGGAGGGGAAAGCCGTCGGACAGGTTAAAGCGCATCTGGTAGCCGAACACGCTCTGCGTGCCCGTCCCGGTGCGGTCTTCCTTCATGACGCCGTTGGTGCGGATATGTCTGAGCAGGTCCAGGTACTGTTGCATAGGTCACAAAGATACATAATTATTTTAAAAATCCACGCCGAAGATGAGCGACACAGAGTAGGGCTTCTTCATCTCCAGTAGCGGGTACAGCGAGCCGCCCAGGTAGGAGAAGGATACGCCGATGGAGGCATGGAAGGGCAGGAACAGCAGGTGGGAAAGGGAGGCCGACAAGTCGGCGCCCGCGCTCCACAGGTTGTAGCCGTAGGCCAGCCCGGTGTAATCGGCATGCGGGGTGAGGAGGAAATTCTTGATATAGAATACCCCGGGAACGGAGATTTCTCCCACGTAGATGGGGATGGCGTAATCGGCCGTCACGCGCCACTGCCAGGGAAATAGCTGGTTCACGGTCGAACGGGCGTTGCCGTCAAACCCGCGGGGCAGGGTGCTCACCAACGCGTCCCCTATCAGGCAGTCGTTCAGCTTGCGCTGGCCGATGAACGTCCACTTGAGTCCCTGGGCGCGGGTGAAGCCGGGAACATAACCGTAGGCATACCCGTACAGGTTGGGGGCATAGTACCGGGTGAGGCCGGGACGGAAACCGATACCCCCTTCCAGGCCGATACCCCATCGGGGATAGGTCTGGGACTGAGCCCGGGGCGCCATGAAGTAACCGCGGACCGACGCCGAGACGTGCTGGGTAAGAGGACCGTGCAGGTCCAAGTTCCCGGACGCGGGCCGATAATAGGCGGACAGTCCCTCCAGCCGATTGGGCACGGAATAAAGGACCGGATCAAGGGCAAAGATGCTGTTGCTGATGCTGTATTTCAGCTGGGGCGTGATGCCGAACAGCCGCCCTCCCCTGGAGAAAGACCAGGGAATATAGGTGCGGATGGAGGCCGATATTTCCGGCGCGGCCTGTGGGCTGCCGGCCACCTGATAACTCAGCCTGTCGCCATCGGCCATCTGCCGTACCGTATACAGGCGGGAAACCATGTCTCCGATATCCACATTGGCCTCTATCACGGGATACAGGCCCGTATAGGCCATCTTCAGGTGCAGGGCGCTGCGCCAGGCATGTTCCCGGTCCGGGTCCGGATGGAAAGCGTAGCCCAGCATGCCGGAGAAAGTACCCAGGGTATTCTGGAAGTAGCCGCTGAGGCCGATGGAAGCCGTCTCATAGGAGAAATCCATGCTGTTTTCCTTCACTGCGTCGGAGTTGACGTACAGCGGCAGCCAGGAGTGCAGCCGCAGGGGGTGTGCCAGCTTGGAATAACGCTTGGGGGCGGTCATGGGAACGGGCACCTCCGAAGCTTCCGGCTCTCCCAGCGCCTTTTCCTGGGCCGTAATGAGGTCGGCCACACGGTAGCTGTAGATATCGGCATAGGATACTTCCCTGGGCTGGAGGTCTTCCAGCGGGGTGCGGAACAGTTGCACCCCCTCGCGCGTCTGGGAAGTGAAATACAGGTACTCGCCGCCGGCCGTGTATTCGTTGCCGCCATAGCGGGAGTTGGTCATTTGTTCCAGGCGCTTTTGGGCCGGATAATAACGGTACAGCTCATTGACGCCGTTGCGGTCGCTCACCCACTCCAGGCAGTTTTCCCCGGAACGGACGTTCACCACTTTCTGGGCCGAAGGATCCAGTTCCGTCTCCCAACCGCCGCCGGGAAGCAGGTGGTACAGGCCGATGCCCGCGGCAGTAACGCCGGTGACATAGATGTCCTCCTCTCCATACCACACGGGCTCCGACCCCTGGACGCCTTCCGGAAGGGGATGACGTTCCAGCGTGACGCCGCTGCCGGCATCTACCACCACCAGGTTGGAGACCCCTTCCACCGTCAGTTCGATGGCCAGCAGGCGGGAGCCGTCCCGGCTGCTTTTAGGGTTGTAGTAACGGGTTCCGCGGGTGAGGGTGTGCCGTTTGTTGGTATTCAGGTCATAGTAGCACAGGACCGACGTGCCGGCCAGGCTCCAGCGGGGGTCGTTATAGGTTTCGGACCAGTACAGGCGGTTCCACACCGGGTCATAGGCCATGACGGAACTGCTGGAACCGAAGGAACGCAGCCGTTGCACCTTTCCGTCCCGGATGAGCACCAGTTCTTTGGGGCGAAGATAGCTTTTGCGCAGCGCGAAGATGCCGTATTCGGTCCATACCGGACTGCTGTACTGCATGGCGTAGGAGGCTTCGGGGGTCACCGGTTCGGCTTCCATGAAGGGGCCGCGGGCCAGGGCATCGGCCTGCCAATCCTGGTTAAAGCTTTCCAGGATATCCTTGAAGGCCAGTTTGAAACGTTTCCCGGCATGTTGGCTGATGACTTTCCGGGTGTTGAAAGGAGCGATATACCAGGGTTTTTTCCAGGCCAGATCGATGGCTTCCCGCACCAGAAGGGGATCGTCATATAAGGTACGGGCACCGCCCAGGGTCACATAGCCCAGGGCGTAATGGTCCGGCGTATAATGCTTGAAGGATCCGTAACGCCACTTCTCCCAGCTGCGGTAATCCTCCTGGTCCAGGGCCACGCGGTAGAAGTTCAGGAAATCGGCCGTACGGGCACGGGAGCCGCCCAGGAGGGCGGTTTCGGCCACCACGGCATCTCCCTCTCCCTGGGACTGGCCAATGTATAGTTGCCAGTAGATGGGGGTCCAGATTTCTCCGGTGAACCAGGGGAGGATACCGCGCTTACCAAACTGCAACTGAGCCTGGTGGCGGGGTTCGTGGCCGGCCAGCTGCAACATCCAGGGAACCGCTTCCCCGCCATAGACCTCCGGCTTGGTGTAAAGGTCGTAGCGGCTGGGCGCCCAGCCCACGGAGCCGTTGGAAACGGTGTGGTAGGTATGCAGGATGACCGGCATTTTCCGGCGCTGGCCCTCACCGGGCGTCATGTCTCCCAGGCTGCGGCCCAACTGGATGCGGAAATTCTCCAGGGCGCGGCCGTAACCGCGGGCCAGGGAATCGGCCCCTATCGGATAAATCAGCTGATAATGAGGTGTTTCTATACTGTTCCAGCGAAGGCGGCCGGGGTCATCTCCGCTCAGGTAAAACTGGGCGCGGGCGGGGAACAGGCAGGCCGTCAGCAGGCATAGGGTCAGGATACTTTTTCGCATTTGTAGCAGCATTTCCACAAATTTAAGGTTTTTTGCCTAACTTTGTGTACCATGAAAAGAGGAAACTTCATTATTCTGGCCGGCAGCCTGCTTGCGCTGCTTTCCTGCGGCCCCAAAAAGACATCGGCCCCGGCGCCCGCCACCCGGGACTTCCCCATGGCAGAGGTTCCCATGATGATTACGGAACCGGCCGAGCGTTTGGTGTGGCTGGGACAACATTTCTGGGATCGGTTCACGGCTGCCGACAGTCTGTATTTCTGTGATTCCGTCACCGTCAACGGTGTTCCGGCCGAAAAAATGGAGCAGCAGATGGGCCTGTTCGCCTCCATCCTGGAACAGATGCCGCTCAAAGACGGCATGCGGGCCATGGAAATGTTCTATGACCGGCTGGACGCTTTCCAGCGGGCCAAGCCCTCCGGGAACGTGTTCCCCGAAACCGTTGCACTGGCCTCCCGGTATTTTTATGACCCCAACTCCCCCCTCCGCAGCGAAGACCTTTACCTGCCCTTCGTGAGCCGGCTGGCTTCATCGGCCCTCATCCAGGAGGACTTCCGCGCAGGATATGCCTGGGACGCCCGGATGTGCGCCCTCAACCGTACGG
>Ga0310696_10009032_pt1 | contig 11573 bp, 6 predicted proteins | sample AusTroGonzalo_MG_4_FD_203885 | JGI IMG/M metagenome (GOLD analysis project Ga0310696, IMG submission 203885) | Bovine rumen microbial communities from tropical cattle in Woodstock, Queensland, Australia - Gonzalo_02 (v2) (version 2) | ecosystem: Host-associated > Mammals > Digestive system >...
TTTCCCGGGGAAAGATGAGGAAAAGCTGTGCATGTACCAGTCGGCGGACTTCTTCGCCGCGCCTTTCGCCGCCTACGTCAAAGAGGACAGTGCGCTGGGCGTCTGGAGCGAGGACGAGACCTGCCGCCCTTTCCACTTCTTCATGTACTACAAAAAACGGAGCGACGCGCTGGCCTTCGAATTCCGCAACTTCATCCCCTTTGACCAGTGGAAGGAGTTCTCCTCCCCCTGGACGAAACTCAACCTCTTCCCCGGCTGCGACTGGGTCGGCGCCGCCCGCCCCTTCCGGGACTGGTACCGGAAATGCTTCGCCAAAGAGATCGCGCTCCGCGACAGTCTGTGGAAAGACGTCCGCACCCAGGCGCTCGTCGACGCGGGCGACATGACTGAAAAGGGCCTGAAGGAGATCGCAAAACACATGGATCCGCGCCGGGTGCAGATCCACGAGTGGAGCGCCCGCAAGCCCACGTTCGACACGGAACTGCCCGATTTCACGCCCAAGCCCGCCTACATCGAAAAAGTCAAGCGCATCCACAAGTACGGCTTCCGGGCCAGCGCCTATTTGAATCCCCTCTGCGCCAACTACATGTCTCCCGTCTGGAAACGGGACGACCTGGGGAAACTTTTCCTGCCGCGGCAGACGATCATTGCCTCTTACGCCTCGATCAACAAGCCCCAGCCGATGATCCCCGGCAGACTTTATTACGGTGAACCCCTGAAAAAAGGCTGGAGAGACTACATCACCAAAGTCTTTCAGGAGTTTCTGAAAGAGACCGGGACCGATGTCATCTACATCGATACTTTCGGACTGATCGACGACGCCGCCCACGGCGAGGTCGAGGGACTGCGGGCCGCTCAGGCGACCCGGGAGTTCGGGAGACAGCTGCTTTTCTCCCTGCGGGTGCCGATGTGGCCGGAGTACGCTTCGATTCCCACCTCTTTTTCGACCCAGATGTTCGTTTTGAGTCCCGTGGTCGGCGGAGACAAGTTCAACACCCACAGGATCCACAACTCCCACCCGATCGTGGCCTTCCTCTACCGGCAGCGCAGCTGTGCGGGGACCGGGCGCGCCACGTCCAACAGTCTCCGCCACCGCCTTCTCGCCCTGCTGGACGGGACGGCGGGGATCGCACCCTTCGCTTCCGAAGTGCCGCTGCGCATGGAGAGCGGTTTTGTCGAGCAGTTCGTGCTCCGGGCGAAGATCATGGCGGACAACGATCTGGAACCGTACTATCCCGAGAAGCGTTATCCGGAGAACATCCGCTGCATGTACAAGGACCCAAAGGGGCGCATTTTCCGGTATTACGACGACGGCAGACTGCAAATGATGATCGATCCCGACGGCAGGGCACTTTACGGCCGCATCGACGGCGTGAGCGAATTTCTGCGCCCCGAGCTTGGGCTCCATCTGCCGGGCTGGCCCTGTCAGGACGACAAGGGCATCTACAATCTCGATCCCGGGAAACAGTACGCGCTCTTCCCCCAAAAACCGGATGCCGAGCCGGACATCCTTTCCTCCCGTCTGCCCGACGGGTACGCAGTCGGCACGTGTTACTCGCTGAAGGATGCCGCCTATTTTGAAATCATTTCGACGAAGAAATATCTGAAAAACGCCGAAATCGAACTCAAAGTCAACTCCCGTTTCCGGGAAGCGGCGGTCAACGACGTCTATCAGCGGATCGAAAACGGCAGAGTTGCCGTCAAGGGCGCTTTTCCCCTGCGAATCGTTCTCCTGACCGGAAAAACCGGCAAACCGGAGCTCTCCGGCGTCAGTTCAGAACTGCTCATGAAGGAAAAGGCGTTTGCGTTTCCCCGTCCCGCGCGGCGGCCGGAGTGGAGGGGTGGAAAATTCGAGAAGACGCTCTTCTACTCCTCTCCCAACTATAATTTCGCCACGCTCGACTGCGTTGTTCCCGTGAAGGAAAAGGATTCCGCCCTCGAACTTTACACCTATCACCGCAAGGTTCCGGCGGGCAACGCGACGCTGGTCACGCTTCTCGTCAACGGCAAGCCCGTGCTCCAGCGGGATTTCGGTCCGCGCAACCCGGATTATGTGCGGCATGTGACGTCGTTGAGAGAACTGCACAAGCGCGACCTCAACATGTACCGCTGGCGCGTTCCGCTGGGCGGATTTGCGGGCAAGACGGTTCTGGTCAGTTTCCGCATCGACAACAAAAACGAGCTCAACTGCGACAGTCAGTGCTTCTCGATGCCCGAGGTCGTCCGCGATCCCGTCGAAAAGGCGACGGAAGAGGTCGTTGCCGTTCAGGCCGGGAACACTTCTCAGGCCTCCCGCAGGTCCGTCAAAAAATGAGGGAAACTCCCATGTGGAGAAAACTTTCATCGGCTGCGGGGCTTGTGTGCGCCTTTTCGCTCTGGGCGGGGGGAGAGTCGTATTTCAGGAACGACGAACGCTGGATGCTCACCGGCGACAGCATCACCAGCAATGACACTTACCGGCGGGCCGTCAAGCGGATCGTCGATCACTTTCATCCCGGCAACAAAATCGAATTCATCAACCGGGCGGTCTGGGGTGTGGACGCTGCTTTCAAAACCAAAGTCGAGGGAAGGCCCACGATGGTCTCCGTCATGCTCGGCATGAACGACATCATCCACCGCGAATATCCCCACACGCCGGACTTTTCGAAAAAGGCGGAGGAGTACCGCAGACGGATCGAAAAGCACGTGGATTTTTACAAGAGCATCGGCGCGGACGTGGTCCTTTTCACGCCCACGCTCACCGATGAACGGGTGTCCTCGTTCTTCAGCCCCATGTACACCAGGAAAGGGTTGGAAAAACTCGGCGAGGTCATCCGCGGGATCGGGAAGGGAAAAAACTGCCTCGTCATCCCCGTCGCGGAAGAACTGGAGGCCTACGACGATTCTCTCGGTCCGAACCAGCTGGCCCGGATCGACGGCGTCCACCCCTACGGCGAAGCCCAGTACCGCATCGCGTGGAGCATTCTGCACCACCTCAACGCGGCGGGAAAACTGACCGGGAAACGCGCTTTGTCACCCGTGCCGACACCCGTTCCCGTGGAGGTCGCGCGAAGCAATTTCTATTTGAACGCCCCCGGGGACAAGGTCGTTTTGAAGCTCCGGGGAAAAGAGGATGTCCGGTTCGAAATCACGTGGAGTCTGGCGGGGGAACGGGGTTCCGAAGAGATCGCTCTGGGCAAAGATCAGACGGTCAGTTGGACGCTTCCGGCTTCCGACAGAGCCTTCGAACTTGCCGTCGGCGATCAGAAACAGGCCGTGGTCGACTTGCAGACGGCCGACGGCAAACTGAGTTTTTACCTGATCGACCTGGCAAGGACCCGCGTGGTCAAGCCGGTCGACGGCGAATTGAATTTCACGATCAAGGCTCCTGAAAAGCCGCAAAAGGGCGAGAGATCGTTCCATTCCAAGTACGCTTCTTTTGCGGGGACCCGTCCGGAAGGCGATCTGATCGGCACGGTGAACATCAGGGAAGACGGTCCGAATCTCTGGCTCTCGGGAAGAGTTTACGACAGCATGATCGACCACGATGCCTACTGGATCTACGGACGGGACTGTCTGCGCATCCTGCTGGACTTCCGCCCGGGCGGGCGGTTCGGGAATCTGACCATCGACCGGGACGTCAACGTCGTCATGATCTCCCCGAGGACGGTCCCGCATTTTGCCATGATCGCGCTGGCGTGGAACGGCTCCCGCTACCAGCACTGTATGTATTCCGACGGCGAACGTACGCCGGACGGCTACAAATGGTTTTACGGCTACGCCGGGCACATAACGAACTATACGGCATTCGATATCCGGAAACTGGACGTTTACGGGTTCAATCTCTCCGTCATCGACAGGGACGGCAAAAAAAGTTTTCACTTGAATTCCGTCATGCCGACGATCTTCGACGACACGGCGGAAAGGGCGCTGAACCAGCTGATCATCGTCGACAGGAAAAACAAATTTCCCGGAAACGAGACCACGACGGTCCAGTGTTTCGGATTCTGAACACTCAGGGAAAGGATGACCTTCTGAAATCATGGAACTTGCAAATCTTCTCGCAGGGATCCCGGAAAACGCGCTGCTTGCGGCCCGCTGTTACAGCGTGGGCGAGGAGCGGCTCCGGGACGTGACGGACTTCCGCCTCGTGCGCAAATATGAAGGGACGGGGAGCGTCCTGCTGACGTTCGAAAGTCCCTCATTCGGTCTGCTGGTGACGCTGGGGATCCGGGAATGCGGTCCCTTCTGCCGCGTCGCGGTCGAACCGGGGAATATCGTCGAATACAACGCCGTCGCCTGGCGCCTGATGGAGCTCTCTCTCCTGCCCGGACTGCTGAGGACGGAAACAGGGAGCGAGGGGGCGTATCTGCTCCCGCTGGCCTCCGGATATCTGGCAAGTCTGGAGAAGCGGCCCCACGGGATCTTCCGTACGCGGATGTACTCCGCCCAGGAGGAGTGGGAAAAATCGGCGAACATGAATTGCTACGGTCTGCTCCGGCCCGGGAAAAACCTTTTGTGCATTGCGGAGGAGGGCGATTTCTTCTGCTTCACCGAGGCGGAGTTCGGCCGCGACGGAAACAACGACCTTCGGGCGGTCTTCCAGATCCGGGAGAAGCCGGGGGACATGCTCCGTTTCGACACCCTCGCGCTCGCCGTCTCCGACGCCGGGGAACGGGCCGGTTACGGCGATCTCGCCAAACTTTACCGCACGTGGTTCATCGAAAGGAAGGGCGTCTTTCCCCTGCGGGAACGGATCGCGGCCAATCCGGTCCTGGCCTACTCCGCCGAGGCGCTCCGCATCAAGATCTTCATGGCCCAGAAATTCCCCTATGCCCCGGACGGCTCATCCCCTGTCCGGGTCCACACGACCTGTGCCCAGGCACAGAAGATCCTGACAGACGTCAAGGCCGCGGGCATCGAAAAAGCCGTGGTGACGCTGGTGGGCTGGAATTGCGGCGGCCACGACGGGGCCTACCCCGCCCACTTCCCCGTGGAACCGGCCGTCGGCGGCGAAGCGGAACTGCGTCGGCTCATTGCCTTCGCCAAAGATCTGGGGTATCAGATCGTCCCCCACGACAACTGGACCGACGTCTACCGCGACTCCCCCTGCTTCGACTACGAATACGTCGCCCGGACCGAACAGCAGGAACCCGTGGCGGCGGGCGTCTGGGGCGGCGGGCAGTCCTACAAGGCCTGTCCCCTCGTCCAGCTCCGCCGGTACGGTTTCGAATTCGAGAAGATCCGCCAACTGGGCTTTGCCGGGCACTACTACATGGACGCCCAGTCCACCGTTCTCTGGGCCTGTCACTCGCCTCATCACCCGGCGGACGTGCGCAAGTTCGCTCTGGGCCTGACCTCGATCACCCAGATCCCCCGGGCGATGTACGGGGCGGTCTCCACGGAAAACTGCCACGCCTACGCGGTCCCCTTCGTGGACGAGACCGCGCGGATCCGCTTCGGCGCAAGGCTGCCGGAGTCCGACTTGCCCGGCATGCGCCCCGTGCCCTTCTATCACGTCGCGCTCCACGGACTCATCCTCTATCAGACCCCCGGCGCGGAACACCCGGGATGGGAGAAGGAGTGGCTCCGCGGACTGGCCTTCGGTGCCCGGCCCTATATGGAGGTCAACTGGAAATGCGATCTTTCGCAGGGGGCCATCGGCGGGGAATACCGCGACTGTCTGAAGCGGCTCATCGGTCCTTACGGCATCTGTTACCGCGACCTGAAGTACCCGACGCTTCTCGTCGACGCTTTCAGCGAACCCGTTCCCGGCGTCTACCGCACGGTCTACGACAACGGGCTCGCCCTCACGGTCAACACGACGGACGCCCCCTTCGAAGACCTCGCCCCCCTGAGCTGGCGTCGGGAGGGCTGAGCGCCGGAAAAACAGGAAAAGCAGGGAAATGGATATCCATCTGATCTGCCCGGCGGACATCGGCAAAACCTTCGGGTGTCCTCTGGCGAAGATCGTCCGCGCGGGTCTGCGCAAGAACGGGATCGGCCGCGGCATCCCCGCCGTCTTCTCGCCGGAGACGCCCGTGCCCCGGCTCCCGGGACAGCCCGTGGGCAGCGCAAGCTACGTGGTCTGCGCCTTCGGGCTCCACCTCGTCCAGCTGGTGACGGACCGTCTGCTGGCGGGGAGCGTTTCCCGTTAGCCGAGAGGGATCTCGACCACGCCGCTGCCCTCGACGCGGACGCACTTCTCCACGGGCGAAAGCACGGTGAATTTCACGAGATGGTAGACCCGGTCTCCGGCGGCGGAGCGGCCCTTGTCGACCTCGAAGATTTTGATGTCGTACCAATGGCCGGAGTCGCTGCTGAAAAAACGTCCCTTGACGCCGTCGGCGAGACGGATCATGTCCTTCTCCTCGAAATAAGCGTAGACGTACCAGCCCCGTTCGATCTTGTGGATGCACGCCGCCGCCGTACCTGCATTATTCCAGGCGTGGACCGTGTCGGAATAGGTTTTGATGATGCCGTCGTAGGGCGTGACGATGCGGTAGTATTTTTTCTCCTCGTTGAGCAGGGCCAGTTCCTTTTCCAGCCCGGCCAGCTTCGTTTTGAGAAGGGCCACGTCCTGCTCCGCGCTCCGGACGTAGAGTTTGCTCAAACCGTTCTTGACCCGTTCGTGGTCGCTGACCGCGATCTGATAGGCGGCCAGAGCGTCCTGATAGGCCTGTTTCTTGCTCCGCAGATCCAGCTCGGAAACGATTTTGCCCTTGTGGAGCCGCTCATAGGTGCGCCACTCGTTTTCGGTGCGATTCAGGAGTTCCTTGGCCCGCCGGGTCTTCCAGTTGATGTTGCGGTAGTCCGACGGCAGGGGGTCCAGCGTCGTGAGCTGGAGCCGGATCTCCCGGGCGGCCAGCTCCCGACGGAGATTTTCGATATCATTTTCGAGGGAAACGATCTTTTTGCGCAAGTCGAAGTCGTCGTATTCGAGGATGCAGTCGCCCTTCTTCACCCGTCTGCCGGAATAGAAGTGGACCTTGGACACGTAGGCGCCGTATTTGTTGCGCAGCGTCGTCGCGCTCCTGCCGCGGATGTATCCCCAGCCCCGCAGAACCTTTTTTTCACGCGCGGTCCGAAATGGAACACCGCTCCACATCAGCTGCGCGGGCACGCCGACGGCCTGAAACACCGCCGTCGTCAGCGCGATCCCCGCCGCGCATCCGGCCGTTATCCCCGCAAGATTTTTCACGACACGCCCCCAGTTCCGTCACAAAGATTGCTTTTTTGTAATATAACCCCGCGCAACACCGTCTGCAAACGGGGATCGGAAAAAAAAGCGGAATATTTCCGCAGGGAAGTGCCTGCCGAGACCGTCAGTCAAGTTTCCACTTGAGCCAGCGGAGAGAAGCGATGCCGGGAGCCCGGCGGAACTGGTACCACAAGGTGAGAAGCGTGCCGTCCGGCAGCTGGGCGGTGGAGGGGTAACCGAGATCGACGGTTTCGCCGTCGTCGCAGAGAACGAGTTCTTCGCTCCAGTAGTCCTCGCGCAGGGGCTCGACAAGGCCGCGCACCAGTTCCCTGATTCTTTCGGCGGCGGCGCCGTAGTAATCGTCGGGCAGTTCCGTTCCGATGCGGCAGCGGACCCCGCAGGGCTCATGCCGCCAGCCGTAACTCATGACGATGCGTCCGTCGGCGAGGCGCAGCAGATGGGTGGGATACCCGAGGCAGACGGGACGGCATTTTCCCCAGGTCAGACCGCCGTCGGCCGATTCGATCTGCCACGTCGCGGTCCTGCCGGAGGGATCCCCGTGATTGCGGAACTGGGTGATGACCAGTCCTTTGGCGGTCTGGGCGGTGTGGAGTTCGAACCAGTCGGCGTGACGCAGTCCCGGATACTCCGGCAGGGCCGACAGCAATTGCCACGTGAGCCCGTTGTCCGTCGACCGGTACGCACGGATCAGCGAATTGGAAAAACTGGCCGAGACGGTATTCCCGACCTCCGCGCCGACCCAGAGCAGAGAGCCGTCGTTCATCGGCGTCGGGCCGTGGTTGTTGAGAACCGGCACGCGGTATTTCGGGCTCCAGGTGCGGCCGCCGTCCGTCGAGCGGCGCATCCAGACGCCGTGTTCCTTCTCCAGCGTTTCGAGGGTGATCTTTCTCATGACTTCGTTCCACGCTTCGGGACGGTTCTTGAGCCGGGTGAAAAAGATGCTTGTGAAATAGCTCAGCAGAACGGAGCCGTCGGCGGCGACGGCAAGGCCGCAGTCGCGGTCGTCCAAGGGACCGGAAGAGAGGATCTGCGGCTTGCTCCACGTGAAACCTCCGTCGTCGGAAGTATAGCAATAGGCCCTTCCGAAGGGACAGACGTGGTCGGCCCGCCCGCCCGAAGCGGCGGCCAGCAGACGGCCGTTTTTCAGGCAGCACACGGTGGGCCAGCCGTGGTAGGCGGGTTTGTCTTCAGTCTCGATCCAGCCGGAAGCGATTTTGGTGAAATCCATTGCCGTTTTCTTCTCGATATTTTATGATGTCCGGGGACCGGTCCGACCGGCCATATACGCGCAGACGTCCCCCCCCGGGAAGTGCCTGCCGAGACCGTCAGTCAAGTTTCCACTTGAGCCAGCGGAGAGAAGCGATGCCGGGAGCCCGGCGGAACTGGTACCACAAGGTAAGGAGCGTACCGTCCGGCAGCTGGGCGGTGGAGGGATAACCGAGATCGGTGTTTTCCCCGTCGTCGCAGAGAACGAGTTCCTCGCTCCAGTAGTCTTCGCGCAGACCCTCGACGACGCCGTCCATGAGCGACCTGATCCTCTCGGCGGCGGCGCCGTAGTAATCGTCGGGCAGTTCCGTTCCGATGCGGCAGCGGACGCCGCAGGGCTCGTGCCGCCAGCCGTAGGTCATGACGACGCGGCCGTCGGCAAGGCGCAGCAGGTGGGTGGGATAGCCGGGACAGACCGGATGGTATTTTCCCCAGGTCAGACCGCCGTTGGCCGATTCGATCTGCCACGTCGTGACCTTGCCGGAGGGATCCCCGTGATTGCGGAACTGGGTGATGACCAGTCCCTTGACGGTCTGGACGGTGTGGACTTCGTACCAGTCCGCCTGCCGCTGACCGGGATACTCCGGCAGGGCGGAGAGGAACTGCCACGTAAGTCCGTTGTCCGTCGAACGGTACGCGCGGATATGCCCGTTGAGCGTGCTCGCATTGACGGTGTTGCCGACCTCCGCGCCGACCCAGAGCAGGGAGCCGTCGTTCATCAGCGTCGGACCGTGGTTGTTGAAAAGCGGCACGCGGTATTTCGGACTCCACGTGCGGCCGCCGTCCGTCGAACGGCGCATCCATGCGCCGTGTTCCAGCGCCAGCGTTTCGAGAGTGATCTTTCTCATGACCTCGTTCCAGGCCTCGGGACGGTTCCTGACCCGGGTGAAGCCGATGGCGGTGATGTAGTTCAGCAGCACGGAGCCGTCGGAAGCGACGGCGAGACCGCAGTCCCGGTCGTCCATGGGACCGGAGGAGAGGATCTGCGGCTTGCTCCACGTGAGACCGCCGTCGTCGGAAGCATAACAATAAGCGCGTCCGAAGGGACAGACGTGTCCGATCCGCCCGCCCGACGCGGCGGCCAGCAGACGGCCGTTTTTCAGGCAGCACACGGTGGGCCAGCCGTGGTAGGTGGGTTTGTCTTCGGTCTCGATCCAGCCGGAAGCGATCTTGGTGAAATTCATTGCGGTTTTCCTCCCTATATTTTATGATGTCCGGATGCCGGTTCGACCGTAATGTACGCGCCTTCCGCAAAAAAAGCAAGCGTTTCCCCGGAAAAAGTCCGACAAATATCCGGCAGCGCCGGATCTCTCACTCCTGCGGATAAAGGCTGCGGCCGTCCTTGAAGGGATAGCCGGGCCAGGTGTGCTCGACGATCGCAAGGGGCTCGCCCCTGACGCCGAAGGCGCTGACGGGATACACGCAAATACGGTAGTCCGCACCGGCGCGCATCCCCAGACCGGGAAGCCTGAGAAACAGCCGCCTTCCCCGGTCGGCCTTCAGCCGGTAAAAATCGCTCACATAACGGTGCGTTTCAGGCGTTCCCTCCGGGAAAAGAGGCACGAGCTCGACCTCGTAATACAACGCCGGGACCTCCTCATCCGCCCGGTCGAACACGAGGTACATGTAGCCGTAATCGTACCGCGTCAGCAGACGGGCTCCCGCGGGGAAACGCGGCGCCGCACCGCTTCCGGGGCGCGCGGCGGTGTAAAACGCCTCTTCCGGGCGGTACGGCAGACGGACAGACCATTTTTCGCCGGCGGAACTGCGGTCGAGGACCTGAACGCGGCCGATCTCCAGCCGGTCGGAAAAGAGTTCCATGTACAGAAGCTGGACCGCCTCCCTGGCGAAGGGAAGGATCCCGCCGACGGTATTGAAGCCCCCTTCGTTCATACAGCCGTAAGCGAGCGACGAAGCCGTGACGGCCGTGAAATTTCCCTGCCAGATGCAGCGCTCGTCCTCAAGGGGCCAGTGGGTGTGCCCCGAAAGGGAGATCACCTGCGGAAAACGGTCGAGCACTTCGCGCAGGGGCCGGATCCCGGCCTTGTCATCGAAACTCCCGGCCATCGTGCCGTAAGGGGGATAGTGCGTGAGCACAAAAACGGTTTTTTCCGGGGGCAGAGACGCCAGTTTTGCCGCGAGTTCCGCGCAGAGCTCCGGCGAATAGACGCCGCAGGCCGTTTCGGAGGCGGCGACAAAATCGTATCCGCCGATATTTTCATGGCAGATGAACTTTTCAGGCCGCCGCAGTCCCGCGCAGACCCGGCGGAAGACCGCGGAAAAATCCGGACGGTGTCCGTTGCCCAGATCGTGATTGCCCTCGCAGGAAAAGTGGCGGATTCCCTCCCGACCGAAGCGCTCCTCGATCATCTTCCAGTAAAGCGCGTAGGTGTCGGGATTTCCCCCCTCGGCGATGTCCCCCAGCGAGAGCAGAACGTCGATGCGCTTTTCCTTTAAGATATCCAGCGCGAGGGCCAGATTGTTCATCCCCCAGTCATGCCGCGAGGGCAGCCCCTGAACGTCCCCCAGAACGCCCAGTTTCAACACAGGTTTTTCCGCCATAGCCGCGCCTTTCTTTTTTGTTCCCGACAAGGGCTGACGGTTCCGGGGGAGAGGAAAAACTTTTTTTCGCGGGAAAAAAAGTTTCTCCCCTCCCCCGGGCCCCCTTCCCTTTTCAAAAAAAGCGGGGTTTTTTGCGGCAGTTTTACCCGCCGCCCCCGTGTGAGGAACAATGCCGTTCTTTTTTCCGGCGTCCCCGCCGGATGTCTTCATCGCCTATAACATACCGTCGCAAACGGGGAAATCAAGGCGAAATCGCAAAAAAAAAGCTTTTTTCTCTTTTTATTTATTGACAAATACAATTTTAAAGGATATTTTTATTATATAACATTTTTGATAAAGCGCTTAATCAAATCTTAACGGAGGATTCGGACCATGCGCGCTACGCTCAAAGACATCGCCGCGGCGGCGGAAGTGACGCCCGCGGTGGTTTCGGCGGTCCTGAGCGGGAACGGGAACATCCGCTGTTCCAAGGAGAAGCGGGCCCTCATCCTCGACGCGGTCAAGCGTATGAACTACCGTCCCAACCGCGCGGCGCAGGTACTGG
>Ga0310696_10009034_pt1 | contig 11572 bp, 12 predicted proteins | sample AusTroGonzalo_MG_4_FD_203885 | JGI IMG/M metagenome (GOLD analysis project Ga0310696, IMG submission 203885) | Bovine rumen microbial communities from tropical cattle in Woodstock, Queensland, Australia - Gonzalo_02 (v2) (version 2) | ecosystem: Host-associated > Mammals > Digestive system >...
AGCGGAAACGAAAGAGAATGGAGAAAAAGGAACTGCTATGCCTGCTACAAACATGAAAATTAAAGTGGTTGCAAACGGTAAAGAAATTGTATTTGCGCTGAACGATACTTCCGTGTCCCGCTCGTTTTATGCGCAGCTGCCGTTAACTGTTGATGTGGACAATTACAGCAACAACGAAAAAATTTTCCAGCCTCCCAAAAAACTGGATTGCAGCAAGGCGCAGGAAGGGGCGTGCCCTGTGGGAACGATTTCGTATTTCTCACCCTGGAACAACGTGTGCCTGTATTACGGCGCTGCGCCACGCTACTCCGGCTTATATGTGATGGGCAAGGCGGTAAGCGGAGCGGAACAGATCCGTAACATAACGGGAAAAGTGAAAATAGAAGTAGTCAGGCAGTAACAGCAAAAGAATACAGAGACTAAAACAAACGGAGGAATCACCATGGCAAAAAAGGTTCTGGTCATCAGCACAAGCATAAGAGGCAACAGCAATTCTGAAAAGCTGGCGGAAGCATTTGCGGACGGCGCGAAAGCGGCGGGCAATAAAGTGGAGCTGGTTTATCTGAAAAACAAAACGATAGCGTTTTGCAAAGGCTGTCTTGCCTGCCAGCAGATTGGCCATTGCGTAATCAAAGACGATGCGAATGCCATTACGGATAAAATGCTGGAGGCGGACGTGGTCGCCTGGGCTACGCCCATTTACTACTACGAGATGAGCGGGCAGATGAAGACCATGATTGATCGGGCCAACCCGCTGTTTCCCAAAGACTATAAATTCCGGGACGTGTATCTTCTGACCGCCGGGGCGGAAGACGAACCGGATGTGGATGCAGGCGCTGTCCGCGGATTAAAAGGCTGGATCGCCTGCTTTGATAAAGCGCGTTTTGCCGGAAAAGTCTGCGCGTGTGGCGTAACCAACCCCGGGGATATCGGCGGAAATCCAAAGCTGGCGGAAGCCTATGATATGGGAAAAGGGATTGTGTGAGTATAATTGAGGCTTGCCCTGAGGCCTCTGTTAGCAATCAAAACATCAAATTCTCGTTTATCGCACTATGATAATTCACCCTGATGTGCTTAACACGCATCAGGGTGTTCTTGTTTTAAAACACTTTACACATTGGTAAATATATTGTACAATAAAAAGAACAAGGGAGGGATGAAAAAGATGCTGGCTGTTAATTATTCAACTTTGCGAAATAACCTGAAAGCGTATTGCGATAAAGCGACGGACGAATCTGAAACGGTGATCGTGACGCGAAAAAATGAAAAAAATGTCGTCATTATGAGTTTGGAAAAGTACAATAATCTGCGGGAAAACCTGTTCCTGATGCAAAACCGGAAAAACTATCAGCACATCCTGAAAGGCATTGAAGAACTGGAACAAGGCCAAACGGTCACTAAAGTGGCAGAAGACCTGGAGGAGTTTTTAATTGAATAGAACTTTTTCCAAACAGGGTTGGAACGATTTTGTCGAGTGGGTGAATGAGGACCGGAAGGTTGCCCGAAGAATCATTTTGCTGCTGAATGATATTGAACGTAACGGCAATGAAGGAATAGGCAAGCCGGAAGCGTTACGTAACCGGTTGTCCGGCTACTGGAGCAGACGGATAACGGAAAAGGACCGTCTGATATATCGCTTTGATGAAAACACAATTTATATAGCGGCTTGTAAAGGACATTATGATTAATCGCAGCGGAACAGAAATAAAGCTTCTGAAGGATATACAGTGGTATAAATCCGGATTTATCGGAGAAGAAAAATGGGAAAGTTAATAACACCTTTTGGTGAAATTGACATAATGATAGATGGACAGCCTGTGTCTTACACAGCACGGGAAGGCAGTAAAATTAAAGAATTATGTTCTGATGTTTTGGGGCGATTTCAAATTGCTGTTCATTATATTCCTGACGGTAAGGAACATAGCATAGCGTGCGTATTTATCCCTGAATGCCCATATGAAAGAATGCAGGAAAGCGGCGAACGGTTAGAGTGCCAGAGTTTCTACAATGACCGTGGATATAAGATGTCTGTCGGAGTTGAATGTGAAGCTGGATACGTTGGCGGCAAACGTCTTTCTGATAAATATGACTATGACGCAGAGTATCTGGAAAACGGCATGTCATATCTGATTCTTCCTGGGACAAAAACGGAACAGTATGTATTTGGGATTTCCTGGATAGATGACGTTGACAGGAATGATCCGGGGGACGGCAATCATAACCGGGATATTCAAACATGGTTCGGGGCTGATCCAACCGTATCGTTATAAATTCCGGTTTTACAGAGGTGTTTGATGAAGTTTTATATTGCAGACTGTTTCGCGGAAGAAAATCCGTATTACGCATTCACGCGGGTAAAAAGGCAGACGCCTGGACGATAGAAGTCGGCGGGCAGTGTCATATTGTTGCCTGCGGTGACTGGGAGTGAGTAGGAAAGCCTGATTCACAGACAAATCGTTGATTTGGCTATATGGAATAAAAGGGTCGGTTTAAAACCCGGATTTTAACACGTCGGCGAACAGGCAGCTTTCCCGAACAAAGCAATAAAATGCAGGTGTGGAGTGTTACCGGGAGACAAGACATTATAAACTTATCTATATTAATAACAGAAAGCAGGCGTAGAAACCGCTCCACGACTGGGGTTGCGAAAATTTTCTGGTCATTGGGATGACCAAAAAAGTTTTCGCTTTTCTTTTTAATAGAGAAAGGCGTTTTTAATTTGAAGTTAATCTTTAAATATGTTATATTAATAATAAAGGGTACTATGTGATAATGGCTTGAATAATTGTTTCGGGGTATGTACAATGGATGAGAGAGACTGGCAGATTATCAGCCTGTTGTATAAGAACAAGAATATCACGAAAACAGCAAACAATCTTTATATTTCCCAGCCGGCACTGACCGGGCGTATAAAACAGATTGAGCAGGATCTGGGTGTTCCTATATTAAACCGTTCCAACCGGGGCGTGGAATTTACGCCTCATGGTGTATTTGTAGCGGAGTTTGCCAATCATCTGTTAGGTGAGATTTCCAACTTCCGTGAAAACCTGGGAGGGCTGGGGAAGGATGTGGCGGGCGTCATCAAAATCGGCGCCACCAGCATCATCGGACGCTATTACCTTCCGCGTCTTTTAGAATGTTTTAATAAAAAATACCCTCTTGTCAAATTCAATATCAGCATTCATCCTTCTTCTGAGTTATTAAAGATGCTGCGATCAGATCTTATTGATTTCGGTATTGTAAAGCATTGCAAAGGGTTTGAAGGCGAAGAAAAACGGTTGTTGACAACGTATAATGTGGTCGTTGCCAATTCTTCTCCTTTTGAAATGAAGGATTTGCCGGACATGCAGCAAATCTCTTATCCCTATGAGGATCAATACCGTGCCTTGCTCAGAACATGGTGGAAAGACAATTTTACCAGGCCGCCCAAAGTTACCAGCAAGGTAGCCAATCTGGATTTATGTAAGGAAATGGTGTTTAACGGCCTGGGCTTCAGTATCCTGCCGGAAATACTGATTCCGGAAAGTCCGATTCCCTTATATACGAAAGATATGTTTTTTAAAGATGGATCGCCCTTTGAGCGGCAAACATGGTTGGCCTGCAAAAAGTCGCTCTTAACCAAATCGTTGCCCAGACTTTTCTTTGATTTTATTACAGCTTGCGATTTTAAATCCTATCTGCGTTCAAGAAACAGAAAATGAAAATATTGATAATTTCTGTTTATCAGTTTGTTTAAAAGAAAGAAACGGTTTTAATTTTTGTATTTTTGAATACAGAAACGGCTGCACTGTATAATGATTGATATCACTAGTACACAGCGCAGCCGTTTTGTTTTGCAGTATTCTTAAAATAATATGAAGCATGATAGGGAATTACTGATTAATTCACCTGTACACCTGGCAATCGTACAAACTCATTGAATCAATGCTTTCTTAAATCTGATGGATTACATCAATAATCGTCCCGTCCCTGTATTCAACGAGCCCGCAGACTTTGCCGCTGAATTCAGCCGGCGTTGCTTTGCCGGTAAGCTTATCTGCTTTTGCTTTCAGTTCTTCCATGGATTTTATTGGGAGCGCTTTTCCTCTGAGCATGTCTGTAACATCCTGTCTGAGAGGATTCACTGCGACACCGTATTCCGTTACTAAAATGTCAATTGATTCGCCTGGCGTTACGATGGTCGAAACATGATCCAACAGCATTGGCAGCCGGTTCCTTAGCAACGGCATGGTAATGACGGTAAGTTTTGCGCCTGCGGCCGCGTCCGGGTGCCCGCCGGGCGCTCCCAGCAATTTTCCGTATGAATCAGTCAGGACGTTGACATTAAAATCAACGTCTATTTCCGTAGCGCTTAAGACTGCAAAATCCAGCATATTTACATAAGGATTTGCGCTGAATGGATTGGCATAGGCTGAAGCGGAGATTTCATGATGCCTGGGATTCGTGCCTAAAGACTGTATTGCTGTCACATCAAAGTCCTGGGGATCGTAAAATGTTTTTATCAGGCCTTCATTTAACATCTGGACATGGAAACCGGACACGCCGCCCACGCCGGCGCTGGCAACAATGTTATCCTGCAGCATTTTCTCACGGATGAAGCTGGCCGTTGCGATAGCCATACCACCGCTGCCAAACTGGAACACCATACCATCTCTGAAGTATTCTGTTGCGGCAATCACATCTGCTGCATATTTTGAAATCACAAGTTCAGCCGGACTTTTGCTGACCCGGATAGAACCGGTTGCGATTCCTGCCGGGTCTCCGATGGAATCCACTTCGGTTATGTAATCTACCTGCGTCTGGGGAATACTTACGTAATCCAAGGCTGTTTCTGTATAACCGTCCGTTACCGCCACCACAAAATCGGCATATTCTGCATCGGGCATGGCATAGCCTAATGAACCGCAGGCTGATTTTCCCTGTACACCGTTGATGTTTCCGTATTTATCGCAGCACGGCGCCGCGATAAAGGCGACATTAATATGCAGTTCACCGGTTTCGATAGCTCTTGCGCGACCGCCGTGGGTCCTGTAGATGGCAGGCTTTTTAAGCTTGCCCTGTTGGACATAAGCGCCTAACTTGCCACGATTGCCGCTGGTATCAATGGCGGTGATGACGCCTTGCTCAAAGTAGGGGAGCAGACAGTCCTGTACCAGGCTTAAAGAACTGACCGCCAGTGTCAGATCCCGGATTCCGTTTTTGGCAATAGCGTCAATTACATATAACATTACAGCATCGCCATTGCGCAGGCAGTGATGGAAGGAAATGGTCATGCCGTCTTTCAGTCCAACAGCGTCAAGGATGTAATCTAATGAAAATTTCTTATTTGTGCCGGGCGTAACAAATTTTATCGGCCTGGCTGCCATTCTTCCGTTTGGCTTAGCCGCAAAGGCACCGGCAAATGCTTTTTTGTTTTCAAAACCGGGAATTTGGTTAATTTCGTTGAGTAAAGAAGGATTCAGCATTTTTACAGCTCCTTTCCGGACGCTTTGGCGTATTCCAGCGTGTTTTGGGCGCGTACGACTATAGGCATGTCAATCATCTTTCCGTTCAACGCTACGACACCGGATGCTTTAGACATGGCTTCTTCATAAGCGGCTGCTATTTTTTTTGCCTGTTCAATTTCCTGATCGGTTGGAGTATAGACGTTATGCACCAAAGGGATCTGGCTGGGATGGATAACGGACTTGCCTGTAAAGCCCAACATCTTTCCGAACCGTACATCGGCAATGAAACCCTCTTCGTTTTTAAAATTACTGTATACATAATCTAACGGCAGTACTTTGGCTGCATGAGCTGCCAAAGAAATCATGTTGCGCGCAAAGAGGATTTCCTGGCCGTCTTCGCTGCGCGTCATACGCATATCGGTACGGAAATCCTCTGCCCCCAGGCCGATGGCAATCATGCGCGGGGAAGCGGATGCAATCTGGTACGCGTTGTAAACGCCTAACGCAGTTTCGATGGTTGCGATGATTTTTACGGAACCTGATTCAATGCCGCATGCTTTTTCACTTTCTGTGATTAGTTTATCTAACTGACGGATATTTTCTGCTGTTTCGGATTTAGGCAGGCGGAGAAAGTCGGGTTTAACTGACACCATGCTCCGTACATCCTCTTCATAATAGGGTGTGTCCTGTGCGTTGATGCGTACACCGACACGGCAGGTTTCCGGTCGCAGATCCGTCAGGTAATGTTTTACTAAATCTCTGGCTGCGTCTTTTTCATGGATTGAAACGGCGTCTTCCAAATCAAAAATCACGCAGTCGGCGCCGTAAATATCTGCTTTGACCATCTGGCCGGGATTGTTGCCGGGGACGAAAAGCAAAGTTCTGTATAATGAATTCATCTATTTTCCCTCCTTTGCCATTGCGCGCTTCACGGCAGTCTCGATTCTTGCCTTGATTGCAAAGTCCAAAGCTCCCAGGTCGTCAATCTGAATTTTAACATTTTTTACAGAGAAGGCATCAAGAATGATAAGAACATCTTGCCGGATTGCTTCGCCAAATTTCTTTTCAACTTTGCTCTTAATTTCTATTTCGCGTCCGTTGCCGCCCAGTTCCAATGTTACAAGAAGGTCTCCTTTTTTGTCGGTGCCGCATTTTACCGCTTTGTCTGTGAATTCCATACTGTTTCCTCCTTCAATCATTTCCCGAACCCATACAGTTCTTCCGGATTTGTGACTAAAGCCAGTTTTCTTGTTTTTTCATCAGGGATCCAGCGGGCGATCATATTAGTGAGGTAAGCTTCATCCGGCTTCACTTTTTCCGTTACATGGGGGAAGTCGCTACCCCAAACGATCCGTTCCGGGGCGTACATTGCGATTTCCCTGGCCAGCTTATCGCTGTCATCCCACGGATAACCGGTTACTGTATTCAGGTAAGGCCCGGAAATCTTCACCCACACATTCCCTTTGTCAATCAGCGAGAACAAAACCGGCAAAGCCGGGTCATTGATCCCAAGATGGGGATCCATCCTGCCCATATGATCGATAACTACTTTACCCGGAATCTGACGGATAATTTCTGCCCGTTCCATCAGCTGTTTTGCGCTCATATGCAGCTGCATATTCCAGCCGAAATCATACACCCGTTTGCTCAAAGGCAGGCAATCCTCAAAAGACACTACTGCATTGGCAGGGTTCCAGACACTGAAGCGCAGGCCTTTAACACCGCCGTCATTGAGCTGTTTTAGTTCGGCATCACTGGCTTCATTTGTTACCACGGCAATACCTACACTGTTTTTACGCCCAAATTTTTCAATTGCGTCCAAGAGGCAGGCATTATCACAGCTGAAAGTTTTTGCCTGTACAAAAACAGCCCGGTCAAGATGCAGTTTGGCTGCAATTGCTTTATAGGTTTCGATAGTACCGATTTGTTCGGCAGCTTTCCCATCGTTAGGGAATTTGGGGTCTATGATATGCAGATGAGCATTGCAGGCGCCCTGTGGCATAGAGAAAGAAAGCATTGTAGTATTTGTCATGATTATCCTCTTCCTTTGTTTGAAAAGTGTGAATCTCACAAATTCTGTTTTAAAGCAGGCTTAGCTTTTTTATTAATTATAACATAAGAAAACACGGCCCGGGTTTTCCCAAGGCCGTGAGTGATTATTTACCACAGTCCCAGCATTTTCCAGAATGCCAGGCCAAGCGTCATATATACAACTACATTGAATACATTCATTATGGCACCCAAAGTCCACCAGGTTTTCTGGGGAACATATCCGGTACCGAACATAACGGGGCCAACCGCTCCGCCGTAATGGGTCAGCAGGCAGCCGAAAGCGCTTGAAGCTGCAATTAAAAGCGCCAGCGGCAGGGCAGGAGCTTTGGCCAGCAGGCCTACCGTAAACAGCACAGGGACAAAGGCTGCAACGTATGCGCCCATGGAGGCAAACACGTAACGTACCAGCACGGAAACGACCAGCAGGGATCCTAACACAACAACCGGATTCAGGCCGGTGAAGCTGAAGGTTTCACCGAAGACTTTGGCCAGCCAGGTGAAGAATTTGGCTTTGGCGAGGATTCCGGACAGGCCCATGATGGCGCCGTACCAGATCAGGGTATTCCAGGCAGCGTTGTTATTAAGCACGTTTTTCCAGTCAATCAGTTTAAAGATAGAAGCGGTCGCGAAGAACAACAGGGCGATGGCGGTAGCGCCGACTTTGGTGATGCTGCTGGTGGCCCAGCCGATAACTGCCAGCACGAACAGGAGCAGCAGGATCTTTTCTTTTCCGGACATGGGTCCCATTTCCCTCAGGCCTTCCTGGGACAGTTCTTTGTGATTGGGAATATCCTTAATTTCAGGCGGATACAGTTTGTACAGGATAAAGGGCGCAGCTAGGCAGACAAACAGGGCAGGGATTGACATGTACATAAACCACTGGGCCCAGCTGATGTCTACTTTTAAAATATCTTTGGCAAACCCTGCGGTCATGATGTTAGGCGCGCAGGCTGTTAAGAACACGGCGGAAGTGGAAAGGCTGATGGTGTAACCGGCGATTGTGATGTAGGAACCGATTTTCCGCGCGGTCTCACCCGGTTCGGAACCCAGAGTAATTGCTACATTCCGGAAGATGGGGTAGACGATACCGCCGGAGCGGGCTGTATTGGACGGGGTAGCGGGGCTGAGAATCAGGTCGGTGATCATCTGGCCGTAGACCAGGCCCAAAGTTGACTTGCCGAACAGGCCGATCATCCAGTAGGCAATACGTTTGCCGAGGCCGGTGTCTACAAAGGCCTGCGTAATCAGAAAAGCAGAGAATACAAGCCACACGGTGCCGTTGCTGAAACCGCTCAGCAGCTGGCCGATGGGGACTACAAAAGAACCGAAGGCGATGACTACCAGCATGGTAACCGATACGCTTGCGGGCTGTACAATCAGACCCACGATAGCCGCACAGTACACGGCAAAAATTTTCCATGCAGCGGGAGTCAGACCTGCGGGAACCGAAGTCATAAGAATGCCGATAGGAACTAAGAATAATACTAACCAACGTAACCAGGCCATTTTTACACCTCTTTCTTTGCATTAATTTAACTTAAATTCTTAGATTATCTTTCTTTCTTTAAGTCCGGCAAGATCCGCGTCGGTCATGCCCAGAATGTTCTTATAAACATCTTCGTTGTAGGAACCCAGTTTCGGACCGGCCCATTTCACCTCGCCCGGAGTCTCTGTCAGTACCGGGAAAATTCCGGGCATCTTAATAGTGCCGAATTCCTCGCAGGGCACTTCAAGGATATCGTTCCGCGCGGCATACTGCGGATCTTCAAAGATATCTTTCATGCTCATTACTTTGCAAACAGGAACACCGGCTTTATCGCATTTTGCTTTCACTTCTTCCCAGGTCTGCTCGCCGATCCACTTGGTTACGGCGTCCATGATCGGTGTGGGGTCTGCCAGGCGGTCTTTTGCTTTTGCGTATTTAGGAAGCCAGTCCGGCCGTTCCATAGCGTCGCACAGATGATCGAAAACCGGGTTGGTGCTGCATACCAGGGTCATCCAGTGATTGTCCCCGGTTTTGAAAATACCGATGGGGCAGGACGCGCCGCTGGAAACCGGGGTGCGTTCCTTGTTGATCCCCAGGATATCCAGCTGGGCCACAAAGCTCTCTTCCATACGGAACAGGCCTTCATATAAACTGACATCAATTTCCTGGGCTTTGCCTTTCAGAAAGTCGCGATGATACAGAGCCATCATGGTTCCGATTACGGCATAAAGACCGGCTACATAATCTGCCAGCGGCATGGGCGGACCCTGTACCGGCGGACGGTCAGGATAGCCACAGAGATAGGTCATACCGGAAAACGCCTGCAGGGGCATGCCCAGGCCGGCCAGGTTTTTATTAGGCCCTGTTTGTCCGTAACCGGTCACATGGGTTACAATAATATCGGGGTTTGCTTTGCGCATTACATCTACGCCGATGCCCCATTTATCCAGGGTACCGGTTTTGAAGTTTTCAATAACTACATCGCACTGTTTAACCAGTTCCAGGAAAATCTTCTTGCCTTCTTCATAATGAAAATCCAGGGTAATGCTTTTCTTATTTCTTCCCAACGCCGGCCAGCGGATGCTGACGCCGTCTTTCAACGGGCCCAGCCCGCGGGAGGTATCGCCGCGGCCCGGCATTTCAACCTTAATGACTTCCGCGCCGAAGTCAGCCATGATGCCTGCGGCCCAGGGAGCTGCGATTACCGTTGCAATATCTAATACACGTACGCCTTCTAAAGCTGCTCTCTTCATCAAAAATTCCTCCTATCGTTTAATCACTTTTTTCCGTTTCATTTTCTTTCGTTATATCGTCGTAAGGACTTTTCATTATCCGTAACAAGCCAATCTTTATTTCTGAGTATTGTTTTTTGCCTGTCCCTTTGGCAGTTCCCGGATCAGGTCGCTTCTTTTGCCTGCCCGGAGCAGGAAGCTGTCTGTCTTGTGCCCGATGATCTCCACGACCTGACGGCCGATCGCCATCATCTTATCTAAATCGATACCGGTTTCCACACCGCATTCATGGAGCATGTGCACCAGATCTTCCGTGGTCACGTTGCCTGCAGCACCCGGGACGAAGGGGCAGCCGCCCACACCGGCAAAGCTGGAATCGTACTGGGTGAAACCGGCCTGCATGCCCGCAATGATGTTAGACAGTCCCAAGCCTCTTGTATTGTGGAAGTGCAGCCACCAGTTTACCTGCGGATACGCCTTTTTCATTTCCGTACAAATTTTATAAACCTGCGTGGGATAGGCCATACCGGAAGCATCCGAAAGGCTGATTTCATCAATGCCTACGTTCAGATAGGCTTCTACGATGTTTTTCAGTACGGAAACCGGAATGTCCCGGTCCCAGGGAGAACCGAAAGCCATGGAGATGGACCCGGAGATGCCGATGTTGGCGGCATTCGCTTTATCCACACACTCGGCGAATTTTGCCACGCTTTCCTCCGGCGTGCAGTTCAGGTTTGCCAGATTGTGGGAGACGCTGGCCGATACATTCAGCTTTACCTTTTTGCAGCCACAGGCAGCGGCCCGGTCAACCCCTTTGGCGTTGGCGATCAGAGCCCGGTATTCCACATTTTCTTTCTGGATGATTCTTTTGAACACTTCATCGGTATCCGCAGTCTGGGGCACCGCTTTCGGGCTGACAAAACTTCCTACTTCGATCACCGGGAAGCCGGCGTCAGCAATCGCATTGATCAGTTCAACTTTCTGGAGTGTGCTGGGATACACCTTTTCGCTTTGGATCCCGTCACGGGGTCCCACTTCGCACAGGCGGACTTTTTTAACCAGATCGAATGACATGATTTACTCCTTTCGCTTTTTGATTTATCCGTTTCGCATCGCTGCCGCGTGTCTGATTTTCGTCGCGGCGTTGTTTCTGGTTTCAGTATAGCCGCAAATGCAATTGTTGAAAAATACAAAATAAGAATGCTGGGCATAAGAAAAAATTATGACAAAATGGAATGTAATCATAACTTTTTCTGATACCCAGCATAGCGTTTTGGTATTTTTCAAAACGTATCGGACATTATATACTTTGAACAGAAACGAGGCAGACCGGTTTGGATCTTCCGGAGCACTTG
>Ga0310696_10009035_pt1 | contig 11571 bp, 28 predicted proteins | sample AusTroGonzalo_MG_4_FD_203885 | JGI IMG/M metagenome (GOLD analysis project Ga0310696, IMG submission 203885) | Bovine rumen microbial communities from tropical cattle in Woodstock, Queensland, Australia - Gonzalo_02 (v2) (version 2) | ecosystem: Host-associated > Mammals > Digestive system >...
GCATCTTCGTATCGGGAAACCACTCAAGCCATGTTTCTATCGTCGTGTTCTTAAGCATCGAAAACGTGTTTCGCGCGACGAGGCACTTTATCCAACGAATCTTCCTCCCATTGACATTGACCGGGATCTGATCGTTGGCAAACAGGAAAATGTCAAAGCAGCACGCAACCGACTTCCCAGACCCTATCGGCCCGCGAATCCCCTTGTACTTCCAGCTGCCGACCGGCGCAGTATGGAACGCTGCGCACGTCGGACTAGCCCTGTAGTCAAACACCCTCGGCTTCTCCATCAGACCTCCTCCCACCTCTCCGGCAGGTGATACCGCCCGTCATCGCCAAGCACATACGGCCTGGCCCTCACAAGCGGCCCAGTCTGCCGACTGAATATCTGCTTCAAGCCCATCCGCCGACACCACCACCACGGACGCACGTCCGCAGGAATCCAGCCGACGATGGAACCAAACCCCCATACCCCTCGCCCAAGATTCCGAACCCTGCCCACGAATGAACACGCGGGGGCCCCCCGCGCGGTTCCTCGGCGGGCGGCGAGCGACGCGACGCTACCCCCCACACCCCGGCCGGCGCCGCCAGCGACCGCGCAGCAGGTCGAACCGCCACCGCTTTTCGGCGTTCGCATCCTTCGTGAAGGTGTGCGTTCGTCGGTGATGCGTCCTTCGACATCGCTTTCGTCTGCCGTCGAGCGTCCGCGCTTGCCTTCCGGCTTGCCGACAGGCGGGACAGAACGCCCTTTTGCGCCCTTTTGGGGTGTGACACCCGAAGCCTTTGCCTTGTCTAACCGCCTATTCATGGGATTCTGCGTCTATTACAGGCGTCTGTGTGGGGTTTTCCGCAAGGTTGCCGCAAGGTCTAGCCCCAGATCCGGCGTTGATGACGATGTTGTACACCGTCTTTGCGCCAGATCGACCACCGCCGCCCTGCTCGTCTGCCGCCTTGCCGAACCTTTCTGGGTCTAGGCGTTCAGCCGCGAACATGACAGCCTTGGCGTTTAGACCGCATCCGTCCTCGGTGACGAGTCTATCAAGGCCAGTCTTGGCGTTTGCTGCAGTCAGGGCGAGGCTTGCGCGTTTCGCCGCCTCAAAGACCAGCGCGAAATCGTGATCCTTGTGCCGGATCGCGGTAAACTGGAGGTGTGTCAAGCCTTGATCGGCCAACGCTTGCTTGTAGTGCGCCCCATTGGCAACCGCCAACAGCACCCTGCACGCGCACACGCGCATAGGAAGCGCGAGATTTTGCAAACGCAAAGGTGGGCCCTTGGCCGGAATCTGTCCATCGTCGGTCAGTTGCAGTTGTTTGTTGGGGTGGTGTGCAAGACTGCAAAGCGTCTCTAGGTCTGCCAACTCCTGTGGCGAAAGAATCTTGTTTTTGCTCATGGTTGTATTGTCGCATTGTCGGGGTGGTGCTAGACCATTGCGTGACAATCGGGAAAGGCTTACGACTGGCAATGTGCGTGCCGGTTGTGGTTGCATGGCATATCGCTATCCGCCCTGCGATATGACTTGCGCGGTGACAACCGCACGTCACATTGCGTAAGCATCCGTTGTCATTGTTACGCCGCACCGTGCGCGCACGTGTAGGGAAGTTGTAGCCGCACGAAACGCTCTTACACGCGCGTAATGGATGGCTTGTAACCTTTCTTTTACGCGCGTGCGCGTTGGCGTTGTCATGTCAGGGATTTATGACAATGACAAAAGGCATGTTGTCATTTGTCATGACAGTTTTTGTGACAAAAATTTTTGTCATTGTCATTTGTCACAAGTGGGCGCGAAGTCGATTTCGCCCAATAAAACAAGGGGAAAGACGCATGTAAAAAATTGTTGTTTTTTGGTATTGCGCAACATCAGATTATTTGATAAACTATCTGCGCAACGACAAACTAGGCGAAAGCCGGAAAGGAAAATGACAATGAAAACAGGAATAGTGGTATCTGTGGCATTCTGGACGGCAGTAGCCGTCTGGGGATTCTGGGGATGGGCGGCATTCTGCGCAATCGCCGCCGCCGTAGCCTACATCGTGGAAAGGAGGTTTTAAGCCATGTTCCAGATCGAAATCAACTACGGCAACGGCTGGACACGGCTTGCCGACACCTACCCGACGAGGGAAGAGGCGAATTGGACAGGAGCGATCAAGGCCGCTCGCGCCAGTTGTGCCATGTGGCTCAACTGCGACTATCGAATCATCGACCTTAAGAACGAAAGGAACTGAACCATGAACGCGAACGAACGGACAATCTACGACAACGACGCTTGCGCCTACGACTTCGACAAGGCAAGGCGCAACTGTGCAGAGGAGTTGGGCGAATCCCCGGACGAGGTGAGCGACACCGCCGTATGGGACTACATAGCCGACGAAACGCGCATCCAGTACGAAGCCGAGAAGATGAACCTCGACAAGCCGCTCGACGGGCGCATACTGTGCTACGGATCGCTTGGCTTGTGGTGGGGACGTCCGACAGGCTACAGGATAATCGACGAGCGCAACCTCAACGCCGTCCTCGACCAGGCTTGCCGCGATTCGCAAACCTATCGCGTCTATTTTGACGGCGAGGACATCCGAGCCGCCGACGGACACCACGACGGCACGAACTGCTACACCTTCAGGGAAATCCGCGAGGACATAAGCGACGATGCGCTCGACGCATTTCTCGACCGCTTGACGAGCGGAAAGGTATCGGATGCGGACATGGAGCGCGTGACCCGTTCGCTTGCGCCCCATGTGTGCGAAATCTACGGATGGGAAATGGCGAGGAAGGAGTTGGCAGCATGATTATCGACATGTACGACGGCGCGACCTACGATCCGAAGCGGCACAGCGTCCCGCAACTCTTCTGGAGTGACGGCAGAATGCGCTACTGGGGATGGATTTACCACGGCAAGGAGATTGTCGGGGACTTCACCGCCAACAGCGCACAGGAAGCCGAGAAGGCCCTTGGCGTGAAATGGAGGTACGCATGAGCAGACTGGCGAGAATCGCATTGTGCGTCTGGCTTGCCGGACTGGCATGGTTTGCGTTCGCGCTTGCCTATCTGGGACTTTGCGAAGTCTCCGACAGGACAGGCGCGACGCTAGGCGGCATTTCCGGCATCGTCGCTCTTGTTGGCGGCACAGCCGGATGCGTCGCGTTCTGCGCAGGGAAGGAGTAGAAGCCGAAACGGCGGATTCGTCCGCCGTCCGCGCGGCCTGATCGACCACGCGCTGAAAAGGCAGATCGACAACTCAAACCAACCAACAGGAGAACAGACAATGAAAAGACCGACATGGACAATGTATCACCCGAACGGCAAGGGGACAGGGACAGCCCTGCGCCTTGAACTGCATCCCGCACACGACCAGACGGACGGCAGTATCTTCGCGGCTATTGCGCCGCAGAAGACAACCGAATCCGAACCCTATCCCTCGATGGACTGGGACAAGGCTATCTCCGTCAAGTTTGAAATCATCGAACTGGCGCAGATTCTCCAAGTCTTGAGAGGTTGCGCAGAATCAATAGAGGACGGCAAGGGACTATTCCACCGCACAATCAAGGGGAACACGGTAGTCAGGTTTGAACACCGCATTGAGCCCGTGCCGTGCTATGTGCTCGATGTTTCGCGCAAGCCTTTTGACGGCGATGTTGAGCGTATCTGGTTCGCGCTCCGCACGGCTGAGGCGTTCGCGCTTGCGGAAGTCATCTCCAACGCCCTGCTTTATGTGGCGTTCGGAATCCCGATGGTGAACGAGTAGACCGACAATCGCCCATGCCGTCGAATCCGGCGGCATGGGCAGAAAGGAACAAACCATGTACTACTTGCCAAAAGCAATTCCAGACCGCGACCGCTTTCCCTCGTTCAACGATGACGGCAAGCGTCCGTCCACGCTCTTCTACTTCGACATTGAGATTGCGCAGAGATTCGGACTTCGCGCAACATGGGAAACCTTGAGGCGTTGCGGAGACCTCAAGGAACGCGATCCCTACGAAGTGACGGAACTCTACATTGCCTTGAACTACCTCATGAACGAACTTGTTGCGCGAATCGGAGGCGAACTGCCGCCGCCCAATTCACGCGCAGGGAAGATTTACAAGGCCTACGAGAAAATGTACAGGCAGATCGACGACCTTGCGCTGCAATGGCCGGAGGAAGCCCGGACACACTTCTACAGAATCACCGACTGAAAGGACACGACCATGAACCGAAAGACACTCACAGTTGAAGTCTCGCGCATTTGCGGATGGGACAACGCTATGCTTACAGCCGAGATCGACACGGACACGAACGCCGTAACCTATCGGTTGCGCACCTACCAGAGAGGCGTAGGAGCGCACGAACAGCTGTTCGGCACATACGCCAACGCCGTTGAAGCGATGGACAACTTTCGCAAGATGCTCTAGGAGGTGAACAATGTTGTACATCAACCCATACAGGCGCACAAAGGACGGCAGGCCTTACTACCAGAAGAGCAGACCGCAACTCAAGAGCGCGTTCGCCGACAGGCGCAAGAGGCGCGTACATTCGCGTTCCGAATTCCGGCAGAAGGAAGTAATCGCGCATATCGGCAATGTCTGGATTATCCATGAAACTGGAGATTTCGGCTATTCCGTCTCTTGCGAGAGTGAGGGATGCCCATGGGGCGCAATGTCGATTGTCCAGGCGAACGCGATAGCCGCAAACTACCGCAACCAAGACGTGATGAACTGGGGCGCGTGTGACAATGTGGTGATCGGCGCAGAGGCTTTTTGTACTGCCGGACTTCCTTCAAGACTGGAGGTGAGGTCATGACTTTGAACGAACTTGTAGATGCGCTTGTTGAATATCGCGACAAAGGCGCAGGGAATGTCCATGTTTTCGCCGTGCCAGAAACGGACGATGAAAACATCATGAAAGCACAGGCCGTGCGGTATGTGTTTCCGAGCGTTCAAAGCGGACGCACTCTCAACATTTTCCTAGGCATAAAGGAGAAAACGCCATGCAACTCTTGAAATGCAAGGCTGGGCACATCCTAGCCGAGATCGACGGCGGATATTGGATTTTCACGCCGAAGCACGGAAAACTTTTCTACGGTTGCGACCGTGAAAAAGCCATCGCCGCTTGGCGTTGGTATGTCAACAACGCGATGAAACAAGGAGAATGAAACAATGAATACCGACAGGCTTATTTGGTTTGGCAGGTACGAAGGTTGGTTGCGCCATCTGGCGCGAGGCGTGAGAGACATGGACGCCGAATGTGTACAGAAGGCCGCGCAACTGTTCGGCATCATGTTGCCGTCAGACGCCGTGGTCGTGCCCATGCCGTCGCACAAGGGTCGCGCGGACGTGATGCTCGACGTTGCCGAGGCGACAGGCCACAAGGTTGTAGACTGCCTCCGTTGCGAACCGCACGAAAGCAACTACACGCAGAAGAAGCACGGCTTCGCGCCATGTGAGATCAAGATGCGCGTTAAAGGCGCGAAGCCGAAAGGCGATGTGTTTATCATCGACAACGTGATCGCGTCCGGCGTGACCGCCGCCGCTGCATTGTCCGCAATGCCGGACGCGCATGTCTGCGCGCTGGCCTATTCGCCATTCAGGTAGTAAGGAGCGAAACAATGACAACGGCTGAATACTTCGACATAGCACTACCCACCCGCGAGGACTTTGCGGCATGGACTCGCTGGCTCTTTGCGTGGGCTGACGACCTAAACGCGCGGCTTGTGCGCAATCATCCAAAACTCTTCAAGCCAGAGGCGGCAGACGGTTTGCCGCTTGGCGAATAAAACGAAAGGAAACCAGACAATGAAGAGATACGTAGTCTATACCCACCTCGGCAAGTTCGAGACCGTCGCGACAAGCCCGAAGAAAGCAATAGCGAACATCCGCTATCGGCTTGCCGGACGGCAATGCAACATGAAAACGACCTACTGGGAAGCGAAGGAGGCATGAGCATGGAATATCTGGAAGAGGAGATCGGCTACTGCGGCACATGCCGCCGTTGCTCCGGCGTGGACGAAGCGACCGACACTTGCGAATGCGAGATTGACGATCCGCACAGGGACTGGCGGTATCGCGACAACGAGAAGTGTCCCAACTGGATAGGAGACTAACAATGACAAGCACAAACAACAAACGATTCACCGATGACGGTGATTTCATCTACAGACCTGAACACTACCCGTTCGAGGTGGTTCAGTCAATAGGCTATGTCGTGCAGACACGGCTATTCACGGAGTATAACGGGAGCGTTGATACGTCGTTCCTTGCGCAAGACGGAGGCGAAACAACGTTGCCGGAACAAGTAAGGTTGTTCGACGATGCCAAAAGCGCGGCCAAGGTCGCCGGCAAGGTCGCGGACTACCCGAAGGAACAGGAGGATGGCAGCTGCTATCCCCGTGTCCTGAAGGTGCGCTTGTCGTGGATCGTCGAAGGTGTTGCGTTCGAGAGTGTCGTGCGCGACATCCAAGGCGGCGCGAAACTTGAAGGAGTGGCGTGATGAACATCAAAGACATCAGCGAACAACTGGAACTTGTGCGCGAGTGCTACCTCAAGGTTGCGTCGGCGCAGAACTTCTGGACTGCCTATCGTCGTGCCGCAGGGGAGAGCGGCACGACCACGACGGAACTGCCGCAATTCGTGTCGCTCTTGACAGACCTCACGCACACGGCGGAAGAACTCGACCGCAAGCGAGAAGCCGCGATAAACGCCCTGTGCGGCGTCGGAATCGTGCAGGCTGAAATCTGTTCGGCGGACGGCAAACGCTCCCGCAAGGTTGTTGTGAGCCGTCCCACGGACAAGATAGACGAGCCGCACGTCACTAGAGCGGCATATCATGCCCTCACGCAGATGTTGGGCGAAGGTCTGCGCACGACCGCGCCGTTCGACATCGCCGTAATCGACGATTTCGGGCGAGTGTCCGAGAATCGAATCCAAACAAAAAACTAAACCGAAAGGAATAATGACAATGAAAGTGTATGTTGCAATGTACGAAATCGTTTCATCGGGTTTTGGAGTGTACTCGTCAGAGGCAGACGATTGCGATCACATTAGCCCCGGAACTTTGCTTGATAATTCAAACAGTCATCAAGCAAAGTGTTTAGGCGTGTATTCAGACTATAATAAGGCAAATGCCATTTGCAAAGAATACATCGACTGGAAAAAGGATTGTATTGACGCCGATTATTCGTCCGACAAGTTTGACGTGACTGCTATAACACAGGAACGCAATAATGGCTATTGTCTTGTTGTGGATGATGCTGAGAACGTAATTGGCGTTCATTGTGCATGGATTGAAGAGAAGCAAATTGTGTGAGGTGTCTCGTTTCAAGAAGCACACCAATTACCCTTGGGATTGCGCCAAGGGTAATTGGTGTGCTATAATACCAATCATCCAAAACAAAGGATTATTCAATGGAAAAACCAGCAGGCTTTCAAGAATACTACAATAAGACCGAAAAAGCGTTCCTCTTGAGCGAACATCGGTTCTTTATCAAGCGTTGCAAAATGCGAGGATTGATCGTCTCTCCAGACGTTGAATCGTTTGACGCCTTTTTTGCACACGCAAAGAGCCAAGATTACCTTCTCGGACAGAAGGTTGCCATATCCAACGACAAGGGCAAGGAGCAGAAAAGTGTTTTTCTCGATGAACTTGTTTTTAGGTTTACGCCAACTGTCGGCAAGCGGGTCGAAGAAGATGGTAAACTCGTTTGGAAGCAGGTTCTAAACCCGAAAGGAATCGTTGGCTTTGGCCTCGACCTGAATCTGTTGGGATGGAGCAAGCTCTTGCACTTGAATCTTGACGATTTGCAGACGGCGTTGAAATCAAAAAGCGTAGAACAAATCTATGCAGAGAGGTTGCCGCCGATACGCTACGTCACTTTTAACGGCTTAAAAATGACCGTCAACAAGGCATTAGAATCAAGCGGTTGTGACAAGCGCACTTTCTGGAGGGCAATTGACGATATTGCCAAAGACCTAAAAAAAGACCGGCGCGACCTCGACGATTCGGTATACAATTCCGTCTTTGAAAATGTTTTCAAAAGGTTCAAAGGACGCATTGCAAAACTTCAACAGCAAAGTTTCACCATGCACAAATCGCTGTGGTGGATTCGACTTTCGGCCGAGGATAAGAAAACCATTGAGCAGTTGGCGAACGACGTAAACAAAACACCTTCTGAATGGCTACACGATGTCGTTCAGTCGTATTCATACTCATAAAGGAGAAACCAAGTAAAATGCCATACGTAAGAAAGACAAAGAACGCAGCCGAATTATCGGCAGCAAGAAGTCTGGCAGCAAGAAGCCGTAAGCATAACCGAGGTGGAAGACCGGCTGGATCGCAAAAGGATCCGTCAATGAAAGTTGTTCCAACTCGCTCCCTCACTGTGCGTGAGCCGGATTATCTGGTGTTCCGAAAGTATGCTTTTGTGAATAACATCACAATCGCAGAAGCGACACACCGATTGGCAAAGTCGTTGCTAAAAAACCACCCAGACCTAAAGCCCGAGACTTGGGTTGACTGAGCCACGCGCCGTCGGATTCGTCCGGCGGCGTTATTGTTTAGATTTTTGCCATAATGAAACCATTGTAGCTATGATACCAGCTATTCCAATAGCATGACGCAACACACCAAGCTTTCCAACAAGTTCGTATGCTGTAAACATCCCGTAAACAACATAGATAATCCAGACAGAAGCCAGGATAACCGTCATCACGTTTTTGTTTCGTGGTGCTAGAGCATGGGCGGACGCAGAGAAAATACACCCTGCAAAGAACGCTGAGCCTAGCAAGGTTATTCCGTCTTGCCCTGATTCTGGATCGTGCCACGGTGTCGGTATTGGTGAGTTTGCCAACACCAATCCAATTAGCGATATAATCAACATTAAAACAAACGGTAATATAATCGCCCCAATCCAACGGAGAAGCGATCCGCCACCATTCTTCCCTTCTGTATCCGTTTTCATTTCCCGCGCTCCTGTTCCAGACGGCTTATCTGCGCCATGATTCCCTCCATGCTTTTCGATGTCTCGCCGAGTTGAGCCTTGAGCAAGGCAAGTTGCTCGTTGATTGTCGGCTTGGCTGGCTGTGGCAAATCGTCCATCCCCAGAAGCCAGTCGGCGTGTACGCCGAGCCGCTTGCAGAGATGCGCGAACACATCCAGTTTCGGCTGTCGTGCGCCCATCTCCCATTGCGCCCATGCCGCTTGGGTGATGCCGCCGACGAACGCCGCCATTTCCATCTGGCTGCGCGTTCCGCGAAGGGCCCGAAGCCGCTCCGCAAATTTTGTCAACTTTTTTGACATTCTGTTATTGACCTCTATGACAGATTGTGATAAACTACATGCCGTTCAAAGGCAAGGTAGCGACATTATATCACAGTTTGACTATAAACGCCACTACTTTTGTCCAGAGCGATAACAGAAAGTCACAAAGGATAACAAAATGTCTGATGAAGAGAACGAGACAAGCCCCGCAGAGGGGAAGAAGGTTGCGGTGCAGTTCTTCTGCGCCGAGGAAGATGCGCAGGCTATCAAGTCTGCCGCAGAGAAGACGAGCCGCTCCGCCGCATCGTTTGCGCGTTTCTACACGCTCAAGGCGGCACAGGCCATCAACGAGGGGAAAGCCGCAGAATAAGGATTGAAAACAATGGGAACGCCCAAACCCATAAAGACCGGAACGCGATTTGGTCGCCTTGTTGTGATCGACAAGGGAGAGCCTGTTGAGTTTCAGCGAAAAGATGGTAGCATTCACCATGCCGAAACATCCGTTGTTCGCTGTGACTGTGGTGCGATAAAGACCATCTTGAACAACAACCTGAGAAGAGGCCACCACAACTCATGTGGCTGTTTGCGCCATGAAATGAGGGTAGCGGCCAAGAAGACGCACGGTTGCACAGGCACTCGGCTTTATACGATCTGGGGAAACATGATTAGACGGTGCAACGGGCGATTGACTTCACCACGAAACGCCTCGTACGCAAAACACGGGATAAAAGTTTGTGATGAATGGCGTAACAGCTTCAAGTCTTTCATGTCGTGGGCCTTGGCGCATGGATATGCCGACAACTTGAGCATTGACAGAATTAACCCGATTGGGGATTACGAACCGTCGAATTGCCGTTGGGTGACAATGTGTGACCAGCAAAACAACAAGACAAGCAATGTGTTCCTTACTGCATTCGGCAAGCATCAAACAGTGTCTCAATGGGCGCGTGAAATTGGCGTTCAGCCAAAAACCATCCACGCAAGGTTGAAGAGTGGGTGGACAGTCGAAGAGGCGCTGCAACAGAAGGCACAACGCTAGTGAATTACTTTTTTGACAGATCGTTTCTTACGAACCGGCTCCGTCTCAACTTGAGGCAGAGTTATCGGCTTATAAAACCGAGCAGAAGCGGACTTGTTTCGTCAGATGAAATAGTGCGTTTGCTGAATCGCGCACGGCGAGGAATCAACGATCCGTTCACATTTGTCCCCAGCGACATAATGACCGAAGATGAACTGATCGCAACCCCCGAACTTGCAGAAAGCGGTATAACTGTGCGCAAACTCCGCGCATGGATGCGCCGGAAGCGCAACGTCTGTCCGCACTTCCGTCTGAACGGACACACTCGCAGAATCCCACGCGCCCTTTTCATCGGCTGGCTTGCCAAGAACTCAAAGGTCGAACGCCAATCATGAGTACAGTCGAACAGGCAAACTGGGAACGCGATTGCGTAGCCTACATGCGCACCCTTGCGAACCATTGCAGCGGGTGCTTGCGGACATACAACTGTCCCAACTGCGACATTGCGACTGCGAAAGCCCTGCTCAAGCGCAAGGATGAAATCGGAATGCGCCACGCAATGCTGATCGACAAGCCCAAAGACCCATATTCCCTCAAGGCCAGATACCGCGAGATACTCACCATCCTCCGCAAGGCAGGCAAGCCGCTCCGTGCGCGTGACATCGTGTTGCGCACGACCAGGAGCCGCAATGTGAAATGGTGGACGCTCAACCGCATGGTGTCGAAGGGTTGGATCTGGAAAACGCGCGTAAAGAACTTTTATGGGCGGTACGAAGCCGCCTACTACACGAAAGGAAAGCACAAATGAAGATAACATCACTCCAGATGGAGAATGTCAAGCGAATCCGAGCGATTCGCCTTGAACCTTCCGCCGACGGCTTGACTGTCATCGGAGGAAAGAACGCGCAAGGCAAGACTTCCGTTTTGGACGGAATCGCCTACGCATTGGGCGGCGAGAAGTACAAGCCATCGAATCTCCGGCGCGAAGGTGCGGTTGCGGACACCGTTATCCACATCGAGACGGACGATGGGCTTGTCATCGAACGCAAAGGCAAAAACTCCAACCTCACCGTCACCGACAAGGACGGCAAGCGGCACGGCCAAGCCATCCTTGATGCGGTCATCAGCAAGTTGGCAATCGACCTGCCAAAGTTCCTTCTTGCCAAGGACAAGGAGAAAGCCGACATCCTCTTGCAGATCCTTGGCATCGGCGATGAACTGGCGAAGTTGGAGCGCGAGGAAAAGGCGAAGTACGACACGCGAACGACTGTCGGACGCATGGCCGAGCAGAAGAAAAAGGCCGCTGCCGACATGCCGTATCACGACGA
>Ga0310696_10009036_pt1 | contig 11571 bp, 12 predicted proteins | sample AusTroGonzalo_MG_4_FD_203885 | JGI IMG/M metagenome (GOLD analysis project Ga0310696, IMG submission 203885) | Bovine rumen microbial communities from tropical cattle in Woodstock, Queensland, Australia - Gonzalo_02 (v2) (version 2) | ecosystem: Host-associated > Mammals > Digestive system >...
GTCTGCCCACCCCATTTCAAATTAAAACGCAAATGGGCTACTCTCGGCAAACGCCACTTTGTAGTTTACTAAACGAGGGCAGTTGTTCGTCCTCGCAATAAAGAACAAGGAGTCAATCATGAAAACCGTAAAGATAATGATGACCGTAGCGCTTGCGGTTATGGTCACCACATCTTTCGCAGCAAGAGTCGTCAAGTCAAAACTGGGAAACATCGACGTCACATCCGACAAAGATGGTGGCTCGGTGATTTGCACCGCAGGCTTCCACGACGAACTAACGATTCTCAAAGAATCAGACACAAAAGTTTTCGTCAAGGGCAACTGCGGAAACGGCTGGGTCGATAAATCCAAAATCGAATACGTCGCAAAAGGTCCCGGTGACAAATCTATCGTAATGGATAGCGTTGGCATCGAAGCCTGGATAGACAACCCAAGCGCCATTTTCGTGTTGGAAGACAACAATACCGATTTCGATGGTGTCGATATCAACCGCGATTTCAGGGAATACCTGACATACACGATGGATAGAGAAAAAATCGAAATGAGTAATGGCGAAAATTAAATTTGTTCAACACTCAACCGCTGTCCTTCATCAGGGCAGCACTTTTTTTTATTACAAACTATTTCGGTATTCCAAACTAAACTATTGATGCATTGGTCTCTGTAAACTTTTCTTTGTAGTTTACAATTGAGGCAATCAAACGCCTCACAATAAAGGAACAGGAGGCAATCATGAAAACCTTAAAGATAATGATGATCGTAGCGCTTGCGGTTATGGTCACCACATCTTTCGCAGCAAGCGTCATCAAATCGAAACGAGGCAGCATCGAACTCACCTCAAATAAGGATGAAGGCACGGTGGTCTGCACTGCAGATTTTAATGACGAACTGACAATCATTTCACAGTCCGATACAAAAGTTTTCGTCAAAGGGAATTGCGGGAAAGGTTGGGTCGAAAAATCCAAAGTCGAATACGTTGCCAAAGGACCGGGAGACAAATCTATTACAATGGATGACGTCATTCTTGTCGGATGGGACGACAACCGGACACTTATTGACATTTTCTCGGACCATATCGAAGATTTCGAGGGAGTGGATATCAACCGCGATTTCAGGGAATACTTGACTTACACCATGGATCGCGAGCAGACGGAAATGCGTAACGGCGAAAATTAATCATACATCAACCCAATTCAACACAACGCCATCCCCTTTATCCAAGGGGTGGCGTTTTTTTTTATGGCAAACGCTCAAAGCGCGTGATGCTTTTCCTCATTCCTTAAATCACCGGATTCTATCCGTTGACGCCTCCAGGACGACCAATCTCATTTTTACCATTTTATTACATTTTCCGTTGGTTAAAAAAAATCAGAAATATCAAGGATTTCTTTATGAATATTGCAATCGTCGGAACCGGTTATGTAGGACTTGTGAGCGGCACATGCTTTGCCGAAATGGGCGTCAACGTCACATGCGTCGATGTGAACCAAGCAAAGATCGAATCCCTCCAGAAAGGCGAAATTCCCATATACGAACCGGGACTCGACGAAATGGTATTGAGGAACCAGCGCGAAGGCCGCCTGCACTTTACGACCGACCTCGCAAGCGTCCTCGACAATGTAGAGATGGTCTTCAGCGCCGTGGGTACGCCCCCCGACGAAGACGGTTCCGCCGACTTGCAATACGTTCTCGCCGTGGCACGCACCTTCGGCCAGAACATCAAGAAATATACAGTCCTCGTGACAAAATCCACGGTCCCGGTCGGCACCGCCAAGAAAGTCAAGGCCGCCATCCAGGAAGAGCTCGACAAGCGCGGGGTCAAGATTCCGTTCGATGTGGCAAGCAACCCGGAATTCTTGAAGGAAGGCTCCGCCATTACGGACTTCATGAAGCCCGACCGCGTCGTCGTCGGCGTCGAGAGCGAACAGGCCAAGGAACTCATGACCCGTCTCTACCGCCCGATGATGCTCAACAACTTCCGCGTGATTTTCACGGACATCCCGAGCGCCGAAATGATCAAATACGCAGCGAACTCCATGCTCGCGACCCGCATCAGCTTCATGAACGACATCGCGAATTTGTGCGAACTCGTCGGCGCCGACGTGAACATGGTGAGGAAAGGTATCGGCAGCGACACCCGCATCGGCTCGAAGTTCCTCTACCCCGGTTGCGGCTACGGAGGAAGTTGCTTCCCCAAGGACGTGAAGGCCCTCATCAAGACTGCCGAAAAGAACGGTTACAAGATGGGCGTCTTGAAGGCCGTCGAAGAAGTCAACGAATACCAGAAAACAGTTCTTTTCAACAAGCTCGCCAAGCGCTTTGGCGGCGAAGCGAACCTCAAAGGCAAGACTATCGCCATGTGGGGCCTCGCCTTCAAGCCCGAGACCGACGACATGCGCGAAGCGACCGCCCTCGTGCTCATCGACAAACTCGTCAAGGCCGGCGCCACGGTCCGCGTCTATGATCCAGTCGCCATGAACGAATGCAAACGCCGCGTAGGCGACATCGTCACGTACTGCAACGACATGTACGAAGCCTTGCTCGATGCCGACGCCCTCCTGCTCGTGACCGAATGGAAGCAGTTCCGCATGCCGAGTTTCGGCGTGATGAAAAAGTCCATGAAGAACGCCCTCATCATCGATGGACGCAACATCTACGACCCGAAGGAACTTGCCGAAGCCGGATTCGAATATAGCGCTATAGGATGTTAATGGACGCTACTCGTCATCCAAAGCGGCCCCTGGAGCCGCGCGCGATAGGGGAAGTCGAAGGATCACGTAAAGGTTCAGCAATATAAGTGTTTTAGATATGTTGCAAAGGAATATATAATGCTTGATAGAAACGTTATTCTCAACGGGAAAGCCGTCCTCGTTACCGGAGCCGCAGGCTTTATCGGTTGCAACCTCTGCAAGAAACTGCTAAGTGATTACGACTGCTCTGAACTCGTCGGCCTCGATTCCATCACCGACTACTATGACGTGAACATCAAGTACGAACGCCTCAAGGAAATCGAAGCTCTTGCGACATCGACCGGCAAAAAATGGACATTCGTCAAGGCAAACCTCGCCGACAAGGCGGCCATCGACAGCCTGTTCGAGAAGTACCACTTCGCCGTCGTCGTGAACCTCGCCGCCCAGGCCGGAGTCCGCTATTCCATCACGAACCCGGACGCCTATATCCAGAGCAATCTCATCGGATTCTACAACATCCTCGAAGCCTGCCGACACTTTGAAGTCGAACACCTCGTCTACGCCAGTTCCTCCAGCGTCTATGGCAGCAACAAGAAGATTCCTTATTCCACCGACGACAAAGTCGATAACCCGGTTTCGCTGTACGCCGCCACCAAGAAGAGCAACGAACTCATGGCCCACGCCTACAGCAAACTCTACAACATCCCGAGCACAGGGCTGCGTTTCTTTACCGTCTATGGCCCCGCCGGCCGCCCGGACATGGCTTACTTCGGTTTTACAAACAAGCTCAAAGCCGGCAAGACCATCCAGATATTCAACTACGGCAAGTGCAAGCGAGATTTCACCTACGTCGATGACATCGTCGAAGGCGTCGTTCGCGTCATGCAGCACGCCCCCGAAAAGCAAAACGGCGAAGACGGACTCCCGCTGCCGCCCTACAAAGTCTATAACATCGGAAACAACCACCCCGAGAACCTCCTCGATTTCGTGACCATTTTGCAAGAAGAACTCGTCCGCGCCAAAGTGCTCCCCGCCGATTACGACTTCGAAGCCCACAAGGAACTCGTGCCCATGCAACCCGGCGACGTGCCCGTAACCTACGCCGACACGACAGCACTCGAACAGGACTTCGGCTTCAAGCCTGCCACCCCACTCCGCGAAGGCTTAAGGAAATTTGCGGAATGGTATGCAAGGTATTATTAAATTTCTTTGCATAAAAACATATATTACTCAAATGCCCGGCATCGATGAAAAAAATCCGAAGGGCTGTTTTTATACAAGATTATGACCACCGGCGAGCGCATAAAATTTTTGAAGATTTTACGAAAGCCGTAAATCAGCTATAAAAAATGCAAAAGTCGTTTAACAAACAAATAGCCCACGACGACCACGTATGCTAGGTCGAAATGAACATTAAAGACGCTATAGTAAATGGCAACAACGAATTTTCAAGCGACACAGTAGCAAAAAGGCCGACGGTTACTATATTAAAGAGGAAAATTTCTAGATTTACAATTTAAAGAAAGATATTGATTTCTATGTTCGATCTGTCCTTATCTATTGTTAGTTACAATAATAAGCACTCAATTGAAGAGTGTCTTGATTCGCTGTTTAAAACACAATCGGACAAAGTATCGATACAAGTATTCATTGTCAACAATAGCCAAACAGAACGTTGTGACGATTTAGAGGATAAATATCCTGTAAAAGTGATCCAATTACCCCAAAACAAGGGTTTCGGCAAAGGACACAATACAGTACTTCCCTTTATTGACAGCCGATATCATGCAATAGTGAACCCTGATATCATTTTCACAAGCGATATATTTGATAAACTGATTACTTATTTGGACACAAACCAAGATGTTGGCTGTGCGGCTCCACTCATGTTTAGCACAGATGGAAAACGACAAGACGTTTATCGTAGGGAACTAACAGTTCTCGACTTTATTGTCCGTTACACCCCAAATTGTTTTTCATCATTCGCCCCCATCAAAAAACGCAATGATTGGCACCTGATGAACGATGTTTCCAAAAATCAGCCATTCGAATGCGAATTCATCCAGGGATCGTTTCTCGTTGTTCCGACAACGCTATTAAAAAAAATCAATGGTTTTGACCACCGCTATTTCATGTACGCCGAAGATGCAGATCTCTGCAAACGTATCAGGCAAACACACAAAGTCGTATGCTTACCAGATTGTCAGGTAATTCACAAGTGGGAGAAAGCCAGCCATAAAAGTTTGAAACTTTGCCGCATCCATCTCATGTCACTTGTAAAATACTTCAACAAATGGGGATGGAAAATATGGTAATATCGTTCTGTAGCATTCAATTCCACCAGCATTTCGCTTAAAAACTTGCAAGCCCGACATTCTCAATGGACGCACCGCTCATAATCCGCAAATAACGCCAACCCATCTATAGAGAAACAGTATGAAAGAAAACGGTTTTGCAAAAAAATGCTTACCCGAACACGTCAAAACAGTTGTCGTGGTACATGATTTCGACTATATAGACGGAGGTGCAGGAAAAGTCGCTTTTGAATATGCAGAAGATTACGCAAATTCTGGAATTGAAACGTATCTTTTTACAGGGACGGGTGGATCCGATTTTCCAAAGATTCCCAACGTACATTACGTTTCTGCAAACCAAAAACCGTCACTTGCAGACTCAAATAAACTGCGGGGAGCAATAAACGGGATATACAATTTTAAAGCAAAAAAAGAATTAAGAAAACTGCTTTCTACGCTAAATCCCGCATCGACAATCATCCATATTCACACCTGGACAAAAGTCTTGTCATCTAGCATATGGGATGCGGCATACTCTATGCATATTCCTGTTTATTTGACTTGTCACGACTATTTTAGCGTATGTCCAAACGGAGGACTTTACAACTACCAGGCAAATAAAATTTGCAAGTACAATTCTCTTTCAGCAAAATGTATTTCTTGCAATTGCGATTCAAGAAACTACTTCATTAAACTTTTCAGAATTGTACGTTTTTTTGTTCAAGATAAAATTGTAAACATCTTCAAAAAAACAAGCAAATTCATTTCAATCTCAGATTATAGCGAGAACATTTTAAAGCAATACTTTCCGCCAAAATCACAATTTGAAAGGCATTTCAATCCAATTGACAAGCTCGATTTAAATGAAAAAATTGATTTTTCAAAAAACAAAGAATTTCTTTTTGTCGGACGTGTTTCTAAAGAAAAAGGATGCGACATTTTTTGCCAAGCCATTTGCGAATGCGAGATAAAAGGAACTGTTGTTGGAGACGGACCTGAGCTTGCATATTTAAAGAAAAAATATGCAAATACAAACATTACATTTGCCGGCTGGAAGTCTCGTAATGAAGTTTTTGAATATATGAAGAAGGCTCGGGCATTAGTATTTCCTTCAAGATGGTATGAAACCGATGGTTTGAGCGTTAGAGAGGCTCTAGCAATAGGTTTGCCATGCATTGTATCCAACTGTTGCGCAGCAAAAGATCATATACATAGTCCAGAAGATGGATATGTATTTTCATCCTTCAGCAATCTAAAAGAAACGATAAAAAAATATAACGAAATAAGATTATCTCAAGGATAAAAGATTCAAATGCCTAAATTTTCTATAATCGTTCCTGTTTACAAAGTCGGAAATTACATAGACCAATGTTTAAATAGCATTAGAAATCAGACTTTTCCCGATTTTGAAGCAATAGTTATTGATGATGGATCCCCCGATAACGCTCCGTCAATTTGTGATCTTCATGCACAAAAAGATTCACGCATCAAAGTTATCCACAAAAGCAATGGCGGCGTATCAAGCGCACTAAATGCAGGTTTACAAAAAGCCACCGGTGATTGGATATACTTTGTAGATGGAGATGACTGGATTGAACTAAATACGCTTGAAGTCATTAATAACAATTTAACAAGATATCCAGAAATAGACATTTTAGGTTTTAATAATTTTTTTAACGAAACAGACAGGGAGTATCAAAATAAAAAAGCATACCCTGTCGAAAAAATATTATCGTCAATAGAAATATCCAAATTCGCCGAAGCAACATTATTTCCCAAATGGATTGAACGAAAATACAAATACAGTCTCCCAACAGTTCGTGAACGATGGAGCAAAGTTTTTCGCAGAAATTTAATTTACAGCAACAAACTTTTATTCAAAACAGATTTAACCACGGGTCAAGATGCATTCTTTATTTTAGAAAGTTTTTTATGTGCATCAAAAGTCGTCATGACAAACGACTTCTTATATCACTATCGTATTACAAACAATTCAGCAATTCACCGCTATCGCGAAAATTGGAATCATTTTTTTGCACGCCTAAATTACACCAAAAGAATTATGGAATCTTATAATTTGGATTATTCAACCTCCTATGGATTACTTTTTTGGAATGGTTTACGTTCATTTCTTGAAAATTTCTTATTTCATAAAGAGTGTTCATTAACCTTTAAACAAAAAAGAGAAGCGTTAAAGCAATTTTTTGATCAAATAGATTCCAAGGACATTCATTTAAAATTTGAATTGCTTCGCGTTTTACCCACATATTTCCCAATAATTCTGTTTATTAAGTATAGATGTCTTGTCTTAACCTTATTTTTAGGTAAAATTTTTTATGGGCGAGGAAAATAATGAAATATGCGTTTGTCATTCTCCATTATAATGTCATACAAGAAACTCTTGACTGTGTAAAATCGATTCTAGAAAAAACACACAAAGAAGTCAGCATCATAATTGTTGACAATGCTTCTGCTAATGGTTCCGGTAAAACACTCGCAGAGCATTTCGCTGGAAACCAAAACATCAAAATCATTTTAAACAAAAAAAATCTAGGCTTTGCAAACGGCAACAACGAAGGCATTTATTACGCCAAAGATGTCTTAAAAGCTGACTTTGTAATCGTATTGAATAATGACACTTATCTAATACAAGATGACTTTCTTGATGTAATTGAAGACGAATGGAATTACAGTCATTTTGCAGTACTAGGTCCCAAAATATATACATTCAACGGGAAAAATCAAAATCCGATACCACATAAAATAGAGAACAAGGCGCAAGTTGATTATTGGATTCGCCATCACAAATTTGGTTTAATACGCACATATCTATGCATCGATGAATTATGGCTCAACTTCAAAAAATTTATAAAGAAAATTTTGAACTATAAAAACAGTCAAGTAAAACAAAAAGAAACCTTAGACGAAATACGGCAAGAAGACGTTGCATTACATGGCTGCTGTTTTGTTTTTTCACCTAAGTTTTTTGAATTTTTTAAAGGATTTGACACAAGAACGTTCATGTATGAAGAAGAGAACATACTTTACAATCATGTCAAAAATAAAAAACTGTTAATGGTGTACAATCCCAAATTAAAAATATTTCATGCAGAAAAAGCAGCGACAAAATCTGCAACAAAAAATTTCCGTAAACGAAAAATTTTTATTTATAAAGAAGGAATCAAATCACTTAAAATACTTAAAGAAGTACTTACAACATGATTTACGCAATTACAATATCCTTATCAGTTCTATTTGCTTGGTGCTCGGGAATCTCCAAGGGCATTTCTAAACAAATTTTTCTTTTCTTGGCAATACTATTACCCGCCATAATTTGGGGAGTCCGTTCAACATTAATGGGAGTTGATGTTCAATTATATGCAGAGCCAATATGGAACACGTCCCAGAACTTAACAAAATTTGATTATACTCATACACAATTTGAAAACTCAATTGAAAAAGGGTATTTAGTATTAAACTTTCTTTTATCAAGAGTATTTAAAGATATTCACTGGCTTTTCTTCATCCTATCCTTTATATCATGTTTTTCCGTATTGTACACATTTACAAAATCAGAATATAGCAAAAAGGCTTGGCTTGGTTACGCATTTTACCTACTAATTTTTTTCCCGACAACAATCAATCTCGTTCGTCAGGGATTTGCAATGTCACTGCTAGTCCCTGCATATTTAGCGTTATTCTACAAAAAGTGGAAATCCTTTTTTGCATTCGTCATTATCGCGGCTCTATTCCATAACAGCGCTTTAATCGCACTTTCGTTTCCTTTAATTTATTTGGTATTGAAAAATAAGGATGGGAGAATTCGACAATACATTTTGGCAATCATTTTACTAGCAGGTACATTTGGATGGCAATTCATAACACCATACATACTCTTAATTAATGACAAATATGAAATATATTTAAACAACACATTCAAACCTCACTTTACCATATTTTCATTAGTAAACGTTCCTTTCATCATTTTCTTCCTAAAAAAATACCATACATTCAAGAAGAAATGTGATTATTTCTCATTAGAAGTCTTTTTCTTAATCGCAGGCACAATTACAAGTCAATTGGGGTGGATTGCGGCCGTATACATGGCTCGAGTGGCTCTGCCTTACAATTATTTCATTCTTTTTGCACCAATGATGTTAATGCAGTGGATTAAGCAAGAAAAAAATGATTGGACTAGCAAGTTCTTTCAATTCGGTTTAGCGCTATTCGCAACGACATACTTTTTCCTTTGGTTTTATATTAATGGAGTTGACTGCGTTTTTCCCTATAAATCAGAAATACTCGATCAATTGCTAGAATAAAATGAACCGAATCTGTACTCTCACAAGTATTCGTTTTTTTATGATGATGCTCATCGTTTTTTCGCATTTTGAATTTTTGCAAAGATACAACGAGAGCAACATTATTTACAATTTATTTTTTAAAAATTCTTATTTTGCTGTTGATTTTTTCTTCATCATGTCCGGCTACGGAATGATGCTTTCTTATACACGAAAAAAAAATACTTTCCCAAACATTTCCTTAAAAAACTGTGGAATTTTCGCAATTTCTCATGTAAAAAAAATATACAAGCTATATTTAGCAACAATGATAATCTACCTTCCTTTGCAATGTTTTTTTGACATAAAAGTTAATGGATTATCATTAGTTCCACTTGTACTTTTCGAAATAAAGAAAATTATTTTATGTATTCCTCTTCTACAATCTGCAACAGGGATCCATGCATATAGTCATGCATTCAACAGTGTTTCATGGTTTCTCTCTTCATTATTTTGTATATATCTCGTCAGCCCCATAGCACTTAAATTTCTGGATAAAATAAAAAAAACAAGCACCTATACAATCATATTGTTTCTGAATTTTTTCATACTATTCGAAGCTCACATCTATTTAAAGAAAATAGAAATTACAACTTTTTTTGATGATTTAGTTTACAGCAGTCCCTATTGCAGATTCCTATATGTAACCATTGGAATGATTTTAGCAAAACTTTTTCTTTCTAGCAATACAAAGCTAAGCAATATAATTGGAACCAAAACAGAATGTTTTATATGTTTCATTTCTTTAATATTTATTGTTTCAAAAAACTCCATCGCAACTTTTTTCCCAACCATGGCATTTTACAATATTTTTATCAGCATAATCATCATTTGCTTACTTTGTTTTATATTCTCATTTCAAAACGGATTCATTTCCAAGTTACTACAATCAGAAAAATTGGTTACATTAGGAAATATTTCCATGTATATTTTTTTAATTCACTATCCTATTCGAGAATATATCGATGCACTCATCAGATTTTCAGGTTTTAAAGATTATCAATTTTTTGGTCTCGTAAATGCCGTAATAACCATAGTAATAACATTTTTAATATCTTTTAAAATTTATAAGGTTAAAGCACATTATGATTCAAATAAGAAGTAATTCCATCATCTACGTCCTATGCCCTTCCTTTAACAAAACTGGAGGGACCGAATTAGCACATCAATTGGTATTTGAAATCAATCGGATTCACGGTCTTGCCAAAATTGCATACTACGAAAACCAGCCCAACCCAATGACAATCAACGAGGCGTTCGAACGATACGTCAACTCTTTCGTAAGATTAAACGAAATCATAGATTCGCCAACCAATGTTTTAATAGCACCTGAAATATGCACAAATTACTTAAAGTCATTCAAATCTATCCAAAAATGTATTTGGTGGATGAGTGTTGACAACTACATGAAGCGATACAATGCTAAAGTTTCTTACCAATACAACGGTCTATGGGCCGTAATAAAAAGTTTAATCAAAAGACGCGTTTCCTTTGGTTATCCTTCATTCGATCAAAGCATTACTCATTTTTATCAAAGCGAGTATGCAAAAAAGTTTCTTGAAAAATGCGGCGTTTCAAACGCATTCCGTCTTTCTGATTACCTTAATTCCAGTTTCCTTAACCTAGACACAAATACGCAACGCAAAGACCAAGTTCTTTACAATCCTCGCAAAGGCTTCAAGTTCACACAAAAACTTATGGAAGCTGCGCCGGACATCAAATGGATTCCCTTACAAAATATGACCACAGAGCAAGTCAAAGATACTCTGCTCCAAAGCAAAGTGTATATTGATTTCGGCAACCATCCCGGCAAAGACAGATTTCCTCGTGAAGCAGCCATGTGCGGATGTTGTGTTATCACAGGGAAACGCGGCAGCGCCAATTATTTCGAAGACATTCCTATAGCGGACGAATACAAATTTGGAGAAACCAAAGAGTCCATCCCTCTTATTATTGCTAAAATTCGTAAGTGCCTAAATAACTATGTCGCGGAATCACAGAATTTTAATGTATATAAGGATTTTATCAGAAATGAATATCAAACATTCCAAAGCGACGTAAAAGACATTTTCTCCATAAAGGGAAGCAAATAATGAAAACAGTTCTTTTAGCAGGCGGATTTGGCTCCCGCATTTCCGAGGAATCAGCATTCAAGCCAAAACCAATGATTGAAATCGGAGGCAAACCAATCCTTTGGCACATAATGAAGGAATTTGCCTATTATGGGCACACGGAATTTATCATTTG
>Ga0310696_10009038_pt1 | contig 11569 bp, 12 predicted proteins | sample AusTroGonzalo_MG_4_FD_203885 | JGI IMG/M metagenome (GOLD analysis project Ga0310696, IMG submission 203885) | Bovine rumen microbial communities from tropical cattle in Woodstock, Queensland, Australia - Gonzalo_02 (v2) (version 2) | ecosystem: Host-associated > Mammals > Digestive system >...
AGCGCCTTCATCGGTGTGCTGTACGACCAGGAAGGTGTCACTGCCGAGCAGAGAACCGTGTTGGACACGGTGCAGAACAAGCTGTTCACTATCGAATCACACTTCGCCTTGGACGAAAACTCCGAGGTGAAAAAGATGATTCCCGTCTTGACAGCCGACGACGTGGCCTTTTTGGAACACGAGATTGACACGATGAACGCCATTTTGCCCGAGCTGAAGAGCTTCGTCATTCCTGGGGGTAACCTCAAGGCGAGCCATGCCCATGTGTGCCGCACGGTGTGTCGCAGAGCCGAGCGCCAGGGTTGGCGTTTGGCCGCCCAGCATCCAGTCGATTTGGTCGATTTGAAATACCTCAATCGGTTGTCGGATTACTTCTTCGTTCTGGCAAGATTTTTTGGTTTTTTAGACAAGGTTGACGAAAACAATTGGGAATCAACGAAATAAAAATTTGTAATTTTTATTGAAAAGCCCTTGTTAGTTTAAAAAATACTTGTACTTTTGCGCCCTCAAAAAAGAGTAAAACTAAAAACGGAAATACAATGTATTGGACACTTGAATTAGCCTCAAAATTGGAAGACGCTCCGTGGCCAGCCACCCGTGATGAACTTATGGACTGGGCCTTGCGTACGGGCGCACAAGACGAAATCATAGAGAACCTTCAGGAAATCGAAGACGAAGGTGAGATATACGAACGCATTGAAGACCTCTGGCCCGATTATCCTTCAAAGGACGATTTCTTTTTCAATGAGGATGAGTATTAATAAATTGATAATCAGTAAAATAGAAAAACTCCCAGAATTTTCTGGGAGTTTTTTGTTTACTGACACTTTATGTCAGTTATGTTTCCGAATTTTGCATCCGAAAAACGAACGGTCGGATAAAAAAGTCAAACTATAACAAGAATTACCATGCATGGACTATCAAAATCACGGTACACAACGTTCTGTCAATGCGAGAAAGCCTTGTGGCTAAAGGTTTACAAACCAAAAGAGGAAGTGATGGACTCAGACAGACAGACCCGCTTTGAAAACGGCAACAAGGTTGGCGACTTGGCGATGGGGCTGTTTGGCCCCTATGTGGAGGTAACGACTCTTAACCTGGATGGCAGCCAGAATCTTGACGCGATGGTGGCCAAAACCAAAGAGGAGATGCGGAAAGGCACGTCTGTCATTTGCGAGGCGTCGTTCTTCTACGAAGGCAACTATTGTGCTGTCGACATCCTGTGTAAGACTGATAATGGTTGGGCTATCTATGAGGTAAAGAGTGTCAACAATCCGAATAAAGACAAAATGACTGAGTATTCTTGGGATATCGCATACCAAAGGTGGCTACTTGAAAATAATGGAGTCAATGTGACGGGGACGTACCTTGTTTATTTGGATAACACCTATATTCGTCATGGCGCACTCGACTTGCAGAAGTTGTTTGCCATCAAAGATATGTCTGATCTAGTAAGTGAAGAATTGCCAAAAGTGCAGGACAGGGTTGACAAAGCGATGAAGGTATTGGCTGATCCTACAGAACCAATACTCAATCTTGGAATGTATTGCCAGAAGCCATACGAGTGTGAGTTTTTGAACTATTGCATACAGCTACATGGTGTGCCGCAGAATGAGCCAACGGTTTTTGACTTATATCGTATGAATTTCGATAAGCAATTGGAACACTATTTTGCTGGACGAGTCACTTTTGATGAGATACACTCTGAAAAGCTGAGTGTTAAGCAAAAGATGCAGGTGGAATGTACTCTTAATGGTACTGAGCACATCGACAGTGATGGTATCAACAACTTCCTCGACACGCTCAGCTATCCGCTTTATTTCCTCGACTTTGAGACGATGAATGATCCAGTGCCGCAATACGATGGCACGAAGGCTTATCAACAGGTTCCGTTCCAGTATTCGTTACACATCCAAGAAAACGAGAAGTCGGGCTATCTTCACAAAGAGTTTTTGTCACCGAGCGATGGCAGCGACCCGCGCCGAGCCTTGGCAGAGCAGCTGTGCAAGGACATCCCGATGAATGTGTGCACGCTCGCTTTCCACAAAGGGTTTGAATGCGGCCGATTGGAAGACCTTGCCAAAGCCTTCCCCGACCTTGCCGAGCATCTGATGAACATCCGCGACAACATTAAAGACCTTCTTGATCCTTTCCAATCTGGTTACTATTATGTGCCAGCCATGGGAGGTTCGTTCTCCATCAAGAGTGTGCTGCCAGCTTTGTTCCCCAATGACCCGAGTCTTAACTACCACAACCTCACTAGCGGTGTACAAAACGGCAATGATGCCATGTCGATCTTCCCTAAAATCAAAGATATGGGCCCAACGGATGCCCAAGCTACCCGCGAAGCCCTGCTCCGCTATTGCGAACTCGACACTTGGGCGATGGTGAAGGTCTTGGAAAAATTGAAAAATACTTTATTAATCACCAAATAGAAGTTGTGCCCGACACGGATTTAGGGTTTATTATTATGATTAAGTATTATAATAGAGTCGAATTCAAAGAATGGCTGATTCGTGAAAAAGCAAACAAAGATTTGTTGGCCGAAAGCTCGGCTAAGCAGTATCCAACTTATGTTGGCTATATTTTTTATGGCCGTGCTTTGACAAAAAAGGAGAGACGGGATTTCAGTTCAGCAATGGAAATGTATCAAGAGTTCATCAAAACTATACCGTAAGGTTGCGTCATTAATTGTTTTGGTAAAAAAGAGGGTGACTAAAAACAGTCATCCTCTTTTTTTTGTACCCTTTGTTTAGTTGAATACTTCTCCAGAATCATTAACTGCAACTCCATTAACTCGTAGATAGTTTGTATATTGTCGCAACGCAGAAGTACACGCTCCATGCCTGGCGTTAAACAGTTGCTTCGCTAAAGTTGTTGTTTTACCTTTAATTTCGTCATAGACACTTTTGAGATCTGCAATATCATGGCATTGATAAATGTCAGATGAGAGATTATGATTATTTAGAATGTTGACGAATAACCCATTGTTAAAGGAGGAGCAAAAACCATTTATGACGTTCTCGGAATAATGGACTCCATTTCTATTTATTACGGTACGCAAATAGGCTTTGAATGGATTGTTGGTGCGCATAGTACGAGTTTGGGAAGTTGTGTGTGGGCTGACCGTAGTTGTAGTGGACTTTTTCGTTGTATGATTATGAGAATATGTAATGTTGATTGTAATATCACCATTAATCTCGAAATTTCGTAATGATTGTGGCGATATTGTTTGTAGCACCGTATTAGGCAACATGATTTGCTTTAAAAAGTCCAGATAATCTTCACCGTATCGAAGATAAAACCGATACATGGCATAGTCTTGAAATTCTGGTGTTTCGGCAATGTCGTTCTTTTTAATGCTAATCGAACTATTGTTAAAAGACTGGCTTTTTTTTCTTGGTGACATAATTGGAGTCAAACAATAGTTCATTGGACAGGTCAATCTGAGAAAATGTGATTTTAAAAACTCTTTAAGAACCAAGCTGTCATGGTCAGTAATGGACAATTTTCTAACGTAACATTGAATGAGACCGTCCTGACACCAATCGTTATAGTTCCCGCGAGGAGCGTATTGGTCACAAACAGCAGCCAATCCTTTTATTTCCCCACTCAGCAGATAGTCGGTTCCAACATCAACAATATGTGCTATTTTAAAGTCTTTTTTGCCGAAGCCAGGGTCTTTTCCGAGACTCCCGTCTATTGAATAGGCAGCCCGATCTAGTTCTTCTTGGCATGACTGACCGAATCGTGCAGGGAAAGTTCGATTATTCATCATGTCAATCATTTCTTGCAAAGTTGGAACAAACCTGTCTATAGCCATTTTTACAAAATAATGAGAAAAATAATTGTCTGTATAAAAATAGCGATTTCCTTTATTTGTGATGTTGTAGAAGCCTCTCCTTAAGTTCGTAGCTAACCCTCCTTGCCTGTCTTCATACTTGCGTATAACAAAGACGGCATTGGGATTGATTGCATAATCAAGAAGAGTATGATACCATTTAATAACAATATCTTTGTCTGGTAATTTAGGCTCGACAAAAGTGTCCCAGAAATCTTTGATTGTGCCAGCAGAACCGTCATTCCAAGTTGGTAGTTTTGGATTGGCAATGTTCTTTAATTTGTCTTGTAGTGTCATGGTGTTTTTGTTTATATGAGCGTAATTATTATGTAAGTTTATACTTCTCCGCCATCTTCTGAATCAGCTCCTTCATTTTGTTGCGAGCTGATTCAGGAGAAAGCACTTCCACAAGCGGTCCATGGTGCAGCAAGGCTTGGTAGAAGTCGTTGCCCGGGTGTAGCTTGTAGGTGAAGTAAGCGTAATCTTTGTCGTCTTTTTCCAACAATTCTTTTTGAGAGTGGTGCAGTGGCAGAGCGCGGAAATAGTTAGCTCGTTTGGCATCGACTTTAATCTTGATTTCGGCCAAAAGGTCGTTGTCGCCAGTGACGATACCGTAGAAATCTTTGTAATAGTTTTCAGCGTCGAAACTATCGGGTAATTTGAAGGTTTTGCCAGTGATGTTTATGTCTTGAATCATGTCCAATGAGAAAGTGCGTTTTTCTCCTTTGCGGGTAGGACATTTGCCCATGACATACCATCGCTTTTCAAAGAGTTTTATGCAGTACGGATGAAGGTCGTAATCTTCTATTTGTTCGGCATTGCCACTGTATTTCTTGTACCCAAAGTGTATGACATGGTTGTCTTTCATCGCACCGATGATTTTAGTCAGGTTGGCATTGCCTGACGGGACGTTTTCTGGTAGGATACGGTCTTTGATGGAAATACTATCGAATAAATCATTATATACCGAAGCGGTATCAAAAAGCCACTTCTTTAGGCTGCTTTTCTCTATCTCGCTTTGGTTTGCGATGCGATATGATCCAGCGGAAAACTCTATTTCGACATTATAATAATCCTTGATTTCCTTTTTCCAACGGTAAAATTTTCGAGCAAAGATATCTTCTCTGATTATTTCATGTGAATGAATACGCCAACTTTCGTAGGTAGCACTTAAAGACATTTTGTTGTTCCAAAGTATTCCGATCAGCCACAAATGATTGGATGCCAATATTTTTGCCATAGTATTTGATTTTATGAAAGGCAAAAATAATAAAAAGTGTGATATGTTGAGTTGTTGCATATAGCTTTTTATAAATTTCTGAATCCTAGAATGGTATTTCTTGGTTTTGCCATAAATTCTTCGTCGCAGAAAGTACGGAGCGTTTCGAAATCGGGCGTTGTGCCTTCGAGTATGCACTCGATCTGGCTCTTTCTGGCGATGTTCTCGATTTGTCCGCCGCTGAAGTCATAGCACATAGCGAGCTGCATGGCCGTGTCATCGTCGAGTTGCGGTATCATGGTGCGCCAGATGTCTTTCCTGACGGATGCCTCAGGTGCATGGAACTCGACCTTGAACAGGAACCTGCGTTCGAAGGCACTGTCCAAGTTGCATGTCAGGTTGGTGGTGGCGATGAGGATGCCGTTGAGCTTCTCCATCTCTTCGAGGATGATGTTCTGCATGGTGTTTTCCATCCTTTCCACAGAGCGGTTGACCTCAGTGAAACGGACACCCAACAAGGCGTCGGCCTCGTTGAGCAATAGGATGGGGGTCACTGACGAGTTACGCACAGCGTTTTGGTACTGGCTGAAGATAGCTTTCACGTTTTTCTCGCTCTCGCCCACCCATTTGTCGCGTATGTTGGCCATGTTGACTTGAAAGATACTCCGCCCTGTGGTCCGTGCCAGCTGCATGACAGTTTCGGTCTTGCCCGTGCCTGGTGCACCATAGAAGAGGCAGGCGCATCCCGTGCGCATCCCGCTGTCTTTCAGTCGTGTGCAAATTTCAAGGTAACGGTCTTGCATGAGCAGGCCTTCCAGACGTTTTAGTTGTGCTTTTTCGGCTTTGTTGTAGAACATGTTTTTTGGAACAATGTCGTTGGGTTGTATCATGCCCCTCTTTCCTTTGATGCGTTTGTCTTCCTTCAACTTGATTCCAGCAAGTAGTTCGTCTTTGGCTTTTTTGGTCAGTGTGAAAGTGTCTTGATCCTCCATGCCGTTGTCACACAAAGGCTCGACAAGTCCCAAGTCCATGAGCTTGTGGTCGTTTTCCAGGAAAGCCTTCCATGTCTTATGGAGATAGCGACGGTCCACCATGTGGAAAAAGTCGTACTCGGTGAAGCTGTTGGTGCCTTGACAACACAAGAGCACGCAAGCACAGACAACCAAGGCCGTTTCGTTTGCATCAAAATGGTAGCTTTCGAGAGCTTTGACAAAGTCAAGATGCGCATTGTCGCGCAAGAGTGAGGCCATTCGGTCTTGAAATTCGCGGCATGTCAACGAACCATTCTCGCTTTGGAATGAGAAGGTTTCCACTGTGTGCAGCAATTCCTCGCCGTCTTCACAACGTTGGGCCTTTGGGACGTAAACCTCGTTGTTGCTGTAGGCGACCACGGCTCCCCACGGTAGTCGATAGCTGCTGTTGTCCGACCTGAACGGCTTTTCGACTTCGACCAGTTTCTTTTGTGCCAGGTCTTCCAATTCTTTGATGAGCGAGACGGCTTTGAGATTGGTGCAGTTGAAAAAACGGCTGATGTCGGTGAGAGAGAACTCGTTGTCGGCGCCTATCTCGGTAACGACCGAGAGTAGGACTGCCTGCACCTCATTAATATGAAGCCTCTCGCTAAGATATCGGATAGGTTTCTCCAAGTAGAAGTACAGGTTTTGGGTAAGCCCTGTGTTTTGGGCGTTTTCGACGATGAGGCTCATGGCCTCGACAATGGTGGTCGGTTCGATGTCAAGTGGAATCAGATACGCATCCTTGACAGGTTTTGGTGTGTTGTTAACGTAACGTAGCATAATCCTTTAAGTGTTGCTTCGGCGGCAAAAGTATTGTTGGTTACTGACATAAAATGTCAGTCGGTAGAAAAAAAGATTTTTGTAAGTTTTTATTCACTGACATTTTATGTCAGTATAAATTTCCATTTTTGCCGCCGAAACAATGAAAAAATGGAAGGAAGAACAGGGAAAACAGCACACTATATTATACGTAGTATAATATACTTTAATTCATAAACCACTAAAACACAAATACTTAATCATTATGGAGAACTTCTTTATCTTCTTGCTTGTCTTCATTGCTATTGTTGCCTTCATCATTGCTCTTGTTGGCAGTATCATTAAGGGCTTATTTGAACTGCTTTGCAGCTTGTTCGCTGGGGCAGGCATCTACGGCATCATTACTGTGGTATGCATCGTCATCTTCATCATTGCTGTTGTGTATATCATTAAAAGTTGAGGAGGACTGCCGTATGTCACAATTTGTTGAAGACCTGCTGTGTGGCCTTTTGGGCTATGGCGTTGGAAGGCACAGCCGAAACATCTCAGAAGCTCAGGCTGAGGATCTCATAACCCATTATTTGAGAGACATTCCCTTGGAGAGAGTCATCGACCATTGGACGAAAGCCAATGGCTATGATGGCTTGGCAGGGCCAATTATAGACCGTCTGCGCTACAAGGCGGATGAAATGGAAAGAAATTTCGAACTTTAAATAATACAAATACTATGGAACAGACAAAATCATCTATGACTAAAACAAAAACAGTGGTAAATCCAGAGACAAATAAGTCGAAAGACAGGCAAGAGCACGCGATTCAAAATATATCCGCTTTTCTAAAAGGTTTCCATAATCATATTAGAGGGAACTATGATATTGCTGTCAAATACTACAAGGAAGCCGCATCTCAGGGTTCGGTAGATGCACTTTATTATCTTGCCTTGTGTTATTACGAAGGCAAGGGGGTGGAACAAGATCTCACCGAGTCGGCTAAGTGTTTTGAGGCTGTTTCGGCAAGTGACGACACCACTAAAGTTGAGGCCGACATGATACCTAAAGGCCTTCGTGTTAGGGGGCCTATGCAACATAGTATTACGGAATATAAGGAAGCAGCAAAACTTCGCCTTGAAAAACTGGCTGACATTGATTCCGGGAAAGGCATTGGAATTCTCGACTATCGCTACGCAGGAGATTACATTTCACTTGTAGATGAGGCTGCAGAGAAAAAATACAAAAATTTGTGGCTGAAGGCGGAAAAAGGCGACCTTAAAGCACAAAAGAAAGTGGCAGAGAAGATTCTTTTCATTATCTCTTGGTGGAACGATCCGGATTCCGATGGAGAGACTATGATGCGTTATTTCAAAGCCTTGGCTGAACAAGGTGATAAGGATGCGATGTTCTCCCTTTTCGGCATCTATCATCATGGCTATTCCGCTGTGGGGCTGGGAAATAAGGATGATAAAGAAAGCCTGAAATGGTGTAAGATGGCAGCAGAAAAGGGTGTCCCTCATGCTCAAAAGTGGATGTACAAATTCTATTCAGAAGGTATTGGCGTCGAAAAAGATGAAGAAATGGCCAATATGTGGAAGAAAAGGATGGAGGAACATAAACATAAATAAAACCTATGGAATCAAACCAACAATCAGAGCTCGATGCCTTCATGGACTTCTGCCATGAGCATTGGAATGACCCATTCAATAGTCTCGAAAGCAATCCCGAATTGATAACCAAACTGGCGGAGGGGATCCAAAACCTACTATTGCCTGCCTGTGAGGAAGGCAATGAAAACGCCATGTTCTGGATGGCGGAATGCTATGATGCCGGTTGGGGCATAGCACCTGACGGACAAAAAGCCTTTGCACTGCGCCGCAAACTGGCAGAGTTGGGGCATATTGACCAACAGATTAACATGGGTAACTATTACCGAGAAAGTGAAACCGTCAAACACAACCCCAGAGCGGCGTTCTGTTGGTATATGAGGGCGGCCAAGCAAGGCGATTGGTATGGAGAACTTTTGGTCGCGGATTGCTATTTCAAAGGCGATGGGGTTAAACAGGATTACAAAGAGGCCGTCAAATGGTACGAATTGGCTGCAGCACATCCTGATAAAGAGGTCTGGAATTGGAACCATCCTGCTTCGCAACTTGCCCAATGCTACAAGGAAGGTCTTGGGGTGAGGAAGGATTTGGAGAAGGCTGCCGAGTGGTACGACAAGGCGGGTAACCATAAATACGCGGAGCTCATCAGGACATACGGCGACGATGCCGACAAGAACAATCCTGACTGTCCGTTTTGAACAAAGGTGATTGTGAAAGCTTGTGTATCAGCAAAAACCATCATCTGAACCTATAATTTACACATCTATAGATAATTAACAAGTTTTTTCTTTCTAAAATTATGAGCTATTTGCTTGAATCACAAGCAACAGCGCAAGTCATCCATTGAGTCTTACCCACGTTAACTAATTGAAAAAAATGAAATTATATGGGATTTGATGAAAAAATAAGCTGTCGTAATTTTGAACATGGCAGAGCCTATAGTGTTGATAACCAAATAGCGTTTTCATCTTCCACAAGAATGAGTATTAAGGCAAATTTCCGCCTTATTCCCTAACAAAGATGCGTTTATAAACTTGGGCATCAGTTAGTTCTGATGCCCATTTTTTTGAAAAAAGTATTGAAAAGGATAATAAACTTGGCCAAAACTTGGTATATTTGTGAAAATAATAATTGAAAAATATACCAGTATTATAATTGAATGGTATGCCACCATGTTTAACTTTTTCCGAGAGAATAAAAAATGTTTTGAGATTTGTTGCGGGTATTAAGAAAATGTGTATTTTTGTGAACCAAAAATACTAAAAAATAGAATCTTGGGTTCACAGATAAACATATTGGGAACGATATTGGAAAGCCGGAAAACGGTATTCACACTTCAATCGCTGATGATGCTTACGGAATGTAGCGACACCAAGAAACTGACGAAATCGTTGCATTACTACTCAAAAGGCGGGAAGCTGTTGAATCCGCGTAAAGGCGTTTACACGAAGCTGAAATACGACGAACGGGAGATGGCGTGCAGTCTATTCCGTCCTTCGTACATCTCATTGGAATATGTGTTGGGCAGGGCAGGAGTGGTGTTCCAATGGGATGATACCGTTACAAGTGTGAGCTATCTCAGTCGTGAAGTCGATGTTGACGGAAAGACGTATTGCTTTAGGAAGATTAATCCCGAGATATGGGTTGGGATGGAAGGCATTGAGCAGCGCGACGGTGTGGCAATGGCCACCCCCGAGAAAGCTTTCTTGGACACCGTCTATCTGAGTGCAGGCAACTGTTACTTTGACAATCTGCGTCCGCTTTCCGTCAAGAAGATAAACGAGCTGCTTCCTTTTTTCAATTCGCCGACGCTGAATGAAAGGGTAAGGGAAATGTTCAACCAAAAACCTTAAACTATGAACAAACAGAAACACAAGCTTTACATGGCCCAAATCTTGACCATGATATTCAAGGACAAGGAACTGTGCAATCTGTTGGGGTTCAAAGGCGGCACGGCGTTGATGTTTTTCCATAACTTGCCGAGGTTCTCCACCGACCTTGACTTTAACTTACTAGATGAAAGCAAGCTGGACTTTGTTTATGAAAAGGTTCGGAATATCTTGACGAGATTCGGCACCATCGACGATGAGGCGAAAAAGTTTTTCGGACCCGTGATGGTGCTGGATTACGGTAAGGGGGAGCGTATGCTGAAGGTGGAGATCTCCGCCCGGCAATACGACAACCATTATGAGATGAAGACCTTGGCGGGGACTGACATAAGGGTGCTTACCATGCCGGATATGTTTGCCCACAAACTTTGCGCCATGGGAGAAAGACTGTCGCCTCGCGATGTGTTTGATGTTTGGTTTTTCTTGCAGAAGAAACATACTAGCATAAATGAGCAGATTATAAGAATTAGGACCGAGAAGAGTGTGTCGGAATATGCCGAATGGTGCGCTCAAAGGGTACGTGAAACGAGCCCCAAGCTATTAATACAAGGTTTGGGTGAGGTGGTTGATGACAACCAGACCAAGGGTTTCATCAAGACGAAACTCATTGAAGAGACAGCACAAGCTTTGGAACTTTTTGCTGCTTTCCCATTGATTGAGTGAAATAACATAGGTTAACTTATTTTGTCGTTTGATTAAAAATCATCGAATCTGATGAAATTATAAGCTGACCTAAATTTAAACGTAGCCTTTGTAACTTATTGGTTTCCAGCTACTACCTCCAATCTTCAATGAGGACGAATATTGATTAATTGAGCAATTGATTATCAATAATATAAAGAGGTTATCAGGACAGCTGATAGCCTCTTTTTGTGTTCAAATAAGTAACTATTTGATCTATTTTGAAACAATAAGTTACCCAAAAGTTTGCCCAAATAATTCCTTTTTTTCAAAGAAGATTACCTTCCGATAATGATGTTTTATTAGAAAAGTAAAAAATGAGATTTCTACATGTTTTTCGAAAAAACATTTTGAGATTATTACATAAACGCGTATTTTTGCACTCGAAATGGATAAACATTTTGAGGTATGGATGCTGAATTTCGCATTTTCAAGAGGAAGCTATACGATAAGATGCTGAATTGGAAACGTACCAAGGACGGCAAATCAGCACTGCTTATCAAAGGGGCGCGTCGTGTTGGGAAATCGACCATTGCAGAGGAGTTTGCCAAGAAAGAGTACACTTCC
>Ga0310696_10009039_pt1 | contig 11569 bp, 6 predicted proteins | sample AusTroGonzalo_MG_4_FD_203885 | JGI IMG/M metagenome (GOLD analysis project Ga0310696, IMG submission 203885) | Bovine rumen microbial communities from tropical cattle in Woodstock, Queensland, Australia - Gonzalo_02 (v2) (version 2) | ecosystem: Host-associated > Mammals > Digestive system >...
CCATTGCAGCATCATTACCATCGTCATTGCTGCTCCTAAAAATAATCTTTTCATCTTGCATTCAAATTTTTGACGATGCAAAGGTAAACAAAGATGCAGAACACCCCAAATATTTGGGATATTCTGCATCGATTTGTGATGAATGGTATGAATAACTTAACTCTCTTTGTTGAATTTACAGGGGATAGTCTTCAAAAGCATAGAGTACTGTAGAGAGGTAGCGCTCACCTGTATCGGGCAGCAGCACAACAATCTTCTTGCCTTTGTTCTCAGGACGCTTGGCCACCTCTGTAGCAGCATAGAGGGCAGCACCTGCAGAGATTCCCACCAGCAGTCCTTCCTGCTGGGCAATTTCACGACCAGTGCGGATAGCGTCGTCGTTCTCAACATCAAAGACCTCGTCAATCACATTGGCATCATAAGTCTTGGGAATAAAGCCTGCGCCGATACCCTGAATCTTGTGAGGACCGCTCTGACCACCGTTCAGCACAGGGCTTGACTTAGGCTCTACGGCGATAATCTTCACGTTGGGATTCTGCTCTTTCAGATACTTTCCTGTACCACTGATAGTACCGCCAGTACCCACGCCGCCAATGAAGATATCCACCTTTCCATCGGTATCGCGCCAAATCTCAGGACCTGTGGTGGCATAGTGCTTGGCGGGGTTGGCACCATTCTCAAACTGCTGCAGGATGACTGATCCAGGGATGGAATCACGAAGTTCCTCGGCAGCGCGGATGGCACCAGGCATGCCGTCCTTTCCAGAGGTGAGACGTACCTCAGCACCATAGGCCTTTACGAGGTTACGACGCTCCACACTCATGGTCTCGGGCATGGTAAGGATAAGGTGGTAGCCCTTGACGGCTGATACCAGTGCCAGTCCTACGCCCGTATTTCCGCTGGTGGGTTCGATGATGGTGGCACCGGGCTTCAAAATGCCCTTCTGCTCTGCATCCTCAATCATCGCCAGTGCGATACGATCCTTCACGCTGCCGCCAGGATTAAAGAACTCTACTTTGGCAATAACAGGAGTCTCGAGACCCTTTGCCTTTGAGAATTTGTTGAGCTCCAGAAGTGGGGTGTTGCCGACGAGCTCAGTCAGCTGCTTTGCAATTTTACTCATAACCTTATCCTTTTTAAATTTAAATATGTTCGTTATTACTTCATGTCGAAATGTTGTTATTACGACTTATTGTTCGACGGTGCAAAGATACGGCGTTTTTTGCAACCCCACAATACCTTTAGCGTGTTATTTCCATACCATGTTTATGGTATTTCGCTGTTTCTGAGGCATTTTTTCACGAATTTCTATTCATTTTGACCTGAAATATCGTGGTCAACGGCGGCCGCTACGCACGAATCCGACCACACATTCTCGGCAGTCTCCACCATATCGATAATGGTATAGATAGGAAGGATGATGCCTAATACAGCTACGGGTGCTCCGATGCCAGACATTAGCGAGAGTGTGAGGAAATAACAGCCCATTGGCACTCCTGCATTTCCCACAGCCGATATGACTGAGATGAGCGTCCACAGCGCAATGGTGTCAAAGGTGATGGTTTCACCACCTTGTTGCATGACAAAGAGTGAGGTGACAAGGATGAATGCCGCACAGCCATTCATGTTGATGGTGGTGCAGATGGGTAAAACGAAACGGGCGATATTTTTCTTGATACTCAGTCGGTTCTCTGCCGTATCCATCGTCACGGGCAGCGTGGCTGCACTACTCTTTGTAAAAAGGGCCATCAGCACGGCTGGCATCATTTTGCTTAAGATGCGCACAGGATTTAGACCTCTGATTAATAAGAACAATGGCAGCACCACAAAGAACTGAATGACATTGCCACCCAGCACCACCAGTACGTATTTGCCTATTGAGTCGGCTACTACACCTGCATTCACTTGTGCTGACAACTGTGCCGAGAAAGCTACGATGCCTAACGGCAGAGTCCAGATAAGCCAGCGGATTAATAAGAAAAGCAGATCTTGGAGGCCCAGCAAGCCTTTTGTTATCACCACCTTGTTGTCTGACTCTGGCAATTTCGACAGTCCGATGCCGATAGCAAAGGCCAGCAACAGCAGTGAGAGCACATTGCCCTCAAGGAAGGGCTTTATGATATTATTTGGAATGATGCTGATAAGGTGGTCAACATACGATGTCTGAGAATTGATAGCAGAAGCCTGCGAGGCATCGTTGATAGTCTCTAAAGGCAGATTGCCTGGAGCAATGATGACATACAAAACAGCACCTACTGCTGCAGCAGCAAAGGTGGTGAGCAATGTATAACTCAGCGTACGACCAAAAATTTTGCCTGATCCCTTTGAGCCGAAGGTGGCGAAAGTGGTGATGACTGCCAGTACGATGGTGGGTACTGCCAGCAGTTGGAACAGACGGGTATATATGGTGGCCACGAAGTTCATCGCCTCATCGAGCCAGGCGATGCCCAAAATTCCTAATATAGCACCCACAACGAGTGCTACAATCCAGATTAATGTCTTTTTCATTTTCTTTTGTAATTACTCCCCTCCATATAGGGAGGGGTAGGTCTTATAATTCAAACGAAAGATTCAAATAAATATTGCGTCCCTTCTGAGGAATATGACACCAATCAGCATAGGTGGCATAGTACTTGTCGAAAAGGTTCTCGACGCCAGTACGAATTGTGAATTGTGAATTATGAATTGTGAATTGATAATTGGCCGAGAGATTCACGATGGTCCATGCTGACGTTTCTGTCTCTCCGTACTTCTTTCCATATTTGGCTTGTCGTGCATGCCCTTTTACCTCTGCCTGTACGCTCAGTGGGCCAGTAGCATAGCTTAGGCGCGACTGATAAGTGAACGGAGCGATGAGTGGCAGACGGTCGCCATCATCATCGCGGCCTATGCTGTAGGTACCTTTTGCACTCCAGAGTAGTCCATTGACAGGTTTCCATTCCGCTGTGAGCGAGGCATTGGCGATAGTGGCGTGGTCGATGTTTCCATATACCTTCACGCCCTCGGCACCAACAGTCATCGCACTCAGGCGGTTTTCAAACTGGCCGATGATATAGTTCGAGAAAAAGAAGGCATTGACGTCAATTCCTATGGACAATTGAGAATTGAAAATGGATAATTGATAATTGGTGTTGACTTCAATAGCCGACTCGTTCTTCAGTCGCGGGTTGCCGATATAGTCGTACTGATCGAACGTGTTGTTCAGATAGTAACCATAAGCCTCCGTCACTGTAGGTGCTCTGCTTCCCCAACCGGCACCAATTGAGAATTGAGAGTTGAGAATGGATAATTGATAATTGGCAGCGATGCGACCTGTTGTCTGGTGATACTGTTGCTTCATACCAGGAAAGAAGACGCTCAAGGCCTTGTATCCCTCCTCGTTGTTCAGCCGTTGGTGCTGCCATGAGAGCTTACCTGAGAGGCGCAGCGACGAAGCTTCTGTGATACGGATGTCATCGGTTAGGGCAGCACCGATGTTCAGCGTCCCCACGTCGGGCCATGTGACCATATACATTGGCGCAGCACCGCCTGGGTACATTGTCATATCGGCGAACAGACGGTTATAGTAACCATCGATGTTCAGTTGTGCTTGATGTTGGCCGAAGTTTCCTGTCAGCAGTGAGTAGGCACCTGCTGTCCAACTCTCGCCAGGCATATCCATGTGGATTTCAACATCTGGGCGAGTCGTGTCGTCCATCACGTGGGTGATGTGGTTGTAGTAGCCCTTAGTCTCCCACGACTCCAGTTTGGAATTCTCAAACAGATGCTTATAAGCCAATGAGGTGATGAAAGCCTCGGCCTTCGACACGTCCATGTTCAGGGCAGGATAACCCACGTCGGATGCACGGTCGTAGATGAAAGTTGCCTCAGCAACATCGCCCTTGGCCAGGTGGAAGCCGCTGTTTACAAAGGCATTTACTTTCTGAAACTTAGAGAATTCCACTTTTTTGCTGCCACCTGCCTTGTAGTTGTCGGCATGGCGATAGAAAGCACCGCCATTCACATAGAACTGTTGTGAAGAATAGGCAGCATCGGCACCATAGACCTGCACGTGTCCGTTTGTCTCATAGCCCACCTGATTCGCCAGATGAAAAGCATTGCTATTAAAACCTGCTTTGCGCAGTTTCAGGTCCAGCGCTCCACCGATGTTGCCTGTGGCTTGTGGGTTGCCGTTCAGTCCACTATTCAGACTGATGCTTTGCAGGTTGCCGCTCTCCACATAACTGGTCACAGGATCCATCTTGTCTGTGCAGGCATAGAAAATCTTCATGCCATCGATAGTTGTCGATAGACGTTCCGTCTGCATGTTGTTCACCATTGGTTCCCATGCGTATGAACCACGTCGCACCAGTTCGACATGCGACAGCTCCTGCAGGTGCTCGTCTATCGTGGCCACCTGCCCTTTAGCCGACCGCTTGCCGCTCTGTCCGCGTGATACGACTACCACCTCGTCCAGATTCTGCGACGAGGTGGTGATGGTGTCCGTTTGAAGTGGTATAATAAACAAAAGTAGTCCAATCATATATTCATTGTGGAAGCTTTTCCTTTTAAATTGTTACGTCCCAATAGAGTGAGCTGAGTTCCTCGCCGCCAGCCACTATATTACCTTCGGCATCTTTCACCGTGAGGTGAATACGCCATAGTCCTGTCATTGTCAGGTTGATCGTGCCTTTATAGCTGCCGTCAGCCTGCTTCACCAGTGGCGTGTTGTTTGGTGATGTGTGATTACCCATGTCAGGCATGCGAGGGTCGATGTCAATGCTGAAAGTCTCTGCTGCAATTTGATATGGGTTGGTAGCCTTTTCACTCTTTTTCGACACGTAGGCCACGATATCGTTCGTTCCCGTTTGATAGTCGAGGGGATTCACCAATGACAGGTAGTACGTTGCATCGCCAACCTTAAATGACTTCAGCCAAGTCTGTCCGTCGGGTAATGCGTTGACCACGATGTCTTTCTTTTCAATGCCGCCTTTGCTACCCAGCACCAGTGCATTGTACGACAGCGACCACGAACCTGCGTCACTGGTGTTCATTACAAACGATACCCAGGTGCGTTTCACGGCCAGATATCCATCGTTGAAGCTTGCTGCATCAGGCCCCACAGGTGTACTGTGATACATATCCATTTTAACCATGTGCATCAGCGGAGTCAGGCCGCTTATCTCGAAGTTCTTGATGTAGTTGCCCGTTGCCTTTTTCGTGGCCACAAAGAATATCTCGTTATAACCATTGTGGAAGCCGCCTGTTTGGGTATAGGCAAACACGTTGTATTTACCGTCTATCTCTGTTGATAGCTCTGGCACGATCTTTACTGTCTGCAGGAACTTATACACCTGTAGTGCCTCCTCGGCCGAGCAGCAGTCTATATCGTCGGTAATGGTAATACCAGGAATTTCAATACCTGCCTGCACGCCGTCGTCGTTGCTGTTGCAGGCTGTCAGTGCTGCAACGACCAGAATCAAAAACAATCCTTTTACTTTCTTCATAATCCTTACCTTTTTTAAAAATTATACAATTACTATGTCCTTCCGACGATGCAAAGGTATGGCGATTTTTGCACTCCCACAATCCCATGTCTGCGGCATTCGCATACCATGAATGGGGTATTTGAAACAAAAAAGAGGACTGACACAATTGTCAGCCCTCTGTAAATTAGTGTAAGTATTGCTTTAATAACCAGGGTTTTGGGCGATGCCAAGGGGTTCGCCACTAAGGCCCGTGGGGATGGGCTGACGGTAGTGCTTACCACGGATGTTGTTGTATTTAGCCTTGAGGTGGTTGTGCACCTTGGTGAAGTAAGCCTCTTGGTCGGCAGTGTAGGTGTTACCGAGTGAAGTCTTCCAGTCGTCGGCGAAGTGCTTGTAATTAGACACCTGCTTGATAGAAGAGATGAGGTCCTTCCAGCGATAGCTGTTCAGTACAGAGAACTGCTCGTAGGTGAACTCATAGTCCCACTCGCGCTTAATCTGCTCGAAAGTAGGAGCGCTGACGGTTTCGATGCCGGCACGTGTGCGCAGCTGGTTGAAAGGCTCGGCAGCTTCTGTATTACGACCCAACTGCACAAGAGCCTCAGCCTTGATGAGCAACACCTCTGCATAGCGAATCTCGATACGGTCGACAGAGTTCTTGGTTATTTCGAGGTTTTCGGCATTCTCATAGCTTTGGTCTACGCCTTTACCGTTGATGGGCGTGTAGATGGGCGAATAGTAGTGATAGGTCTTGCCATCTTCGGGGTTCTTAATCTCAACGAAGTAGGTCTCGGCCAGACGCTTATCATTGGGCTGCTCAGCTTTCCAGTCATCGTAGAGGTTGTCATCAGCCACCTCGGTGTGATTCTGAGTATAGCCATTGCCATACTCACCATTCTGGAAGGGGAAGGTCCATGAGCAGTGCGTCTGGTGGTTACCCTGGGCATCCACCTTGTCACCGTCGTGAGCAATGGTGAAGAGGTGCTCATTAGTGCCTCGTTTGTTGCTCTCGTACTCACGACCCCACAACTTATTATATTCTGGATCGAGTTTCAGCAGACCACTGGCAATCACCTTGTTGGCATACTCCACAGCCTTCTCCAGACGGCTGTCGGTCTTTGAGAACTGCGGGTCGGTCTGAGTATTGGCAATAGCCTCAACCTCTGCAGCAGAGAGAGGGTTGTCGCCCCATACCAGATAGGCGCGAGCCAGCAGAGCCTGAGCTGCCTGCTTTGAGGGTATGCGTGGATCGCCATCATAGTTCTTCAACAGTGACTCCGCATCGGTTAGGTCGGCTACAATCTGACTGAATACCTCGTCAATGCTCTTACGGTCAGTAGTGCTGCCACCCTTCTCTGTGAACACAGGTACCTCACCCCACAACTGGACCAGTTTGAGGTAGGCCAGGGCGCGCAAGAATTTTGCCTTTCCCACGGCAGCATTATAACCAGTCTGAGAAACCTTTCCTGCTTTCAGCGAGTTCTCAATAGTGGTGATTGTCTCATTGTCCTGGGCAATACCAAGGAGCAGGTGGTTGAAAATCTTAACCTGATACCAGGTTGTAGGCTCTTGTTCGAAACGACTGTTTACAGGACCAGCCTCACTCTCTTCACCCTCGAAAGAGATTAATTTATTGCTATTCAGTTCAATGATGAATGAGAAAGACGAGCTGAGCGGTTGCCAGTGACTATAGACACCATTGACAAGCGACAGGGCGCTGGCATCATCGGCCACGACATTCTCGTCGGTCACTTGATTATTATTACCATTGTTGTCGTCATCGCTACTTGAGCAGGACACAAAACCAAACGAAAGGGTTGTTGCCAGTGCGGCACTGAGTAGGATTCTTGCTTTCTTCATACTGAAATCTCCTTTTTACCTTTAATTAATAATACTATATTTTTTTCAATCATTTTCGCATTGTGAATGAATCACGGTGCAAAGGTACGGCGAAATCTATACCTCTACAATCACCATTTTGTGGCATTTCGCATACCAAACGTTTGGCATAGCCCTTCTTTTCGGCCGCTTTTTGCGACTTTTCAGAAAAAAAACGAATAACTTTGCAAAATTATTCCTATCTTTGCATGCGGTATAAAGATAGAATTAATCCAAGAAATCATGAATAAGAAGACCATCATCATCCTGCTGTTTTTCATGGCGGCCAGCGTAACGATCAACGCCCAGTTCATTTTCCGCATCAGTGGCAACGGCCTCGAAAAGCCCTCGTTTATCTTGGGCACTATGCATGTGTTTTCTGGCGACTTACTCGACAGCATCCCCGACTTTCTAGAAGCTGAGAGCCAATGTCAGCAGCTGTTTGTGGAGACTGACGTCACCGACCAGCAAAATAAAAAGGAAAGACAAACCGCGGGCCTACAGTTATTGACACTGCCCGACGGCAAAACCATCTCCGACGTCTTGGGTGAAGAGAGAATGGCTATTCTGCAGGAAAGACTGAAGGAGTCGTGCCACATCAATCTGGCCGATTCCGCAGCAAAGAATCTCCTGCACTTTCAGCCTTCCTTTTTTACATTATCGCTCAATACGGTGATTCTAATGGAGGCCTTGCAGAAATATCCCGCCTTGCGCAACGGCAACATGATAGATGGAGCCTGTATGAAAAGAGCCAAGGCTCGCGGATGGAAAGTCGGCAATCTCGACCAGGTATTTACGTCTGAAGAACTGGGAAAAGCCAGCGAGACAATGAAACAATCCATCGATGAGCAAGCCGATTCGCTCATGGCGCTCCTCAACAACTTCGACGAGCGCCGACAGAAAACACTGAAAGAATCTGAAAAGGCGCAGAGTATATGCAACTATTGGTCTGCAGGCGACTACGAGGGGTTTGAGCGTTTCATAAAGCCCGATAACGAAGCCAGCCCCGCCCTCTATGCCGAGCGCAACAAGAAGTGGGTGCCTATCATCATCGAAGCCATCAAGGAGATGCCCACACTTTTTGCCTTTGGAGCCGGTCACCTGACAGGCCCTGACGGTGTCGTCCAGATGCTCAGTGAAGCTGGATATAAGGTGGAACAATTGAAGCGTTAAAAAGGATATAAAAAAGCCCGACGGGGTGACAGGCCAAAACTGAGAAATCTGTCACCCCGTCGGGCTTTTCATTACAGCGTGACGTTGACGCCAAAGGTGAAGGTGCGCGAGGAGGGATAAGCACCGCTATCGGTACCGCTAGCCACCTCTGGATCATACCCCTTGTAGGGACTGATGGTGAAGAGATTTGACGCGGTGGCATAGATGCGGATATTATTAATAGGCAATTGAGAACTGATGCCTGCCAACTGTGATTTACTGATAGAATAACCTATAGTCAGATTGCGCAGTTTCAAATAGCTGGCGCTTTGTACATAACGACTGTCAATATAGCCGATGGGACGAGCATTTGAGGCCCATGGCAGACTGTTGCCGCCACGCTCTGGTGTCCATGAGTCCTTTACTGTAGAGAGCACGTTATACGAGTCGTTGGTCAGTTCCAATCGGCGACCCAAAGCATTGTACACCTCATTGCCATAGCTACCGGCAAACGATGCTGAGAAGTCCAGATTACGCCAACTGAGTTGTGTAGAGAAACCATAGACAATATCGGGCTGTATGCTACCCAGTATCTGACGGTCATTACCATCAATACGATTGTTATGATCTGTATCCTCGAACTTCAAGTCACCAGGCTTGGGTGTCAGTCCGTTGACTGTAGGCAGCTTACTCACATCCTCACCCTGCTGCACAATACCAATGAACTGCAGGCCATAGAAAGAACCAAGCGCCTCACCCTTACGTAGTATCTGCTGGTTGTCTGAGCCCTGAATCACATTGTTTGTGGCGCCCATATCCGTAATCTCATTACGATTATAAGCTACATTAGCCGAGGCGTTCCACGTCAGGTTCTTTCGTTGAATAAGCGTACCACTGACAGTCAGTTCCACACCCTTGTTTACAACATTACCCACATTTTGCAACTGGGTGGTGACACCAGAAGAAAAACCCATCGGAACAACCAACAACAGGTCGCTGGTCTTTTTGTAATAAGCGTCGAATACCACGTTCAATCGATCTTTCCACAGACCGAGGTCGATACCAAGATTATAGCTGGCCGTTGTCTCCCATTTCAACTTATCGTTTGCCGTATTCTGCTTCGAGTAGCTGCTGCTGCCGCTATAAGAACCCGTGGCATACGAGGTTGTAAAGGCGTAATCACTAATCTCCTGATTACCCACCAGTCCGCCCGATAGGCGCAACTTCAGATAGTCAATACTGCGGAGACGACGCAGGAACCGTTCCTTGTCAACATTCCACGAAAGGCCCAGCGAAGGGAAGTAGCCCCATCGGTGGTTAGCCGCGAAACGACTACTGTTGTCGGCACGAAAAGTAGCAGTGGCGTTGTAGCGATCCAAGAAAGTATAGTTCACACGCGCAATGATACTATTGAGAGTAGCCTCACTGATGCCCGTCTTTGGCGTGTAGATCTCGGCGCCATCACCCAGGTTATACTGCTTCAGACTCTCGTTGGTGAAGTGGTTTGTGCGAATACTGCTGTGTGTTGATGTTTGTGTCTGACGGGTATAGCCGCCCAAGGCCTCGATGTGGTGATGACCGAAGTCGTGGTTATAGGTGGCGGTGTACTCCTGCTGCCAGATGTCCGTCTGACGATTGCCTGTGCCACCAATGCCCTGTGTGGCCAGTCCCAGTGAGGTATAAGCGCCCGAGAAGTAGTTCTGTGTGAGTTTCTCACTGTTCAATCCCACAGCGGTTTTCAGCGTCAGCTGACCTATCTGATAGGTTGCCCAAACGTTGCTTAGCAGGTAGTTGTTGATATTCTCGGCCACGCTCTCCTTGAGGTCATAGACGGGGTTGGCTGCGTGGTCGCCAATGGCAAAGTATGCATATTCGTAATTGTTCTTGAAGTTGTACGAGCCGTCTTGGTTGTAGACGGGGATGACGGGAGGCATCAGCAGAGCATAGACAAAACTGTTGGTGATACCGGCTGAGAAGGGCGAAGAGTTGAACACCTTCTCCTCTGCGGTGGTCAGTCCGCTCTGCTTTGAACGTCCATAGGTGGCGTTGACGCCAAAGTGAAGTCCTTCCTGTAATTCCCACTCTACGTTGGTGTGGAAGTTATAGCGCTCGAAACCTGAGTTCAGGATGATGCCATCCTGATCAGTGAAGTTGGCCGAGAAGGCATAACGGTTCTTCTCTGTGCCGCCATTGATGCTCAGTTCATGACTCTGCTGGATGGCTGTGCGAAGTACAGCCTCTTGCCAGTCAGTACCTTTTCCTAAAGCTGCTATTTCAGCATCAGTATAGCCACCCTTGTTACTGAAGTAGTCCTTCTGATATTGTGCCCATTCAGAGGCTGTCAGCAGGTCAAGTTTCTTGGCGATGCTGCTCACGCCCAGCGAATAGTTGTAGTTTATATGGGCCTTCCCCTCGCCAATCTTTCCTTTCTTGGTGGTGATGAGAATGACGCCGTTGGCACCACGGGAACCATAGATAGCTGTGGCGGAGACGTCCTTCAGTACTTCTATACTCTCGATGTCGTTGGGGTTGATGGTGGCCAAGGGATTCAGACTTCCTTCAATGGCACCGATACCTGTAGTGTTGTTGGCAGCATCCTTGAAATAGATAAAACCATCGACCACGTAGAGAGGTTCGTTGGAGGCGTTGACAGAGTTGCCGCCGCGAATACGGATATGGCTGTCGGCACCAGGCTGTCCGCTGCTGGCTGTCACGTTGAGTCCAGCCACCTGTCCTCCCAGAGCGCCATCGAGAGTGGGGGCAACGGCTTTCTCAAAGATATCAGCCTTGATGGTGGTCACGCTACCAGTCAGTTGGTTGCGCTTCTGTGTGCCGTAGCCCACCACGACGACGTCGTCCAGTTTGCTTGAGTTGTCAATGAGCGTTATCTCTACGGGTTCCTCGAAGTCATAAACATCCACATCCAGTGGACGGTATCCCACGTATTCCACTCTCAGGGTCAGTGGAGCTTCCTTCTTGGTCTGCAAAGAAAACTTGCCATCAATGTCGGTAACAACTCCTTTACCTTTCTCACTCTTCACAATCACTGAGGCTCCAATCAGTGCCTCGCC
>Ga0310696_10009040_pt1 | contig 11568 bp, 6 predicted proteins | sample AusTroGonzalo_MG_4_FD_203885 | JGI IMG/M metagenome (GOLD analysis project Ga0310696, IMG submission 203885) | Bovine rumen microbial communities from tropical cattle in Woodstock, Queensland, Australia - Gonzalo_02 (v2) (version 2) | ecosystem: Host-associated > Mammals > Digestive system >...
AAATTACAAAACTTCCGCCAATCTCCGTCATTTGTTCTTGTTGAGGATAATCAACGCGGCAATAACACCCGGCACCCAGCCGCAAAGCGTGAGCAGAAACACGATGAGTATCGAGCCGCAGCCGCGGTCGAACACCGCCAAGGGCGGGAAGAGGATGGATAGGAGGACTCGGGGGAAGGACATGAATTCTGTTTTTTGTGTGCAAAAATACACAAAAAACACGAATCAAGGTTGTTGCGCAAAATTCATTAGCTCGTCGCCAGTCAAGAAAATGGGCGTACCATCAATATACTCCGGCAATGTCTTTGCATTGGCGATGATACCAGAAAGATCGATTTTGGAAGATAGCTGCACTTCCTCATCAAACACATAACAAAAATAGTTCCCTTGAGGGTTGGGATACAAGGCTTTGCGCATTCGTTCCTCATTCATTGTTGCATGATGATGAACGTGGAAAACACGATACTCGTTCTTGATTTCTTCATCAAACCTGTACAAAATTACAAACATCACCTCTTTCCCTTTCAATTGTTTGGGTAATAAAGCTCCATCGCGAGCAGTATCTCCACGACGTTTTAAGCGGATGTTGTAGAGGTTGGTCTTTTTGTCGTTCTTGCCCATAATCCAATCCAATTGTTCTTCAGAATGGTAACAGCCAATTAGGAAATACTGGTTGGGATAGCGTTGGATATGGTGTGTGGTGAGCAACGACAAAGGCATAGTAGGTTTTGCGGGTTGCACCACGGTTGGCAAAACCTTTCTCGGGTCTTCTCCCAAAGGACATTTTTCGTAGTAGAAACCTGGCTCAATCAAAGCCAACACCAAATCGTTTTCGTCGTTGTATTTTTCATCGTTGTCAAGTGCAAGCGAATAATAGATTTGCGGCCCATCGATACGATACGGAGTGAAAACCTTTCCCAATAACTGTTGGAAATTCTCCTTCAAAAACTCCTCTGCATTGATGCCTTCGCGTGGCGTCATGGCATAGAAGGTGTGTTTCTCTTGTAACATGGATTGGATTTCCCTGCGGAATTGATCCCTCACCGTTTCCCGCCACGAGGCTTTCATGCCTTCGTTCTTGCGTCCGTAAAGTGCCACCACATACAGGAAATTCACATCATAATGGCACACAAGCAGGGTATCCCTGTCAAACAGTCGGTTTTCAAATTGGCGCGAGGCAAAGTCTTTATTATCTCTGTCAATCCACTCGATTTCGCTGTGCATCTTCAAGTCTTTCTGCTTGGCAGAGATGAAGAAGTTAGGGATGATGTTATAGCCTTCGGTGACGTCATCACGCAAAATGTTGGTTCCTTTAGCCCGCTCTTCGTTTTGTTCCTTGGCTTTGCTCTCGTCAAGGAAAAGGTCGAGGTTCCATTGGATGACATTTCTGGCGTAAGTGAACTGCTTGTACAAAGCTTCTTTTCCAATGGGTGTATTACGTTTGTAGTATTTCGAGTCGCCGATGTAGTAGATTTTCTTGTCTTCTTCGGCTTCGGTTAGTGACCTGTAGCGATACAGATGGTCCACTTGCTTGCCATCGGGTTGGTCTTGCAACTCTTTTGGCAGTTCGTCGTTTCTACCACCAAGCAATTCGTCGATGATGTCCTCAAAAACAATCTCAAAACTCTTCACCAACAAGTATTCCTTCTGTTTCGTATTGACCATGATTTTCCGTGCCTCTTCGAAGAACGCAAAGCACAACTCCCACAATTCCAAAGCCTTGTCGGAGAAATATTTGTATTTGATTTCCTGAAGCCGCGCCTTCCCCATGCCGTTCAAGTAACTCTTGAACTGGTGGTCGCTGATGAGTTCGTAGTGGCACTCCACATCGAATGGGAAGCCGTATTTCTTGTGGATATAGTTCAGAATGGAGAAGTAGATCACCATCAGTTCCTCGTCGAAGTTCACTTGGCGGCGTTTGTTCACTGGATTCAGATAAACAGGTGCGCCATTTTGCACAAACGCTTGCGAATGGGTGATGGTCTTCGTCCAATTGATTTTGTTGTAGCCGCTGTGCTGGTTTTTGATGACAAAGAAAAAGAAATCCTGATTGTCCTTGTTGAATTGTTCCAATGAGAGCAAGATGTCAAGAAAAGTGTTGCTCAACCGTTTCATTCCGTGGCCAATCTGCGCCACGCGCTCGTGCAGCACGATTTTGCTGTCTTTGTTCCGCTCCTTAAAGACGCTGATGGCACGGTAAATCCAAACTGAAAGCTCATAGATAAACTTACGTTCCTCCACTTCCAATGGGTTATCCTTGCTCTCAAGGTGAACGATTTGTTCTGGATTATGATGTCCGAAGGCTCGTCCTTCTTCATCAAGCAACACCTTGGGTAGGATGAACACGCAATCCTTGATAGTCGTATTGTAATAGTAGCCCACATAGCCTACGCTCACTTTGCCCCCGACACTGATAGTGGGGCCAAGTTCGCTCACCACCTTCAGAATCTCTTCGGTGGCTTCGTAGGGATGTTCTTCTATTAGGATTCTCATACTTGGGTGTCTTGTTTATCCAATTCCAATTCCAATTCTTCTATTGTCGGAAGTGCAGATTTCCATTTGTCTGCGATGTCATTTCCTAATTCTGTTTCCCATGAAGCCACGCCTATAGGCTTGTTTATCCCTTCCAAAGAGTATTTCACAATGGTCTCATCTTTGCTTTTAACCAGAAGCAACCCTATGGTCTTGCCATCCGTCTCATGGCGCAATGTTTCATCAACTACAGACTGATAGAACGATAGTTGTCCCATCATTCCCGGATCAAATGGAACAGCTTTTAGTTCCAGCACAACGAAGCATCTCAAACGCAGATGATAAAATAGCATGTCAATGTAGTAATCATGGCCAGCCATTTCAAGGTGAACTTGACGCCCGACAAACGAGAAACCTTGCCCGAGTTCCAACAGAAATTGCGTGATATGAGTGGCGAGTCCGTCTTCAATGTCTTTTTCCCTGCTTTTTGCATCAGCTCCTGTAAAATCCAACAGATAAGGGTCTTTGAACATTTGTTGCACCATGTCCGACTGCACATCGGGAAGCGTTTTGTCAAAGTTTGTCGGTAGTTTTCCTGTTCTTTCCAATGTGTAATTGTCCAATTGCAACTCAAGTATGGTTTTGCTCCATCCGTGTTCGATGGCAGACATGGCGTATGCAAGTCTTCGGTTGGGCTCCTTTACTTTCTCCATCAGGCAGATATTATGCCGCCATGGTAATTGTGCAACGCAGCGTTGCACAATTGATTCATCGGGCCAAACTTCCGCAAAACGACGCATGTATTTCAAATTGCGTGGCGAAAAGCCATTCATTTCAGGGAAGGTCTTTTTTAAATCGGCCGAAAGTCGGTCAACAATCTTGCTGCCCCAACCTTCAGCATTTTGCCTTTGCAGGATGTCCTTCCCAATCTGATAATACATCATCGACATTTGGACATTGGCTGTCCACATTACTTGTCGACGGCCATTGGCAACCAACGATTTGATGTTGTCGAGCATCTCGCCATACCATCCAGGCATGTCTGTTGATGCGGGCGGGGTCGGAAAGAATGCTCCTTTTACTTCCTCAGTGCGTCCTTTCCTCCCTTTATTCTCCTTGTCCATTTTCGTCCTTCGCTTTTTCAACAAATGAGTTTTCCTTATCAATCGTTTCATCCAACTTTCCCAGGAACTTGTTCACCATATCCACATTGGGACTGCCGTCTTGCTTGAAGAACTCGGAGAAGTCGAATTTCTTGTTGTCGCCCTTGTCGAAAATCTGATTGTCGAAGCCATAGTTCTTGAACACGTCGTTCCAAAGGTAGAACAGCACTTTGCCAACAAATTGCTCGGCGGTAACTATACCTTTGGCGTTTGCCTTGGCAAAGAAGTAGCCCAGTTTCTTGTCTTCCGAGCTGGTGGTGTCGCCAATCACTTGGTTGATTTTCGACAGGAAGCCCCACCAATCATATTTGGTGCTGCCAATCTCTATTTTGTAGTTCTTGTCCTCGTGGTTGTTGATGGGCAAGTATTTCCACTCCCAGCGGCGCTTGAAAGCCGAGTCGATGGGGAAGAGCGACTGGTCGGAAGTGTTCATGGTGGCCCAGATGTAAAGGTTGGCGGGCAGTTTCATGCTTTCTCCTGTTCGTATTTCATCACGGATTTCCACATCGGGGTATTTCTCAAAATAGCCTTTCAGGTAGTCTTCCAAAGCCTTGTCGGGGTTGATTTCGTAGTCGGATACGCTGTCATCGCCCCTGTCCAAGAGTTGGAAAATGTCGCCGAAGATTTGTGCGCAGTTGCCTCGGTTGATTTCCTCAATTACAAGGATGATGGGTTTGCTTGGATTAGTCCATGCCTTGATGTAGGCTTGCACAAAGGCTTGTGGCGTGTAGTTATAGACGATTTCTTCTTTTTCGGATTGCTTGCCTGTGGCCATGTCTATCACAGGCTTTTCTTTTCCTTCCACCACGTAAGTTTGCAGCACCGATTTCATGATGGGTTTGTAGCAGCCCACAAAAGTAGAGTAGTCGCTATCGGGATGGAAGGTGGTGCGGATGACTTGTTCCTTCTCGTCAATTATTTTTTCGTTTTCTTGAATGATTTCCTTGATTCTGTGGGATTTGCCTGTACCAGGAGCACCGTAGAAGATTTGCTGGCGAGGGTAAGGTAATGCTTTTTCTTTATGAGTGAATTCTATGTGGCTTGTAGTTGTACCTATTTGTCCCAAAGCCATTTGAGCCATTACCTTTAAGGTAGATGTATAGCCATATTCAAATTTGTCAATATCGCTATTGCCACTAAGTGCGTCTCTTGCATCATTTGCTGTAGCATTTGGATGCATACCAAAATATGCTACATATTCTTCCAAAAGCTTTTTTGAAATCGTACGAATTCCAAAAGCACCTCTACTTGTGGATTTTACCAAGTAACATATTCTGTCTTCATCAATTATGGTAATTTGACCGTTGTCTGAGGTGTCGCCGATGTTAAGTTTATTCATATTATTTCTTTTTTACTAATCCATTGTGATTGAAAGGAATGTCATCTTATTCTATTTCTATGCAAAGTTGTGTGGAAGTTGTCAATGCAGGCAAATCCTTCAAAAACTCTTATTGTTTTATGTCTTGGTAATCTGTGCATAGTATCATTTTACAATTAATCCATAAAAATTGATGGAAAACCTAAATCTACGGCCTTCAGCATTTCTTTCTTTGTCCAATACAATGTCACAATTGCAATTATCCAATAATTGCTGAACAATAAACAGCCCAAGCCCTCTTCCTTGTCCTTCTGGTTTACAAGTTACGAAAGGAGAGAATAGTGTATTTTCAACAGACTCGTCTATTCCAGGCCCATTATCTTCAAAATATACCCATGGTTTGTCAATGGTAATGACAACTTTTTTTTCATCTTTTCTTGTTTGCAACCAATACAACGAGTTATTCATTAGATTGTCAAAAACCTGAATGATTTTTCCTTTGTTTGCTTTGATTATAAAATCATTCTTGTTGTCAATTACCAAAGAAACTTGATTGTTTTTGAGTTTCTCTTGATAATAACTCCCCTCTTCATTAATTAAAAACTCATAAATGGAAAATTCCTCTATCTTCAACCGATTATATTTCATGGAGGAATCCAAGTGCTTCATTTGAGATTTAAGCGATGTTATCGTTGACTTGATAAAAGAAGCAAGAGAATAAAGCTGTTCTGTCGTTAGTTCTTTTTTCAACTTTAATTGGTTCTCTATCTCATTGCCTTTTCCAAGCATACGATGGGTAATTTGTCCCAAATCATGAGACACCGTCTCCGAAATCAATCCTAATGATGCTAATTCCGTCATTTCTCTCAAATTCTCTTCAAGGGAAGCCAGCTTGGGTTTTAAGACAATAACAGCCTCGTTTAAATAAACAGAGTTCTTGAGGACTTCATTCGCCTGAGACAATATCGAACGAGAACTCTCCATCAAATCAGACACTTCTTTCAATGTTTGATGAGATAAAGAATCTTCGCTTTGACTAAACAAACTATCCTTTTCTGATGCCACCACCTTTTGGATGCGTTTTTGGATAGACTCAAATTTTCTCTGAACTTCATCATAGGATTTTGAAATCTCATTTCCCTTTGTTGCCTGTTCTTGAATAGTATTGAAGGCATCTGTCATCGATTTTACCTTTTGATTGTCTTGCACCATATCTTTCCGGAAATCATTGTAGAACCGACGCAAATACTCAAATTCTCGGTTAACAGCTTTGATAAAATAGTCCAGAAGACCGAAGAAAACCCTTGAATAATCGTTTTCAATAAGACCTTCGCGGTCTGTTTTATCTTTAAGGTGACTATTAATGCCTTCATCAATAGAGACATAGCCTACAACATTATCCGGTCTCAATCCGTAGTAGGATGAGCCGCCAGTCCAGCTTGCTCCCAACTTTAACCAGTCATTCGAGTTGATGCCATAAGGCCGAATTGCAAAGCCGTTTCGATAAATCTTTATGCCTTTTTGTGGTTCGATGAATGACTTGTATTCATCGAAAGTGGAGTAAAGTGAAGACCACCAATCCTCGCTTTTTGAGTTTTTCTGAAATGTAAATTCTTGAATACGTCCAAAAAAGTTTCCTGGATCATATTCTTCAACATTATACGATGATTTTGGGTCAGTAATCGCTGTAAGAGGGAAAGTGTGTTCAACTCTTAACCAAACACCGTCAATATCCCTTCTGAAATTAGAGGAGCGGCCTTTTTTATCTTTGAAGAAACTATCAATAAAGCGTTTTCCATTATCTGACAAAATGAGTTTTTCATAAGAGTCAAAATCGTTACCAATCAATTTTCTCATGCTGATGTCAGCATACCACGAGAACAATTTGTCTTGATATTTGAATTGTATGTCAGTAAGGCTTAATTTTTGAAGTTTTTCGCTTTCTTGGTCAAGGTTGATGCTTTCCCCGTTGATTTTTAAATAAACCTGAAAAGGTCTATTCTCCTTATAAGGGGAAATCAACTGACAAAGAAGAGCCTTGAAACGCTCCAAGTTTGTTCCTTCCCATGCCTTTTTATCCGACAGGTTTAATAAAACAAGCCTTGTGCCTTCTTTTTTGTTTAATGTTGCATTTTGAAAATCAACATTTACATCTGATAGCTTGCTGACTTTGTCGAAATCATTCCAATCGAAACCAACATGTAAAGTCTCTCCGTCTTTCTTTTTTGTGAAAATTTCACAAATATCAGCCAGCCGTTGTGTGCTTAATCTTCCCAATCCTTTGTCTCCAAGAGGGGTCCTTCCTTTTGGGGTTTTGGGTTTAATACCATTAATTTCTCGTTTGTTTGAGTAAGAAATGATAAGCCAGGATTTCAGTATTGTTTTACGATCCATTCCAAATCCATCGTCGTCAACAACAATATACCCTTTATGCTTTTTGTGGAAAAGTTCATCCTCTAATAATGTTCCTTGCGTGTCAATGGTAACTTTTACATAATTAGCGTCTGCGTCATACGAATTTTTGATAAGCTCCATCAAGGCTGTCACTTGGTCAGTGACCAACTCTGCGCCAAGTTGTCGTATGACATGTGGGTTAATATCAAACCTTGGGTCTTTTTGCACTTCTTCCATAATTGTTCTCCTTAATCATGATGGAAAATAAGTATCCTTTCTTTCTCCATTGTTTGCGAAGATTTGTTTCTTTTCGCTTGTTTTTTGTTCATGATTCTTCTTTCAGCATCAAAAAACAAAGGCACACCTCTCTTATTCATTAAATCTATCAGTATTTCCGAGTTTGGAATTTCTCTGCCTCCAACGAAACGATTCCCTATTGTCCAAATATAGAAGGCATTAGGTTTCATCACTTTCATTATTGCATCCAAACTTTCATCAAAGTCAGCAATAAAAGACAAAGTCTTCTTGTATTTTTCCTGATTTGTTTTTGAAATGCCTTTATAGAAATTGGCTAGTGTCGGCGATTTCATAAAGAGCATATCAATTACTTGAGATAAAGTAGCTCCATTAATTCTGCCACCAAGACTTTGTCTATCTATTTCTTGGGTGGTTTTGAGATAATCATACGGACATATTATATCATTAGGGTCAATCCATTGCAATGGTAAATAGCTGGTTTGGCCATAGGTGACAGTTGTGTGGTTGTCGCCGTATGGAGGCGAAGAGACTAATAAATCAAACGTTGTGTCTGTTTCGATTTTTGTTTGAGTATTACCCCATACAACCTTAGAAGATCCAGAATAATTGTGGCCATCTAAGAGATGCTCTTCGTGGAGTTTTTTTCGATAATCGGCCAAGTCATTTATGCCGCGTTCACAATAATTCAAAAACTCTTCGATAATGTTTACATTTCTTTTTTGAATATCTTCCTGGGAACGTATGTGTAGTTTAAAAGTAGAGGTTCTGTCATTACTTCCAACTCTTATGGCTTCAGACATTATTACCCAAAAGAAATTTCTAAAATCGGAGTTTTGTTCTGCCATAATGGCTCTTCTTATCTTCGAAAGAGCAATTTGAATGTCTTTATTAAACCATTTGTTGATGCTTACGAAGTTGATATCAATGCTTGTGTTGCCGTCGTTTTGTATATGATTTCTAATTGATAAAAGCGATTGCTTAAAACCATCCAAATCATAGCAAGTGGTTTTGGCCTTAGACAGCAACACGGCAAAAGGATTGATGTCTTGTCCAAAGGCATTAAAGCCAAATTCCATGCACGAAAGTAGAGATGTTCCAGAACCCATGTAAGGATCTATTGCATTGCTTTTTGTTGGCAAAACAAGTGTCATGGCCTCAATCATTGCGCTTTGAGTTGCAGGAACCATCATGGCGGGATACATGAAAAGACGGTGAAGATTCTCACTTCGGTCTGCTTCTTCTCCATCCAAAGTGCCTTTTGCTTTGATAGCTTCTAATTTTGCTAAAAGCACTTTGAGTCTTTCAGTATTTGTTATGGTATTCATATGCTAACAACGATCTATTTTCCCGGGAAATTCAGGACGTGACATGTAACTCATGAATTGCTGTAACAAAACATGTGCTCCATAACCATTATATCTTCCAACGCGTTTGACATTAAACGTTATTTTTGATCCTTCAATTGTGGGCTTTTTAGCGACAGCGGATTCGCCCATTTCAAAAGGTTTACAAAAGTATTTTGCCAATTGTAAAATTTGGTCTTTAGTTTTTCCATTAGAAGCAAGATCGAAGTTTTGCTTGATAGCCAAAATTCTTTCTTTGATATAATCATACCGCTTTAACAAATTCTCTTGCATTATTTCGTGCCGTGGTAAATTAGCACTATCAACATTGAGGTCAATAATTGCCTCGCCAGAAGCATTGTATGTAACTAAATCAAGCAGAGATAACGAGATTCTTTGTCTGTTTGGAAAAGAAACCGTTGTAAAACCATCTTTGAATGGATGAATGAGTTTTTCGCAGTAAATTTTATTTTCGTCCTTTATCAGAGGAATCACAAAAGCTTGATCTAGTTTATAATTTCTTTTTCCTATTTCTTCTTCCTTTCCTTCATCTCGTATTGTCAAATTACAAGGTTGACCTAATAAAATGTAGTATTTTGTTCCAATTTGAAAGATGTCTCCATTTGATACAGCACTATAAACGCTATTGACATAATCAATATCATCATAAGCTTCATCTTTTTCTATAGATTCTAAAATGTCTTTATTTACATTTTCGCTTTGTGTATCATCGTGGAAATCTCTTAAAGAGTTCGTGCTTTTCTGAAAATCGGAAAATAAGCTTTTCATTTCGGTTTTGATACCACGGTTCAAGTACACTTGAATAATACGAGACAAAAAGTCAAATTCCCAACACCCTTCATCTTTAGAGTTTGCAATTATCATGCGATCGAATGTTGCGGGATCTATTTCTTTCAATCCACTCTCTAAAGTTTTAGATGCGGTAGCAGCCATTGTGTTGGCCATATTTTTAATAGACTCTATCTGCTTTAGCCAAATGACATTTTTTATTCCTTGAATAATTATATCATTAGAGTTTTCAATTTCAAAACGGTTTTTGGAAAGAGGATAAACGTTCGGATTAAAATCTCTCCTGCGCCATTGGTCAATCTCATCATTTATTTTAAACGTTTGTGAGAAAATTCCACAATAAAAATATTCGAAACCTGCAATCGATGCGAATAAAGAATCTCCATTACCTGCATAATTCTTAAGATCATAGTCTATTAGAACAATTGCGTATTCGTGGTTTTCAGATAATCTCTTAGTCAGTTCTTTTTTAAAGTTATCATCGAATTGTTCTGGGGCTAACAACTCAATTGAAAAATTGTCAGGCAACACTTCGAGTAGTTTGTTCGCAATGTCTGGATTTGATTTTTCAACTTGTATAGAATTGGCTAATTGAATAACATCAGCAAAAGAAGCATCTTGCCACCATTGTTCAAACTTTTCTTCCCAAATCTCATCGTTGTCAACAAAGGGGTATTGTAGTTGCTTATTCTCTTCTTCTATCAACACTTGAACTTTTCCTCTTACATTATCATGGTATGCACACTTTCCTAGTTCGTCATCGACATATATCAGTTTTGTGATATGCCTAGAAGATAATATGTTTTGAATGTCATTCATTTTTCGCTTTATTTAAGGTTAGGAATGGTCTCGTTTTTAAGAACAATAATTGGTATTATATTAATGTATATCAAGTTGTTATAAACAATAACTTTGTTGTTATACCTTTCAATCTGCAAAGATAAACATTTTTCTCGACTCCCTTTCCAACATTCCCAATAAAAAACGCATCCCATCACATTTTCCCCCGCAGCGCCTCACCCCCAATCTCCGTGCGGCTGAAGGCAAACCATTTCTTGCCCAAGTCCTTTAGCGATGCCCCAATATGATAGACCGTCTCGTCGATGCAGAGGAAACGGTCGCCCCCAACCGTGCTACTTCAAAAAACTCCGGAAAAATGTATTTTTTTAGACAATGTTTTATAGGAAAAGTGTATTTTTGCAGATGAAAAATATATGGAAAAGTGTATGTTACGAAGAAAGATTCAAACGGAAATCGCTTATTATCTTGATAATGGGTCTGATAAGATACTGATTCTCAATGGTGCTCGCCAGATTGGGAAATCCTTTATCATCCGGCACGAGGGACAAAAACGTTTCAGAAACTATATCGAGATTGATTTGTATGAAGACAAGAAGGGCGACAAGATCTTTGAAGGCACCCGAAACAAGGAAGACTTTTACCTTCGTCTCAGCACTATTGCCGGTGACCGCATGGGAGAAAAAGAGAACACGCTTGTATTTTTGGACGAGATACAGGCCTATCCCGACATGCTCACCCTCCTGAAGTTCCTGCGTCAAGATGATAGGTTCACTTATATCGTAAGCGGTTCCCAATTGGGTATTGCCCTCAATGAGACGCTGTCCAAGCCTGGCGGGAAAATCAAGGTTGTAAAGATGTTCCAGCTTGACTTTGAGGAGTTTTTGTGGGCTAACGGTGTGGGAGAAGAATTTATCGAGCACGCGCGTCAGTGTTTTTTGCAAAAGGTTGCCTTGGACGAGCCGCTTCACAACCGCATGATGGACTTGTTCAAGAAGTATCTGTTGGTCGG
>Ga0310696_10009044_pt1 | contig 11564 bp, 11 predicted proteins | sample AusTroGonzalo_MG_4_FD_203885 | JGI IMG/M metagenome (GOLD analysis project Ga0310696, IMG submission 203885) | Bovine rumen microbial communities from tropical cattle in Woodstock, Queensland, Australia - Gonzalo_02 (v2) (version 2) | ecosystem: Host-associated > Mammals > Digestive system >...
CCGGCGGCATCGCCGTGGGTCGTCTTAACACCTGGAGCGCCGGTATCAACGCCTCCATGCCCCTGGTGAACGCCCAGCTGTGGGAGAGCATCTCCCTCTCGGCCGACCAAGTGGAACTGGCCGTGGAGAAGGCCCGCGAGAGCCGCCTGGGCACCGTGACCTCCGTCAAGCAGGCCTATTACGCCGTGCTTCTGGCCAAGGAGGCCTTTAACGTGTACAAAGTGGTTTACGAGAACGCCGTAGAGAACTTCCGCCAGACGGAAATGAAATACAACGTCCAGAAGGCTTCCGAACTGGACCTCACCCGTGCCAAGAGCAACGTGGCCGCCGCCGTTCCCAACGTGTACAACGCAGAGAGCAGCATCCTGCTGGCCCTGTGGCAGCTCAAGGCTGTGATGGGTCTGGACCTGGAGCGCGAGATTGACGTGATGGGTTCCCTGGATGACTACGCAGAGACCATGTTCCGTGACGTGAACGAAGGCGAGAACGCCAGCCTGGAGCGCAACACCACCCTCCGCCAGCTGGATATGCAGGCCGAACAACTGGCCAAGACCGTGCGGATGCAGCAGTTTGCCTACATCCCCAGCCTCAATCTCAGCTTCGCCTACAGCTTCAACGCCATGACGGACAACTTCAAATTCAGCGAATACCGCTGGACGCCTTACTCCTACGTGGGCCTGAGCCTGAGCATTCCCATCTTCTCCGGCGGTCAGCGCTACTACGCCATCAAGCAGACCCGTATGCAGGCCTCCGAGCTGGAGCTTCAGCGCCAGAACACCGAGCGCCAGCTGCGCATCGGCATCCGTCAGAGCCTCCAGACCATGGATACGGCCATGAAGACCTACGACGCCGCCAAGGATGCAGTAGGAACGGCCGAAAAGGCTTACGGCATTGCCTCCAAGAGCTATCAGCTGGGTAAGAGCACGCTCACAGACCTGAGCAACACCGAGCTCACCCTTACCCAGACCAAGCTGCAGGCAGCCCAGGCCGTGTATAATTTTGTAGTGGCCAAGGCCGGCCTGGAACAGACCCTGGGCTACGATTTTACCCAAGAATAAAAAAGAGAAACAGATATGAAAAAGAGTATCCTTTTACTGGCCGCCCTTGCCGCAGTAGCTTGCGCCAACCAGGGTTCCAACCAGCCCGCCGCACCGGAAGAAACCACCCCCAACGTGGAGGTGGCCAAGGCAGTGAGCCGTGACGTAGCACAGGACAACACCTATGCCTCTACCATCCAGGCTTACGCCGTCAATAACATTGCCCCGCAGACCGCAGGCCGCATCCGCAAAATCAACGTGGAAGTGGGTGATTATGTGACCAAGGGCCAGATTCTGGCCGAGATGGACCGCCTCCAGCTGGAGCAGACCGAACTGCAGGTCCAGAACGACGACATCGAGTACGAGCGCCTCAAGGGCCTCTACAAGGAAGGCGGCGTGTCCCAGAGTGACTTTGAGACGGCCGAACTGTCCTATAAACTGCGCAAGGCCAACCTCGCCAACCTCCGCGAGAACACCATCCTCCGCAGCCCCATCAACGGTTTTGTATCGGCCCGTAATTTTGACGCCGGCGATCTCTTTTCCATGAGCTCCCCCATCTTTACCGTGCAGCAGGTTACCCCTGTGAAGCTGCTGGTGGGCATCTCCGAGAGCGAGTACACCAAGGTCAAGAAAGGCCAGGCCGTGACCCTGACGGTGGACGCAATCCCCGGCCAGACCTTCAACGGCAAGATTGAGCGCATCTATCCCACCGTGGATCCCGCTACGCACACTTTCAAAGTGGAAGTGAACGTGCCCAATGCAGACAGAGTGCTCCGTCCCGGCATGTACGCCCGTGTCAACGTCAACTTCGGTTTCCGCCGCAGCGTGATTGTTCCGGACCAGGCCCTGGTAAAGCAGGAAGGCACCGGCACCCGCTTTATTTATGTGTTAAAGGCCGATAATACCGTAAGCTACCTGCCTGTGACCATTGGTCGCCACATGGGTCAGGAATATGAAATCCTTTCCGGCCTGGAAGAAGGCGCCACGGTAGTTGTGAAGGGCCAGAGTGCCCTCAGAGACGGCGTTAAGGTGAATGTGCTATGAGTATTTACAGAACATCCGTAGAACATCCGGTAACCACAGCGCTGGTCTTCCTGGCATTTGCCATCCTGGGTATCTTCTCCCTGGTGCAGTTGCCGGTAGACAACTTCCCGGACATTGAGTCCAATACCATCATGGTGATGAGCTCCTACCCCGGTGCTTCGGCCGAGGATGTGGAGACCAACCTCACCAAGGTGCTGGAGAACTCCCTCAACGGTGTCCCCAACCTTAAGGACATTACCTCCAACTCCCGTGAGAACATTTCCGTGCTTACGTTGGAGTTCGAATACGGCATTGACATTGACGAAGCCACCAACGACGTGCGCGATAAACTGGACATGGTGAGCCAGAGCCTCCCCGACGGAGCCTCCTCGCCCTTCCTGTTCAAGTTCAGCGCCGACGACATGCCCATCATGATCCTGAGCGCCACGGCCAACCAGAGCGTGAGCGCCCTGGACAAGATCCTGGACGAGCGTGTGGCAACGCCCCTGGCCCGAGTGACGGGTGTGGGTACGGTATCCGTTACCGGCGCCCCCAAGCGTGAGATTCAGGTATATTGCGACCCTTCCAAACTGGAAGCCTACAACCTGAGCATCAGTGCCATCTCCTCCATCATTGCCGCCGAAAACCGCAACATCCCTTCCGGTAGCATCGATATCGGTTCCGAGACCTATACCCTCCGCATCAAGAAGGAGTTCCAGGATCCCTCCGAGCTCCTGGACATTGTGCTGGGTTCCGTGAACGGCGGTACCATCTACCTCCGTGACGTGGCCCGCATTACCGATACCGTGGAAGAGAAGTCTCAGGAGTCCTACACCAACGGTGTGCGCGGTGCCCAGATTATTATCCAGAAGCAGTCCGGCTACAACACCGTTGAGGTTATCAACCAGGTCAAGACCACGCTGGCCGGCCTGGAGCGCAACCTCCCCGCCGACATCAAGATTACCACCGTGGTGGATAACTCCCGCAATATTCTGCGTACCATCGGCTCCCTTAAGGAGACCATCCTCATCACCTTCCTGGTGGTTATGCTGGTGGTGTTCCTCTTCCTGGGCCGCCTCAAGGGTACCCTCATTGTGGTGCTGTCCATTCCTATCGCCCTGTTGGCTTCCCTGATGTACCTGTATGCCACGGGCAATACGCTCAACATCATTTCCATGAGCGCCCTGTCCATAGCCATCGGTATGGTGGTGGACGATGCCATTGTGGTACTGGAGAACGTAACCTCCCATCTGGAGAGGGGAGAAAAGCCCAAGGAGGCCGCCGTACACGGCACCGCCGAGGTAGGTATCTCCGTTATCGCCTCCACGCTCACCATGCTGTGCGTGTTCCTGCCCCTCACCATGATGACCGGTATGGCCGGTATCCTGTTCCGTCAGCTGGGCTTCATCGTTTCCATCATCATGATTGTGTCCACCACGGCCGCCCTTACGCTGGTGCCCATGCTGTGCTCCCTCCTGATGAACAACAAGCCCACCACCAACAAGCTGTATAAGGCCATCTTCGTTCCCGTGAACAAGGTGCTGGACGGCATTTCGGCCGGTTATTCCCGCCTCATCTCCTGGTGCATGAACCACAAAAAGCTCATCCTGGCCGGTGCCCTGGTGGTCTTTGCCGTGGTGATGGCTATCTATGTGCCCCGCATGAAGACGGAGTTCTTCCCCAATGCGGACCAGGGCCGAATCCGCGCCACCATTGAGCTGCCCATCGGTACGGCTCAGGACGTGACCCGCGACGTGGCCGCCCGCATCTATGAGAAGATCAGGGCCGATGTTCCCGAAATCGAGATCATGAGCTACAGCTTTGGTCAGGCCGACTCCGAGAACGCCTTTGCTTCCATGCAGCAGAACGGTACGTACCTCATCTCGATGAATATCAACGTGGGCTCCATGGAAGACCGTGAGCGGTCTGTTTCCGAGATAGCCGACGTAATCCGCGCCGACCTCAAGCTCTTCCCCGAGCTCAACCGCTTCAACGTAACCGAAGGCGGTATGGGTATGGGCGGCCGCGCCTCCGTGCAACTGGAGATTTACGGCTACGACTTTACGGACACCGAGCACGCCGCCCGCGAAGTCCGTGCCCGCATGATGGAAAGCGGCCTGTTTACCCAGGCCATCCTGTCCCGTGACCAGTACACCCCGGAATACGAGGTAGACTTTGACCGCGAAAAGCTGGCCCTGAACGGCCTCAACTCCATTACCGCCGCTACGGCCGTATCGGCCGCCATGAGCGGTTCCGTGGCCTCCTACTACCGCGAGGACGGTGAGGAATACAACATCCGCGTGCGTTACGCTCCGGAGTTCCGCACCAGCATCGAAGACCTGGAGAATGTAATCATCACCAACACGGCCGGTCGCACCCTCAAGGTCAAGGATCTGGGCCAGATTGTGGAATCCAAGGTTCCGCCCACCATCCAGCGTAAGAACCGTGACCGTTACATCTCCGTAAATGGTATCATGGCCAAGGGCTACTCCCTCAGTGAGGGTGTGGAATTTGTCCAGGCCGATCTGGCTTCCCACCCGCTGCCGCAGGGTCTCACCTGGCAGATTGGCGGTGACTACGAGGAACAGCAGAAGATGTTCAGCAGCATGATTCTGCTGGCCCTCCTGATTATCATCATGGTTTACATGGTTATGGCCTCCCAGTTTGAATCCTTCATGGGACCTTTCGTGATCATGTTCTCCATCCCGTTTGCCTTTGTGGGCGTAGCCCTGGGCAACATGGCTGCCAACCTGGCCATTGGCATGATGTCGGCCGTGGGTATCATCATCCTGCTGGGTATTGTGGTTAAGAACGGTATCGTGCTTATTGACTACACCATCCTGCTGCAGGAGAGGGGATACAGCGTACGCGAGGCCTCCGTGGAGGCCGCCAAGAGCCGTCTGCGTCCTATCCTCATGACCACCCTCACCACCGTTCTGGGTATGCTTCCCATGGCCTTGGGCCGTGGAGAAGGTTCCGAAATGTGGAACGGTCTGGGTACCACCGTGGCCTGGGGTCTGAGTATCTCCACCCTCATCACCCTAGTTATTATCCCCACGCTATACTGCGGATTTACTGAGCACCGCGCTCGTAGAAAGAACAAATAGTTATGAAAGCAATCTTTATAGCATATAATCAGGCTTACAATCAGGAGATTGTAGAACTGTTGGAAGGTTTGGGACAGCGCGGTTACACCGTGTGGAGTGAGATTGGCGGCCGCGGAAGCATAGACGGCGAGCCGCACCTGGGAAGCCACGCCTGGCCCACGCAGAACCATGCCCTGTTCACGGTGGTGGAAGACGCCCTGGTAGACCCTATCATGGCTCACCTCCGAGACACCGACGCCGCCAACAAGGCCCTCGGCCTCCGAGCGTACGTATTACCTGTAGAACAAGCGATTTAACGTTAAGCCCGGCACCAACCGGGCTTTTCTTTTCTTAAAAAGAAAATTTGTATATTTGTAGAATTAAAACAAAGATTAACTATGCCTAAAGTAGCAACCAATAGCAATTTTGAAGAGCTGCTGCAAGACAGCAAGCTGGTCATTGTGGATTTCTGGGCCACCTGGTGCGGTCCTTGCCGCATGCTTTCTCCCATTCTGGACGAACTAGAAGAAGAAATGGCAGACCAGATCACCGTGGTTAAGGTGAATGTAGACGATGCAGACACCATTGCCGCCCAGTACCGCATTATGAGTATCCCCACCCTTCTGTTCTTCAAGAACGGACAGATTGTAGACAAAACCGTGGGCGCCATGCCCAAGGCAACCCTGGCAGACAAAATTAAAGCTAACCTATAATTAACAAACAACAATGAAAAAAATTCTGACCCTTCTGGTGGCCGTTTTGGCTACCGCTACTGTGGCTCACGCCCAGTTTGGTGTGATTGGCGGTTGGACCACTTCCAATACCTCCATCAATACCAAAGACCTCAAAGAGAATTTCAAAGGCCTTGATAACTTCCACGCCGGTATCGCCTATCACGCAAAACTCCCTCTGGGATTTGCCATTCAGCCGGAACTCACCTATGAAATGAAGGGCGCCAAGTTCAGCTCCGATTCCGATCAGCACTTCGTGGCCGGCCTTCTTTCCACCAAGTCCCACGGCGTAGAGCTGGGTGTTGGTGTTCAGTGGGGTGTAGACCTTCTCGTGGCCCGTCCTTTCTTGGTGGCAGAACCTTACATCGGTTATGTGTTCAAGAGCAACGAACAGTACTCTGTTGGCAGCTCCACGCTTCAGATTGATCCGCTGGAGATTTCCAACTTCCTGAACGACGCCAAGAACAAGCTCGAGTACGGTATTTCCCTGGGTGCAGGTGTTGACATCGTAAGACACATCCAGATTTCCGTAAAGTGGTTCAAGAACCTGGGACCTCTCTACAACGAGGGTAAGTTCAACGCCAACAGCATCTATGCCAACGCTGCTGCTGCATTAAAGGACACCAAGAACTATCAAGGTATCAAGGTTACCCTGGGCATCTTCTTCTAACAGTCGATGAAACAGGTCACCATCTATTGCTCATCCAGCAGTAAGATAGATCCCAAATACAACGAGGCAGCGCGTGAACTAGTTCGCGCGCTGCACGCTTTGGGATACGGAATCATTTCCGGAGGTGGTGCCCGTGGCACCATGGGGGCCATTACCGATGAATCGGTCCGCGTAGGAGGCCATCACGTGGCCGTTCTGCCCCGTTTTATGGACGGGCTGGAAAACACGGAAATCACCCGTGTTATCTGGACGGACACCATGAGCACCCGCAAGGAATTCATGAGGGCCGATACCTGTGCCGCCATTGCCCTTCCGGGCGGAATCGGTACCATGGACGAGCTCATCGAAACCCTTGTGCTGGTCAAGTTGGGCCGCTATCAGGGAAAGATCATCGCCCTTAACCTGGACGGTTATTACGAGCCCCTTAAAGCCCTGCTGGACCACTACGTCAAACACCAGATGATGGCACCGGAAGACCGGGAGCTTATGAAGTTCCCCAACACGGTGGATGAACTGATAGCCCTACTCAAGTAATGAACGAAATCCTCGCCTCTCTCAAGCCCGGACTGGAGCACGTGAACAATTTCATTGACGCCGCGCTCCGAAGCGACATCGAGCTCCTGGATAGCACCAACCGCAGCCTGCGGGAGCATCCGGGCAAAATGATGCGCCCCATCCTGGCTTTGCTGGTGGCAGAGGCGGCGGGTCAGGCCACGCCGCCCGAGGATACGTACCGTTATGCGGCCGCCACGGAGCTCCTGCACAACGCCACCCTCCTTCACGACGACGTTGTAGACGGGGCCACGGAGCGCCGCGGTATACCCACAGTGGCATCTCTGCTGGGAGGCTCTGCGGCCGTGCTGATAGGCGACTATTGGCTGCAGAAATGTCTGAGGCTCATTCTGGGAGCCCGTCGCGAGACCGACCGCGTGCTCAGGCTCTTTGCCCAGACGCTGGGCCACCTCACGGAAGGCGAGCTCCTGCAGATGCAGAAAGCCACCACCGGAGACACCACCCAGACCGATTATCTTCGCATTATCTACGGAAAAACCGCCTCCCTCTTTGAGTCTACGGCCCTGTCGGCCGCCATTTCGGTTGGGGCCGATGAAGACGTGGTCCGTGCCATGGGAGATTATGCCGTGCAGCTGGGCATAGCCTTCCAGATCAAGGACGACATTTTCGATTATTCCGATGCATCGGAAGCCCTGGGCAAGCCGGTGGGCATAGACCTCCTGGAACAGAAGATTACCCAGCCGCTGCTGTGCGCGCTGGAGCAGGTTTCCCCTGAAGAGCAAAAGCGCATCCGCGGCCTGGTGGCCCGCATTGCAGACGAGCCGTCGCTGGCCGCCGAGGTTTCGGCCTTTGTCAAGGAGCAGAACGGCGTGGCCCTGGCCATCGCCGAGATGGACAAACATGTGGAGCTGGCCATCTCCTACCTGCATGTTCTGCCGGAATCCAAGCAGAAAGGCAATCTGGAAAGACTGGCCCGGTTTGTAGGTCAACGAGAGAAATAAATGGAGATTTACGGCAATACGGAGGTGAGTCGTGCCCTTTCCCAGATGGTGGAGAGCGGCCACATTCCGCACGCCATGCTCCTGCACCAGGACGACGGCGGCTGCGCCTTCCCGCTGGTGCTTAACTTCCTGGAAGAGCTTTACGGCGGCAACCCCCGCGTGAAGAAGCTCATCCATCCGGACATCCATTTTGTGTTCCCGGTTGCGGGACCGGACAAACCCGTATCGCTGCAGTTCATAGCCCCCTTCCGGGAGCTTTTGCTGCAGAACCCTTACTTCTACGAAAACGAGCTCTACAGCGCCATTGGCATAGAAGGCAAGCAGGCCGGCATCTCCGTGAACGAGGCCCGCAGCGTGCTGGACCGCCTGTCGCTGAGCGCCGTTGAAGGAGGTTGGCGCAGCGTGGTGCTGTACCTCCCCGAGAAGATGAACGTGCAGGCGGCCAACGCCCTCCTCAAAATGGTGGAGGAACCGCCGCAGAAAACGCTCTTCCTTCTCATTACCCAAGCCCCGGAGAAGGTGCTCCAGACCATCTCCTCGCGCTGTCTGCATCTGAGGGTGCAGCCGCTTTCGCCGGAGCCCGATGCCCAGGTGCACCAGGCCGAAGTAGCCGGCAACGCCGTGTTGGAAGACCTTTTCCACGACCTCCTGGAGGCCGTGGCCCAGAAAGATCTTCTCAAGGCCCTGGAAACCGGAGACGCCGTGGCCGACTTGAAGGTCCGCGAACAGCAGAAGACCTTCTGCCGCCTGGCCGCCGAAGACCTCCGCCGTCTGTTTCTCCTGCAGAAGAGCCCCCGGCTGGCTCATATCCCGGAAGGGGAGCAGGAGTGGTACAAGCGGCTCTCATCGGCCCTTAAACCTACCTTCCCGCGCAGAGCGCTGGAATGCCTGGACCGCTCCCTGCTGCTGCTGGAGCGCAATGTGAATCAGAAAATCCTTTTCACCCATTTGGTGAATCAATTATACAGATTATGAACGATTACTCTAACGAGTCCATTCAATACGACTGTTTCCGCGGCTGTACCATTGTGACCGACGAGGAAACCGGCGAAAACGATATCCGCTACCGGCAGGGCTGTTGCAAGCTGGAAGTGTACAACGTGCTCAAGGGCATCTCCCAGGAGCAGTGGGGTAACTACTTCGAGGTTCGCTTCAAGAATACCCGCAAGGGCATTTATGTAAACGCATCGGGCCAGAGCATCAAGACCGGTGACCTGGTGGTGGTGGAAGCCGCCAGCGGCCACGATCTGGGCATCGTAACCCTGGAAGGACCCATTGTGGGCCGCCAGATGCGCTGCAAAGGCATTGACCCCGAAAAGCAGGAACTCAAGAAAATCTACCGCAAAGCCCGTCCCTACGACATCCAGCGCTGGCAGGAAGCCATTGCCCGCGAGCAGGAAACCATGATCCGCTCCCGTGTGCTGGCCAATAACCTGGGCCTGGAGATGAAGATTGGAGATGTGGAGTTCCAGGGAGACGGCACCAAGGCCATTTTCTACTACATTGCCGACGGCCGTGTGGACTTCCGCCAGCTCATCAAGGACTTTGCCGAGGAGTTCCACATTCGCGTAGAAATGAAGCAGATTGGCGCCCGCCAGGAAGCCGGCCTCATCGGAGGTCTGGGTGTGTGCGGCCGCGAGCTCTGCTGCGCCAACTATATCACTGAGTTCAAGTCCATTACCACATCGGCCGCCCGTACGCAGGATCTGAGTCTGAACCCGCAGAAACTGGCCGGCCAGTGCGGTAAACTCAAGTGCTGCCTCAATTACGAGGTGGCTGCCTACATGGACGCCCATTCCCGTATCCCCCGCGTGGTGGAACCGCTGGAATTCGAAGACGGTCAGGCCTGGCTGGTCAAGACCGACATTCTGGCCGAAACGTTGTATTTCTCCTACGAGAAAGGCTCTCTGGCCCAGACCTTTGCGCTGTCGGCCAACGAAGTGAGGGAGATTCAGGCCATGAACCGCCGCGGCGAGAAGCCCGAAACCCTCCGCCAGGAAGAAATTTCGGCCCCTGAATTTGTCACCGGACAGGGCGAGGATGCCATCAACCGCTTCGACCCCGAAAAGAAGAAGAAGCGCCGCAATCGCAACCGTAACCGCAACAAAGAAAAGAAAGCTCAGTGAGAAAAGTAGCCTTTGTCCTTCTGATGGTGCTGCTGGCCTCTTGCCGGGAGCCCCTTTCCACCGAGCAGTTTGTGCGCGGGTCGGGTCCGTACGTGTTCACCGTGGACATGAGCGACACCACCGCAGCCTACGATTTTGACCTCTATACCCGCCTGGACGGCACTCACACGGAGATGCTTTCCCTTCAGCCCGGCGCCCTGATTAGGGCCGAGTGGCGCTCGCCCTCCGATTCCGTCCTGGTAGAAAAAGTATATCTTCCCCTCAAGGGAGAGCGTACCACGTACTACAGCAAGGATATCTACGAGCCTTACAGGGCCGATGTCCGTCCGGTGGAGCCCGGAGTATGGACCCTGACCATCCGCCCCGAAGACCGGGCGCAGCTGCTGCCGCTCCGCGGAATGGGCCTGGTGATCAAGAAACACAGAGACTGATGGGACACGGTAAACTCAAGAAATTTGCAGAGAACGAGACCTTCCGCTGCCTGCTGCAGCCGGATGCCTCGGCCGTGCTGGCCAAAGAGCCCGGCTCCCGTGAGCTCAAGCTCAACGACCATCCCATCAAGGGGAACTGGGGTGCCCAGATGTTTGGCAACAGCAATCCCATTGTACTGGAGCTCGGTTGCGGAAAAGGGGACTACACCATAGCCCTGGCCCTTCGCAATCCCGATATCAACTACATTGGCGTGGACATCAAGGGCGCACGCCTGTGGAAAGGCGCCAAGTTTGCCACGGAGAACGCCCTGCCCAATGTGGCGTTTCTGAGAACGCGTATCGAGTTCATCGATGCGTTTTTCGGCCCGGAAGAAGTTTCCGAGATTTGGCTCACCTTCTCCGACCCTCAGCTCCGCGGTTCCGAGAACGCCCGCCTGTCTTCTCCGCTCTTCCTGGAGCGTTACCGTAAGTTCCTCAAGCCCAATGGAATCGTTCATCTGAAAACCGATTCCCGTTACCTCTACGAGTACACCCAGGCGGTGTGTCAGGTGAACCACCTGCCCGTCCTTTTCCAGAGCACCGATGTGTACGAAGAGATGGCCGGTCAAGCCGGCCATGACGGGTCGTCATGCCCGACTCCGATCTCGTCATGCCCGACTCCGATCGGGCATCTGGACCTGGAAGTGGTGACACAGGTGCAGACGTTCTACGAGAAGATGTTTCTGGAGATGGGGCTGCCCATTACGTATATGGCGTTTGGTATTGAGCACGACGGCCCGTACGCGTTCCCCGGGGATGCGTTTGACCATGAAAAATGGTTGGAGGCCGAAGGTCCGCGTCGCAGTTTTTCGCATCAACCAACTAAACGGGGATAAATCCCCGTTTTTTTTGTTAACTTTGTAGGGTTATGGCTAAATTGATTTACACAATGGGCGAAGTAGCGGAA
>Ga0310696_10009045_pt1 | contig 11564 bp, 10 predicted proteins | sample AusTroGonzalo_MG_4_FD_203885 | JGI IMG/M metagenome (GOLD analysis project Ga0310696, IMG submission 203885) | Bovine rumen microbial communities from tropical cattle in Woodstock, Queensland, Australia - Gonzalo_02 (v2) (version 2) | ecosystem: Host-associated > Mammals > Digestive system >...
AGCTTGAAGTGCTCGAACACCCATTTGGCCTTGTCCGGCATCCTGCCCGCGCAGATCGGCTCCACGTCGGCCATGCCGGTCCTGCGCCTCAGGTCGGCGAGCGCATACGCGCTCATGACCGAGTCGGTGTCGGGGTTCCTGTGTCCGCAGATGTATGTCTTCATCGCGTAGATTATATCAAATCCTGACCGCACCTTGGCGGAGTATCTCGACGGAACCGTCCGCGGAGACCCTTGCGACCGTCGAAGGGACACCGCCAGGGCTCGTCCCGCCGTCCACTACGATGTCCGCCGAAAGCCCCACGTCCGCAAGCGCCGCCGGCGCATCCGTCGCGTCGCGCCGCCCGGAGAGGTTCGCGCTCGTGACGCGCAGGACACCGCCGCACTCCGCGAGCAGCCGACGGGTCCATTCGTGGTCCGGAACCCGAAACCCCTCCGTCGCCGAGCCGTTCGAAACAACGACGGTGAGCGCCCCAGGCCAGCGCTGCGCGAGCGCCGCGGCCTCGCCGGACAGCGGGAAGCCGAAGCGCGCGACTGCGTCCGCGTCCGCCGCAAGAAGCGCGACGGGCTTTCTCGCCTCGCGCCCTTTGATTGCGTAAAGGCGCTCCACTGCCGCCGGAAAGCCCGGATGCGCAGCGAGCCCGTACACGGTATCCGTCGGGATCACTGCGACCCCGCCGCCGCAGAGCACCCTGGCGGCCGCCGCGAGCCCTTCTTCGTCACAGCGGACTATTCTCGTATCTTCAACGTCCATGAGGGGAATTGTACCACACCGCCGCGCCGCTTGCAATTATCCTATGCCGATCATTCCGCCGCACGACTCGCTCTTCCATGTGGTCTCTCCGGCATGAGATAGCCACTTGACCGATTCCGCGCAAAGGCGTATAATTTCCGGCCACTATGTTCATAAAAGTACTTCTGTCGCTCCTGTTCCTGTTCGTCATGGTCGCCGTAGGCGTCTACAGCCGAAAGCACTCGCGTTCCGTGGAGGGCTTCGTGCTCGGCGGCCGCAACGTAGGTCCGTGGCTCACGGCCTTCGCATACGGCACCAGCTATTTCTCCGCCGTCGTGTTCGTCGGCTACGCCGGACAGTTCGGCTGGCGGTACGGACTCTCGTCGACGTGGATCGGCATAGGCAACGCGGTGATAGGGTCACTGCTCGCGTGGCTCGTCCTCGCACGCCGCACCAGGACGATGACGCAGAAGCTCCAGAGCCGCACGATGCCGGAGTTCTTCGGGGCGAGGTTCGGGAGCTCTCGCCTGCGGGTCGCCGCGGCCATCATATCCTTCGTCTTCCTCATCCCCTACACCGCCGGCGTGTACATGGGCATATCGAAGCTGTTCGAAATGAGCTTCTGCATACCGTACGCCTGGTGCGCCGTGGTGATGGCCGTCCTCACGGGCGTCTACGTGATCCTGGGCGGATACAAGGCGACAGCCATAAACGACTTCATCCAGGGCGTGATAATGCTCTTCGGGATAACCGCCGTCATAGTCGCCGTCCTTGGGCTCAAGGGTGGGCTGGTCGAAGCTTTCCACAGGCTGGCGGAAGTCCCGTCCGACGCGAATCCCGCGGTCAACGGCGGATTCGCCTCGCTCTTCGGACCGGATCCGTGGGGTCTGCTCGGCGTGGTCGTGCTGACCTCGCTCGGAACCTGGGGCCTGCCGCAGATGGTCAGCAAGTTCTACTCGATATCCGACGAGGCGGCCATCCGCCGCGGCACCGTCATATCCACGGTGTTCGCCTTCGCAGTAGCGGGCGGGTGCTACTTCTTGGGCGGCTTCGGCCGCCTCTTCGAGCCTGCTATGCGTCCAGGCGGCGGCATCGCGTACGACTCCATAATCCCCTCGATGCTGGCGACGCTGCCGGACATCCTCATTGCGCTCGTCGTGCTGCTGGTGCTGTCGGCGTCGATGTCCACGCTCGCCTCGCTTGTCCTCACGTCAAGCTCGACAATGACGCTCGACCTCATCTACCTCGACAAGAAGGCGGAGGAGGGAGAGGTCTCAGCCGGACAGCTTGACGACTCGGTCGCGGCGATGATCGAGCGCCGCAAGGTCGTCGTGATGCGCGTCCTCATCGTGTTCTTCATCGTAATATCCCTGATGATCGCCCTCAAGCCGCCGCACTTCATCGCGCAGCTGATGGGGATATCCTGGGGCGCGCTGGCGGGGGCCTTCCTCGCGCCGTTCGTCCTCGGGCTTTACTGGCGCGGGCTCACGAGGCCCGCCGTCTGGGCGTGCTTCGCGTGGGGCGTGGGACTGACTGTGGTGAACATGATTCTCGGCAACCCGATGAACCCGATAAACTGCGGGGCTCTCGCGATGCTCGGCGGCTTCGCAGTCGCCCCCGTCTTCTCGCTGTTCGGCAAGCGCGCCGATGAAGCCCTCAGAACCGAGTGAGTCTCGGGGAAATCCGCGTAGCGCGCGCGGCGAAGGCCGCCTTGAGCGAGGCCACCGAGAATTCGGAGACGTCCGCCTCCGTCCAGACCCTCGCCACGTCGTCCAGGTTGTGCGCGTCCGAGCTGCGCGTCACGGCGTAGCCGCCGGCCTTCGGGAGCCATTCCGACTCGTCCGCAGTGCGCGAAAGCTCCACTGCGTCGAAGTTCCCGTCCTCCGGTATCCCGCCTAACTGGGAATACACCGAGAACGCGCTTCTGTCTATGTGCGCCGCCAGGTACATCCCCCCGAGCTCATGGCACTTCCCGGAGACCTCCGGAATAGACTTGCGGCAGCCCATGGCTAGGATCCGCCACTCCATCTCGACGATGTCGTCGTCCCACGTGACGACCGGCTGGTCGCCGAACGTGTCCGGGTCGTTGACGCGCTTCGGCATGGCTGCGTAAACCCATTCGGTCATTGCCAGCGCCTGCTCAACCGTGTCGAACAGTGCGAGCGTGTGGACTTCCTCGGCCGTGCAGACCTCCAAACCGCAGAGGCAGGCGATGCCCGCCCTCCTTGCGCACTCGGCGACAGCCGGCGTGTTCCTCGCGCTCTGGTGGTCGGTGAGGGCGATTCCGCCCAACCCCGCCTCCTTCGCACGCCTCACGATCTCCGACGGAGACATCTCGAGGTTCGCGCACGGCGACAGGCAGCTGTGTATGTGCAGGTCGAACTTCATCGTCGGTCAGCGCCCGGACGGAGGCAACGACGACAGCGCGAGCGCGGCCTCGTACTGCGACATGGGCGTCACAACTATGGCCACGTCCTCGCGCTTGGCGCCGTCGGCCATGTCGGGCGGCACGGGGCGCGAATGGCAGATCACGACGACCGAGCAGCCGACCAGCGTGCACACTGCAATCGTGTTCAGGTGGTTCTGGATCGTGACGAGCGCGCAGTCCTCGCCCGCATGCCCCATTATGTCGGAAAGCAGGTCGCCCACGTACACGGTCTCGGCGGAGGCCCCTTCTACGGCCACCGCCACGGAGCCCCCGACCTTCGCGCATATCTCGTCTACAGTCATTCCGTCAGCCCTCCGCCTTTGGTATCCTGAACACGCACTGCACCTTGGTGAACTTGCCGACCTCGGACTGTATGTCGAACTCGTCCGAGACGCGCTTCGAGTTGGACAGGCCCATCCCTGCGCCGAAGCCCAGGGAGCGTATCCAGTCGTTCGCGGTCGACGTGCCGTCGCGGCACGCCCATTCGATGTCCGGTATGCCCGGGCCGCGGTCTTTCGCCGTTATGGTGACCGTGTCGTCCGAGATGAGCAGGACCATCACGCCGCCGTGCGAATGGATGCAGATGTTTATCTCCAGCTCGTACGCCGCGACGGCGACGCGCCTTACGACGGTGCGGTCGATCTTCCTTTCGCGAAGCAGGCTCTTTATGTCGTTCGCCGCATGTCCGGCGCGCGACAGGTCGTTCCTCACGACGGCCCACTCCTTGCGGAAATAGTGCTCCTTGCTCTGGCTCTCCTGCTCTTGCCCGCCGCGCGTCTTGCGCTCCAGCTTGCGTATCTCGACCGACAGCTCGTAGAGGAGCGCCCTCATTACGTCGCGCTGGGATATGATGCCTACGAGCTGGCGGTTAGAGTCCAGCACCGGGAAGCGCCCGTACGTGTAGTTGTTGAAGTACCTGAGCGCGAACGCGAGCGGCATCCCCGCCTCCAGCACGACAAGGTTCGTGGCCATGTGGTCTTCGCACGCGTCGTTCATCCACCCGCCGTCCAGGCCCTTGATTATGTCGTTCACCGAGACAAGTCCGTAAAGGCGGCCGTTCTCGCTGACCGGCAGGCCGGATATGCGGTTCTCGCGCATGATCGACTGCGCCTCGCGCAGCGTCGCCTTGCGGGAGATCGAAATCACCTGGCGCTTCATGACGTCGCGGACCTTGAAGCGCTGGAGCAGCTCCATTATGATGACGCTCGAGTCCCCGCCCAGGGCCTTCGGGTCCAGCGGGGTCTTGGCGAGTATCTCGTCGTCGTTCGTGTGCTGGCCCTGGAGTATCGTCGGATTGTATTCGCCCATTGCCTGTGCCTCCGTCGGTGCAGGTCGATCGGCGTCAGGAGCGCTCTTCCGCGAGGAACGCGTCGTGCAGCCTCACACAGGCGTCGTACTTGGACAGCGGGCTCGAAACGAGCGGGATGCCGAGGTCGTTGGCGACCTTGATCATCGTCTCGGAAAGCGGCTTCGCGTTGTGGACGACCACGCCCATCGCGCCCACGATGTGGGCCGTGCGGATGGCCTGGTCGCTCGCCAGCGACGTCAGCAGCAGTATGTCGTCCGCGTCGTGCAGCAGCACGTCGCTCATCAGGTCGTTCGCAACCACGGCACCAACGGCGCGCGGGCTCGTCCCGTCGCCGGCCATCAGCTTGCCGTCCAGTATCTTGACAACGTCGGCTATCGTCATTTCAGTACCCTTTCCGTCCCGCCCCTCGCAGGACATTCGTATTATCTCATATCTGGCGCGATTAGGCAAGTGGAGCCCTGGGCCATGTCACGCTCCCGCATAAACGCGCGGACATCCCGTCAGAGAGCGGACTCGAACGCGCCGAGCGGAAGGCTCGCCTCGTTGTATATCGCGCCCTTGACCGGAACCGAATAGAGATACCGCACCTTCTTCGGCGCGGCGACCCCATCGGCCTTCAGCTTGAGGACCTTCCCGCCGATTGCGCCGAGATTTCCGCCGTCCTTGCGGACGTTCAGGATCTCCGCCTTCGCGAACTTGCCGTCCTCGCCAGCAAGCTCGAATCCGCTGTCGAGCGTGTAGTCGCGGTTGTAGACGTAGATGTCCTTCGCGTCCTTGAACGTAATCGACACGACGTCGCCCTCGACCTTCGCGGACTCGAAGGACGGAGACTCGTCCTTGATGTCGGAAAAACCGTAGTCGCGCTTAAGCGCATGGAGCGCGAGCCGCATGGCCGGAGTGCGCTTGTCGTTCGGATGGATGTCGTTGGGATTGCCGACGTCCGAAAGGTACGCAATCGCCGCACGCGGCTCCTCGGTGACAAACTTCGTCTGCGCCTTGACCGCGCCAAACCATGTGTTCTTGTACGGCGCGAGCCCGCAGAAGTAGAGCTTCATGCCGGGATTCTCGAACTTTCTGCTCCATCCGTCGCACAGGACGTGCATCTTAACCGTGTACATGTCACCGTCTCCCGCGTTGCTGCATCCCTGGTACCAGATCATTCCGCGCATCGCCATCGGGGCATACGCAGCCACCATCCCGTCGAAGAGCACGCCAGGCTGCATCTCAGCCGCCCAACTGTGGGGGCATTCCGGGGACTTCTTCCAGTCCTTCTTCTCGCAGACCTTGTAAGCCGCTATCTTCGCGAGCTCTGGACGCTTCGCGATCTCGTCACGCGGCAGCCACGCCTCGATAGGCGACCCGCCCCAACTGGAGTCGACGATGCCGACCGGTATCCCGAGCGCGTCGTGAAGCTCGAGAGCGTAGTAGAACGCTATGCCCGAGAGGGCCATCCCTCCGCCATTGAAGCTCTTCGGCTCGAACGTGCGCCACGTCGCCTTCAAATCCGCAGGCTTCAGCGACCAGTTGCGAGTGTTCTTGACGAAGCGTACAAGCGGCTTGCGGGTCTTCTGGATCATCAGAGCGCCGTTCCCGTCGCGGTAGCGCGGCGCGGGACCCCATATCGGGCACTCCGTGTTGCTCTGCCCCGACGCAAACCATACCTCTCCGACGAGAACGTCCTTGACCTCGACGCCGCCCATCCTGAGGACGCGTCCTTCAGAACATGCCTCCATCGGAGCGAGGTCGACGCGCCACTTTCCGTCGGCGCCGGCCTTTGCGGTAAGCGACTGACCCGCGAATTCGACCTTTACGGTCTCGCCGGGGCTCGCCTTGCCCCACACGGGGACCTTCATCCCGCGCTGAAGGACCGCACCGTCCGAAAAAGGAGCGCCGGGGGTTACGGCGGCAAAAGCCGCGCCCGACACGACAACCGCGCAACATGCCGTCACGCACTTCAATAGAGCTGTGTTTTTCATGGCAGTATTATCGCATAAATCGACTTTGATTGCAAATGCGCGCAACTCGGCGACGACCGCCGAGCTGCACATCTAGCATCACTTCCCCTTTGTGGACAAAGCGCCTCCTGATTTGCCGGCCTTCTTGCTCGGAGCCGGCTTGTCGCGATTCTCTACAGGTGCAGCATTGCCCGCAGGCGCCTGCGCCGCGGCGACGAGGGATTTCCCCAATTCGCCGGGAGACAGCTTCGTTATGTTTGCGTCTGCGATCTTGTCACCCTTCGAGTCGAGGAACATAATCGACGGATATCTGTTGATGCCGTACTTCTTCACAAGCTTGGGGTTCTGCTCGCGCGCCTTCTCGCTGAGCTTGGACTTGTCGCTCGGGCTGTCGATGAACAGGCACACGAGTTTGTTCGTGACAGAGTCGGTGAACTCCTTCTTGGAGAGTATCTCGGACTCGAGCATTTTGCACCAGAAGCACCAGTCGCTGCCTGAGAACACGGCGAGGATCGTCTTGTTTTCGGCGGCGGCGCGTTTGACTGCGGCGTCGTAGTCGTCCGTGAATCCGGGGGGATTGGCTCCGAACGCACATGCAGAGAAGGCAATGGCGGACAATGCCACGATGTGTCTGATGTTCATGTGATGCTCCTTTTAGGATGTTGTGTCGGTGTGTGGTAGGAAAATGGAACGAAACGCTACTTCTGCATCAGGACGCCCTGGTATCCGCAGGGGATGATCACCTTGCCCTTGCAGAACACGGCGGTGTCGGGGTTGCCGGACACCTTCCAGAACTTGAGGAGCCTGGGGTTCTCGGGGTCCTTGAAGTCGTAGAGCGCGACGCGGCGGCGGATGCGGTCGGTGAGGACGACGAGCCCGTCGCCCGACGCGCGCGGGATGCCGTGCACCTTCTTCTCGTCCGGCACGGGCGGGAACTTCTTGAACGCCCAGAGGCTGCCGTCCGGCGGATCGAGCTCGCCGGGCTTGGCGAAGTAGTAGGAATCGCCCCTCGTCACCAGCGCCTTGTCGTCGGAGAAGCGGCAGATGCCGTCCGCAAGCGAAATGCCGTTCTTTTTCGTCATGCCGCAGACCGCCGCCGGGGACGCCTGGAGGTCGATCCAGTAGATGTTGTTGCCCGCGGCATTGTGCGCAAGGTAGCGTCCGCCGCCGATCGCCTTGTCCATGAGGAACTTGTCCCAGCCCGGGCAGCCGGACACTGCGACCTGGCGCTTCGGATTCGAGATGTCGGAGATGTCGAAGATGACGTTTCCGCTGGACCGCGCCGAAAGTCCGAGGAATCCAGGCGCAGGCGCCCACACCCAGAAGCCGAAGCTCTTCTTGCCCCTTCCGAGCGAATCGAGGCGGCCGATCTCGCGGAAGTTGATCGAGCCGTCCAGCACCTCCATCTCGTAGAAGCCGAAGCCGTCAGGACCCTCCGCCGTGTAAAGGCGGCGTCCGTCGGCGACGACGTCATAAACGCGGGCGTGCCCCTTGAGCTCGCCGACCTTGCGCAGCCCTCCGCCCCTCTGGACTTTCAGCACGTGGAGCCCGGCGTCGCCGCACGCGGCGAAGATGGCGTTGCCGATGACGGCGACGCCGCGGGCCTGCCCGACCTGTTCGGGCTTCCACACATAGAACTCGCTATCGTCGGTCGGATACGGCTCGCGGAAGGATGCGTTCTTCGGCGGAACACCGCTCTTGACCGTCTCCTTCGCCGCACCTTTCGCTGGAATGACAAAGAGTCCGTTGCCTATCGTCGCGGCGTACACGCAGCCGTCGCCGACCGCCACCGACGCGACACACGCAGACGGCCATTCGTCGTGCTTGGCAAGCGGGGAGCACCACCGGTCGACGACCTTGGGAGCCGTCTTGTCGGTGCAGTCCACGGCGAAGAGTCCGTTATGGGTCGCCGAGCAGAAGACCATGTCGGAATTCGCGCTCGTCCTCGCCGACCACATGTCGAGCCCGCGCTGGTAGAACGGCGGATAATCCACGCGTCCGACGCGCTTCGGATTCGCGGGGTCGCTGATGTCGAAGATGTCGAGGCCGTGTCCGCACCCCTCGCCAGCCTTCTTTCCGGCGGCGGCAAGCGATGCGGCGGCCGGATGGTCGGACGCGTTGCGGTTCTTGAGGTGATGTCCCGTCGCCGCATACAGGTAGCGGCCCTTCGTCCACACGCCGTCGCCGTAGCCCCAGAGCGGGAAGAGCCCGATCTGGCGGATGTTCTTCATGTCCCTTGCGTCGAAGACCGTGAGCTTGCCTGCCCCCCAGTCGCCGGAGTAGAGGATTCCGTTGAGGTACTTGACGCTCTGCGACTCGTCCGTCTTGCGCATCGCGATGTGGCGCGGGTCGTCCGGATTCGACACGTCGATGAACTCGACGCCGTTCTGGCGCTGTCCGACGAAGCAGACGTCGCCCGCGACGTCGACGCCGGTCGCAAGCTCACAGGTGTCGAAGCGCGCGCGAATGCGCGGCGCGGAGGGATTGGTCGCGTCGATGATCCAGAGCCCGTTCTCGCGCGCAGTGACGTAGAGCATCCCGTTCTTCGCGGCGATCTGCCTCGAGCCGCCTGCGCCGGAAGTCGAGCCTAGGCGCTTCGGGCTCAGCGGATCGGAGATGTCGTAGATGCAGATCTCCGAGCCTTCGCCGGCATAGAGGCGATTGCCCTCGACGCACACGGCCATCACCTTGTCGTGTGAGCCTGGAACGCGCACCGCCTCGCCCAACACCGCTCCGGTGCGGCAGGGAATATCATCGCCCGCAACGGCGAAAACCGCCACGGCAACAGCGCAACAGGCTGCCGCACATTTCACAAGTCTTGCATTTTTCATGCTGATATTATCGCACAACCATCACCTGATTGCAAGGTCTATCAGGGCTCATCTCGGTTCGAAGCGCGGACCGAACCGCCCGATGCAACCGTCAGCGCCACTGGGCCGAGCAGACCGGATGGCTGGAGAGGGTCGTACGAATCCGGTCCGGAGCATAGGGTCGGCTTGGGGCGCCACGGACGATCGGGATCGTTCTTGACACGCGGCACGTTCCAATAGCGAAGCGTCGAACGCGTGACGCGATCCGCCGGTCCGAGGAAGCAGTCGCCAACAAGACGGTTGTACCAGTTGTTCGTGTAGCGGATCTCGATCTCGTTCTCCCCTTCGCGCACGGCGGACGACACGTCGGCCTCCCATGGAGCGCACCAGACCGTCCCGCAGTCCTTGCCGTTCACGAACACGTGCGCAAGTCCCGTTGGCACCTCGCCGAGGGAAAGTGTGATTGTTTGATTGTTTGATTGGTGGATTGGTGGATTGGTGGGGTGGTGGGGTGGTGGAGTGGCGGAGAAGGCGAATGTTGTGCGGTAGGTCGCAGTGCCGGAGAAGTAGCGAAGTTCCGTGCTCGCCGCCTTGCCCTCCTCGCCATAGCTCGTCCAGTCGCGAAGCGTCTCCATCGTCACAGGCGCTGGCGCCTCGGCGGAAATGCCGCGGTGATACGCGAACGACACGCGCCATGGCCCAACGACCGGGGTGGAGCCGTTTTGGACAGGATTAACGGGATTGGCAGGACTGGATTCATCCGGCGCAAACACGACGAACGCGCTGCCGCCGATCGGCAAGTCGAGCGAGACGCGCGTCTTGCCGTCCGCGAGCGTCTGCGCCGTCGCGGACTTGCGCGTCGCCGTCACGGCGTCCCACAGCTCGACCTTGCGCCCTACGCTCGCGGCGTTGAGCACGACGTCACCCCTCCCCTCGCCGGCGACGAAGAACCAGTCGAGGTCCCCTTCGCGGCGATGGATCGTCGTGAACTGAGCGTTCTCGTCCTTGCGGAAGCGTCCCCAGGTGTAGTAGTTCGTGGTGACATTCAGGAATTCGCCGTCGTCGACGTATTCACCGCGCTGCAGGAGCGCCTGGCAGCGTCCGAGATAGCCGACGAACGCCACCGCGTCGTCGTGCCACGTCACGTTGCGGTTGATGTGCGAGCCCGCGAAGTACTCCGCGCCTGGGACGCCGAACTTCTCCGGCGAGCACGTGAAGGTGTGCCAGACGAGGCGATTCGCGCCGTCCGCGAAGGCGATGTCGGCGAGCGGCTTCAGGACCGACGGGTCGACGTAGTAGTGGCGGTGCATGTGCGTGAACGCCTCCATAGAGGCGATGCGCCGGCCCTCGCGCCGGGCGGAAAGCACGATCCCGCGCTGGAAGAACCGCCCGTTCTTGTTGGCGTGCCTGGCGTCCGCGGACTTCTCGGTCAGCGGCCAGAACTCGCCCTGGGGGAAGTCGTTGTGCGCGAGGAGGTCGAGCTGGTCGCAGTCGAGCTTGGCCGACTTGGCGCCGCCGAACCAGGGTCCGCCGGACTCCGAATACACCTTGAGTCCGTGCGAATGTGCCCAGTCACGCATCGTCGCGTAGAAGTTGTCCTTGATCACGCCCCAGCTTCCGCCGGTCTTGACGCTTCCCTCGTAGCTCACCGAGTAGATGTGCGTGAACGTCTTGCCGACGAGCTCGGGCACTCGCTTCAGGAGCGGACCGACAGCCCGGTCGAGATGCGCGGCGACTTCGCCGCGGTCCGTCACGTCGACCTCGTACTCCTTGCCGTCCTTGAAACCGTTGAGCGTACCGCCGCTCGCCGAGGCGTTCATCGTGAACTCGAGCCCGAGGCGGGCGCATTCGCGCACGGAGAACTCCACACGGTCGTACCATTGGTCAGACCCCCAGCCGATTTCGGCTTTCGGATTGACGACATGGTCGTCGTCGTCCCAGTAGCCGCGGGAGTCGATCATGAGGACTCCGCCGAAGCCGAGCCGCTTCATCGCCTCAAGGTCGGCCGTGATCGTCTTGTTGTCGACGTGGCCGTTGACCCAGAACCAGTAGCACCAGGGGCGGGCGGACTCCGGCGGCGTGGCGAACGCCGTCCAGAGAGACATGACTGCTGTTGCGATAAGCATTACTTCCCCTCCGTTACGACGACCGTCTCAATCCCGAGTGCGCGTCCGAGCTTCTGGAGCTCCGCCGCATGGTGTCCGACGCCGAGGGCGAAGTGGTGCGTCGGGCCTTCCATCGACCACTTGCGGAGGAACGTGCGGACGTCCGGCGGGAACTTGCCGTGGGTGTTGGTGTTGCCAGTGGGCGGGATGGGGCCGGCGAGCGAC